>Ga0335078_10019252_pt1 | contig 10148 bp, 10 predicted proteins | sample Lox_Sample_32_FD_206711 | JGI IMG/M metagenome (GOLD analysis project Ga0335078, IMG submission 206711) | Soil microbial communities from Loxahatchee National Wildlife Refuge, Florida, United States - Lox_Sample_3.2 | ecosystem: Environmental > Terrestrial > Soil > Wetlands | place: USA...
CTCGTCGTGGGACAAGACGAGGCGATTCACGAAATCGTCAGAACCTACCAAACCTATGTAGCCGGGCTGTCCCCTACTGGCCGCCCGATCGGGACCTTCTTGTTCCTGGGGCCTACCGGCTCCGGCAAGACGCGGGTCGTCGAGGCGTTGGCGCAGTCGCTACTTGATGATGCGAAAGCCGTAATCAAAATCGATTGCGCCGAGTTCCAGCATAGCCATGAAATCGCCAAGCTCATCGGCTCACCTCCCGGATATCTCGGCCACCGCGAAACCCACGCTCTGCTGTCGCAGGAAGCGGTGAATCGCTATCACACCGAGAAAATCAAGGTCAGCCTCGTGCTCTTCGACGAAATTGAAAAGGCTTCCGATGCTTTGTGGAATCTCCTCCTGGGCATTCTCGACAAGGGCATCTTGACCCTCGGCGATAACCGCAGAGTCGAGTTTTCCTCGGCAATGGTCTTCCTGACCAGCAATCTCGGCGCCGCCGAAATGTCCGCCCTTGCCAATCCTCGGCTGGGTTTCCACACTCACGCCGGCGAGGATGCCTCGTCCGTCCAGGAAACCGAAAACCGCGTTTCACGGATTGGCGTCGCCGCCGCTCGTCGCAAGTTCACGCCGGAGTTCATCAACCGCTTGGACAAAATCGTGGTTTTCAAGTCCCTCGGCCACGAAGAGCTTCGAACCATTGTCGACATCGAACTGGAGATGCTCAAGGAGCGCATATTGAACGCTACCGCGGGCAAGCCTTTCGCCCTGAGCATCACCGATGGTGCCCGTGAATTTTTGCTGACGGAAGGCACCGATTCCCGGTACGGGGCGCGTCACTTGAAGCGCGCCATTGAGCGCCTGCTGGTCCAGCCACTGTCGAATTTAATGGCCACCGGACAAGTTCGGCGTGGCGACTACATCCGCGTGAGCCATGCCGCCGGCTCGCCTTCCCTGTCTTTCTACGAGACCGGAGCGTCCTCGCATGCGTGGGAAGTGGCGAGCCGTGCCGCTTAGCCACTCACGCGACTTCTTGATTTGAGACTGCTTAAAACGGAGCAAAAAAATGACACGGACGGAACTCAACAAATTCTCGGCGATTTTGAACGCGAAGAGAACCGAGGCCACCCGAACGCTCGGACGGCGAGAGGGGCTTACCATTGAACGCACCGCCGATGCGCTCGACGAGACTCAATTCGCCGCCGCGCGCGAATTGTCGACCCGCCACCTCGAACGGGAGGCGAACCTCTTACGTGAGGTCCGCGCCGCGCTCGATCGGATTGCCGACGGTAGCTACGGTTTCTGCCTCCACTGCGAGGAGGAAATCAGTCAGAAGCGGCTGAAGGCCGTACCATGGGCAACTCTCTGCATCGGCTGCCAGGAGGCTTCGGACCAGAACCTTCACCCGGAAGTGGAGCCCGTGACCTATCTCCGCGCCGCCTGATGGCTCTGCCTTGGGGATGGGATGAAAGCCGGAAACGCGGTGACCGCCATGGTCTTCGGCTGGTTCGTGATGGGAATTCTCTGCCCTTCGCTGGCGGCTGCGGAGCAATCCTTGAAACAGGAAGCGTGGAGTATTCTCGACGCCGGTCTGCACGACAAGAGCGCCGAGAAGAGAGCCGAAGCAATCGCGGCCTTGGGCGTCGCTGCCGGAGACCAGAGAGCCCTGACGACCCTCGAGGAATGCCTGCGGGATCCGAAGCCGGAAATCCGCGCGGCCGCCGTCGGCGCCCTGGGGTTTATGAATGCGAAATCCTCCTTGCCGAAAATCAAAGCTCTTCTTAGCAGCGCGGATGCCAAGACCACATTGGCCATCGCGGCCGCGCTCATCAAATTTCGCGATCCTGAGGGATTCGAGATTTATTACGAGTTGGTGACTGGCGAACGCAAGGATGGCCAGAAACTTGCCGACGGCCTCAAAGACAAAAAGGGCTTGGAAAAGATGGGCGCCGAAGCGGCGATCGGCATTTTGCCATTCGGCGGTGTTGCGACCGGTGCTTACGACTACATCAGCGGCAACAGCAAGTCCGGCGCGAGCTTGTACGTCGCCGCAGTGAACGCGCTGATGGAGGATCCCGATCCGCTCGTGACAAAAGCATTGCTACAGGCCGCCTTCGATGGTAGAGAACCGGTTCGGGTGGCGGCGCTGCGCGCTCTCGCCAGGCGCGGCGATGCAACCGTCCTAAACGACCTGGAGCCCGCCATGTACTCCGGCAAGACCGCGGTCGATTACACTGCCGCCGCCGCGATTCTGCATTTGATTGCCACCGGGCAGACGCCGGTTAATGATCGGAGCCGCAACTAGGAAGTGGAATATGAGAAACTCCTCTGGCTTGCCGCATCCCGGCCGCTGGAGTCCCGGCCCTCTCGGCCTGGTCGGCAGCCAATCCATGCAGCGGTTCTTGGAGAGGCTCCTGAAAGCTTACCGGTTTGAGGAGATGCGCATCCCACTCGGGGTTATGGCCACTGACGTGTCTGTCGGCAAACCGGTCGCCTTTTCTGGCAATGGTCTGGTGTTCGACCCCATTCGCGCCAGTTGTTCCTATCCCGGGTTGTTTCAGCCTGTCCGCTACCGCGGGCGGCTTCTCGTGGATGGCGCGATGAGTGTCGAGATTCCAGCCGCGCTGGCCCGTGAACGTGGAGCTACCCACGTAAATCTCGGTCTATCTTCCTGCCCTCAATCCGGATGTTGAACCCGCAATGTATTTCAGGCCGTCAATCGCTGTTTCCAGATCTTGCATAGCCAGTCGGAAGATCACTGGCGTGGCGAAACCGATCTCGTGATTGCTCCGGACGTTCAGGCAATGGATTGGAACGCCTTTGAACAAGGCCCCTGGCTCATCCGCGCCGGGGAAGCGGCGGCGCAGGCCGCCCTGCCTCGGATTCAGGAGTGGTTCGTCCAGCCCCACACTCGGGCCGCCTAGCACCTACACTTGGATAATTCCGCGCCGAACCGCGATCGCTACTGCCGCGGTCCGGTCATTGGCCTTCAGCTTTGTCATGATGTGCTTGAGATGTACCTTGACTGTTTCCTCAGCGATGAACAGCTTCTCGGCGATCTCCCGATTCCGGTCACCCGCCGCGACGTGGCAAAGCACCTGCACTTCCCGGTCGCTGAGAGACTCGTCGCCAAAATGCTCCGCCAATCCGGCCGCAATCTCATTCGGAATAGACTTCCTGCCTGCATGTACGTGCCGGATCGTCTCGATCATTTGTTGCGCCGGCATCGTCTTCAGTAAATAACCTCGGGCTCCCGCTTTCAAAGCTCGTTGAATTTCCGCATCGCGCTCGAACGTCGTCAATACGATGATGCGCGCTTCGGGAAATTCCGACCGGATCGCGATTAGAACGTCTAGGCCATTCAGATCCGGCAGACGAAGGTCCATGAGTGTCACGTCCGGCTGCAGCACGCGAAAGGCTTCGATCGCTTCAGTACCCTTGCACGCCACCCCTGCCAGCGACATGTCGGGTTGACAGTTGAGGATTGCGCCAATGCCCTGTTGAAACAGCGGGTGGTCGTCGACACTGAGAATTCGGATGCGAGCCGCGTTCGTCATATTTCCTTCCTGATGCACACGCCGAGTTCGGAACTCGGCCTGTACGGTTCGATCGCCGCTGAACGACGCGCCGGAACGGCTCCTGGACGATCAGAATCGCCCAATCGTCGCGCGTAAAGACAAATCCGGCTACGTTTGCGGTTCAGCCGCTGTGGTCCGCCGGCCCGTCAGAGCCCGCGCACGATCTCGGACAAAAACCACGTCCTGCGTTCGGTCTCGTCAACCCAGTTCTCGATCTGGCTTGCCGTCGCCACGTCATGGTGGCGCACGCATATCTCGTGCGTGCCGCGTAAGAACTTGGTGAGCTGAAGGTTGTCGGCCTGCAACTCCAGCAGCATACTCTTCGGCCTGAGATCTTCTTCGTTGTTATCTTTCAGCCGCTGGTGCCGCGAGATGTCGCTGATCGAGCGAATCGTCGAGCCGCCAATCTTGAGTGCGCGTTCCGCGATATTGTCGGTCATTGCGAAGATCTCGTCGCTGTGTTCGTCCAGAAGCAGATGGAAGTCTCGAAAGCTGACGCCACTCATGTGCCAATGAAAATTCTTGGTCTTGACATACAAGCCGAAGACGTCTGCCAGCAACAGCCGTAACGCTCCCGATATTTCCACAACCGCGCTGCGAGCCAGGTCCGTCCGGATTTCGTAGGACTGGCCTTCCTGCTCTTGTTCTGCTTGAGTGCTCTTCGTCATGGTCGCCTCAATGCACCCTGCAGACCAATCGGGAACACTTCGCAAGCTGTTGAAATTAAATTGATGTCTTGCGAATCGACGACGAACCTCAGCGTCCGCAACGACGAATCGTCGTAGGCGAACAGAGGGATCGGGTAGACTCAAGCATGAACTTGGAACTCCTGCAGTCCATTTCTGTCGCAGTGAGCCAAGTGCGTACCGTCGACACGGTCCTCAAAATGATCGTCGACGGCCTCGTCGAAAAAGCCAGCCTCGCCCTCGCCCGGATTTGGCTGATCGGCCCTGGCGACATTTGCGCTACCTGTCCCATGGGCCACGAGTGCTCTTCTCGCGTGCGCTGCTTGCACCTGGCGGCGAGCGCCGGCCGCTCGCAGGTGGATGGACAGGAGTGGACGGGCATTCAGGGCTCTTTCCGGCGCATGCCGCTCGGCGTTCGAAAAATTGGCCAGGTCGCCTCCACCGGAAATTCCTTCCTCATCGAAGATGCTGCCTGCAATTCCGCGTTCGCGGCCAATCCCGCCTGGGTGCGGCGCGAGGGCGTTCGCGGCTTCGCCGGCCATCCGCTGATCTTCCGCGAACAGGTCCTCGGAGTTCTCGGAGCATTCGGCCGGATTCCGTTTCACCAGGAGCACTTCAAGTGGCTGCGGTTGTTTGCCGACCAGGCCGCTGTCTCCATCGCGAACGCGCGGGCTTTTGAAGAGATCCAGGCGCTCCAAGACCAGCTCAAACAGGAAAACGACTACCTCCGGAGCGAAGTCAACGAAGGCTTCGGCGGCTTGCTGGGCCAAAGCTCGGCTTGGAAGACGATTCTCTCGCAGATCGAGCTCGTCGCTCCCACCGAGGCAACCGTGCTCATCCTCGGAGAGTCCGGGACCGGAAAGGAGCTCGTTGCCCGCGCGCTCCACGATCGCAGCAACCGCGCCCGCCGGGCGCTCGTCAAGGTCAACTGCGCCTCCATTCCCCGCGAGCTCTTCGAAAGCGAATTCTTCGGTCACGCCAAGGGTTCATTTACCGGCGCCCTGCGTGACCGCGTGGGCCGATTTCAACTCGCCGACGGCGGCACGCTCTTCCTCGATGAGATCGCCGAAATTCCGCTGGAGCTCCAATCCAAACTTCTCCGCGTTTTGCAGGAGGGCGAGTTTGAACGGGTCGGCGACGATTGTACTCGTCAGGTCAGCGTTCGCGTCATTGCCGCGACCAACCGCAACCTCGAGCAGGAAGTCCAAGCCGGCCGCTTCCGCCGCGATCTCTTTTTCCGCTTGAGCGTGTTCCCGCTCAAAGTGCCGCCGCTGCGCGACCGCTTAGACGACATTCCGGTCCTGGCAACCCGCTTCCTGGAACAAACGGCCCGCCGGATGCATTGTGCCATTCCAGCTCTGACGCCGGCGCACGTTCAGGAGCTCACAGGCTATTCCTGGCCGGGCAATGTTCGCGAGCTGCAAAACGTCATTGAGCGGGCCGTGATACTGGCACGCGGCGAGCCTCTCCGCTTTACTCTGCGGGAATCCGCCGATACCGCACCCGCCGCCTCTCAGCCGCGCACTCCGCCCTCGACGCGTGAGCAACTTCTTGAACTCGAACGCGCCGGCATCGTGAAAGCCCTCGAACAAAGTGGCGGTAAGATCTACGGTCCCGGTGGCGCTGCCGAAATCCTGGGTATGCGCCCGACCACCCTCACCTCAAAAATCGCCGCGCTCCGGATCAAACGCCGCTGAGCGCCTCAAACCTGCGCCGCAGTCTATTGCTGGTCACTTTCCGGTCTCGGCTCCTCGTCGCTCGACATGGCGAACCGCGCGATCGCGCAGCGAGGTTGCTCGTCTGAGCGGTTCAGCGCGGGACTGCGGTTCTCCTTACGCCGAAGACCCCCGCTGGCGGGAAGGAAAATTTCGACGGTAACCCTCGGGCAACCCGATTCGGGCGGCCCGACTCCTGTCTCGGGGTAGCCGCCGCTACCACTTTCGAGTTACGCCCGATTCCATCTGGACACAGATCGACTTCACTATCATCATGAAATCATGATACGGGTGAGCGGAAATTCGATCGGCGACGGGGTTTCCCGATGAGCGGCGCGCAGCAGGCGATCCGAATCCTCACGGTGGACGACCACCCCGCATTTCGAAGCGGGCTTCAGGCGATGTTAGACACGCAACCGGATATGAGCCTGGTGGCCCAGGCTTCGAACGGGCGCGAGGGGATCCAGCAGTTTCGCCAGCACCGGCCGGACATCACCTTGATGGATTTGCGGATGCCCGAGATGGACGGCCTCGATGCCATCATCGCGATTCGGAAAGAATTCCCCGAGGCGAAAATCATCGTGATGACCACTTACCCCAGCGACATTCAGGAGGCCATGAAAGCCGGGGCCCGTGCCTATCTGCTCAAGACGGAGTTCGATAAGGAGCTGTTCAAAACCATCCGCTCCGTGCAGGCGGCCGGGTAACGCAGGCCGGCCCCCCTGCTTCCAACTTCACGGCAAACCGAGGGCTGTCGATTTCCCCCGCTCCGCGCGGACTTGAACCAGCGCCTCGCAACCACGCCCGATCTCCGCCGCCACTCGATCGAGTCAGTCCCCCTCAAGGCGGTTTCCGGGGGCAAGTATACTTCTATGGACGGCTATCAATGGATTCTCGCTGCGGCCGCCCACACCGAACGGCACACGGGACCGGAAGGCTCGACGCCCGAAGAGGGCGCGCGAACGAGCGCCGGCCATTGCCGTGTCAGGGACGAGGCCACGAGAAGCGGCGTCCTGATTGATTGTGCCCCTCTGGCGCCCACCGGCACCGCCACCTCGATGGTCCGTCACCGAAACCAAGGAGCATCTAGCCGGCTACCTGCGCGAACCCGGATGAGGCGATCGAGTGGGCCGCTCAGATTCCCACCAAATGTCAGGGAACCCCGGGTTGCATCGAGATCCGCCCTTTGCGGTTTCAGCAGACCGGCCCTCAGCCCGGTCTCCCAGGCCCTGCTCGGAATGGATGAGGCGCGCCGCGCCGCCGAATCCGTCTTTCGCCAAGAGTCTGGCCGGATTATCGCGAGCCTCATCCGCATCTCGGGGTCGTTCGATCGCGCCGAGGAGGCGATGCAGGAGGCGTTTGCCTCGGCACTCGCCTCCTGGCCTCAAAAAGGACTGCCGCGGAATCCAGCCGCCTGGATCCTGACGGCCGCCCATCGGAAATTGATCGACAGCACGCGCCGCGAGCGCCGCGGCCGCCTACCGCGAAGCGGCCCGTCTGGCCACAAACCCCGTCGCACTGAGTTTCTTGCAGAGGCGCCTCCGGGAACTGGGATAGTCTCCGCACCGCCTGGCTTGGCTCGGTGTATCCAACCGCACCACGGCCCCCGGTCTGCTCTCTGGCGAGCATGAAGATAACCGCCATCCGAATCCTGAATACCGTTCTGCTGGGTGCTGCCCTGATTGCGCCGCTGTCCATTGTCCCGGCTGCTCGCGCCGATCACGATCATGCGACATACCGGGACGACGAGCACCATGACCAGCATGAGTGGAATGAACGCGAAGATCGCGCCTATCGCGTCTGGCTCAAAGAACACCACCGTAAGTACAAAGAATTCGCAAAGCTGCGGGCCGAAGACCAGAGAGACTATTGGGCGTGGCGTCACAGTCACTCCGACGCCGAATTGAAGATTGACATCCGCTGAGCTGCCGCTTGGCAGCAGCTAGAACGCCACCTTCATCGCAAACTGCAGGATCCTCGGATCGAACGCGGCCTGCGGTTGCCCGAACGTCGGCGAAGCGGCATTCAGATTCATGAGCGTGAACGCCGCAATCGTCCCGGCGGGCGAAATCGCGCCCACAAAATTCGTGTGATTGAGTACATTGAAGGCTTCCGCGCGCGCCTGCAGGCTGACGCGGTCACTCACCCGAAAGGTACGGCTGACGGCCGCATCGAGGTTGAGGTTCCCCGGGCCTCGCACCGCGTTTCGCCCCAGATTTCCATAACTCCCGACCGGAATCGATGTCGAAAAGGCCGCTGGATTGAGGAATTGCACGCAGATGCTCGAGTTGCCGCAGCTTTGCGAAGCAGCATACGCGTCCGGCAGGAGCTGGTTCGGCCGGTCATTGCCGAGCCCGGTTCGTGAGAAGTCGGTTCCCGCCGCCGCGCCGCCATAGGTTAGGTTCAGAGGTTGGCCCGAAGAAGCGTGGATCAGCCAGGAGATCTCCCAATCGCTCACCAGACGCCGCCCCCGGGCATTCTTTCCGTTCCACCAGCTCCGCGCCACCAGGCTCGCGTTGAAGTTGTAGCGTGTGTCGAAAACACACGGGCCCCAGTCGGCGTGCCGGTTGAACACTTGCGAATTCGTCGGCTGGGCCAGTGCGGCGCCAAAATCATAATCCGACAAGCAATAGGAGTCGGTGAAGTTGGCATTGAACTGGAAGTGCTGCGCGAAGCGGTGTTCCACCGAGGCGAAGAGGCCTTGGTAGCGGGCCACCGCGCCATCATCCATCGTGTCGATGCTGGCGTAGGCGGCGCCCGTCGCCGGATTCTCCAGGGACAGCAGGCGGCGCTGGTTCGTGTTGGCGATCGTCGAGCAAATCCCATACGCCACATTGGCGATCGTGCAGGGCCCGGTTCCTAAATACTCCGCCGGATTGCGCTCCTGTGCGATCCACAGATGCGTGGTCTTGTTTCCCAGGTAGCTCACCGACGCCACCCAATTCCCCGCAAACTGCCGCTGGTAGGTCACGTTCCACTGCGCCACATAAGTCGGCTTCGGATGGATAGGCATGTTGATGTACGCGCCGAACGAGGGAAAGAAAAGATTGCCGTGCTGCGGGAACGGATTGCCGCCCGGATAGCCCGCCCACGGATTACTGAGCGTACCGGTAGCTCCCACATCGATGTCGTTGCCGTACGGAGGATTGGTCGTTTCGCGTTCGTTGAACCAGGTTTCGGTGGAATCGTACAGCAGCGCGCCGCCCGCCCGTAATGTCTGCTTTCCATCCCCGCGCGGATCCCAGACCACCCCGGCTCGCGGAGCGAAATTCGCGAGATGCCCGTTCCACAGGGCATCGGGAATTCCGGCGTCGCCTTTAAAGAAAAGGCCGGCAGGCGCCGACGGATTCACCGTGCTGCGTTCGCCATTCAAAAACGCAGCCATGCTGAAAGAAGTTCCCCGCCCGTATTTGTCCGGGTCCGGGAAGGTCGGTTCCCAGCGGAGCCCGAAGTTCACCGTCATGGTTTTGGAAACCCGGAATGTGTCCTGCGCGTAAACGCTCATCACCCACTGCCGCAGATCGTCGGGTGTCGCGTTGGTTTGCTGGAAGTCGCTCATTTTTCCCAGCAGAAAATCCGCCATCCCCATGCCGGTGAAGGAGCCGTTGAACGCGGGCGCGCCATTTTCATCGAACCCCGAGATGGTGTTGTTCTGCACTCGAATCAGATTGAATCCGAATGCCATCTGATGCCGCCGGCGAACCACGTCCACATCATCAGCCACCTGAAATCCATTGAAGTTGAAATGACCCGGCGCGCACGTGCCGCAGAACGTCGTGAAACCGCCGCTCATACTCGAGATCAGCAGGAAATTCGGAACGGCGCTGTACATCGGGGAGCCCAGCAGCGTCCAATTGATGGGAAAGTCGGTCGGCCCGCGGTTGTCTCTAATTCGGTTGAACGTCATGTGAAACGCATTGAGCGTGCTCGGATTGAAAATGAAATTGTCGCCAACCGTGGCGGATTGCGCCCGCTCGAAATTCCCAGGCTGCGTCGTGGTGAGCAGGTTCTTGCCGTCGAACGTCGGTGGATTCTGATAGTCGACCAGGAAGTACCGGCCGTACAACGTGTGCTTCGCGTTCTCCACCCAATCGATGCGCCCGATCCACTGATCCTCGTCGCCCGTTACCGGGATGCCGAACGTCACCTTGCCGCACGGATCGGCGGAACTGACGGGCAGATAT
>Ga0335078_10019253_pt1 | contig 10147 bp, 9 predicted proteins | sample Lox_Sample_32_FD_206711 | JGI IMG/M metagenome (GOLD analysis project Ga0335078, IMG submission 206711) | Soil microbial communities from Loxahatchee National Wildlife Refuge, Florida, United States - Lox_Sample_3.2 | ecosystem: Environmental > Terrestrial > Soil > Wetlands | place: USA: Florida...
CCGAGAAGATTGATCTTGCGGCCGTCTTTCAACGAGTATTCGTCCACGAAATTGCGCGTGGTGCGCTTCGAAGACGACATTTTCTCGAGCGCGGGGATATCGATCTCCACGTTGAAGTGCCCCGAATTGGAGATGATCGCGCCGTCTCTCATCAGTTCGAAGTGTTCGCGCGCCAGGACGTTCTTGTTTCCGGTGACGGTGCAGAAAACATCGCCGAGTTTGGCCGCTTCCGTCATCGACATGACACGGAAGCCGTCCATCACTGCTTCGAGCGCCTTCGTGGGATCGACTTCGGTGATGATCACCTCGGCGCCGGCGCCGCGCGCGCGACTGGCGAGCCCGCGCCCGCACCAGCCGTAGCCGGCCACAACAAACTTCGACCCCGCCAGCAAGAAGTTGGTGGCGCGAATGATGCCGTCGAGCGTCGACTGCCCGGTGCCGTAGCGGTTGTCGAAAAGGTGCTTGGTATCGGCGTCGTTCACCGCCACAATGGGGAACTTCAGCACGCCTTCTTTGGCCATGGCGCGCAGGCGGATCACGCCGGTGGTGGTCTCTTCGGTGCCGCCAATCACGCCCGGCAGCGCGTCCTGCCGCTTGGTATGCAGCACGGTCACCAGGTCGGCGCCATCATCCATGGTGATGTGCGGCTTGTGGTCGATGGCCGCCAGAATGTGGCCGTAATAGGTATCGTTGTCTTCCCCCTTAATGGCGAAAACAGAAATCCCGTGGTCGCGTACCAGGCTGGCGGCCACATCGTCCTGCGTAGACAGAGGATTCGAGGCGCACAGCACCACGTCGGCGCCGCCGTCGCGTAGTGTGATGGCCAAATTCGCGGTCTCCGCGGTTACGTGCAGACAGGCCGAAATGCGAATCCCCCGCAGCGGCTGATTCTTGATGAATTCCTTGCGAATGATCTGCAGAACTTTCATCGACTGGTTCGCCCAGTCGATACGCTTCTTGCCGAGGTCGGCAAATTCCATGCTCTTTACATCAGAATGCACTTGCGTCGGTGTAGTTGCCATACGTCTCCTGTGGCGCTGATTGCTATGAATCTTATTCTAAAAGATTGTTGAAAAAACTATTCTTGGGGAACTCCAAAAAAACCAAAGTCTTGTGACTCCCGAAATCTCAAGAGCCTGTCATTCCGAGGAGTGATAGCGAAGCAAGGTGGCTACTTGCGCACCGCCGCGGGTTCCCGCACACCGGCTTCACTGGCCAGCTTTGCCGCTTTGGACGTCGACTCCCAGGTAAAGTCGGGGTCGCTGCGGCCGAAGTGTCCGTAGGCCGCAGTCTTGCAGTAAATCGGCCGCCGCAGATTCAATGATTCGATGATTCCTCGCGGAGTCAGCTTGAAGTGCGCCCGGATCAGTTGGGGAAGGATCGCTTTGTCGACCTTTTCCGTACCGAAAGTCTCGACCAGGACACTCACCGGGTCGGCCACGCCGATGGCATAGGCCAACTGCACTTCGCAGCGCTCGGCCAGACCCGCCGCAACCACGTTCTTGGCGATGTGTCGCGCCATGTACGCCGCCGAGCGGTCCACCTTGGTCGGATCTTTGCCGCTGAAAGCGCCGCCTCCGTGACGGCCCATGCCACCGTAGGTATCGACGATGATCTTGCGTCCGGTCAGGCCGGTATCACCCATCGGACCCCCGATCACAAAGCGTCCAGTGGGATTGATGTGATACTTGGTGTCTTCGTCGAGCAGTTGCGGCGGGATCGTGGCTTGAATCACGTGCTTCAGAATGCCGGAGCGCAACTCGTCGTTGGTCACCGTCTCGGCGTGTTGAGTCGAGATCACCACCGCATCTACCCGGCGTGGCTTGTGATTCTCGTCGTATTCCACTGTAACTTGGGATTTACCGTCCGGTCGGAGGTAAGGAAGCTTGCCGTGCTTGCGAACTTCCGCGAGCCGCATGGTGAGCTTGTGCGCCAGCAGGATGGGCATGGGCATCAGTTCTTGCGTCTCATTGCACGCATAACCGAACATCATTCCCTGATCGCCGGCGCCGCCGGTGTCGACGCCCATAGCGATGTCGCCGGATTGTTTGTTGATGCTGGAGATGACGGCGCAGGTATTGGCGTCGAAGCCGTAAAGAGCGTTGTCGTAACCGATGGATGACACCACACCACGCACGACCGTCTGAAAGTCGACATAGGCTTTGGTGGTAATCTCGCCTGCCACCACGACCAGGCCGGTGGCAGTGAGAGTTTCGCAGGCCACTCGGCTTACCGGGTCCTCGGCCAAACAGGCATCGAGGATGGAATCAGATATCTGGTCGGCTATCTTATCGGGGTGGCCCTCGGTAACAGATTCAGAGGTAAATAAATAGCGATTCTTTTGTGACAAGCCACTTCTCCTTCAGCGGGGTTACGTCCGGGGGGACTCAGACGCTAACAACTACACGATTAACGGGGCAGTTATACAAGCTAACAGAGACGCAGAGGAGAAGCAATTCGTTTAGGGCGAATGGCAATGGGCTGCACCAGAAGGCACAAGGCGTAGGTAAGTGGTTCAAAATGAAAGGCTGTTCCCATCAGGGGTTCTGGGATTCAGGCGCCGGTGGCGGCTTCGGAACCACATGCCAGCCGTTGGCGTCGAAACTCAGGGTCATCACATCGCCCTCACTTCCCTGGGGCGGCAACTTCTTGCCGTTCCATTCCAGATCGAGAGCCGCAATGTTACCGGCACGGAGGGTAATCTCTTTGGCGGCCTGAACGGACTTCCCCGCCGAGGCCGTCAAAGTATCTTGCAGGACTCGTTTTCCATCGGCCGTAATCGAAACCCAGGAGTCCTCCCGAGCGTTGATTCTCAGGACAATGGCTGGCGGAGAAGAAGCAGGAGTTGAACTGCCGCCAATCAATCTCGGCGCTCCGTCGTCGGCGGTGGTTGAAACTGGAGTCATGGTTGGGCGTGACGACTCTGCACTGCTGGTCGAAGCCGAAGAGACTGGCGATGGGATGGCGACGGCAGAATTGGGAAGGTGTTGTTTGCCAGCGGTGCCGGTCTGTCTGGAATAAACTCCCCACACGGCGAAGGCCAGAGCGGCGATCAACAACAGAACAGCGAACAATCCCCACTGGAGGCCCGGTTTACCGTTGTGGTCGGCTTCAGCGCGGAATTCCGCCAGCGCAGGAACAATAGTGTCTTCGGACTTGCCCTCGACCGGTACGATCCCACTCGCCTCGAGATATTCGGCAATCATCTGCTCTTCATCCAGGCCGAGATACTGGGCGTAGGCGCGAATAAATCCTTTATTAAAAATGCCGCCGGGGAGAAGTTCGAAATGGTCATCCTCTAAGGCATGCAGAAGACGCGTCGAGATCTTGGTGGAAGCGGAGATTTCGTCGAGCGAAATCTTGCGCCGCTCTCGCTCTTCTTTCAATCGCGTGCCGAAGGATGCCACTGGGGTTGCTCCTGAGGGGACAAGGGACACCCGAATTGCTGTCCTTACTATACCGAATCTTTGGATAGAAGCCCGCTTGGTCAGGAGTGCGGCGATCGAAGAATGCAGATGGCGAAGATCGTAGGGTGGAAAATCCCACCCAAGCCAAAAGCGGCTTGAGTGGGCACACCGGACGAGTCTTCAGTCGTTGATGGTTATGTTCATGCAGATTGCCACCGCCGTAACACTGATGCTAGGACCTCCCAGCCCGTTGTCGTTGGCCACGGTCACTTGAAAATGGTCGGGAAAGGCGATGATGCCTGCCGCTTGTACGGCGGCAGCATTTGAGCCCGGTCCGCCGATTTCAAATCCGCCAGATAGAGCCTCCATGGGGGACGGGCAAGTCGCAATCGCAGTCCCTGTGCTTCCCTGGCCTATGGTTACAGTGGAGCCAGTGACGCGGACCGCGCCTAAAGTGCCAGAAAGTGTGCCACCAACGTTCAGGTTTCCGCTGAAGTGTCCAGCGCCGGTTACATCCAGCTTCGCCGTCGGACTGGAATTGCCGATGCCAATGTTCCCGTCCACGTTCAAGTTCCCAGTGAAGTGTCCAGCGCCGGTCACATCCACCTTTGTTGCCGGATTGAAATTGCCGATGCCGAGGTTCCCCTGCACAGTCAAGGAATTGCTGATGCCGGCGCTCCCCTCCACCGTCAAGGAATGGTTCATGGTCACGTCACCCGCAGAAGCGATACTCAAGGCTGCGGAGCTGGGATGGTTCGGCGACCCTGTATCTGCGGTGATCAGTTGCAGCGGTCCGGAGCTCGCAATGTACGCAGAGTCGGTGCCAACACCGTGGCGCAACCGGAGGCCCGGCGCCGTATTCTGCAGTAACAAAGAAGCAACATCGCCGGTCTTGGCGCTGGTGATCATCAACATGTCTTGCCCAACGCCGGCAGTCGGAGTGTGATCAATATGCAGGGGGGCTAGCGGAGCGGTTGTAGAGATCCCGACGTTGCCTGCAAAGTAGTTATTAGCATTGGCACTTGAAGCGAACAGATCGTAGCGGTTACTAATGGTTCCCGCAGTGCCCGCGTTAGAGATGTAGACCCCATAGGCGTTGGTGATCGTCGTTCCTGGCACACTGTTGAAGATCTGATAGTATCCGCCGTAGGCCGATACCACCTTCGCCCCGCTCTTCCCTCCCAATATTCCCGCCGAGCCATTTACCCCAAACTGCTGCGCCAGAGTGCCGGCGAATCCGGAGGTATACGCGAAGCCACGACCGTACACACCCAAGCGATAACCGTTGTCCGTCACGCCAGCGGGGATTGTCATATTCGATGCATCCGCATCCAGCGCCAAGGCGTAGTTTGTTCCAGTCGCTGTGGCGGAAGTGCCGAAAACACTGTGCTGCAGCCACTTCAGGCCGAAATCGGTCTGCGTATCGGTAAGCGCGAGTTTGGCACCAGTCACCCCGGCGCCTCCGATCCCAACTCGCCCACCATTCTCCGAAACGGCCGAGCCTTCCACGTTGCACGGGCTGGTGAACTTGGCCAGAGCGTTGACCGCGGCAGCCCCGTCACTGGTAACACTGCTGCAGGTGGTCATCGGCTGCACTGCCGGTTTGGCGGCTCCGGCAGCGGTTACCACAGACGCCGCTGGCCCACTTGTGCCCCCCGCCATCGCCACCGGCGCCCCCGCCAACGCATAAGCTGAAGCCGGCCTCCCGCCCAAGGTTTCCGCATCCCCCGCCTTGAGGGCGTAGGGCACGGCCACAAGCAGGATTCGCGGCTGTTCGACCTGCCCCTCGGCCCGCACTCCCAGCCAGCGGGCTTCACCGGCTACGAATAGATCGGAAGGCAAACCTTCCGACTTGGCGGCGCCAAGGTACACCGAATAGTGGCCCTTGGCATCGAGTTGCACATTCTGAGTTTCCAGCCACAGGGGCGAACCATCCTGTTCTTCTTTGTAGAGACCGAAGGTGATACCGACAGTGCCCGATTGTGCCTTGCCATCAGGATCCTTTAGCACCCCGCTGAATAGCACCAAGTGCGGGACGATGGAAGGTTGTGCCACCGGCGTCTGCGCCCGCAGCGAAACGGCAAGCATCAGGCAAAGAAAGAAGATTGACCAACGGTATGCAAAGCGGCGAGTCGGCAAAGGAATGACCGTATTCGACATGAGTATCCCCCCCAGGTTTAGGGATCGCAGGTGGTGAGGGCATCAGAAATGCGCCTCTAGTCCTAAGAGCGAGAAATGAGACCAGAATGGCTCATCTTTTTGGAAAAAACTTGGTTTCCGATTCGGAACTCCAAGGGAACGGGGTATCCACGGCATCTGATTGGCGACGGGGAAGCGAAGAGATTCAATGCAAGTGGACGGCACGAAAGCGGAAACGGGCGGAACGGAGACGTGTGCTTGGCGAACTGCCCCGCTCGAGCCAAAAGCAGCTTGAGTGGGCCACCGGACAGCCCGATTGTAGCCTTAAAGAGGTGAACGAAAATCCCACATCTCGCGTGCTGGCGAGATGTGGGAGACGAATTGCCTCTGACTCCAGTAATTACTGGTCTTTGGGTTTCTCCGGTTTTTCTGCCTTCGGAGGATTCTTTGGAGCCGACGCCTTCGCCCGTGGTTCGGGCCTGGTTCTTGGGCCGCCCTGATTGTGGGCAGTCAAGGGAGCGTTCCTCTCCGGCTTACCGTTGCTGGCAGCATGGGATGCAGGCTCTTTGTGAACTGGTTTCGGCTTGGCATTGTTGCCCGCGTGCGATGGATTCTCCTCCCTAGGAGCTGGCTTTGGTTTGTCCGTGTTGGCGGCATGAGGCACAGCCTCTTCTTTGGGGGCCAGCTTCGGCTTGGCATCGCTGGCAGCGTGCGACGGATTCTCCTCTTTGGGAGCCGGCTTTGGCTTGTCCGTGTTGGCGGCGTGGGTAGCGCTCTCGTTTTTCGGCGTCGTCATCGGTTTGGCTGGGCGAGCTTCGGCATTCGGCCGATCTTCCTCCGCCTTGCCAGCCTTACTATTATTATTTGCAGCTCGCGCGGGAGAATTACCGCGAGCAGCCGCGGGCTTGTATGAGGGCGCTGCAGCTTTAGCCGCTACTATACCCTTCCCCTTGAATTCCCCCGGTTTTGCGGTAGCCGCAATTGCCGGTTTGCCGTGGTTGCTCGACTCAAGAAGAGCGCGATTTGTGCTGGCGCTTTGGACGTGCGCCGTCTGGGCGCTTGTCGCCGGGACATGGTGCATATTGGCGGCGGCTTCTTCCCGTGCCGTCGGCCGAGCCGTGATGCCGCCTGTGCCGCCGTTATAGCTGACGCGATTTACCGCGGTGTTGTTGACGACAGTCTTGTTGTATACGTTGGTCACGCGAGTGACGTTGACGTTGCTCACGCTGCGGTTGTAGAAGAATGCTCCGTGCTGCCAATAACCGCCCTCAAAGCCAACGCCGCCGTAACCAAAGCCGTAATTGACGCCGCCGTAAAATCCGACTTGCGGGCCCCAATATCCCTGATGGAAAACGTAAGCACCACTGTTCCATCCCCAATACCCGGGAGTCCACAGCAGTCCCGCCTCAGGTGGTTGAACCCAGGTGCCCGGAACCCAAAAATAGCCGGCATCGCCGTAAGCCCAATAACCGGGAGTCCACAGATAACCGGGAGCGGGACAAACCGGTTGCGTATATACGGGAAGCTGGGGTGGGGCAATGCCGATCGACAGGACAATTCCAGCAGAAGAGGCGATGGGTAAGGCCAGGATAGCCAGCGCGAGTAGAAACAACCGAAGCGAAGCTCGAATATGCATGATTTCTCCTCCAGCCCCGTGCTTTCGATTGGGTGTTACTTCGGCGGGTTGTCCACAAAAGGCGCACACCAGATAAGAAGCGCCAGCTTCGGGCAAACACCTAGTGGAAATTCCTTAGGGCTCAAAATCTCGCGGGATCAGCTTTCCGGCCGAGATGCAGGAAGCGGGTGAGCCGCTGGCGCAAACAAAATTAAGCGTGATTGGAGGGAGGTCCGGGGGTACAATCTCGAAGGTTGCGCCAGCCACTACGAGACGAGGTTACTTCGAACCATAAGGAGGTTTGGCAATGGCTGCCAATCCGATTATTCGCGCTCCGGAGTTTAGGCTCGAAACGGAGAAGACAACCTCGGAGACGATTGTCCGAGCAACCGGCCGGATTACTCTCGCACCGTCGGCTACGCTGGAGAACGCTCTCCGCGATCTGATTCCAGAGGGTAAGCGCATCGTGTTGGACCTGACGAATGTCGACTACATCGATAGCGCCGGTCTCGGGGCGCTGGTTAGTGTGCAAATGCATGCAAGAAGGACAAAGTGCGTTCTGGAGGTTGTTAATCCAAAGGAGCGCATAAGGGATTTGTTCAACAGGAGCGGGTTAGCTGCGGTGTTTGAGCATCGCTCTTCTGACGCGCTGTGGGAGGGATGGTCGCGCAATAGCAATGGGGCGGGTGATTGACGCAGCGCTGTGGAATGCAATACCAAGCCCCCCAGCCCACGGGTCACGAGCATGCGCGCCCGGAATGACCTTGTCCTTGGCCGAGGACCATGCCGTTAGGAGGCCTTGAAAACGGCTTTGGGAGGCGCGCATATGGATTCAAACCAGCGACTGATATACACCTGGGCGTGAGCCTCGCCGCAGAAATGGCGGGCGGTGGGCTGATTCGCAGCTTCCAGGTCCCACTTCATGACGGCGAGTTTCTGATCCCCGCACTCGATCACGAACCAATGGATCGGATTCTGACTGACGATCCCGCAAATCTCGCATTGGAATTCTTTCAAGCTGGACATGGGTTGCTCCGTCGAACGATGAGCTCAGCCGAAACAGTATACCGGCGGTGCACGCTTACGAGACGCAAAAACCCCATGCGGGAGTCAATGAATCCGCCCAGATAAAGAGTGAAAACTTTTGCATCTTTCGCCCGAGCTCCCACCGCTCAAGAACCGACAGAACCCCTACCCATCAAGGCTTGACACCGATTTGTATTTGGAGGATAGTTGCGAAACGTTACGAGCGGCCACACCTGCGAGACGGCTGCAGCGCAGCGCCGTCCCCGCTCCAACGCAAGAACCGCGACCAATTCCCCGGGGGTGCCATGCGAACGATCGTCAGACTCTCCACAGGCATGTTGTTGCTTATCAGTCTAGCCGCCAGCGCGCAGATCACTAGTTTTCGCCATGTGGTGGTTGTTGTGCAGGAGAACCGAACGCCGGATAATCTTTTCCAAGGCTTGTGTACTCCGCCTTTCGGCACAAGGTCTTCGTGCAGTACCAACCGCACCGCGTTTCAGTACGACATCCAAACCAACGATTGGCTGGATAACAACGTACCTGGAGGAAGGGTGCAGTTGAGCGCAGTGCCGCTGGCCAACAACTATGATCTTGGTCACACCCACAAGGCATTTCTGTCTATGTGCGATGCCGATCGTAGAGGGGTCTGCCGGATGGACGGAGCTGCCGGCATCCATTGCTCAGGCACTTGCCCGAGCAACCCCCAATTCAAGTATGTGGACAATTCCACCGGCATTCTTAATCCTTATCTGGAACTGGTCACCCGCTATGGTTGGGCGAACTTCATGTTTCAGACCAACCAGGGACCGAGCTTCCCGGCCCATCAGTTTCTGTTTGGAGGAACTTCAGCGCCCACCGCAGCCGACGATAGTGCCGGAATCTTCGCTGCCGAGAACCTGTCCGGAACCGGCAAGATTGCCGGGTGCATCGCCGAGGCAGGAACCACGGTTGAACTGATAAGCCCTAGCGGCGAAAACCAGAAGATCTACCCCTGTTTCGAACACAGCACCATGGCGGATCTGTTCAACCAACGCAGCATCAGCTGGAAGTATTACGCACCCAGCGCGGGCTCCATCTGGACCGCGCCCAATGCAATCAATCATATCTGCCAGCCGGATATGCCCACCGGTGGACATTGCACTGGCCCGGATTGGACGCAAGATGTTGTGCTCAAGCCTGCCCAGGTACTCACCGACATTAGCGCCTGCAACTTGCCGGACGTGAGCTGGGTGATCCCGACCGGGCAGAATTCTGACCACGCGAGCAGCAACAAAGGCGGGGGACCCGCCTGGGTGGCATCGATTGTGAACACCATCGGGAACAATCCCCGGTGCTCCGACGGAGAAGTGTACTGGCAGAATACGGCCATCTTTATTACGTGGGACGATTGGGGAGGCTGGTACGACCACGAGCCGCCGAGCATCCTGTCTCAGCCGGAAGGCGACTACCAGTATGGATTCCGCGTTCCCCTGATTGTGGTTTCTGCATACACGCCGGCACGTTACATCGATAATGTCCGCTACGACTTCGGCAGTATTCTGCGCTTCATTGAACAAAACTTCAGGATTCCGGAAGGGTCGTTACAGTTTGCCGACGCGCGATCCAGATCGGACCTGGCGGACTTTTTCTTGTTGAATCTCAGCGCTCGCCCGTTTCAGGCGATCCCGTCGCCGAAAGACGCCCAGTACTTCATAAACGACACATCGCCGCCGGAACCGCCAGATAACGATTGACAACAGGACGATTCGCGCTTGTCTCGGCCCTATCATCACGAGTGCGGCTGGGGCCGCAGGGAGACTTCTCGGAAGGCTCCGCGTACAATTCCTGAAACCGAGACCCCAATCCGGAGCAGGAGTCCACCATGCAAAGTCGCATCCTCGGCACCACCATGCCGGTACTTGAATTCGCGCTTGATCCTAACGAGTCTGTCATTTCTGAGGCTGGTGAACTCTCGTGGATG
>Ga0335078_10019254_pt1 | contig 10147 bp, 8 predicted proteins | sample Lox_Sample_32_FD_206711 | JGI IMG/M metagenome (GOLD analysis project Ga0335078, IMG submission 206711) | Soil microbial communities from Loxahatchee National Wildlife Refuge, Florida, United States - Lox_Sample_3.2 | ecosystem: Environmental > Terrestrial > Soil > Wetlands | place: USA: Florida...
GCAACGCGAGGTGACGCTGCACTGTCCGCTCGATTGCGGGTATCTGCAGGAGGCGCACGAGCGGGAAAAGCTGGAGGCGATTCCGGCGGATAAACTGCCGAGCCCGGACATCCGCATCACCGAGCGGTTCATTGAAGAGCACATGGCGCTGGCGGATGTAATTGGCGAGATTCTGCGAAAGTCGGCGCTGGCCGAGGCCGATGTAGTGGATGCCGACGTTCAGCAGGCGCTGGGGGCGATCACGCGGACATATCGCACGCTGGAGAGCGGCCTGTATTACGAGACACGGCCGGAGAATCCGGTGGCGGCGCGGATTCAGAATCGCATGCAGGAAGAGATCGCGGCGCTGCGGAAGGATCTGGCATCGAAAGGGGCCGGCGCGATTCCCGACGCGACCCTGCTGGGGGTGCTGGTATTCTTCCATCGCATGGCGGTGCAATACGACAATCACCGGCCGTACGGGCGCTCGTTCCTCGGCTCGTTCGCGCGCGCGCAGCAGGCGGCGCAACCCGCGCCGCAGCCGCTCATTTTGCCGGCATGATCGCGCTGGTGGTGTTCGCGCACGGATCGAAAGTGGAGGCGGCAAACCAGGCTGTGCGCGAAATGGCGAGGCGGGTGCAGACGCGGAGCGGGTACGAGACGGAGGCCGCGTTTCTGGAAATCGCCGAACCCGATCTGCCCGGGGCGGTGGAAGGCCTGGTGGCTCGCGGGGCGACGCGAATCATCGTGTTGCCGTATTTTCTCGCGCCGGGCCGTCATGCAGAGCGCGACCTTCCGCGCATCGTCGCGGAGTTGCGGGCCATCCATATTAATGTAAGAATCGACGCTGCCGCGAACCTGGATGGCCACCCCGCGCTGGTGGACATTCTTGTGGACCGCGCCAGCGCCGTCCTGGAGGAGCCCTGAAAGCACGCCTGATTGAGACCGCCGAACTTTGCCCGGAAGTGCGGCAGTTTGTTTTTGAAGCCGTCGATATCGAGCAGTTCGCGTTCACGCCGGGGCAATTCGTTTCGCTGGTGCACACGTTCGAAGGCCGGGAGATCACGCGGGCGTACTCGATCGCTTCGGCGCCCGACGGCAAACGGTTCGAGCTGTGTCTGAACCGGGTCAAGGAAGGCGTGATGTCGCCGTGGCTGTTTGAAATGCACCCGGGCGACGAGGTGACCCTGAGCGCGCCGCTCGGCTATTTCGTGCTGCGCAATCCGGGGCGGGACGCTCTGTTCGTGGCCACGGGGACGGGCATCGCGCCGATCCGTTCGATACTGCAGGCCAATTTCAACAGCGCGCGCCCGGCGCAACTGACGCTGCTATTCGGCGTGCGCTATCCGGGGGGCATTCTGTATCGGGCGGAATTCGAAACCATGGCTTGTTTGTGGTCCGGCTTTCGCTTCTGGCCGACGGTGACGCGACCCGATGAGAAGTGGATGGGCCGAACGGGGCGGGTGCAGCAGCACCTTCTGGAAGCGATCGGCGATCGCCGCGACATAGACGTTTATATCTGCGGCCTGCGGGAGATGGTGGACGATGTGCGGACGGTGCTCAAGTGCGTGGGCCTCGACCGCAAACAGATTATAGTTGAGAAATACGACTGATGAGCCGCAACACGGGCCTGATCGTTGGCGTGATCGTGCTGTTCGCGACGGTGGTGTTGATCCTCAATCAGGTGATTCCCGGGCCGCACAAGGCGACCGACTACCTGGTGATTGGCGGCGCGGCCACGATGGTTTGTCTGCTGGTGTTGTTTCTGGTTCTGATCAGCACCACCCTGCGCTCGACTGAGACGTTCTTCCGGAAGAAGAAGTGAGCGAACCAGCGCGTGTTCGCGTAAACCGGCGGGGCGTGGACCGGGTGCGCTCGGGCCATCCCTGGATTTTCGCGAGCGACGTTCTCGATCGGGCCGGCGCGCAGCCGGGCGATGCGGTAGCCGTGGTGGATGCCGCGGGCCATGCGCTGGGGACGGCTCATTACAGCTCCACATCGCAGATTTGCCTGCGCATGCTGAGTGAGCGGCTGGTGGCGGTGAACCGCGAGTTCGTTGCCGAGCGGCTGGGGGCCGCGGCGGCGTGGCGCGAGCGCGTGGTTGCCGATTCGAATGCATACCGGCTGGCGCATGGCGAAGGGGACCGCCTGCCTGGGCTGGTGATTGACCGTTACGGCGACTATTTCGCGATGCAGACTCTCAGCCAGGGAATGGACCGGTTGAAGCAGGACATCGCGGCGGTGCTGGTGGAGCGGTTCGGCGCGGCGGGGGTGATTGCGCGCAACGATGTGGCGGTGCGCAAGCGCGAATCGCTGCCGCTGGAGACGGCGGTGCTGGCGGGCGAGATTCCGGAGAGCGTGCCGATCCACATGAATGGACTGCGGCTGGAGGCGGATCTGGCGCACGGGCAGAAGACGGGCGTGTTTCTGGATCAGCGCGAGAATTATCCAGCGGCGGCGCGATATGCGCGTGGACAGGCGCTCGACTGCTTCACGTCCACGGGAGGGTTCGCGCTGCACATGGCGGCGCGTTGCGAATCGGTGGAAGCGGTGGACAGCTCAGGGCCGGCGCTGGAGCGGGCGCGGAAGAACGCGGAAGCGAACGGGATCGGCAACATCGAAGTACGCGAGGCGGATATTTTCGAGCTGCTTTCAGGGTACGCGTCGGCGCGGCGGCAGTTTTCGACGATTGTTCTGGACCCTCCGGCATTCGCAAAATCGCGGGCGAATCTGGATGGCGCGGTGCGCGGCTATAAGGACATCAACCTGCGGGCGCTGCGGCTGCTGGGACCGGGCGGGATTCTGGTGACGTGTTCGTGCTCCCATCATTTAAGCGAGGCGATGTTTCTGCAGTTGCTGGCCGAGGCGGCGCTGGATGCAGGGCGGACACTGCGCGTGGCGGAACGGCTGACCCAGGCGCGGGATCATCCGATATTGCTCACCGTGCCGGAAACGCACTATTTGAAGTGCCTGATTGTGGAAGTGGTCGCATAATCGGGAAATGCATCTCGTTGTTGCGTCCGTTCTGTGGATTGCGGCAATGTGGGCGCCGCCCGCGCCGGGCCGGCTGGTCGATGCCGGAGGGTATCGGTTGCACTTGTATTGCACCGGCTCCGGCAGCCCGACGGTGATGGTTACCGGCTCTGGATTCTCTTTCGACTGGGCGCTGGTGCAACCTGCGGTGAGCGCGTTCACGACGATCTGCACATACGATGTTTCAGGAACGGCGTGGAGCGACCCCGGCCCGAAGCTGACCTGCCGCACACGAGTGGATGAGTTGCACCGATTGCTCAGCGCCGCGAGCGTCAAGGGACCTTTAGTGCTGACCGGCCTTTCCCTGGGTGCGTGCGTGGCGCGGCTGTATGCCGCGGAGCTGCCGGCCGACGTCGCGGGAATGGTGTTGGTGGATCACGCGTTCTCGCCCGATCCGCCGCCGGTTACGCTCGGAACCGGGGACTCGCAGCTCGATTCGCCGCCGGTGCTAATCTACCAGGCCCCGATCGCGCTGACCGCCGAGGACACATCGAAGTTTGGCCAGCTTCCGGAGAGCGCCCGACAGCTTCATCGCTGGGCCATGTCGCTGAATCCCGAGCTGCCGACGTGGGGGGACGCAGAGGATTGCCTCGCCGAGCTGAAGAAAGCCGCTCCATCGCCGTTTCCGCTGGGCGACAAGCCGATCGTCGTGGTGAGCACAAATAATCAGGCGCCGGGCTACGAGCGACTGCAGGCCGCGCTGCTCGCTCTCTCTCACAACAGCTCGCAAATGAAGGCTGAACACAGCTTTCACGCAGTGGAGATCGACGAGCCGGAGGCAGTAATCGCCGCTATCCGGCGCGTCGTTGATGAGGTGCGAGGTAAATAAGCGGGCGGCTCACTTCGTATAGGGCCACTGGGCTTTGGTGAAGAGCGCGCCGTCGATACCGATGGTCTGGCCGCTGATGAAGGAAGCTCCGTCGCCGGCGAGGAAGACCACGGTGGCGCCGATGTCGCTGACCTGGCCGACGCGGCCCATGGGCGTGAGTCGCGACCATGTGCCGGCGTAGTCGGGGTCTTCGAGCCGCGTGCGGGCCGATTCAATGGCGCCGGGCGCGATGCAGTTCACGCGAATGTTGTAGGGCCCGAGCTCTACCGCGGCCTCCTTCGTGAACATCTCGATGCCGCCCTTGCTGGCGGTGTAGGCAACAAGCCGCGGGAAAGCCAGCTTGTTGCAGCCGGAGCCGAGGTTCACGATGACGCCGCCGCCATGATCCTTCATGTGACGCGCGGCCTGCTGGGTACACAGGAAGCAGCCCTTCAGATTGGTATCGATGACCAGGTCCCATTCCTCTTCGGTAACGTCGAGGAGCGGCTTGAAAGTCTGGACGCCGGCATTGTTCACGAGGATGTCCAACCCGCCGAAATAGCCTATGACAGTTTCGAACATTTCGGCCACCTGCGCGCCGGAGCGGATGTCGGCCTGGATCAGCCTGGCATCGGGGCCGGCGGCGCGGATCTCGGCGAGGGCGCCCCTCGATTCCTCGGGCGGACCCCCGAAATAGTTCAGCGCGATGCGGCACCCGGCTCGCGCCAAATCGAGCGCGATCTGTTTTCCAATGCCCCGGCTCGCGCCCGTGACCAGAGCAGTGCGACCATCCAGAAGCATACTCACCTCAATCCGCAATCGATGATACATGAAGGCGGATCAGGGCCGAAGGCGGCAAAGGTCAGGTTTTGGACGCCGGTTCGTGCGAAGGGGCGGGGGTTTCGGACTTCAGATATCCCAGTGCTTCGCGGAAGCTGCGGTCGATGCTCTCGAGGCAATCGGTTACTTCTTTTTGCCCCGGAATTCTATGGTTCTTCACGTGATCGAATGGCAGGGACGAAGAAAGGCATCTATACCGGGAGGTTCGCTGCGAAGAGTGCAAAGGCTTTCTCGACGCCTTTGTGGAAGCCGTGCACGAGGTGGTTCGAGCTTCGCGCAATCCTCCGATATAGTGTTTAGGTGCCGCCGACCGGACCTTCCGCTGAAGCTCGGGAGTTCGGGCCGTACCGGATCGTCCGGGAGATCGGGCGGGGCGGCATGGGCGTGGTTTACCTGGCCATTCGCACGGGGCCGCAGTTCCGCCAGCAGGTGGCCCTCAAGATTCTGCGGCGGGACTTCAGCGCGCCCGACGTGCTGGGGCGTTTTCAGCACGAGCGGCGGATTCTGGCGCGCCTGAGCCATCCGAACATCGCGATGTTTCTGGACGGCGGAGCTACGCCGGAGGGCGACCCGTACATCGTGATGGAGTACATCGAGGGCGAACCGCTGCACGCCTGGTGCGATGCGCGCAATCTGAGCGTTCGCGATCGCATCGGGTTGTTCCGCCAGGCGTGCGGCGCGGTGCAGTATGTGCACCAGAACCTCATTGTGCACCGCGATCTGAAGCCGGGCAATTTTCTGGTGACCTCGGGCAGCGTGGTGAAGCTCCTTGATTTCGGCATCGCCAAGATATTGCAAGGCGATCCGTTCGTACCGGGCGACGATGTGACGCAGGCGGGCCAGCTCGTCATGACGCCGGGATACGCGAGCCCGGAGCAGGTGCGCGGCGAGCCGGTGACTACAGCCAGCGATGTCTATTCGCTCGGGGTGCTGCTTTATGAACTGTTGACCGGGCACGGGCCTTATCGCGTCACCAGTCCGGGGCTGCACGAACTGGCGCGCGCCATCTGCGAGACCGAACCCGAGAAGGCGAGCACGGCAGTCGGGAAGCCAGGCACCGACCCACAGGACATCAGCCGCCGCCGCTCCACCGATCCAGACAAGCTGAAGCGGGCGTTGCGGGGCGACATCGACAATATTCTGCGGAAAGCACTGCAAAAAGAGCCGGCGCGGCGATATTCTTCGGTGGAGTTATTGGCCGAGGACTTGAGGCGCTTTCTGGAGAACCTGCCAGTCTCGGCGCACGAGGATTCGCCGCGGTATCGCGCGGAGAAGTTCGTGCGGCGCCACAGTACACCGGTGGCGGCGGCGAGCCTGGCGTTTCTCTCGCTGATCGCTGGGGCAGCGGTGGCGATCCACGAGGCGCGGGTGGCCAATCGCGAGCGGTCGCTGGCCGAGCAGCGCTTCCAGGACGTGCGAAAGCTGGCGACTACGTTTCTGTTCGACGTTCACGATTCCATCCAGAACCTGCCCGGTTCCACGGCCGCGCGGGCGCTGATTGCACGCACCGGCACACAATACCTGGACCGGCTGGCGGGCGAATCGAATCGCGATGCCTCGCTGGAGGTTGAGATCGCGCAGGGATATCTGCGTGTCGGCGATGTGGAGGGGAATCCGTTTCTCTCGAACCTGGGGAACACGCAGGCGGCGCTGGACGATTATCGAAAGGCTCTGGCGCTGGCATCGGCGGCGGTGGCGCAGGACTCGGGAGTAAGGAAAGGGCGGCAAACGCTGGCCGAAGCGGACGTGGCGATCGCGGGGGTGTTGCCGTTTCTGGGCCGTCAGAAGGAGGCGTTGCAGCCGGCATCGGAAGCGGTGCGGATTGCCGGCGAGCTGGCCGCGGCGGCACCGGCCGACCGCGATGCCGAGCTCCTGCTTTCGCACGCCTATGAGGCGCGGGGAGACGTTTTGGGCGGGCTGCAGGGGTTGAATCTGGGCCGGGTGGATGAGGCGATCGGCGCCTATCAGCGGGCGCTCGACGCAATTCCCGAAGATCCGGCGGGGGGCGGGCAGGCCACGAAGATCAACCGGGGACGCGCGGTGCTGACGATGAAGCTCGGCGACATGCAGTACCGCTCGCGAAATATCGAAGACGCGCTTTTTCGTTATCAGACGGCGCTGCGCATGGCCGAGCAGGCGGCGCGCGAGACGCCGAACGACTGGCGCTTGCTCGATACGGTGGGGGTGGCGCTGAACAAGATCGCGTCAACGGAAATCGCGCTGGGCAACAACAACGCGGCGCTGGAGGCGTTTCAGAAAGCGGAAGAGATTGATGCGACCGGCCTCAGGACCGATCCGAACAACATTCGCGCGCGCAGCGCCAGCGTGGTGACGGAGAAGAATCTGGGCGACCTCTATTACTACAACCTGCATAAGATGCCGGAGGCTTTGAAGTGCTACCGGCAGGCGGCGGACTTGCTGGAAACGCAGACGCGCCTCGACCCGAGCAATGTGGCGGCGAAGCAGCGATTCTCAGAGATTCTGACCTATGTTGCGAGCGCGGCGCTCGGGGCGGGGCAGACGGGAGAAGCGCGGGCGGAGGCGCAGCGCGGTCTGGACATGGCGAAGGAAATCGCCGACCGGCCGAACGCGACCGCGGATCAGGTCTACAACTACGCGTGGCTGGCCTCGACGGTGGAGCCGGTGGATTTGCGAAATCCGGGGGCCGTTCTGCCGTATGCGCTGAGGTGTGTAGCGATGAGCGGCGGCGCAGACGAATACAGCCTGCACGTGCTGGCCGAGACCTACGCGGCACTGGGCGATTACGCCAAAGCCGTGGAGACGGGAGAAAAAGCCGCGGCGCTGTTTCCACCGCTGCGTCCGGGGCAGGCACGATCAGGCACGCAGGAGACGATTGAATCGAGTCTGGCGGAATATCGGAAGGCCCTGGCGAAACAGGGCAAATGACGCGCGGGGAGGCATTGCGGCGGGTGGCCGCCTGGTACCCGCTGATGCTGCGTCGCGGAAGATCATAGATTCTTCGTGCAAGATCGCGGACGAGGCTCATTCTCAGCTATAGACCGGCCAACTTCTGACGCCGCCGGCGCGATTACGTGGGGGTTCGCGATGAATATTATTCGAAAGCAAAGATTCGCCGGGCTGCTCGGCGGGGCGCTGGGTCTTCTCGCCCCACTGGGCACATTGGCCCTGATGCCAGAGACGGCCGCGGCACAATCGATCAATCTGACATTCACTACTTACCCAATCCCGACGGCGAACAGCGCTCCGGAGGGAATTACGCGCGGGCCAGACCTGGCGCTGTGGTTCACCGAAACCGCGGCCAACAAGATCGGCCGGATCGACATCAGCGGCGCTGTCAAGGAGTTCTCGCTGGCAGCGTTGCATGGCAACGGCGGGCTGCAAAACATCGCCACTGGTCCGACGACCATCGGCAGCGTTTTGGAGGCGGCGCCACTATGGTTTACAGCTCGCGGTGCGATTGGCCAAATTACGACAACGGGCACGCTCACGAGTTTCGTCCTTCCCGGAGGAGCGTCCAACGACCTCTATTCGATAGCCGCTGGACCCGATGGCAATATGTGGTTCACCGATCGGACAACGGTTGCCGTAGGGCGCATAACTCCAACCGGACAGATCACCGAATTCAAGCTGCCGAATGCGCCGGGGGCGGTGAGCCCCGGTATCGGAGCAATCACGGCGGGGCCGGACGGCGCACTGTGGTTCATCGACTTCCTGAACGCCTCGATCGGGCGGATCACGATGTCCGGCGTCATCGCTGAGTACCCCGCACCGAATCTGGCTGGGGCGGATCCGCACGCGGGCATTATCGACGGCCAGGATGGCGCCATTTGGTTTGGGGAGGGCGGCGAGCGTGTCGGGCGCATGACCGCGAGCGGGTCGCTAATGGAATACCCTGCGGAGCTTGCCCCAGCGGGGCTGGCGACCGGCCCCGACGGCAACACCTGGTTTATCGACGGCAGCGGACTCCACATCGCGCACGCGATTCCGGGGTTGTTGGGTGTGATGGGCTATTCCAGCCCGGCGGCGGGCGCGGGGATGGTGGAGGGGATCGATGGCGCACTTTGGTACACCTCGCCCACAACAAATGAGATTGTTCGGGTGGAGGTGCCGACGCGCGTCGCGGTGCTTCCTCAACTTGTTGCCGGCGGAGGGTGGGGCACCGCGATCACCCTGACAAACATTTCTGGTAATTCCGTTTCGGCTCGGGTTTCCTTTTATAACGGCGACGGTAATTCTCTGCTCCTGCCTGTGACCGTTACTCAGGGGGGAAACTCGACATCATCCGCGCTGGGGTTTCTGGACCTCACGATCGGCCCACAATCGATCGTGTATATCGAGACCGCCAACCAGGCTTCCATGGTTACGGGGTGGGTGGACATCACCGCGACAGGCGCGCTCGGAGGTTACGCCGTGATTCGCCGGACGGAACCGGCGGGGGCGCCTTCCGAGGCTTCCGTACTATTGCAGAACTCGTCATTCACGTTGAGCCCGATTCCCTTCGACAACACGAACGGCCGTATCAGCGCCGTTGCGCTGGCGAATCTGGCGGCCGACGTTCCGGCAACAGTGACCGCGACAATCTGGGACGACACGGGCATGCACGGCACAACACAGACGGTGACGCTGGCGGGCAACGGTCATGCGGCATTCGCTCTGGCGGATATGTTTCCGTCAACAGCGGGCGAGCGGGGGATGGTGGAATTCGGGACCACCGGCGGAGGCCTGATACCGCCGCTGTTTTTCGGAAACACCGGCGGCGTGTCCTCGTTGCTGCTGGAGTTCTACCCAGACGGCAGCTTCACGTCGATTCCGCAGGCCTCGTCGTTGGGCAACTTCTATTTCCTAGCCGGCTCTTTCACGGCCTCTTCGGCACGTTGAGCTTTACGGGTGCAGCTTCTGGCCCTTCGCCAGCATTTCGACGAATTGGCGGATGCGGCGGGCGCGGGTCTCGGGTTTGCGGGCGGTCTGGACGCGAATCTCGCATTACTGGGCATTGGTGCAACTACAATGGTGGGCGTCAAAAGGGCGGGTCTCATGTCGATCTCCGTTCGTTCCTGGGCATTGTTTCTGATACCGGCGCTGGCTTGCGGCGCTTTTGCGGGACGCATGCCGGGCGATGCGCCGGAATACAGGGAACTCCAGCGGCATCTGGCGGCGGGGTGGAATACATGGGATACACATAATGTTCTGGAGCACGTCCTGCTGCCCGAGGGCCTCGCCATCGCCCTGCAGATCGATCGCGGCGAATTTGCCGGCGACTCCTCCCTGAAGGGCGCTCTTTTCGGACTACGGGAACCGGCGGTCACTCCGGGGCCGCACACTCTGGACGGCAGATTCACGGAATTGACGCTCGACTATCGCGGCCTGAAGGTGAAGGTACAGAGCGCGATTTCCGGCGCGGATCTGGTGCTGCTGGCGACGCCGCTCGCGGACAACTACCTGCAGCCATCGCAGGCTACCGTCGCGTTTCACGCGGGGATGCTTTGGAATCGCGAGGGGCGCGTG
>Ga0335078_10019255_pt1 | contig 10147 bp, 9 predicted proteins | sample Lox_Sample_32_FD_206711 | JGI IMG/M metagenome (GOLD analysis project Ga0335078, IMG submission 206711) | Soil microbial communities from Loxahatchee National Wildlife Refuge, Florida, United States - Lox_Sample_3.2 | ecosystem: Environmental > Terrestrial > Soil > Wetlands | place: USA: Florida...
GCTTGCCGCCCTGAATCACCGTCAGCGAGCGCGCAACTTTGTGCGGGCGGCTTCGCTCGTCGAGCATTTCATTGTGAAAGGTCAAGCCGAAGACGATGAACGCGGCGATCAGACAATAGATGACGATCAGAACGATGGACATCCGTCACCTCCGAAGCCTGTCACTCGGGGCAGGTGACCATCTTCACCCTACCGCTTCAGAGCGGTGATGTCAGTGATCTACGGCACTGTGAAACGGCGTGAAGCCGGCGCGACGCAGCGGGTCCTATCTTCGTACCGCTTGGGGATCAGGTGTAAGCTCTGCCACCGCATTGGCAGCTTCCATTCCGGAGCGAATGCAGTCAGGTACGCCGATGCCGTGATAGGCATTCCCGGCGATGGCAAGCCCGGGAATCTCGGCCACGCGCTTTTCGATCTGTGCCACGCGCGCAATGTGTCCCGGCTCATACTGCGCCATGGCCTCGCGCCAGCGATAAACACGGGAAAAGATGGGGCGCGCATCGAGCTTCACGATGCTGTGGAGCTCGTGTTGCACGGTTTTCAGAATCTCATCGTCATTGAGTCCGAGCACCGCCTCGTCCCGCGCCCCGCCGAGGAAGCAGCGCAGTATGCCTTTGTCCGCAGGCGCGCGATGGGGAAATTTGTTGTGTACGAAGGTACACGCAAGCATCCGCGTTCCCTCGCTGCGCGGCACCAGGAAACCGAAGCCATGCGGTAACTTTGCCAACTGCTGCTTGTAGTAGCCCAACGTGACGGTTACCGATGAACTGTAGGTGATGTCCAACAGATTGCGAGACAGCTGGCTGTCGACCCCGTCCAATAACTCCCCGGCAACGTGTGCGGGCGTGGCGACGATCACCGCATCGTAGCGTTCGTCGCCATTCATCTCGAGGGAAAGTCGCCAGCGGCCGTCCTGCGGATAGATGCGGCGAACATGCTGGCGCAAACGAATGGCTGCGGGATTGAGCCTGGCGATGATCGCGTCCACCAGTTGCTGCATTCCATCCTTAAGCGAAGTGAACAGCGGTCGCGGCGGCTGCTTCTTGGCCATTTCGGCCATCTTCTGGTGAGCCGCCAGCATAGCGCGGCTCAAGCTGCCGTACTTCTCTTCCATTTCCACAAAGCGCGGCAGCACCGCGCGCGCGCTGAGTTTTCCGGCATCGCCGCCGTAAACTCCCGACAACAGCGGATCGGCCAGGCGATCGACAACCTCCGCCCCAAAATGCCGCTCCACCAGTTGCGCGACCGTCTCGTCATCCTGCATGGGCCGTGGCGGATGCAGCAGTTCCCGCGCCATGCGAATTTTTGTGTTCCACGAAAAGAGCGGCGAGAGCGCCGTCGGCACAAGCTTCGTCGGCACCATGAACATCAGGCCGTCGGGCATCACCACCAATCGCCCATGTACCACAATGTAGGTCTTGCGCTGCGCGTCGTTGGAACCGATGAGCTGATCGGCAATCCCCAGCTCTTTGCAGAGCGTCAGCGCCCAGGGCTTTTCTGTGAGGAAAGAATCCGGGCCGGCTTCAACCAGACACCCTTCGATGCGATCCGAAGAAAGGCAGCCGCCGAGTCGCTGTCCAGTCTCGAAGAGTGTGTATTGGAGTTCGTTTCCAGCCGCGCGCGCCTTTTCCAGGTAGAAGGCTGCGCTAAGCCCCGAAATTCCCCCGCCGATGATTGCTATCCGCTTCATGCGGTTGTTAAGAAATCTTCTCTGTTTCGATGCTGCTCCCGCAATCCGGACTCAGCAAAGCCAGGCGACGGCTTGCCAGGTCGGCGACTGCCCGTACAAACAGCGGCGAATCGTTCAGCGATTCGGCGCGGTATAGCATAATCCCCCGCTCTTCCGCAAATTGCCGGAACAGGATGTCGACATCAAAGAGAATTTCGACATGATCGCAAACGAAGCCGATCGGCTGAATGAACACGCCCTTGTGGCCATCATCGCGCAATTGCGTGATGGTGTCCTCCACTGTGGGACCTAGCCATTCTCCGCCCGACATGCCCTGACTTTGAAATGCAAAGCGCCATGGCCCGATCTCTGGAACCTTCGCCGCAACCAGCGCAGCCGTCTCCTTCGTCTGCGCTTCATACGGATCGCCTTCCGCAATGGTTCGCTGCGGCACGCTGTGCGCAGTGAATATCACAGGCAAGGCTGAACCGTGCTGCTCGCTGGCATCTTTCCAGGCAGCACGTAGCTTATCGGCGAAGGCCTCGATCAGCAGCGGATGATCGTGCCATTCTTCGACAAAATCAATCGCAAACGGTGCGCCTGCTCCAAAGAGCACCTGTTTGTACAGTCCGACGCTGGTGCGCGAATTGTGGGGCGCGAGGCAGACAGCCACCGCCTGCTCGATGCCGTCCGCAGCCATTCTCTTCAAGGTGTCAGCAATAAACGGATGCCAATTTCGCATGCCCACGTAGGCTGGAATGCTGAGCTCGCGTGCCACGCCGTCGGCCTGCGCCTGGGTAATCCGCGTCAAAGGAGAGCTGCCGATCAGCGAATACCGGTGCTGAACTTCGCGTACCACATTGTCAGACATCGGCCGGCCGCGGGAAATATTCTGCAGGAATTCCGGGATGTCCTCGACTCGTTCGGGACTGCCGTGCGCAATCAGCAGGACTGCCGGATTGCTCATGGCTTCCTCGCGGGAGTAGCCGAGGCTGCAAACTCGTGTACAAACTGCGCGAGGTCTTTTACGTTGTCGACGGGCGTATGCGGGAGGATTCCGTGGCCGAGATTAAAGATGTGCCCGGGACGGCCGTCCGCGAGGCGAAGGACGTGCTCGGCGCGCTGCTTCAACTCCCGCCAACCGGCAAACAACAATACCGGATCCAGATTGCCCTGCACCGCATGGTTATGTCCTACAACCTGCCAGCCCTCATCGAGGGGTATGCGCCAGTCCAGCCCGACGACTTCCGCTCCAGCTTCCGCCATGGAAGGCAGCAGAGTAGCACTGTCGGTTCCGAAGTAGATGATAGGAACTTTCGTCTCTTTCTGTAGCCGTTGGATGAGCTGCGTTGTCGGCACCAGAACGTAGCGGCGATAATCTTCCACGCTCAGACAACCAACCCAGCTGTCGAAGATCTGCAGTGCGTCGGCGCCACGTCGCACTTGCTCGGCAGCATAAGCTGCCAGCACATCGACGAGCTTGCCGACCAACTCGTCCCATACCTCGGGCGAGTTGTACATCAGCTTCTTCACTTCGACGTAATGCCGCGAGCCGCCGCCCTCCACCATGTAGCTGGCCAGGGTGAACGGTGCTCCGCAGAAGCCGATTACAGGGAGTTTCGCGCCAAAATGTTTCGCCACCAGCGCAACCGCATCGGCCACGTATCCCAGCTCGGCTGCGCGATCGGTTCGCAGCAGCTTCACATCTTCAGCCGTACGCACTGGCTTCTCGATCACCGGCCCTTCGCCGGCGGCAAAGTGAAATGGCAGGCCCATTACCTCCAGCGGCAGCAGGAGATCGGCAAAGATGATCGCCGCATCGACGTTCAGGAATTCCGCCGCGGTAATCGTGACGTCGGCGGCGAGTTCGGGTTTCTTGCAGATCTCCACCAGCGAATGGTGCTTGCGGACGTCGCGGTATTGCTGCATGTAGCGCCCGGCCTGGCGCATAAACCATACCGGAGTTGTTTCGACAGGAAGCCGCTGACAGGCGCGTATGAACAGGGAATTTGGCGCGGACATAAAGAAATATCCTAGCACCGCAGCTCACCTCGCCCTGTGATACAGATCACAAGCACCCCCAAGAGTCGCATGTGAGCCACATCACCGACCGCTGTGTCATAACTTTCCTATTCTGTCGGTAGATGTCCGGCGACTCCTCCACCCACGTCAATCCCTGGATCGTGACCATCGCCGTCATGCTGGCCACGTTCATGGAAGTGCTCGACACGACCGTGGTCAATGTGTCCGTTCCACACATGGCAGGGAACCTGGGAGCGTCGGTGGACGAAGGCACCTGGGTCGTCACTTCGTATCTGGTATCGAACGCCATCATTCTGCCCATGGCCGGCTGGCTAGCCACGCGCTTTGGACGGCGGCGCATGTTGATGGCCTGCGTCGCCGGCTTCACCCTGAGCTCGCTGCTGTGCGGCATGGCCTCTCGCCTGGATTGGCTGATCTTCTTCCGCGTGCTGCAAGGCCTGAGCGGCGGCGGGTTACAGCCGCTGTCGCAGTCAGTCCTGCTGGAGACATTCCCGCCAAAGAAGCATGGCACCGCCATGGCGGCCTTCGGCTTCGGCATCATCTTCGCGCCCATCATCGGTCCCACGCTGGGCGGCTGGATCACCGACAACTACACCTGGCGCTGGATCTTCTACATCAACCTGCCCGTCGGCATTCTGTCGCTGCTGATGATCAGCCAGTTCGTCATCGATCCGCATTACCTGCGCAAGCGCTCCTATGGCGTGGATGTGTGGGGCATCGGATTTCTCGCGCTTGGCTTTGGCATGTTGCAGATGGTGCTCGACAAAGGTCAGGAAAAAGACTGGTTCGGCAGCAATCAGATTCGCCTGTGGGCAGCGCTTTGCGTCATCGGCCTGGTCGGCATGGTGATTCGGGAGCTAACAGCTAAAAGCCCGATTGTCGATTTGCGCGTATTGAAGGACCGCACCTTCGCCGCCGGCACGCTTCTTATGACGATGCTCGGCTTCGTGCTCTACGCATCGCTCATGCTGTTGCCGATTTACCTCCAGACGCTGCTGAACTACCCGGCCTTTCAATCGGGGCTTGCGCTGTCGCCTCGCGGAATCGGCGCGCTGATCATGACGCCCATCAGTGGCCAACTCACCAATCGCCTGGATCCGCGCAAGCTGCTGCTCATCGGCATCCTGACCGGCGGCTTCACCATGTTTCAGTTTTCGCATTTGAACCTGAATGCCGGCTATTGGGACATCTTTTGGCCGCAGATCATCCAAGGCGCGGCGATGGCGTTCCTGTTCGTGCCGCTGATGACCACCAGTATGTCGGGCATTCGCAAGGAGCAGATGGGCAATGCCACCAGCATTTACAACCTGATGCGCAACATCGGCGGCAGCTTCGGCATCGCGATGATGACGACCTTCCTGGCGCGCCGCCAACAGGTGCACCAGAACCAGCTGATCAGCCACGTCACGCCGATGGACGTGCGCACGCAAATGATTTTCCGCGGCCTGCAGGGCTGGTTCCATCTGCATGCGCCGATGAGCGCTTACGATGCCGCCCACAAGTCCTGGGGAGCGATTTACCTGATGGTGCAGCAACAGGCGGCCATGCTTTCGTTTGTGGAAGCTTTCTGGGTGATGGGCGTGATCTTCTGGTTGATGGCGCCGCTGTTGTTGTTGCTGCGCAACGCACGTGACCTGCATCCTCATACGCCCACGGGCCCCAAGCCCGCCATGTCACAACCACGCACCAGAAAAGCGCCACGAACCGCGGAGCGTGAACCAGAGTTGGTCAGCGCGCTGGACTGAAGGGCGACAAGATTCACCGTTACACCATCCTGCTATCATTCCATTCTGCAAAGCGAAGATCTTGCTTCACTAAACTTGGATTCCGCAGGAGAAGCGATGCTGGCTAACCGGTCTATACCGCAGTGCAGGGTCATACCCCAACTGGTTTATACCGACGTACAAGAAGCGGCCGCCTGGCTGTGCGCTGCCTTTGGATTCACCATGCGCCTCGGGATTGGGGATCACCGTGCGCAGCTCAATGTCGGGGATGGGGCGATCGTCGTCATGGAACCGCAAGAAGGTGACTCGCCAGACGCTGTGCGGCAACGGCTACGCGCTGGCCGAATCCTGCATTCTGTCATGGTGCGGGTCGAAGACGCCAATCGCCATCATGACCAAGCCCGAGAGCACGGCGCGCGGATCCTGCGGCCACCGGTTGACTATCCTTACGGCGAACGGCAGTATTCAGCCGAGGATTTTGCCGGCCACGTCTGGACCTTCTCGCAATCCATCGCCGATGTGGATCCTCGCCAATGGGGCGGTGTTCCCGGTCAGCTCTAGTGGCTCCAGCAATACCCACCTTGCCACCATCGCGGCAGACCGCTTATCGCGGACGGTTGGCGCCTTCGCCGACCGGCTGGTTGCACATCGGGCACGCTTGCACGTTTTGGACGGCCTACCAGCGAGCCCTCGCACACGATGGGGCGCTGGTCTTCCGCAACGAAGATCTCGATCCGCAGCGCTCCAAAGCTGAGTTCGCGCAAGCCATGATGGAAGACCTCCGCTGGCTCGGCATCCGCTGGCAGGAGGGTCCCGACGTTGGCGGTCCATTTGCGCCCTATGAACAAAGCCGTCGGCGGGAACTGTATCTCGAAGCATGGCGCAAGCTGCGCGACGGCGGATTTATCTACCCTTGCACTTGCTCACGAAAGGATCTGGCCACGTCAGCTGCAGCTCCCAACGACACCGATGACGAGCCTGTCTATCCGGGACGCTGCCGAAACAAAATCGGCGAAGCCAGAAATCATGACCTCCCAAAGGGGGTGAATTGGCGATTTCTTGTTCCCGACGGGGAGCCGGTCGGATTTGACGATCTGCGGCAAGGCAAACAAAGCTCCGTTGCTGGCAGGGACTTCGGCGACTTTGTTGTCTGGCGGCGCGATGACGTTCCCGCCTACCAGCTCGCGGTGGTCGCGGACGACGCCGCAATGCTGATCACAGAAGTGGTTCGTGGCGCCGATCTGCTGACATCTGCTGCCCGGCAACTGCTCCTCATCCGCGCGCTCAGCCTTCCCCTCCCGGCCTACTATCATTGCGATCTGGTGCGCGACCAGGCGGGAGTGCGGCTGGCCAAGCGGCATGATGCCCTTAGTCTTCGTGCCCTGCGCGCGCAGGGTTATACGCCGCAGGATGTCCTCGCGATGTGCCCCTTATAGCAAGCCGATTGCACAACCCAATCAAAGAAGTGTATCGTCGCCATGGCAAAGGAGGACGGACCCGTGCGCGTGAACTGGCTTGCAATCCTGGTAGCCGCGCTTGCCGATTGGATTCTGGGCGCGGTGTGGTTCACCGTCTTTGCGGATCAGTGGAGGGCCGGCCTGCGCATGGCTCCCGCCGAGCTGCAGCAGTACATGGCGCATCCTAACTTCTGGCCCTACCTCATCGCACTGCTTTGCAACTTGCTGATGGCCTATGCTGTCGCTCGCCTGGTTGCCGGTTCCACCACCCAGGGTCTGTTCCGCGGCATCACCGCCGGCCTGCTGATCGGCCTGGCCGCTGCCATGGCCATGGTCACGGAAATGGTGTTCGAAATTCGTCCAAGGTCGTTTGTCCTGATTTCCGCCGCCTATCCTTTGGTGGGCTGCATTTTGATGGGAATCGTCATCGGCCTTTGGAAACCGAAAGGCGCCCGCACAGTATGACAATGAAAATCGAAAGAAAGATCATTCACGGGTATTTGAAGGCTCTCACCGGTCTTGATCAGCTTCCAGGCCGCGATGGCGAGCGGTCCATCGAACTGTTCCGGCATGGCACGCTGACGGTGAAGCTGTATGCTCCGCGCGGCAATGATCCCCAGAAACCGCACACGCGAGATGAAATCTACGTCATTGCCGGCGGTACGGGACGCTTCCAGCGCGAAAACGAGCAGACAACGTTTGGGCCGGGCGACGTGTTGTTCGTGGAGGCCGGCAAGGAGCATCGCTTCGTCGAGTTCAGCGACGACTTCGCGACCTGGGTATTCTTCTACGGTCCCGAGGGTGGCGAGGCCGCGGTAGTCAAAAGCTAGCTGACACCATAACAAGCGGGAGGCATACCGTGGCGAAGGACGACAAGAAGGACGACAAAAAGGAAAAGAAGAAAGAGGAACAACCCGTCAGCTCCGGCCAGGCAACCGCCGGGGCGACGTGGTTGGCCGGGGAAGGTCAGCTGGCCGGCAAGTACAGCGACGGACATCCGCTGGATTGCGTGCAATATCTGGAAGCCAAGCTCATCCTTAAGCCCGATCGCTTCGACTGCGTGGACAGCTTTCGGGAGTTTGGCCGGCTGGTGCAACACACGGCCAAGGAGGTAAAGGTCGGTTTTATCACCGATCCCAAGGTCGGACGCCGTCCTGATATCCGCGAAATCGTCTTCATGGATACGCCGGATTTTCGCTTGTACAACAACGCTTTCATCCTCCGCCGGCGTGTTCAATATGTCGATGGCTTTCCGGTTGGCGATCCGGAAGTGGTTTTCAAATTCCGTCATCCCGATGAGCAAAAAGCGGCGGCGATAGATGTCCGTCCGAACATCGCCGGAAAATATCAGATCAAGTTCAAGGCTGAGGCGCTCCCGTTGAAGGATTCGATCGGTGGATTTCGCCTGCTGTATTCCCACAACTGTCAGTTCGGTTTGAGCCAGATGCATGAAGGCGACCGGCTCGGGATGTGGACCCTCGCCCATGTTTTTCCGGCGCTGGCTGTTCTCAAGAAATCGAAGGACGAGGAAGTAAAGCTGGTGAACGAGGCTATCGTGGAAGAGGTCTTGCTGGAGTTGGGAGAACTGGACTTTGGCAAGGGTATATTGGGCAACTGTAATGTCGCCCTCTGGCGGACCCGCGGCGAACATGCTCCCCTGGTGGGCGAGTTCGCCTATCAGCTCAAATTTAATCGTGGCGATGAACTCCACGAGAAGCCCAGAAGGCTCTCCGAGCAGTTCTTCATTACTCTGCAGCAGGACGTGAAGGAGTGGATTTCTCTGGGCACCACCAAGACCGGCATGGTGTATCGTCTGCACGGCAACGCCCCCCAAAGCCACGAGTGATGAGCTACTTGGTGTAAGCTCTTCCCTTTGGGGGTATGAGGATGACGCTTGCCTTACGCGGCGGCTTGCGGCTTCATGTCGCAGCTCGCCGCAATGCCGTTATTGCATTCCTATCGACGATTCTCACCGTTTTCTCCATCCTGACATTTTCTTCCTCGGCGATCGCTCAGCAATACGACCCCTCGCTGTATGCCGGAATGCAGTGGCGGCAAGTTGGACCGTTTCGCGCGGGACGCGTTACCGGGGTGAGCGGAGTGCCCGGCCAGCCGGCGATCTACTACATCGGCACGGCGGGCGGCGGCGCGTGGAAGACGACCGATGGCGGCATGGTGTGGAAGCCGATCTTCGACAAGCAGCATGTTCAGTCCATCGGCGCGATCGCAGTTGCGCCTTCGAATCCGAACACGGTCTACGTTGGGACCGGCGATGTCAGCAACGTGGGCGGCTCGGTCAATCAGGGCAACGGGATGTGGAAGTCGACCGACGCCGGCGAGACGTGGCAACACATCGGCCTGGAAGATTCGCGACACATCGGTGCGATCTGGGTTGACCCGAAGGACGCGGATGTCGTTTTCGCCGCAGCGCTCGGCCACACCTATGCGCCCAACGCGGAGCGTGGTGTCTTCAAGACAACCGACGGCGGCAAAACCTGGCAGAAGGTTCTTTACAAGGACGACACCACTGGAGCCATTGATGTGGCGTTCGCTCCCGACAACCCCAAGATCGGTTTCGCCGCGCTCTGGTATCACTACGTCAATCCCGATACGCCGTTCGCCGGACTGCTCGGTACTGGCGGTGCGGGAATCTATAAGACTACCGACGGCGGCGACACCTGGACGCCGGTCGAGATTCCGCAACTGGCCAAAGGCCATCTGGGACGCATGGGTGTTGTGGTCGCGCCTGGTGGACAGCGCGTTTTCGCGATTGTCTCAGAGCGGATGCAAGGTGGCCTGTATCGCTCCGATGATGGAGGTACGACGTGGAAGCGCATCACGCAGGACCCACGCGTAACCGGCAATGGATACTTCAGCAGAGTCTTCCTGGACCCGAACAACTCCGACATTGTCTATGTCGCGCAGACCTCGCTCTATCGCTCCAGCGATGGCGGGGTGACGTTCGAATCCTACAAAGGCGCGCCCGGCGGCGACGATAATCACGCGCTGTGGATCGATCCCACGAATTCCAATTACATGATCATGGGCAGCGATCAGGGCGCGACCATCAGCATGGACGGCGGCAAGACGTGGACCTCGTGGTACAACCAGCCGACTGGCCAGATCTATCACGTCTCCACCGACAGTCGCTTTCCGTACTGGATTTATGGCACGCAGCAGGACAGCGGATCGGTTGCGACCCTGAGCCGCGGCGATTACGGCGCGATCACGTTTCTCGATTGGGACCCGATCGG
>Ga0335078_10019256_pt1 | contig 10147 bp, 10 predicted proteins | sample Lox_Sample_32_FD_206711 | JGI IMG/M metagenome (GOLD analysis project Ga0335078, IMG submission 206711) | Soil microbial communities from Loxahatchee National Wildlife Refuge, Florida, United States - Lox_Sample_3.2 | ecosystem: Environmental > Terrestrial > Soil > Wetlands | place: USA...
ATTGGAATCTGGAGCGTAGAGCCATCTTTACGAGTTGACACAGAAACTGTGAAATTGTGTTGCTTGTAACTAAAATCGATGCAATAGTTTACAGACACCGTACTGGCGTAGTTTTTCAGTATCCCAGTATGCTCCCAACCAAAACAAAGCACTTAGCCAAAATCCACCGTCCGCAGAATCGCGCCGCTGTTGTCTCCGCCGCGCCGCTCGCGCTCGCTCTGCTAAATCCGCGAGCGCCGCCGGCTCCGCCATCTCCGCCAACACCGCGAACGCTGCTGATGCCGCTCGTCTTCGCTCACGCGCTGCTCGCCAAAGGGTGTAATCTGTCCTTCCCGCCAATGGTTTTCGCCGAACCCGGAGGTCTCCGATGACGATTGCGGCCACTCCTGCACCGCCTTACTATGCGGTGATCTTCACTTCCCTGCGCACCGAGGGCGACTTCGGCTACGCAAAGATGGCCGAGGCGATGGAGAAGCTGGCCGCGGCGCAGCCCGGCTTCCTCGGCATCGAATCGGCGCGCGATGGCTTGGGCATTACCGTTTCCTACTGGGAGAGCCTCGACGCCATTGCCGCGTGGAAGCGCAACGCGCAGCACCTCGTCGCCCAGCAGCGCGGCCACGACACCTGGTATGAGGAGTTCAAGGTGCGCATTTGCCGCGTGGAGCGCGACTACGCCTTTGCCCGCGCGTGAGCCATTGCCGTGGGTTTTTCCACCTGGCTGTTTCTCGATGATTCTTATACTGTGAGCATGGCTATCGCTCCAGTATGCGGATGGCGGCTGGAGAATGTTGCGCGGCGCAACGGCGCGGCGCGCATTGCCGGGCTCGACGAAGTGGGCCGCGGGCCTATGTTCGGGCCAGTGGTGGCCGCCGCCGTCATTCTCCCCGATGGCTGGCGCCTGCGCGGTTTGACCGACTCGAAACAGCTCAGTGAAGAAGTGCGCAATCGATTCGCCGTGGCCATTCGCCGCAAAGCCATAGCGTGGGCGATCGCAGCCGTCGATGTTGAGACCATCGACCGCATCAACATCCGGCGGGCTTCGCTGCTGGCCATGCGCATGGCCGTCGAACAACTCGCGGTTGCGCCGGATTATCTGCTCATCGACGGCTGCGACACCATCGAGTGGCCGTGTGGGCAGCAGGCGGTGGTCGCGGGCGACGCGCGCAGCGTGTCCATCGCCGCCGCGAGCGTGCTGGCCAAGGTGCATCGCGACCAGTTGCTGGTGGAACTGGATGCGGTGTATCCCGGCTACGGGTTGGCGCGGCACAAGGGCTACTGCGTGGCCGAACATCTGGAGGCGCTGGCGAGGCTGGGGCCGACGCCGCTGCACAGGAAGAGCTTCAGTCCGGTAACTCAGATGTTACAGACCGCGCTGTTTGAGTGAGACATCGAGGTCGGCGGAGTTAGCGGGAGTTGGACCTTGTTTCGCCGTGAGCTTTTTACCCTTAGGACCAGGTCACCCGCTCACCCTAATGACTCCTTAGGTGGTCGTCCACGTACTTCTTATCCGAAGCAAAGTGCGATTGGGGCAGTAAGATTCGGCCGTTCTTTAGGCATATGATGTATGGCCCCGCGACCCTCCCATCTGGGTCAATCACAAGTTCGGAAGAGAGCAGCGGCCTGCCGCCATCGTAGGGGAGATAGACTTCATCCTCCATGACGACCCCTTCAGCGTTGAAAGTTTGGCATTTGTCCAAGTCCTGGTTCTTTTCGTAAGAGCATCGCTCCCACCAACCTGTCTTTCCGCCCGGGACATAGATGGCATCGCCAGGAACGTCGCTCGGGCGCGTCGGCTCACATCCGCACAGGAAGAGGCTTGGCAACATAAGCGCATAAACCACGGAGCCTACTAACTCTCGTATTGAGATCTGCATCACGGCCCCTACTTTGAGGCAGTGCTGAGCGTGACGGCAGCGCGCGCCCTGCGGCGCTGCATCCAGGCTGTCACAGGCCGCGCCAGAAAAAGCACGGCGAGAACCAGCGTAATGGTGATCGGCGTGATCACGCCGGTCTTCACCTGCCACCAGTAGTGAATCACTCCACAAATGGCAGCGGCGTAGACGAGCTTGTGCAGGCGATTCCAATTCTTGCCGCCGAGCTTGCGAATGGCCCACGTGGTGGACGTGAGCGCAAGGGGCAGGAGCAGCAGGTACGCCGCGACGCCCATAGTGATGAAGCGGCGCTTGGCGATGTCGGACTCCATGGCGGCGAAGCTGAAGCCGGAATAGAGCGCCACGTACGTGAGCATATGCAGCGTGGCGTAGAAAAAGGCGAAGAGCCCGAAGAGACGGCGGAACTTGATGAGCCAATTCAGGCGCGGCAACAAACGTCGCAGCGGCGTGATGGCGAGGGTGATGGCGAGCAGCCAGATTGTGGCTTTGCCCGTGGCGAAGGCGATGGCGGCCGTGGGGTCGGGGCCGAGATCATTGGTGACCATGCCCCAGGCGAGCCGGACTGCGACCGAGAGGCACGCGACCCAGGTGAGCGTTTTGAGAAGGATCAAAGTCGAACGATTCATGATTGGCGAGCCAGCATGTCAGCGAATGAGCAAGTTAGCGGCTTTGCTAGCCCGCCCTAGCAAAGCTAGGACGGGGCACCCGGCAAAAGCTCCGCCAACTCCGCTTCAGAAATACTTGTTCAGGTCCATTCCGTTATACAGCGAAGCTACCTGATCGCCATAGCCGTTGAACATGAGCGTGGTGCGGCGCTGCGCATAGAAAGGCAGGCCAATGCGGCGCTCGGTTTTCTGACTCCAGCGGGGATGGTCGTGGTGGGGGTTGACGTTGGAATAGAAGCCGTATTCGTTCGGGGCCTGATCGTTCCACGTGGTGGGCGGCTGCTTCTCGACGAAGCGCACGGTCACGATGGACTTGGCGGACTTGAAGCCGTACTTCCACGGCAGAACCACGCGCACCGGGGCGCCGTCCTGGTTGGGCAGGGTTTCGCCGTAGAGGCCGAAGGTGAGCAGGGTGAGCGGATTCATGGCCTCGTCCATGCGCAAGCCTTCGGAGTAGGGCCAGTAGATGGTGGCGTCTTCGTAGGCCCATTTCTCGACCTTGGAGTTGTAATAGGAGAGAAACTGTACATACTTCGCGCTGGGCAGCGGGTTGCACTGCTTGATGAACTCCGAAAGCGAGTAGCCTACCCAGGGAATGACCATGCTCCAGGCTTCAACGCAGCGATGGCGATAGACGCGATCTTCAAGCGGACGGAGCTTGAGCAGGTCGTCGATGTCGAAGGTGAGAGGCTTGGCCACTTTGCCCTCGACCTTGACGGTCCAGGGGCGCGTGGGCAGGCCGCCGGCGTTTTTCGCGGGGTCGCCCTTGTCGACGCCGAACTCGTAGAAGTTGTTGTAGTGCGTGATGTCGTCGAAGCTGGTGAGCTGCTCGCCGGTTGTGGTGAGCGGGCTTGGCACGGTCTGCAGCTTGGTGTCCGCCTGGACGGCGCGCGGCGCCACGAACTGCGCGAGCCGATCTGCGCCCAGGGCTGCGGCGCCGGCGGCGGCCGCGCCTTTCAGGAATCGGCGGCGCGAAAGATAGCGGAAGTAGTCGTCGCGGGAGGTGATCTCGGACGAGGGGATGTCGCGCATTTTGCCGATGAGCATGGATGACCTCGCTTGGGAAAGGTCTGCTACTTCTATTAGACACCCAGCAGCGACGGAGGTTACAAAGAGTGCGGCGGGTTTGTCGATGTCAACTCGACGCGGTCGGCACCAGATATCGCCGTTCGATGTGATTGTCAACAAAAGAATCCTCGATGCGCAAGCCGGCGCATTTCTCGATCACCCGCGCCGAAGCTGCATTCGCTTCCCGGCAGGTGACCAGGGCGCGTTCGATGCCCAGAGCTGCAAGTTTTTTGAGCGCCAACCGCAATGCCGCCGAGGCCACTCCCTGGTTGCGGCAGGATGGTCGCACCTTATAGCCGACATGTCCTCCGCGCTGTTCCAGGCGCGGCGATAGCCGGTGACGAATGAAGATCTCGCCGAGAATTTGTCCATCAGCCTCAATGAAGTAGGAGTCCATAGGTACAGTATCCGGGCGCGGATATCCGCCCACTTTCATTCGTGAAAGTAGCGCATAATACTCGCTGTAGCCCTGCCAGGCAATTGCCATATCTCCGGTGTAGGCATGGTTCTCGCCAGCCGCACGGAACTCTTCCAGCATCTCGGCAAACTCTTCATCCCTTCCCGGTGCCATAAGTGTGAGCACAACTCGGGCGGCAATATTGCTGACGGTCATCGCGGTCATTGGTCTCGAGCTCCGTCGAGTCTGAGCTATGCGAACGGCCATTGGCGGAGGCGGCGGGCGCGGAGGAGATAAAGAAGGGTTCCGGAGGCGGCAATTCCGGTAGCGACGGCGAGTCCCAACAGCGTGCCTCCGCCTTTGGCTTGGGCGCGGTGTGGATCGACCAGCATGAACATGCAGCCGGCCATGGCGAAGAGTGGCGGTAGCGGGTAGAGCGGCATGCGGAAGGGACGCGGGAGATCGGGCTTGCGCATGCGCAGAAGGATGACGCCAACCTGTTGCAAGAAAAACTGCAGCAGGATGCGCGTGATGACGAGCATGGTAATGACCTGGGTGAGGGAGAAAAAGCAGAAGAAAGCTCCCGCAACGCCGAGGGCAACCAGCGAGCGGTGGGGAATGCCGTGTTTTGGGTGGACGGCAGCGAGATAGCGGAAGTAGTTGCCGTCACGCGCGGCGGCGTAGGGCACGCGCGAGTAACCGAGTTGCAGCGAAAAGACGCTGGAGAATGCAGTCCAGACAATGAGTGCAGCGATGGTGTATCCGGCCCAGGGACCGAATGCGGAGCGGGCGATCACGGCGACGAGCTGGAAACGTAGCACCGCGGATTGGGCGGAGTGCAAGGACGCGTCGCCGAGCGAGGGCAGCACCGCAATGTCCATCAGGACGTACAACACAGCGACAAACAGGACCGAGAGCAGAATGGCGCGGGGGATGGTCCGCTCAGGCCTGCGGACCTCGGCGGCCAGAAAACAAATGTTGTAGTAGCCCCAGTAGCAGTAGGTGGCCAGCAACGTGGCTTGGGCGAGGCCGCCCAAAGCTCCAAGCGAACCCAGAGCCGCAGAAAGCGGGGGTGCCGCGGGCATGTGCCAGCCGCCGGTTGCCGCGGCGTGGGCAAATCCGGAGACGATGACACCGGCAAGCGCGGCAACGACGCCAGCGAAGAGCACCCATGCCATGCGCGCAACGGTGCTGATGTTGCGGTAGAGGAGAACGGTGACAAGCAGGCACGCGGCGGCGGCGGTAAAGTTGGCATAGTGGACCGCGGGCAGCGCAGCGATGGGCGCGGCGTCGAGGCCGGGCCAGAAGACAACCAGAAAACCCGAGAGGCCGATGCATCCGGAGGCAATCGAAAGCGGTGCGGTGAAGCCGACCTGCCAGACATAGAGAAAGCTAAGCCAGTTGCCCGCGCCCCCCGGCCCGTAGATCTCGCGGAGAAATGCATACGAACCACCCGCCCGGGGAAAAGCGGCGCCGAGCTCGGCCCACACCAGCCCGTCGGCAATGGCGATTGCCGCGCCCAGCACCCAGGACCAGATAGAAAGCCGAAAACCCGCGGCAGCGATGACCAGCGGAAGTGTAATGAAGGGACCGACGCCGATCATCTCGAGCATGTTGAAGAGAACGGCGGAGCGCAGGCCGATGCGGCGCCGGAGTGCGCCGGAATCCACGACGAGCGGGGTTTGCTCGGTAGAGTGGTCGGCGGAAGTTGCGGCGGATGGAAGCATGGACGGCCGGTATTCAGATTATTACGGCGCCGCGAAGGGCATTGACGAGGCCGCGGGAATTCGAGGAGACTGGGGGCTGCCGTACACGTGTGCATTAGGGGTTTCGGCCATGGTGGAGAAGGACGGGGATAAGGCGGCAGGAATTCCAAATGCGGGCATGAAGCGCGTGCAAGGTCAGCCCTCCCGGCAGCCCTCGATCAAGGACATTGCGCGTTTGGCGCGGGTGTCGCACCCCACGGTTTCACGGGCCCTGCAAAACAGTCCCCTGGTGAATGCAGCGACAGCGGCCAAGATTCGCAAGATCGCCGAGGATTCCGGCTATCGCGCCAGCGCCGTGGCGCGCGGCCTGGTCACGCGGCGCACGCGCACCATCGGCCTCGTCGTGACCTCGGTCGACGATCCGTTTGCCGGCGAGGTAACGTGCGGCATTGAAGAGATCGCGAACGATCACCGGTACGCGGTGTTTCTCGCCAATTCGCATGCCGATCCGGAACGAGAACGCAGAGTGGTGCAGGAGCTTGCCGAGCGCCGCGTAGACGGCATCATTGTCACATCGTCGCGGGTCGGCGCGCTGTATCTGCCACTGCTGAAGGAGCTTGACGTACCGATTGTGCTGGTGAACGACCAATATCCCGGCAGCTTTGTGCACTCGGTGATGATCGCAAACCAGGATGGAACCCGGGCGGCAACCGAGCACATGATCGGATTGGGGCATCGGCGCATTGCGTACCTGGGCGACCGGAATGGGTATCAGTCGGATGCGGAGCGGCTGGCGGGGTACAAAGAAGCACTCGCGGGAACGGGGATTGATTTTGCGCCGGAGATGGTGGCGCAGGGCGACAGTCGGCCGGAAGCCGCGATTCGAGCCATGGACGAACTGTTGCGGTTGAGCCCGCCGCCGACAGCGGTGTGCTGCTACAACGACATGACGGCGCTGGGCGCGATGCGCGCGATCCGCGCGCGCGGGCTGAAGGTGCCCGAGGACGTGTCGGTCACAGGATTCGACGATTTGTTTTTTGCGGCCTACCTCACGCCCGCGCTTACCACCGTGCGGCAGCCCATGCGGCGCATGGGACAAATGGCCATGGAGAACCTGTTCAAGCTGATGTCGGGCCAGGAGTCGGTGGCGCAGATTAAAGTGGAAGCGGAGCTGATTGTACGGGGGTCGACGGGAAAGGCGCCTGACAGCCTGCGGTGAAACTGAGTTTCGCGAAAGGGCAGGACTCTGGAGGCTGCGGAAGAATTCCTCAAGAGCAGCAAGAAGTGTCAGGGCACGACCGGGGAACCCACGCAGTGTGTGGGTCGCGTGCCGCAAACAGCGCAAAATGCGTGCGGGGCTTTAGCCCCTGAAGGGTGCTTTCGTGGCGATTTCGGCTTTACCACAGACTGCAAAGCGAGAGGCACGCCATGCCTGAGCGTAGCGGCGCCAAATTTGATCCCAGCGCTAGAAGCGGCACGCCCACGCTCTTGACGCCGCTGCGCGTGTATTGCGCAGAGACGCCGATCATTCCGGCCATCCGCAAGCCCGAGCTTGTGGAGCAGGCGGTTGCGTCGCGGAGCCGGCTGATTTATCTGCTCACCGGCGATCCCGAGAATGTCGAATCGATGATCCAGAAAATCGCCGGCGCAGGAAAGGTGCCGATTGTGAATCTCGACCTGCTGAACGGCTTCTCGCGCGACAGGTATGCGGTGAACTACCTCAAGCGCGTGGGTGCGGGCGGCATCATCTCCACGCATCTCGACCCGCTGCGCCATGCGCTGGCCATCGGACTCTACGGCATTCAGCGCACGTTTCTCCTGGACTCGGGCGCCATGGACACGATCTCGAACCAACTGCGCAATACTCCGGTGCACGCTCTGGAGATTCTGCCCGCCCTGGTCGCGCCGAAGATGCTGGAACGTGTGCGCTCGATCTCCGCGGACCTGCCGGTGGTGGGCGGCGGGCTGATCTCCAACATGAAGGAAGTCGAGTCGCTGCTCGAGCAGGGATTGAGCGCCGTCTCCACCAGCCATCCGGAAATGTGGATCAAATAGCGCGAGCAGCGGAGGGAGGCGGGGGTTTCAACCCCTGCATAAGACGCGCTCCGTGAAAGGGCACGAGTTAAAAGCCTGCCCTGAGCGTAGCCGAAGGGTGCCGAAACCCGCCCACAATTTTTGAAAAACAAAGTTCGCGGCGAAGCCGCGCATCCCCCTCCCAGCGCCACCCGCCAGAATCTCTTATCAGCCCCGACGAAATTGATTTAGCTTCATATAAGCACCATGAGGAGAGCGGGAGCATGGGACAAGCGACGACACAGCCGCAGCAGAGCAAGCTCGCAATCATCATCCAGCAGGGGAAAGTCCTCGACTTCATTGACGGGAAGACCCAACGGCCCGACACCCCGGAGGAGTATGTTAGGCAGGAGATCGCCAAGTCCCTCGTGCGAGAATACCGCTACGGCAAGTCGCACATTGAGGTTGAATTTACCGTCCGCGTCGGAAGCAAGAAGCCGCGCGCAGACCTGGTGATTTTCCCCACTCCCACAGACCACAAGCAGGAAGACGCCCTTATCATCGTCGAGTGCAAGTCCGCAAAGACCAAGGCCGAGGACAAAAAGGACGGCGTTGGCCAGCTCCAGAGTTACATGGCTGCCTGCCCGAATGTCATCTATGGGATGTGGACGAACGGCGTTGAGCGATTCTGCTACCGCCGCGTCGTCAAAGGGGGCAACGTCCTCACCGAAGACGTACCGGATATCCCGGAATTCGGACAAGAGGAGGAAAGCGCAGACCGGCCACGGTTCGACCAGCTCAAGCCAGCCACCTCAGACGCGCTGCTTTTTGCATTCAGGCGCTGCCACAACTACATCGCGGGGAACCAGGGACTGCAGAAGCCGCAAGCGTTCTGGGAGTTGCTGAAGCTAATCTTCTGCAAGATTCACGATGAGCGGCACAACGACGAGGTTGAATTCTACGCCGCCGCCAATGAGCGGAACGGCATTAACGGCCCCCTAAAAGTTCAGAAGCGCATCGAAGCACTGTTCACTCAGGTCAAAGACGACTATCCCACGATATTTAAGGGCTCCGAGGTAATTGACCTAAAACCCGGGGTTCTCGCCTACCTCGTGAGCCAGCTTCAGATGTATTCGCTGCTGGAGAGCGACATCGACGTGAAGGGCCGCGCCTACGAAGAGATCGTTGGATCAAATCTTCGCGGCGACCGAGGCGAGTTTTTCACGCCGAGGAACATCTGCCGCATGGCCGTGGCGATGCTTGATCCTAGTGAGAAGCAGCTGATTCTTGATCCAGCGTGCGGAACCGGCGGGTTTCTTATCACATCGATGAACCATGTGATTGAGAAGATCCGCACCGCCGAAATGGCGAAATGGGGCAATAACATCACCCGCGCCGAGGACGCGATCAAGGCGCGCATCAAGAAGTTCGCGGAGCAGTTCATCGTCGGAATGGACTTCAACCCCGAGCTGGTGAAGGCCTCGAAAATGAACATGGTGATGAATAACGACGGCGCCGGGAGCCTGTTCCAAGCAAACTCGCTGGAAGCTCCGCAGACGTGGGAGCCCGACCTGGCCGCGCGAAAACTGATGGGACGGGTCGATATCCTATTCACGAACCCGCCGTTCGGCTCGAAAATCCCGGTAGATCAGCCCTCAATCTTGGAGAAGTTCGACCTCGGACACATCTGGAACTATGACAAGTCGAGCGACCGCTGGATCAAGTCGGAGAATATCCAGAAATCCCAGCCACCAGAGATTCTGTTCATTGAACGATGTGTCAGATTCCTAAAGCCAGGAACCGGACGCCTCGCTATAGTCCTCCCCGACGGAATTCTCGGCTCCCCTGGCCTCGGGTACGTTCGCCAGTGGATTATGAAGCAAACGACCGTTCTTGCCAGCATCGACCTGCACCCCGATACATTCCAGCCGGACGTGAGCATCCAAACCAGCGTCCTGGTCTTGCAGCGTAAGCCCGACGATCTGATCGCAGTCGAGACGGCGGCCGGGATGATCAACGATTATTCCGTATTCATGGCAGTTGCCAATCATGTTGGTCACGACAAGCGAGGAAACAAGACCTATGTCCGAGACCCCAAGGGCAACGAGGTGATCGAGGAAGCCGAACAACTTGTCAAGGAATGGGATAATGGCACGCCCACCTATCAAAGGCAGACTACCCGCAAGAAAGTCCCCGACGACAACACACTGCAAATCGCACAGGAGTTCGGTAGATGGCTCTCCGAGCAAGACTAGCCCCGCCGCAACCACCCGCGCGTAACTCCTGGCCTTATCACTTGGCCAGAATCGGCAGCATCGCAGCACGGGTCTTGTTTGCCGATGACCGACGCATGGAGGCCGAGACCTACCTTTCCTCCGGTTACGGCATACGCATGGCCATCCAAAG
>Ga0335078_10019257_pt1 | contig 10146 bp, 9 predicted proteins | sample Lox_Sample_32_FD_206711 | JGI IMG/M metagenome (GOLD analysis project Ga0335078, IMG submission 206711) | Soil microbial communities from Loxahatchee National Wildlife Refuge, Florida, United States - Lox_Sample_3.2 | ecosystem: Environmental > Terrestrial > Soil > Wetlands | place: USA: Florida...
GGCCGCGTCGAGATCGGCGATTACGTGGAGATCGGCGCCAATTCCTGCGTTGACCGGGCAGCCCTGGGAGTCACATCTATTGGCGAGGGCACGAAACTCGATAACATGGTGCATGTGGGGCACAACTGCCGCATCGGTAAGCACGTGATCGTGGCGGCCCAGACCGGGTTTGCGGGCGGGGTGGTTGTTGAGGACCATGCCGTGATTGGCGGGCAGGTGGGCATTGGAGACAAAGCCCGTGTCGAGTCGCGCGCTACACTCGGGTCCGGCTGCGGAGTGCTCAGTTCCAAGATCGTGCGCTCCGGGGAAACCGTATGGGGCACGCCGGCCAGGCCGCTGAAACAGCATCTGGAGACACTGGCAAACTTGAGCCGCCTCCCGGAGTTGCGGCGTCAGGTGTCCGAGCTCGCGCGGCGGGTGGCGGGGCTGGAAGGACGCGGATAATGCTGGTCGTGGTGGGTGGCCACTCGCGCAATATCGGCAAGACGTCGGTCGTCGCCGGGCTCATTCGCAAGCTGCGCAGCCGGAAATGGACCGCTGTGAAGATCACGCAGTACGGACACGGCGTCTGCTCTCACGTGGGCGAAGCTTGCGGCTGCGAGACCGAGTTGGATCACCCTTTCGCCATCAGCGAGGAGTACGAACCGAGCACCACCGATTCCGGACGGTTTCTGGCGTCGGGCGCGGCGCGCTCCTTTTGGCTGCGCACGCCCATGGGCGGGTTGGCGGAGGCGAAGGCCACGCTACGGAAGATCCTCGATCAGAGCGAGAACGTCATTATCGAATCCAACAGCGTTCTCGAACTGGTTCAACCCGACTTATTTCTGATGGTGCTGGATTTTTCCTGCCAGGATTTCAAACCTTCCAGTTTACGGTTCCTCGATCGCGCGGACGCCTTCCTGATCATCGACCGCGGCATCAATGGTCCCCTATGGGACGACGTGTCGCGTGGGCTATGGGATCAAAAGCCGCAGTTCCTCGTGAAGCCGCCCGCCTATGTCACAACGGCGGTATGCGATTTCGTGAGATCCAGGCTCTCTCCGGCCCCGGCACACTGAGCGCGCGGGCGCATCCGGGCCGAGGCCTCGGCCAGCATGTGCGCCGCGACATCCACCTGGCGCTCAATGAGGCGTAATTGATCGTCCACCGCTCCGCCGCTTGGACCCAGCAGCAGCTTTAGGTAGCTGGCGCTGTTTTCGATGGTGTTGAGCGGCTGGCGGAGATCGTGAATTAGGGAAGCAAACAATTCTTCGAATTCGGTTACTGCAAGTGGCATTATGTTCTGGAACTCGGGGGTTCGATCAGTATAACGCATCAAAGACCGGACGCAACCAGTTTTTTGTGGAAGTTCGATCGGAGGGTACCACCGCTCCCTTTGGTCGCGGCTCGGTAACGAATTTGGGACGATGCGGGAATGTTGACGACCACGCGTTACGCGCTAACGCGTGACGATTTCGGCGCACGTGCTCTCGATGCGATTGCGGCCTTGGTCCTTGGCCGCGTAGAGCGCCTGGTCCGCCTCGCGGATAAGGGAGTCCGCGTCGCTCAGAGTAGCTCCCGAGCACAGGGTGCAGCCGATGCTGCACGTTACCGTAATAGCCTGGCCACCGATGGAAAACGGCCGGCTCGCCAGGGCCAGGCGCAGGCGTTCGCCTTGGGCGGCGCCCCCGACTGCGTCGCAGCCTGGCAATACCACCAGAAATTCCTCACCGCCGTAGCGGCCGATCGAGTCATAACGCCGGATCGCCGATTTCATGCGCGCGGAAGCTTCCCGCAACACCGCGTCGCCTACCTGGTGTCCATGCTCATCGTTGATCTGCTTAAAGCGGTCCAGATCCACCAGCAGCAGCGAAAGGGGATGGCCTTCGCGGTGGGCGCGGGCCAGTTCCTTGTGCAGAATCTCCATGATGGCGGATCGATTCAATAAGCCCGTGAGACCATCGTGCGTAGCCTGCTGGCGCAACGCCTCGCGCGCCATCAGCAACTGTTCCTGCAGTTCCACGATGCGGCGGCCCGCCCGCAGCCGGGCACGCAGTTCCATGGTGTTCAGTGGCTTCGTCAGGTAGTCATCAGCCCCCGCCTCGATCCCTTCTACCAAGTCGAGGGAATCGGTGCGTGCGGTCAACAACAGTACATAGACGTAGGGCTCCCGGCCGCTGGCGCGTAAGCGCCGGCAAACCTCGGGACCATCCAGGCCTGGCATCATCCAATCCAGAATCGCGAGGCGCGGCGCATCTTCGGATTGCAGGATCTCCCAGGCTTGGGTGCCGTCGCCTGCGCTGACCACGTCGTAGCCCCACTTCGTCAGCATGTTGCGCAACATGGATTGGAAGATGAGGTTGTCTTCCGCTGCCAGAATCTTCATTGCCGTTTGGCGCCGAATCGAGATTGCGGCGCTCCTGCTTTCCACTTCCCTTATCGGCCCATACTAGTCACTCCAAGAGGAGCACCTTGGTACTAAGTGGCCATGCTACGATTACGGATTCATGGCATCCAGCATCGACACGCTCGTATCACCGATTGAACCCCCGCAGGCGCAATACGACCGGGCCTTAGAAGACATCGGGTATATGACCTGCATGACCTTGGTACTGCTGGGTAATTACTCCCAGACCGGTCACTTCGGCGGGCCTCTGGCCTACACGCCCTACAACGTGGCCGTGCATCTCGCTGGACCGGAATTAGGCGCTCTGCGGTTTGACTACCGCCGTCCGAAGCACCCCTATGGCGACAAATTCATGCTCGCCGGTGGCCACTGCATTCCGACCTGCTATGCACTCTGGATGATCCTGGGCCAGGCGCTGGAACGGAAGTATCGGGCGACGGGCGACCGCCGCTATTATGTCGATCCCCACGTGGCTATGCTGCCGGTGGACGCCCTGGGTTTCCGCCGCGGTGCAGGCGCACTCAAGACGCTCTTGCAGGATCAAGGCTTAGCCGACCACCCCCTCTTCGCTCAGGCCAAGGGCCGTGGGATCCGTTCGCTCTCGGGCCATGCCGAAAGCGTCGACCTGACCAACGACGTCAATGGGGGCCCTTCCGGAATTGGAATTGCCACCGCCGCCGGCAAAGCGGCGTTCTGGGACTTCGCCGGTGCCGGCGGTTCGCCGAAAGTGATTGCCTTTGAGGGCGAGTTTGCCCTCACCGAGGGCCACGCCCAGGAACTCAAGACCCAGGCCCTGGCCCTGCAAGTGGGCAAGCGCCTGCGCGTCCTGATGTCCGAGAACAATAACGGCATCGACGATTGTCTTCTGGGCGGCGTCGTGCCTGCGAAGTACGACCGCTACCGGCTGATCGATCAGTGGACATCCTATGGCTGGAACGTCTTCGCTTTGGAGGACGGGAACGACTACGGACAGATCGTGGCCGCGCTGAAAACCATGGACGACTGGGACCCCAAGGATCGTCGTCCCATGATCGTGATCGGCAAGACGGTCAAGGGCTACTGGCCGGCCGCGGTGAACGGCGAGATTCCCGGATACGGTCACCAGGTGGTGGGATACCCCAGCCACCCCTACGCGTTGAAAATGAACTCGGAGTATTTCCTGGCTTTGGCGCAGACCTTCGAGAAACGTTACGGGGTGGAATTTGCGGGCATCCGGCAAGGCGCTGTGACCGATCCGCGGGAGCGGCTCATCCAGTACAAGACGAATGTCGACGTGGTGATGTCGCTGCTCGATCGCAACGGCCTCGGCGACTGGCTCGCGGACCGTCTGGTGGAAATCGGCGACACGGTGAAGGACGACTTCCCGCTGCGCATCGACGTGAAGCACGATCCATTCCTCGACGATCGCCTGCGCGTTGCCAATCTACCCGTGGAACCGCAAAAGGTTCAGGTCAAGAATGAGCTGTCCGGCGCCGAGAAGGAAGTGAGCATCACGCTTTTCCGCAAACCGGGCGAAGTGGCCGGCGCGCGGCGGGGCATTTCCGAGTTCATCAAGTGGATGAACTACGTCACCTGCAACCGCTTCCTGACCTTGGCCGCCGATCTTTCCGAATCCATCAACGTGGAGCACGGCAGCCTGTGGGGCCATTACGACCCGGAGACCAATCCGCTGGGAACGCGCCTGAAGGCCGCGATTCAGGAGGCCGGCAACGTCTCCACGGCGATCGGGTTGGTGGGCCAGAATGCCTCGGTGGATCCCGCTAAGTTTGCCGGCGTGTGGGCCTTGAGCGGCACGTATGGCTCCTTCACACCGCTGATGTACACGCCGGCGCGTGTTTGGAGCCAGCAGAACCAGGACAGCCCCTTCCGCATGGGTGTGTTGCATATCCTCGCGGCTCATTCCGGACCGGAGACGGCCGCCGACGCGCGCACGCACTTCGGCATTTTCGCCCCGCAGGTGTGGAAGCTGTTCCCCCGTGGGCAGACTATCCACTTAAGTTTCTGGGACTACAACGACGTGGCCGCGGGCTACTTCGCCGCCGCCGAAATCGCCGCGCGCGATCCCAAGGTGGGCATCATTACTATTGAAGTGGCGCGCCCGGATTTTCCGGTTGTGGACCGGAGCCAGTTTGCCGATACCGATCTCAAGGCAGCCGCAAAGGGTTTGTACGTGATTCGCGATTTCGCGCCGGGAAAGCCCCGGCACGGTTACGTACTGGCGCAGGGTTCCAGTTCGACCATGAACCTGGTGAAACAATTGCCGCATCTGGAACAAGCCGGCATCAACGTGAAGATCATCGCGGCCATTAGCGAAGAGCTGTTCGACCGGCAGCCCGAGGCCTATCGCACGGCGGTGTTGCCTGCGGACGCGCTCTACGACCTTATGGTTGTGAGTACCGGCACGCGGCGCGTGTGGCCCATCCGCAATGTCGGGCCGCTCACCGATGAGTACTCGCTCACCTCCGATTGGGACGATCGATGGCGTACTGGCGGGCTCGAGCCCGAGGTGATCGCGGAGGCGCATCTCGATCCGGCTTCGATCTTCTCAGCGATCCAAAGGTTCGCCGGTGAGCGTGAGCAGCGGCTGGCCCGGCAGCGGAGTTACGTCGAAGCGGAGTGATCGATTGGACATTTCGATTGCAGGACCTGTCTGACGGGCGCGTTGTGGCACCGGCGGTCTTTGCGTGTGCCCCAAGTGGGCTGAATACCAGTGGGGGAAGGACCCACTCGAATAATTGATGGTTAGATTCGATAGCTGGCGAGCGGTATGTTCGGGTAACCGGACGGATCGAAACCTCGAAACCTCAAGACCACTTCAGGTGGGCGAGCAATCTGGCAGGCCGTAACGCGTGTGAAGCTGGAGCAGGCCTCGAAAGCGGCAATGTGGACGCCGACCCGCCGCAAGACCGGGGAAGGCAGAACGGACGCGGGAAGGTCGCGGAGTCGCGATCCGCAACGCCGTCAGAAAGGGCGGCGGAGCATCTGGGCGTCGGAAAGGGTCAGATGTACCGGTGAAGCCGGGTAACTCCGGTGGAGGGAAGGACCCTTGCTTCTGGTGTGTTTGTGAAGGAGGAAAGGACAAGTGATTGGCGATGAGCCTGACAACGCCGGAAAAGATCCGGGACCTGCAGATCAAGCTGTATCGAAAGGCGAAGAACGAGCCGGGATTCCGTTTCTATCAGCTCTACGACAAGGTGTAGCGGGAAGACATTCTGATGCACGCGTATATGCTGGCGAAGGCCAATGACGGCGCGCCGGGCGTGGATGGGGAGAGTTTCGCGGGGATCGAGTCGGGAGGGTTGACGGGATGGTTGAACGGACTGGGGAAACAACTACACGACAAGACGTACCAACCACAACCGGTGCGAAGGGTGATGATCGCCAAGCCCGGCGGCGGGGAGCGAGCGCTGGGAATCCCGACCATACGGGACAGAGTGGCGCAAACCGCTGCAAAGCTGATTCTGGAACCGATCTTCGAAGCGGATCTGGAGCCGAATGCTTACGGTTACCGGCCGCGGCGAAGTGCGCAGGATGCGGTCCAGAAAGTGGGAGAACTGCTGGAACAGGGCTACACGGATATCGTGGACGCGGATCTGTCGAAATACTTGGATCGTGCTCCATACTGCCCCCTGGTTATTGAAAAAGTTGTGGCTGCGGATCGATCACTTTGATTCGCAAGCCCTTATGCCGGCCTTGCCGCACGAGCACCGCCTTCAACTCGCCGCGCTTTACACGCTGCAACACGGTCTGACGCGAAACACCCAGTTTCGCGGTGGCTACGATCATGGGCACGTATTCTGGTGGCGCCTGCTGAACGATGCGCGACCGCAGTTCATTATTGATGCGAATCTGCCAAGGCGCACCAGGTGTGACCTGCTCACCGGCGATGAAACCATCTGCCAGCCAGCGATGAATGCTGCTCGTGTTCATGCCGAGAATCTGCGCCGCTTTTCGAATGGAAACCAACTCCCCGCTGGGCGGTTCAGTTGGTGGTTGAAAGCGCGGAATACCGCGATAGCGGCGCAGGCTGCCAACCTGGTTGGCGGTGAAGCGTTCTCCAGTCGCCGTTTTCCGTCCTTGGCGATTGAAGATTCCAGCGATGACTTCATCGGGATAAAGGGCGGCCAGACGGCGCAGCAGGGAGATCGTGTCTTCATCGGTGCGCGGCCCCATCGGCTTAAAACGCGGGACGGGAACATCCAGTGTGGTGAAAGCGCCGCCGCGCCAGCGCAGAGTCAGGTGGGCGTGACCCTCGGCTCGCTTGAGATTGAGAATCACTTCTTCCAGTAACGTGCGAAGGAGTTCCTTACGATCGCGGTCTGTGGTGGTCATGGCAGACCACACTTGACGAATATCAGATCCTAGAATCTGAAGCCGTTGGAGTTGCTCGGGGCCGAGCGCGCGTGGCCGTTGCTGCTCACGGTGCCGTAGTTCCATCTCCGCAGCGGCGAGATCGCGTAACCGATTCTCCCATTCGCTTTCCAGTCCGCGGGCCACCAGTCGATTCTCCGGTTCCACCGCTCGATAGCGGCGTTCGGCTCGCTCGGCCTCGTAGCGAGCGCGCTCCACTTCCAAACGCCATTGCGACAAAGCGGCATCGTGGTTGGCCCGCAGTTGTTCGACGGAAAGCCGCAGGGCCTCGATGGCAGCCGGTGTGATGGCCTGGAGAAAAGCATCGGCAACAGCCTGCTCGATCACTGTGCCGCCGACGTTGAGGCAGTACACGCCGCGTCCATTGACGAGGTCTTTGCCGGCGCAGTGATAACCGGGAACTGAGTTCCGGCCGCGATAATGCACGTGCAGACGGCGACCACAATGTCCGCAGGTAACGAGGCCTTGCAGCAGCGCCGATCCCTCCCTCACTGCTCCTCCCGCCTGATGAGGTTGAGGCCTGGTATTGGAATCGAGCCGCGCCTGATTGGCCTCGAAGGTGGCCCAATCGATAAACCCGGGATGATGGTCCCGGATGAGAACGGACCATTGATCCATGGGCAGATGCCGCGCCCGCTTTCTGACCACACCCTGTTCATCGACGTAGCGTTCGTACCTGGTCTTTCCGTAGGTATAAGCGCCAGCATACACCGGATTGGTCAGAATTTGATGGAATGCGTGGTAGGTGGGCGTGACCCAACGGATCGGGCCAGGCATGCCAGCGGGGTTGGTTTGCAGGGGGAAAGACAAACCTTCGGAACGGAACCAGAGCCAGACCCGGCGTGCCGAACCGAATTCTGCGAACCGCTCGAAGACAGTGCGGATGGCGCCGGTGACAGCCTCGTCTGGATGGAAAAGGACTTCGCCATCCTGTTCTCCCCAAATCAAACCTACCGGCAAGCCGCGCCGCAGTTCTCCCCGAGCAGCCTTGTTGCGGATACCGCCGTCGAGCCGCGCGCGGATGATGTGCAACTCGGCTTCGCTCATCGTTCCCTTGAGCCCCAACAGTAGCCGATCGTTGAACAGCGCCGGATGATAGACGCCGTCGTTGTCGCCAATGAGAGTATCGGTCACGCCGCACAACTCCAGCAGGCGATACCAATCGGCATTGTTTCGGGCCAGACGAGAGACCTCCAAGCCGAGGACGATGCCCACGTGAGCCAGCGCGACTTCGCTGGTGAGGCGAGCAAACCCGGAGCGTTTGTCGGTAGTAGAGCCGGACAAGCCGAGGTCTTCGTCAATGACGACGACTTGCTGTTTGGACCAGCCCAGTTGGCCAGCCCGATCGGCGAGCGCGTATTGGCGGGCAGTGGATTCGCGATTGTGCTCGACTTGGCCTGGTGTGGATTGCCGAATGTACACGTATGCGGCGCGCTGCAGATGTGAGGCTTTGATTTTGGACGATTCAGTCATCTGTCCCTCCAGACTGGTTATCCTGCGTTGCTTTGACGAGGAGACGCGAGAGGATCTCGAGGACGGCGCGTCTTTGCTCGTCGTCGAACTGCTCCCACAGGTGCGTCTCCGGAATGGGGATGTCGTTGAAGTTCAGATTCAGTTGCGGCATGACCCTCCTGGCTTGCTCCAGATGTTACTGGTACGGTGGAGCGGTGCAGGAGAGCGTCGGAGAGACCGCGGAGGCGCAGGAGGTCCTCGAACGAGCCGACGAGTTGAGGAACTTCGGTGGCGTCGGTGGGTTTCTGAAAATCAGTCCAATCAGCGGGTATCAGCGACTTGCTGCCGTCGGGTAAAATGAGCACGAACTGCAAGCCGTCAGGCATGCGCGCTTGCCGAAGGACCTCCAGAGATTGTCCTTGGAACGGGTGATGGGGACGCGTGATAGTCACGCGCACGGGAACGTGCTGATGATGGGTAGTGTGTCGTGTTGTCCTTCGACAACATCCCGCAAGATCTGCTGATACGGGCGGTGAAGAAGCACGCCAAGGAACAGTGGATGGTTCTCTACATCGAGCGTTGGCTCAAAGCGCCAGTGCAAGAGGAGGACGGCCAGTTGGTCCCGCGTGAGAAGGGCACCCCGCAAGGCGGTGTCATCAGTCCCCTGTTGGCCAATTTGTTTCTGCACTATGCTTTTGATCGATGGATGGCGAAGCGGTATTCGCAGTTACCGTTTGAACGTTTCGCCGATGATGCCATCGTGCATTGCAGAACAGACGTGGAAGCCCAGGAGGTTCGGGCAGCCATAGCCGCGCGTTTCGAGGAGTGTGGACTGGAGCTTCATCCGGAGAAGACGAAGATCGTCTATTGCAAGGATGATGACCGGCGAAGGACGTACCCGAACGAGAAGTTCGATTTTCTGGGCTATACCTTTCGGCCGCGGAGATCGAAAAATCACAGGGGAAAGTTCTTCATCAACTTCAGTCCGGCAGTCTCGGATAGGGCGGTGAAAGCGATGCGGGCGGAAATTCGAAGCTGGGATCTGCATCTACGCAGTGACAAGTCAATCGAAGATCTGTCCCGGATGTTCAACCCAATCATTCGGGGCTGGCTCCAGTATTACGGGCGGTTTTACCGGTCGGCGCTCTATCCGCCGATGCGGCAACTGGATCGATCGTTGGCCCGCTGGGCTGATCAGAAATACAAAAAGCTGCGCGGACATTTGCGCAGGGCGACGCATTGGGTCGCGCGTATCTCGAGACGCGATCCGAAGTTGTGGGCGCACTGGCAGCTGGGCGTGCGGCGAGGTTCCATGGCGGGAGCCGTATGAGCTGAGAGGTTCAAGTACGGTTCTGAGAGAGGCTCGGGGTGAGATTCCCCGGGCCTACTCACCTTGATATGCATCGTGCCTAGTATAGACACCAACAATCTGAAAAGGTTCCCACGCGCTCCGAGTGCCACCGTTAGCTCGCGATCGGTCGTGTAAGGTTTACCGATCCTAGGCGGAGCCTGAAGCGGATTGCGCCCGTAATACGGCGCACTCGTGCACGATCCAATTCGCGGTGACCCTCCAAAACCATTTTCCGAGTGGTTGAAAATTTGGCTATCCGATCGCAATCGTGTCTTCAACTTCGCTTCAGCCAGTGGATCGGCCTTTTGGCGGGCTGAGAGGCTGAACCTTCTCAAAGCCGGGAGTGCAACCCGCGTGGGCCAAGCACCGCGTGTCCTCCGCTGCCCCCCGGACGACCAATATTAACGCGCGTCTGGTGACAAGGAGATGAATGTGGCACATCGTTCCTGGATGCGGCGCATCCGGAAGCGAGTGTCAGCAAACACCGGTCATCGGAGGTGCTTGAATCCCTATTCTCGTAGGTTGCCGAAATTGACCCTAAGTCGGGCACTCTCGCCTAGAACCAGGTAGCACGACGGTATAGCTC
>Ga0335078_10019258_pt1 | contig 10146 bp, 9 predicted proteins | sample Lox_Sample_32_FD_206711 | JGI IMG/M metagenome (GOLD analysis project Ga0335078, IMG submission 206711) | Soil microbial communities from Loxahatchee National Wildlife Refuge, Florida, United States - Lox_Sample_3.2 | ecosystem: Environmental > Terrestrial > Soil > Wetlands | place: USA: Florida...
TAGCCCGTCATGTACAGGGTCGAGTACAGGAGCATGGAGGCGTGCCCGCACGAGAGGACGAACCGGTCTCGGTCGGGCCACCTGGGGTCCCGCGGGCTGTGGTGCATCACCCGGGCGTATAGGACATACGCAACCGGCGCGAGCGCCATGGGGGTCCCCGGGTGCCCGGAGTTCGCCTTCTGCACCCCGTCCATGGACAGCACGCGGATGGCGTCGACGCACTGTCTGTCCAGCGAAATGGTGGTATCGGTCGCGGTCACCGGCGCAGCATAACCCGATCGCCGTCCTGGAAAGAAACGCGGGGTGAATTATCCGAAGAGCACGTCGAAGTGCTCGTACTCCTCGACGGGCACATGCCGGACCTCGGCAACCGCGTCGGCGAGCGGGACCATCTCGACGTTCGTCGAACGCAGCGCGGCCATCATGCCCCATTCGCCCGCATGCGCTGCGGTGATCGCGGCGAGTCCGAGCCTCGTCGCGAGGACCCGGTCGAACGCCGTGGGCGTGCCACCCCGCTGAACGTGCCCGAGGACGGTGGCGCGGGTCTCGTAGCCGGTCCGGCTCTCGATCTCCCGCTCGAGCGCGTATCCGATCCCGCCCAGGCGGGGATGTCCGAACTCGTCGACGGCGCCCGTCTGGAGGGTCATCGTCCCTTCCTTGGGGGTCGCGCCCTCGGCCGCGACCACGATCGAGAAGTACCGCCCGCGGGCATGGCGCCGGCGGATCAGCCGGCAAACCTCGTCGATGTCGAACGGGATCTCGGGGATCAGGATCACGTCGGCGCCGCCGGCCACCCCCGAGTGGAGCGCGATCCAGCCGGCGGTCCGGCCCATGACCTCGACCACGAGGATCCGGTTGTGGCTCTCGGCGGTCGTATGTAGCCGGTCGATCGCCTCGGTGGCGATGTGGAGCGCGGTGTCGAACCCGAAGGTGACGTCGGTTCCGCCGAGATCGTTGTCGATCGTCTTGGGGACGCCGATCACGTTGACGCCGTCGTTATAGAGGCGGTTCGCGACCCCCAGCGTGTCCTCGCCGCCGATCGCGACCAGCCCGTCGAGGCGAAGCTTCTCGAGCACCTCTTTGACCCGCTCCACCCCGTCCTCGCGCTTGTAGGGGTTCGTGCGCGAGCTCCCGAGGATCGTCCCACCCCGGGGCAGGATCCCGCGGGTCGACTCGATGTTGAGCTCGGTGTGCGAGTCCTCGAGCACCCCGCGCCAGCCGTCGTGGAAGCCGACGAGCTCGTCGTCGTAGGTGTCGATCCCCTTGCGCACGACCGCGCGGATGACCGCGTTGAGCCCCGGGCAATCGCCGCCGCCGGTGAGCATCCCGATCCTCATCTCCGGGAATGGTATGCGGTTTGGATTCTTGGGCCGCGCTCCGCGCGGCATCCGTGGGACCCTGGCGGGCCCGTCCGGACCGGGGGTGGCTGAACCGACACCGTTGTAGGCTGGCGACCCATGCGGCGCCCGCGGCTGACCGGCACAGACCATGACCGTTGGTTGTGGGCCGGCCTCGGAACCGCCGCGGCCCTCGCCGCCGGCGGACTGGTCGAGACCGCGCACATGCGCAAGATCGCGCGCGACCCCGAGCGAAAGGTGCTCGGCTCCCCGCCCGAGGGCCGCGCGCAGACGGTTCGCTCCGCAGACGGGACCTCCCTACACGTCGAGGTGTTCGGGCCCGAGGACGGCGCGACTGTCGTTCTCGTCCACGGATGGACCGAGGCGCTCCAGTACTGGGTGTACGTGATCCGGGCGATGTCCGAGCGCGGGTTCCGGGTGGTGGCCTACGACCAGCGCGGACACGGAAGCAGCGAGCCCGCGCACGGCGGCGACTACGCGATCGAGCGCTTCGGCGAGGACCTCGAGGCGGTGCTCAGCGCCTGCGTTCTCGATCGACAGCTCGCGGTCGTGGCCGGCCACTCGCTCGGGGCGATGTCGATCGCGGCTTGGGCCGAGCATCACGACGTCGAGCGGCGGGTCCGGGCCGCGGCGCTGCTGTCCACCGGCGTCGGTGACCTGATCGCCGAGCAATTGCTGCTGCCGCTCCCGAGCATCGCCAACGCGGTCAACCGCGCGGTCTCGCTGTACGGCTTCCTCGGAAACCGGACGCCGCTCCCGCGGTACTCGACACCGCTCAGCTACGCGGCGGTCCGCTACATCGCGTTCGGTCGCCACGCGTCCCCGGCCCAGGTGGCGTTCTTCGAGCGGATGCTCGTCACCTGCCCGCCCGACGTGCGGGCCAAGATCGGGATCGCGATGTCCGAGATGGATCTCCATGACGCCGTGCCGCGTCTGACGGTCCCGACGACCGTGCTGGTCGGGGCCGACGACCGTCTCACTCCGCCCTCTCACGCCCGGCGAATCGCCGAGCACCTGCCCCGGCTCGAGAAGCTGATCATCCTGCCGGAAACGGGTCACATGACGCCGCTCGAGCGACCGGAGGAGGTGACCGCCGCGCTGGTCGAGTTGGCGGCGGTGACGGCCGAGCGCGTTGTCGTCTGACCACCTTTGTCACAGTGTGGGGGTGGGAGCCACCGCCGCACAGGATCGTTCATCGATTTGTCACGTGCTGAAGGAGGATCCGGAGCTCGCCGAGGCGATCCCACCTGAGCGCCGTCAGCAGGCCATCGAGGACTGCACCGCCCCCGAGCTGAGGATCCAGCCGGCCCCGCTCGCGCCACGTGGATCGCTCGGTTACCGCGGCGGGATCGGCGTCCTCGTGCTCAGCGGGCTCTTGATCCGCCGCGTCGGTATCGAGGGTCGCTATGGAGCCGAGTTGATCGGCGAGGGCGACCTTCTCCGGCCCAGCGAGGAGAGCGTGTCGCCGCTGCTCCCGCTGACGACGGACTGGTCGATCGTGTTGCCCACGCGCATGGCCGCGCTCGATGAGGGGTTCGAGCGGCGACTGGCCCAATACCCCGAGCTTGCGCGGTGCCTGATCGACCGCGCGATCCTGCGCTCCAAGTACCTCGCGGTCAACATGGCGATCGTGCACCAGGCGCGGGTCGACGTCCGCCTGCACATGCTGCTCTGGCACCTCGCGGCGCGGTGGGGGCGGGTCCGCAGCGACGGAACCGTGCTGCGGTTGCGGCTCACCCACACGGTGCTCGCCGACCTGGTGGCCGCGCGGCGCCCGACCGTCACCACCGCGCTGTCCGAGCTCGCCCGGCAGGGCCTGGTCAGGACGGACGGCGAGACATGGATCCTCCCCGGCGAGGCGCCGTCCGATCTGCTTGCCTTCGCCCACGCCGCAGCCGGCCGCGGTGCCGAGTCGCCGGCGAGCCCGGGCCTCAATTAGCGCCCTTGCACATCGACCCCTACATCATCCTCGGGAGCGCGATCATCGGCCTGCTCGTCGGGATGACCGGCGCGGGGGGTGGTGCGCTGATGACGCCGATGCTGATCCTGCTGTTCGGCGTGACGCCGGCGGCCGCGATCTCGAGCGACCTTGTCGCGGCGGTGGTCATGCGACCGTTCGGCGCCGCCGTGCACCTCCGCGCGGGCACGGTGAACCTCCGGCTGGTCCGCTGGATGGTGCTGGGGTCGGTCCCCGCGGCATTCGTCGGTGCCTACGTGTTGCACGAGCTCGGCAACTCAAGGTCCGCCCAGACGCACATCGAGACGCTGCTCGGCGCGGCCCTGCTGGTGGGAGCCAGCGCGATGGCGCTGCGCTTCGTGCTCGACCACCGGACCGGCCAGACCAGGCGCGCGCTCGTGCACGAGATCCAACCGCGACCGGCGCTGACGATCGCGATCGGCATCATCGGCGGGCTCATCGTCGGCATGACATCGGTCGGCTCGGGATCGCTGATGATCGTCCTCCTGCTGTTCGTGTACCCCACGATCGGCGCCAACCAGCTCGTTGGCACGGACCTCACCCAGGCGGTTCCGCTGACGCTCGCGGCGGCCCTGGGAGCACTGGTCTTCGGCCACGTCGTGCTCGACGTCACCGCCTCGTTGATCATCGGCAGCGTTCCCGCGGTGCTGGTGGGCTCGATGCTGTCCTCGACCATCCCCGACCGCTACGTCCGACCGGCGATCGCGTTCGTGATCTTCGCCTCGGGGCTCAAGTACGTGGGCCTTCAGACCACGGCACTCGGGTGGACGCTGTGCGCGATCCTGCTCGCCGGCGCAATCTTCTGGCTGATGTACGCGCGGCCCTGGCAAGCCACGATCGAGCGGCGATAGATGGACCGGATCGATGTTCCGGTGGCGGGCGGGACGCTCGCCGCGTTCCGGTTTGGCCCGGATTCTCTCGACCCGGTCATCGCCGTCCACGGGATCACGGCGAACAGCCGCGAGTGGCTCGCCGTCGCCCGGGCGCTCGAAGGCCGGGCGACGCTGATGGCGCTCGACCTCCGAGGCCGAGCCGCCTCGCGCGAGCTTCCGCCTCCGTTCGGGATGGAGGCGTACACGCGTGACATGCTCGCCGTGCTCGATCGCCTCGCGCTCGAGCGGGCCGTGCTCGTCGGCCACTCGCTCGGCGCGTACGCGGTCGCGCGGTTCGCGGCGGACCACCCCTCGCGCGTCCGCGCGGCGGTGCTCGTCGACGGCGGCCTGACCCTGCCGGTCCCGGCGGGCGTCGACCCGCAGGCGGTCACCGCCGCCGTCCTCGGGCCCGCGCTCGCCCGTCTCCGGTTGACATTCGCCAGCCCCGAGGCCTATCACGACTGGTGGCGGGCCCATCCCGCTTTCGCGGGCTCCGACGTGCTCGACGCTGATCTGGTCGCCTACGCCGACCATGACCTCGTCGGCGAGCGGTCGTCCGTCTCTGAGGAGGTGGTGCGAGCCGACGCCGGCGAGCTGCTCGAGATCGGGAAGCCGGCCGACCGGCTCGAGGTCCCCGCCGTGCTGCTGTGCGCCGAGCGCGGGATGACCGACGACCCGAACCCGATCCAGCCGGAGCAGCTGGTTCAGTCGTGGGTGGATGGAGCGCCGGATTTGCGCCACTCCGAGCGCGTCCCCGGCGTCAACCACTACACGATCGTGATGGGCGCCGCCGGCGCCGGCGTGGTCGCAAACGCAATCGTGCGCGCATTGCAAAGTCCCGCGTCAGGTCCTGGCCTAGGATCAGGCGGATGAGCACGTCGGAGACGGTCGGCTCGGGAGTGGTGCCGCCCGAGCCGGATCTGACGCAGGAGGAGATGGTCGCGCGCGCGGAGGCGCTGCGGCCGAGACTGATCGCCGACCAGGAGGCGACCGAGAAGCGCACCTACTACTCGCAGGAGATGCACGAGGCGTTCCTGGCCGCCGGCTTCTACCACCTGTACGTCCCGCGCCGCTACGGCGGCTACGAGTTCGACGTCCCGACGTACGTGGGCGTAGTCCAGGAGATCGCGCGCGGGTGCGTGTCGACGGCGTGGTGCGTGGGCCTGGCGATGAACCACGCGCTGATGGTCGGATCGTGGTGGCCGCAGGAGGCCCAGGACGAGATCTTCGCCGGCGGCGACTTCCGCTGCGCGTCGGTCGCGGCACCGGTCGGGCGCGCGGAGCGCACCGATGAGGGCTGGGAGATCAACGGCCGGGTCGCGTTCGCGTCGGGCTCCCCGTACTCGACCTTCTACATGGGCCAGGCGATCCTGCCCGCGCCGGCCGGCGCCTCGCCCGAGGACATGCCGCCACAGCTTCTGTTCGTCGCCCCGCGCAGCGAGTGGGAGATGCTCGACGACTGGGGCGACATGCTCGGCCTCAAGGGGTCGGGCTCGCACAGCATCCGGTTCGACGGGACCCGGATTCCTTCGAGTTGGGGGTTCGAGGGCAGCATGCTCGACGTCGAGGTCGGCGGCGGCACGCCGGGGTCGCGCCTGCACGGCAACCCGATGTACTCGGGCCGGGCGGTGTCGATCTTCACCTTGTCCCTGGCGGCCGTGACCGTCGGCGCGGCCTACAACATGCTCGACGAATACGAGCGGCTGATGCGCGGGCGCAATACGCCTTTGCCACCGTTCATCCCGCGCGTGAAGGACCCGGACTACCAGCGCTGGTACGGCCGGGCGCTGACCCACATCGCCACCGCCGAGGCCGCCGTGCGCAACACCGCCGAGCGCCACATGGAGCTGTGCCGCCGCAACGTCGAGGACGGGATCCCGTACACGTTCGGCGACGACATGCTGCTCGCGGGGATCGCGCGCGAGGCGATGCTGATGTGCTGGCGGGTGATCGACGACGACCTGTGGCAGACCGTCGGCGCCAACGTCGCGCGGGACGGCGAGCGGACCGCACGCGTGTTCCGGGACATGGCGGTGGCCGCCGCGCACCGCAACCTCCAGCTGCGCGACATGTTCTACGGCGACATCGGGCGCGCGGCGCTCGGCGAGCCGCAGCGCATCCCCGGCCGCTGACCTCGCGGCCCCGGGTGCGATCGCCCGCCGGGCATGGACGTCCGGCGGAACGGCCCCACGGACGCCGAGCGCAGCGAGGCCCAACCCCCTCCCCACCCCGAGTTTCCCCACACTCGACCCGCCCCCAAGAGGTGAATTCATATTCACTCGGCCATAGCGCGAGTAAGTCCACTCTCGGTGCCGGCGGCCTGGCGAGTGTCTACTTACTCGGACAGCCTGCGCTGAACCCAACTCGTGAGCACGGCGAGCGTGTCCGCGTTGTTCAGCTCCATCATCATCCCGTGCGCGTTCCCGTGCACGCCGTGGTCGGCGAGGCGGACGTGTTCGACGTTGCAGCCGGATTGCCCGAGGAACGCCACCATGCCGTGGTCGGAAGCGACGAAGACCGACGCCTCGCCCGTGACCACCGCGATCGGGAACCGGCTCAGATTGGGGAGCCGGCGCGCCGTTCGGTCCTGTAGTTCGGACGGGTCCGCCACTGGCGGGTCGAACGTCAGCGGGGCGCTCGTGAGGCCCCACGCGAGGTCGAGTCCCATCTCGGGCCGCTGGGCGAACGGGGGCCCGAGCGTCTCGATCGCGATCAGCGCGGCCACCTGGTCAGGACGGACGTCGGCAGCCAGGAACGCGCCGGGGCCGCCGGCCGAGTGGGTGACGAGCACCGCGGGTCCGACGAGATCGAGCAGCTCGGCCAGGCGCGCCTGCTCGAGCATCTGCATGCCGGCCCAGTCCGTAGGCATCGAACCAACAGGAGCTTGAAACTGGTCGAAGACCGGATCTCCGGGCTCGCCGCCGCCGGGCCATTGGCCGTGCGGGCGGGACTCTGGACCCTCGGCGGGCGGAAAGAAGATCGCCCGCAAGACGGCGTCGCCGACCTGCGGACCGAGCGGACCGAGCACGTCGGGATGGTGGGGCGAGCGGCCGTAGCCGGGCCGGTCGACGACGTACACCGTGTGACCCTGACCGACGAGGAGCCGCGACCAGCCGGGCCGCCCGTCGGGCGTCGTCAGATAGTCCGTGCCCTGTCCCCCACCACCGTGGACCAGTACCCACGGGGGTCCGGGGCTCGGCTCTGCGGGCGACTCCCATTCGACGAACATCGGACCGCGCTGGACGATGCCGAGCGGCCCGTCGACGCGCTCGCCGGTGATCCAGAACGAGCCGCGACGCGACGCGATGACCGGTCCGGTGGGCTCGTGTCTGGTCACGACGCGACCCGTTCGCTCGCCCGCCTGGCGCCCTCGGCGAGCGAGCCCAGCTTGGCCCAGCAGATGTCGGGGTCGATCGCGCCGAACCCCGACCACGTGCCGAAGCCGCAGTCGGTGCCGCCCATGACGCGGTCAGCTCCGACGATCTGCGCGTACGTCTCGAGTCGCTGGGCGACCAACTCGGGATGCTCGATGTAGTTGCAGGTCGAGTCGAGCACACCCGGGGCCAGCGTCTTGTCCTCGGGGATCGACGCGTCGCGCCACACCGCCCACTCGTGCTCGTGACGCGGATTGGCGGCCTCGAACAGGATCGTGCTCGGCTTGGCGCGGAGCACGACATCGATGATCTTCTCGACGCCGATGTCGAGATGGTGGGGACCCTCGTAGTTCCCCCAGCACAGGTGCAGGCGCACCCTGTCGGCCGGGACGTCGCGAAGCGCATGATTGATCGCCTCGACATGCCGCGCCGCGGCCGCCACGAACTCCTCGTCGGAGTTGTCGCGGTACATGATGTGGCGTCCCATCGCGAGATCGGGCGCGTCGATCTGGAGCATCAAGCCGGCGCCCACGATCGCCTCGTACTCCGTCTTCATCGCCTCGCCGATCGCCTCGAGGTACTCGTCGAGGCTTTCGTAGTACTCGTTGGGTTGGAACAGCGCGATGATCCCCGGCGAGGGCGCATTCATGAACGCGCCGGTGACCGGTTGGCCCTCGATCGCTCTCGATAGCCGGGCGAGGTCGGCGTCGACCGGCTCGCGATGCTCGTAGGTAATCGGGCCCCGGCAGATCGGGCGCAGGTACCGGGCGCTCCCGCCCTCGTCCGCGAGCCGCTTCATGTAGCGCGGGTAGGCGGCGAGGTCCGCCGGCGTGGCCCGCGGCACGTCTCCGACCTCGAACCCGCTGAGGCGGTGGCGGATGTAGGTGGCGTAGCCGATCTTGCTCATCTCGCCGTCGCTGACGAAGTCGATCCCGGCCTCCACCTGGCGGCGAACGCGGTCTTTGACCGCCTCCTCAAGCGCGCGGTCGTACTCGGCGCGGTCGACCTCTTCGCTGCGGTCCTCGGCGAACACGAACTCGACGAGCTCGCGCGGACGCGGGAGGCTGCCGACGTGGGTGGTGAGGATCCGGGACACCGGTTACCAGATCTCCTCGAGGACTTCGAGGATGGCGGGCGCCGGCGCCGGCCGTGGGTTCGCCTTCGCCGGCGCGCGCTCGGCGATCGCCTCGGACAGCGATTCGAGGTCCTCGCGGGGGACGTCGTAGTCGCGCAGACGGTTCGGTCCCGCGAGCGCCCCGAGCTCGGTCACGCGTTCGATTGCGTTGTTGTCGTAGCCCATCGCCGCGCCGAGCCGTGCGATCTCGTCCGCGGCGACGTCCTCGTTGTAACGGAGCGCCGCCGGGAGCGACACGGCGTTCATCGTCCCGTGCGCGAGCCCATACCGGCCCCCGAGCGCCTGCGCCATGGCGTGCCCGAGACCCATCCCGGCCGTGAGCGCGGCGCCGGCGTGCATCGCGCCCTCGAGCAGGCGCCGGCGCGCCTCGGGGTCGCTTCCGTTCTCGACCACCGCGGGCAGCCAGTCCGAGATCAGGCGGGCGCCCTGGAGCGCATGGTCGTCGGTTTCGTCGCTTCGGCCGGGCGAGTACAAACCCTCGGCGCAGTGCGCGAGCGCGTTCATCGCCGTGCCGGCGCTCTCGCCGCGCGGCAGGTCGAGCGTCAGCGACGGGTCGTAGACGATGGCGACCGTCTTCGCGCCACCGCCACCACGCTTGACGCCGGCCTCGCGGTCGCGCATCCCGAACCCCTGGGTCCACTCCGCGCCCGAGTAGGTCGTCGGGATCGACACGATCGGCAGCCCGGTCTCGCTGGACACGGCCTTGGCGGTGTCGATCGCGCTCCCGCCACCGAGGGCGACCAGCCCGTCAGCGCCCGCGGCAGCCTCGATGGCCGCGCGGACCCCGCTGATCTCAGCGTGCGGCTGCACCCCGTGGAACCGCCGCGCCACCGGCAGATCGAAGTCCCGCCACCGCTCGCTCGCGATCAGCAGCGGCGCGCTTACCGACAGCTCATCGAGCACGCCCGGCAGCTCATCGAGACCCCAACGGACGATCACCGGGCGATCAAATCAGATCGCAGCCGCGTGCGGCTGGTCCCGGCCCTGCGCCGGCCCGCGGGACGTATGTGCCGCCGAAGCGTCACGACTGTCCCGACTGCAGCCGCCGCATCCCCGCCAGCCACCGGTCGTAGTCCATCGCCTTCCGCTGGAAGAAGGTCAGCACCTCGGGATGCGGGAGGATCAGGAACCGCTCACGGTCGATCGCGTCGACCACGACGTCGGCGACCTCCTCGGGCTCGAGCATCGCGCCGGCGCTCCGAACCACCCGGTGCGCCAGCTCATCGCCCTGGGTCATCGCAGTACGCACGCCCATTGGGCACAGGCAGCTGACCCGGATTCCCTGGTCACCGTAGGTCACCGACAGCCACTCGGCGAACGCGACGGCGGCGTGCTTGGTCACCGCGTATGGCGCCGACCCGATCTGCGTGAGCAAGCCGGCGGCCGAGGCGGTCGCGACAAAGTAGCCCTCTCCGCGTTCGAGCCACCC
>Ga0335078_10019259_pt1 | contig 10146 bp, 7 predicted proteins | sample Lox_Sample_32_FD_206711 | JGI IMG/M metagenome (GOLD analysis project Ga0335078, IMG submission 206711) | Soil microbial communities from Loxahatchee National Wildlife Refuge, Florida, United States - Lox_Sample_3.2 | ecosystem: Environmental > Terrestrial > Soil > Wetlands | place: USA: Florida...
TTTTCATTTTGAATTCTCCTGACTGGTTCAGAAAGCCTTAGATTCGCCCGCCACGAGGCAGGCACAAAAACATCCGACGAGGCAGTTCTCAGATCAGGAGTTGCCGGAAGCTGACGTAGAGTTCTGCGGAGGCAACAGGGCTGAAAGCAAGGGTCGCCGACGCTAATCCGTATGCCAGCGCGACCGGCAAAACGAGTTCAGCCGCAGGACCTGCGCCGGGATCGGCACCTCGAATGGATGTCGGCACAATCGCCGGATCGGACATGAAGCAGCCCAGCTTCCCGCAATGATCGGGCGTGGAATGCGTGCGGACCGGTCAGCAGGGATGCGCGGGCTGCGCGGGCACAGGGGCGGCACAGGCTGTGATCGCATTCACTATTACAATCGCCAGAAGCAGGAACAGCACGCCGCGCGATGCCGAACCCTTCTGCCAGGCGTGCCTCATTTCGTGACTCACCCCGCAATTCACCCGGGCATCTGAATCGCCAGACGTTTTCGGTTGCAAATCGTTTGCATTTGCCCGGCGACCGCTACTCGGCAGCGCCATTTGCCCCATGCCAGCAGACTCCGCACCCAGTCACGTCCGGCCGGCAGCGTGTCCGACCGCAGCTTCAGATAGACACGCCACCGCCTCGTAAGACGCTCGCCAGCGTGACCTTGTATGGATTACCATCGGGGGCGTCGACTTCGGGATTGCGGGCCTGCGTGAATGCGGTCTGGATGAACCCGTCCCAGCGCCGTTGCTGCGCCGCGTTGCGTCCATGCTGCGCGTCGGCGTCGTACGGAGCGTGAACTGCCGCAATCAACTGATCGTACGGCGTCATGACGCCCTCAACTGCATGGATCACGTCCGCGGGCGCCCCGAAGGTCTGCGTTTTCAGCGCCATGATGTCGATGAACATGTCCCGGCAGAAGAGGGCAACCAGGTCGTAATGCCCCTGCTCATGATGAAGCAGGTCGTCCTGAAAGCTGGTTGGCCGGCGAAAAACCCAGGCATTCACGAAAATCTGCGTATGCTGCAGAAGAACCGTGACGGTAACGTCGTCTCTCAGCCGAAACTGGGGCGGATGGCTCGTGCCGGGTACGCGCTCGGCATTAAACGAGTGGGAATGGGTCGCTCTCGTTTGCGCGGCCGTGGCGATCGCACCGGGAGGTGGATCCGGACCGGGCCGTGGCGTTCCAAAATCATTCCAGCGAAGCGGCCTCTGCAGGTTGACCAGACGGGATGGCATGGCGTCCCCCGATAAGGCAATGTAGCTGAGTTCGCTGGATCTGGCAATCAGGATTTTTCACTTACTCCGCGGCGCACGGAAGTCAGCGTCAGGCGACAACTACTCCTGCCGCAATGCGGAAATCGGATCGATAGCGGTGGCTCGACGCGCCGGGACCCAACAGGCGATGCCGGCGGCCAGCGCGACCAACCCGGCAGCCATCCCGGCGAAGACCGGATCCGCTGACCCAAGGCCCGGCAGAGAACCGCGCAGAATGCGCAACGCCGCGAACGCGGCGGGCAAGCCGGCGAGCAGGCCCGCCATCACCAGAGCAAAACTCTGCCGGAACACAAGGCCGTGCACGTCTCGGGGCGCCGCTCCAACAGCCATGCGGATACCGAATTCCCGCGTCCGGCGCGACGTGCCATAAGAAATCACCCCGTAGACTCCGGCTGCCGCCATCAGCAGCGCCATTCCGGCCGTGGCTGTGAGCAGCATCATGATGAATCGCCGGTCAGCGATGGAATCCGCGATGAACGCCGACATTCTCGCGCTGAGGAAAACCGGCTGGTTCGGATCTATGGAGGCAATCACCCGGCGGATCGCTTTGTCGAGACCGGGTGCCGGACGGTCTGTCCGCGCCACCACGAAATACGAGCTTTGCATGGCCCCCGCCGACAGATACACGTTGAGCTCGCCCGGTTCGTCAAGCGCACCGTGGTGCGCGGCGGTTACCACTCCGACAACGCGTTTCCAATTGTCGGGATTCTCCGGCGTGCAAAACACGCAGATGCGTTGTCCCACGGCTTCGCGGCCCGGCCATAATCGGGCCGCGACCGAATCGCTCACGATAGCTGAGTCATTCGATGCGCCCATTTCTTCCTCGCGGAACCAGCGGCCCTTCAGCAGACGGATCCCCAGAGCCTGGAGGTAATCGCCGCCTGCAACGTCAACCTCGGCCACCAGACTGGCGCGTGCGTCTGCATTGCCAATCCAGCCGCCGTGATTCTCGCCGCTGAACGGCAGTGCGTCCACGGTCCCGGCGCACTGCACTCCCGGGAGCGCCCGGACCGAATCCAGAATTTGTTTGTAAAATCGGCCGCGCTTCACCGGGCCGGGGTATCGTTCAGGCGCGGGAAGCACCACGGAAGCAACCACGTGATCGGCGTCGAAGCCGGGGCCGGTGGCAATCAGTTTCATGAAGCTCCCGAGGAGCTGGCCGCCAACGACAGCGAGCAGGACAGACAGGCCCACTTCGGCCACTACCAGCGCGGAGCGCGTGACATCGCGCCGCGCGCCGATTCCGACCCTTTCGGTAATGCGCAGCGCGGGGGCGATTCCAAAGAGCACCCCGTTACCTATCGCAACGGCAATCGCGAATATCAGGACCATCCCGTCCGCTCGCGCCGCCGCCAGGCGGGGAATGGTCACCGGCGCAACTGCCGGCAGTACCTTCCACAGGAGCATGGCGAGAAGATAACCGGCGAGTCCGCCGAGCACGGCCAGCAGACAACTCTCAGTGAGAAGCTGCCGCACAATGCGCGCGGGCGAAGCGCCAATAGCCAGCCTGATGGCAATTTCACGTTGCCGTGCGACGCCCCGCGCCAGCAGAAGATTGGCCACGTTGGCGCATCCCACCAACATGAACAGGCAGGCGGCGCCCAGCAGCAGAAGAAGGGCGCTCTGGGAAGATCCCAGCACCTGCTCGCGTAATGGCTTCAGCCGAAGCACGCGGTCGCGATTCGTCGCGGGGAATTCGCGCATCAGCGCATCGCTGATGGATGCCAGATCCGCGCGCGCCTGATCCAATGAGACGCCCGGCCGGAGGCGGGCCACTGCACCCACTCCGCCATGGCCACTCCACACTGCTGGATGGGAGGACATCTGCGACCAGAATTCGACGTACGGTGACGGCGTGTGCGCTGCTGCCCGGCGAATGGGGAAGTTGAACCCTGGCGGCATGACGCCGATCACCAGGCAATCGTGCCCGTTCACCGTGACGGTTCGGCCCACGACATTGCGGTCGGAGTTGAAGCGCCGCACCCAAAGCCCGTAGCTGAGAATCATCACATCGCTATGTCCGAGCTGGTCCTCTTCGGGGAGAATGTTCCGCCCCAGCATCGGTGAAACGCCGAGCGTGGGGAACAGGCCCGCGGTGACCATCAACCCATAGAGCGCTTCCGGAGGCGTGCCGGGGCCTCCGGCGAGATCGAACACCTCGTTTCCATAGACTCCGACCGATTCCAGCGTGCGCGTTCGCCGGATCAGTTCCTGGGTGTCGTTCCAGAAAACCCAGGCGTCATGCGACTGCTGCTGCATCTTCGGAAACATGCTGCCGATCTGAACCAGCTCCCCGGGCCGCGCGTAAGGCAGCGGATCGATGAGCACGGCTTTGACCGCTGTGAATACGACGGCCGTCGCGCCAACCGTGAGCATGATGGATAACAAAGCGATGCTTGTCGGCAGCGGATAGCGCCGGAACAGACGCAGAGCGATGCGGAGGTCCTGCAAGACCGACATCGGGATCCCCTTATGACCGGGCGCCGCGCGTTGCCGCCGACGCCAGGAACTTGTCGCGGCACGCCGCCGAACAGAAGTGCACCGTATCGGCCCCCGCGCCGTGCTTCAGTGACGTGGTGGTGGAGATATAGGTTCCGCAGACGGGATCGCGTTTCAGCTCGCCGGTCAGCGGAACGTTGCCGGCGGATGGCCCCCTCTGCGGCGCCTGCTGCGGATTCAGCATCGCAGTCAGGCCCCTGGCGATCACCCCGATCACGCCGCGCAGAACTGTGATCAGCAGAATCGCGGAGATGAGCCAGAGGATGAGGCGAAACATCGGACGGTCCCATTTTAGCGCCGGATGGGCGCCGCGCCCGCTTATTCCTTTCTTTTCCTCACGTAACGTGCGTCCGACCGTACCTGTACGGTGCCCCGTAGAGTGCCCGAAGTGGTCATGTCAGGGCCGATACAAGTGGTAGGGTCCGGGAACCTGGCGCGGTCAAATGCGTCTTTCTCAGCAGGGTGGAGCGGGCAGGCCCCAGGCCCGTGGAAACCCGGGAGGGTCCGATGCGCGGCACGAGGTGGCTTTGCGGCGTCCTGTTCGCGACGCTGGCGTTTGCCGGCGAGACCATGAACGTCTCGGTGTGCCCGCTGGGGCGGGTCAGCGCCAAAGCAGTGACCGGCGCGGAAGCGGAGGCTGTCACCCTGTTCCGGGGCATCGATGTGGAAATTGTCTGGAAGGGCTGCGAAGAGGCGCCCATCGGCCAGGAGGCCGCCGATCAGCACTGGTTCACGGTGCGGTTGCGCGACGACGGGCCGGCGGTCGAGGCGGAGACGCCTTCCACGGACATGCTGGGGGCGGCATTCTTCTCGGACAACGGTGGATACGTTGCGGATGTCTACTACCGCGAAATCCAGACACTCTCCTCGCGTAAGGCGATCGAGCCGTCAACTCTGCTCGCCTACGTGATGGCGCACGAACTGGGGCACCTGCTGCTGGGTCCGGAGCATTCGCCCAGCGGGATCATGCGGGCGGCCTGGGATAACAAGGATCTGGAAGCCGTGCGCATGGGCTGGCTGCAGTTTGGCCGCGCCGAGATTGCCCGCATCCACAGAGTCCTTCAGCAGAGTACCCTGCACGAGGCCGCGCACAACGACGGCGGCCGGCCTCCGGTTTCGAGTCTTCCGTGAGGACGCCTCCGCGTCCTGTGCGCTGCTGCGGCGAACCCGCCTTCTGTTGCATCGTAGTAACAGAGGGCCGTATTGAGTAACGACGTCGTCAGGGCGCTGAAGCTTTTCATCCTGCTCGCCGCGATTGGAATTCTGGCCGTGGTGTTCTTTCACGACCGCATGAAACCGGCGGCCGCCAGCATCACCACGGCGGGGAAACGTCAGGCGCTGGATTTCCAGCTTCCCGATCTGGCCGGATCGCGCTGGCAGCTCAGCGACCGGCGCGGCAAGGTGGTGGTGGTGAATTTCTGGGCGACGTGGTGCCCGCCCTGCCGCGAAGAGACGCCCGGTCTGGTCAGGCTCTTTCACGATTACCGCGCCCGCGGAGTGGAGGTGGTGGGCATCTCCATGGATGACGATCCGCAGAAGGCCGTCCCGCCATTTCTCCGCGAGTACGGCGTGCCTTATCCGGTGCTGGTGCCCGACTCCAGCTTCAATCTGGCCGGCGATATCGATTCCCTGCCCACCACGTTGCTGATCGACCGTCAGGGCCGCGTGGCCAAGGTCTTCGTGGGCGCCGTGGGCGAGTCGGACGTCGCCAACGAGATCGATCTGCTGCTGAAGGAACAGAGCTGAGGACTGTGACTCTGCTGACTGCCGCGTAACTTCGGGCCTTCTGATTCGTAATCCAGACATGACCAGTTTCTGGCCCGATCTGCGTTTTGCCGTTCGCAGTTATGCTCGACAGCCCCTTTTCACTCTGATCGCCATCGTCTCGCTCGCGCTGGGTATTGGCGCCAACACCGCGATCTTCACCATCATGGATCAGCTCATGCTGCGCCGGTTGCCCATTCGCGACCCCGACAGCCTGGTGATGCTGTACCAGAAGGGTCCACACAACGGCAGCAACATCGGCGATCGGATGCACTCCTATCCGATGTATCAGGATTTTCAACAGAAGGCCGCGCCCCTCTCCGAAGTCCTGTGCCGCCGCCTGGTGAGCACTTCCGTGGCTGTGGACAACGTCACCGAGCGCGTGGATGCCGAGCTGGTCTCGGGGAATTACTTCAGGATGCTCGGGGTGAAGCCGGCCATCGGCCGGGTCTTCAGTTCCAGCGAGGATGACCAGGTTTTTCGCGGCCATCCTGTGGTTGTACTGAGCTACGACTACTGGACTTCGCGTTTCTCCCGCGACCCGCGCGTGCTCGGCAGGAAGATTCTGGTGAACAACTACCCGATGACCATCGCCGGCGTGTCCGCCGAGGGTTTCGAAGGGCTCGACCCCGCACAGGCGCCGCAGATTCGCATCCCCATCCTGATGCAACCCGTCGCTCTTCCGGAATGGGCATGGGTTCACATGGATGACCGGCGGACGCGATGGGTGCAGGTGTTTGCGCGGCTGAAACCCGGCTTCACTGCCGAATCGGCGCAGGCGCCCCTGCAGGTGCTCTTCAAACAGATCCGGCAGTATGAAATGACGCTGCCCGCCGCGAAGAACTGGAATGCGTATGGCCGCGCGCAGTTCATGCGCGGCACCATCAACGTGGAGAAAGCCGCCGGTGGATACTCGCAACTCCGCAACAACTTCTCCCGGGCGCTGATTGTGCTGATGTGCATGGTGGGCCTGGTGCTGCTCATCGCCTGCGCCAACGTCGCGAATCTGCTCATCGCGCGCGCCTTTGCCCGGCAAAAGGAAATTGCCGTGAGGCTCTCCATTGGCGCGTCTCGCGGAAGGCTTGTCCGGCAGCTCCTCGTGGAGAGTGTGCTCCTGGCCTTCGGTGGAGGCGTGGTCGGCGTCGGCCTGGCCATGGCGCTCACGCGAGGGCTGCTCGCGCTGATCCCTTCGGAAGGAAATCCGCTGCTGATTCACGCCTTGCCTGACGCAAGGATTTTGCTGTTCACGCTCGTGCTCACCTGCCTGACGGGCGTGATCTTCGGGCTTGTTCCGGCTCTGCGCGCCAGCCGGCCTGACCCGTGGACCACACTGAAAGACAGCGTCGGCGCAATCACCGGCGGGGGTGGATCGTTGCTGCTGCGCAAGGGCCTCGTAGTCGCGCAGGTGGCGCTCAGTTTTTTGCTTCTTTTCGGCGCGGGGCTCTTCGTGCGCAGCCTGGACAATCTGAAGGAGGCGAAGACCGGCTTCCAGGATCCGGAGAATCTGGTGACCTTCCAGCTTTCTCCCGCGCTCAGCGGTTACAATGACGCCCGCGCCAGCAACCTCAATCGCGATGTGCTCGAAAGCGTCCGCGCGATTCCCGGCGTTCGCGCCGCCGGCATCGCCACGGTAGCGGTTCTGGCCGGCGACGAGTGGGACAGCACTATGTCTGTAGAAGGCCATCGTAACAAGGACGGCGAGGATCTACAGGCGTTCATGAACGCGGTGTCGCCCGGCTACTTCGCCGCGGCGGGAATTCCGTTGCTGGAAGGCCGCGACTTCGACCGCCGCGACATCCACGACGACGCGCACGTGGCCATCGTGAACCGCAGCTTTGCCACGCATTTCTTCGGGAACAACAGCGCCATCCTGCGTCACATCGGCTTTGGTGACGGTCCCGGAACCAGGCTCGACATCGAAATTGTCGGTGTCGTGGGCGACAGCCTGTACGAAGGCCCTCGCGAGGGCGTGCATCGCCAGGCGTTCATCCCCGCGTGGGGCCACAACACCGCCGTCTACTATGTGCGGGCAGGAATCGGTTCGAAGGCGCTGTACGGCTGGCTGCGTCAGGCGGTGAGACGCCAGGACGCTTCGATGCCGGTGTTCGGTATGAAGACGCTGGAAGGGCAACTGGATGAGACGCTGCTGACGGATCGACTGATCGCGCTGCTCTCCGCGGGCTTCGGCGCGCTGGCCACCGTGCTGGCCGCCGTCGGGCTCTACGGCGTGCTGGCGTTCGTGGTGAGCCGCCGGACGAAAGAGGTGGGGGTGCGGATGGCCCTGGGCGCGCAGTCCGGCACCGTGATCTGGCTGGTGATGCGCGACGTCCTGCTACTGGTGGCGGTGGGGCTGGCGATTGGGATTCCTTCGGCGATTGCCCTGGGGCGTCTGGTGACCACGCAACTCTACGGCATCAACGGCACCAATCCCCTTATCGCCGCAGGAACGCTGGCATTGCTGGGCACGGTGGCGTGCGCCGCGGGTTTCATCCCGGCCTGGCGAGCCAGCCGCATCGATCCGATTCGCGCGCTGCACTACGAATAGGCAGCCATCCTCACTCGAGCCGACAAGTACAGCGGGCGCCGGCGTGAAGGTAACGGGATCCGCCGGACTCACCTGGAAGAGCACGCCACCGAACAGACGGCCGACGCCGAACGCGAGCCCGCCCTGACCTTCTCCTCGGTCAGCAGTTCCACCGAACACTGCAGTTCGTCATTCAGAGCTCGCTCGACCGCGTGCTTCCTTACGAGATTCCGAAACAGGCCAACGATTCGACCCGGCATGATGCCTCCAAACCCGGGTAGTACCGGGCCCGGCGATTGAATCACTCGTACCTCAACGCCACGGTGGGATCGATTCTGGCCGCGCGCCGCGCGGGAACGTAGCATGCCGCAAGCGCCACCGCGATCAATAAGGCTGCAACTGCCGCGAAGCTGAGCGGGTCGTGCGCGCTGACGCCGAAGAGCATGTTCGCCATCAGGCGCGTCAAACCGAAGGCGGCCGCAACACCGATGGCTACGCCCACGAGCGCCAGCTTCGCTCCCTCGCCCAGAACCATGCGCAACACCTGGCGCCGCTCGGCGCCGAGGGCCATCCGGACGCCGATCTCATGTGTTCGCCGGCCGGCCAGCCAGGCGATGACGCCATAAATTCCGACACAGGACATGACCAGCGCCAGCGCGGCGAAGGTCCCGAAGAGGACCATGGAGAAACGCCGCACGGCGAGCGAATCTGCAATGATTTCGTCCATCGGCTTTGTCTCGTACATCGCCAACTGGGAGCTCACGTGGCCCAAAGCGTGACGGATCGAGCCAACCTGGGCGAGGGGCGGCCCCGCGGTTCGCGCCACCACCCCGACCCTGCGGGCCACCAGTGGAATGAACCGATCCGGAAGCTGCGCGATGGGGAGATAGCACTGCGCCGCGAGGCCCGGGGCGGGGCCTTCATCCAGTCCCCACTGTTTCACGTGTCCAACCACGCCGACAATCTCCGCCGTGACGTTCAGGATGCCGAAACTGACATGCTTGCCGATGGGGTCCTGCCCGCGGAAATAGTCCCGGGCGAAGCGGTCATCAATGACGACCACGATGGGCGAGTGCTCATGGTCATGGGGCGAAAGGAAGCGGCCGCGCTCGAGGGGTATCCTCATGACGTTCAGGTAGTCCGGCTGGACGAGGTAAAACAGCGCCAGTTTCATCCCGGCCTGGGTCGATGGTTTGGGTTGCCCCTCGAGCCAAAACGGGAACTCACATTCGGAGGCCATCGGCATGGCCCCAGCGGTAAGCGAAGCAGCCTGCATCCCGGGAACGGCATTGAGGCTGTCGTGGAGTTGCCGCCACGTGGCGCGAACCGCTTCAGGGGAGCCGGTCGTCGACGGAAACGACATGGAAAAGGTCAGCACATTGTGGGGATCGAAGCCGGGATCGATGCGCCAGAGCGTGGTGAGACTGCGAATCATCAATCCCGCGCCTGCCAGAAGGACGAGCGCGAGCGCCATTTCCACCACCACGAAAACACTCTGCGCGCGATGCCGGCCGGTCAGTCCACGTCCGCCCTCCCGCAGCGTTTCCTGAAGATCTGTCCGTGACGTCTTGAGCGCGGGCGCCAATCCGAACAGGATTCCCGCCAGGATCGCCGCCGCGACCGTAAACAGCAGGACGCGTCCGTCGAGCTGGACTTCCTCGGCGCGAGGCAGGGCCTCCGGCAGGATCTTCAGGGCGGCTCGTATTCCCCGGTACGCCACCAGCAAACCCAGGCCGGCGCCGGCGAAGGAAAGCAGGAGGCTCTCGGTCAGGAGCTGGCGCACCATGCGGCGCCGGCTCGCACCGAGGGCGGCGCGAGTTGCGAACTCATGGCGCCGAGCCGCCGAGCGCACCAGCGAAAGATTCGCCACGTTCACGCAGGCAATCAGAAGAACAAAGCCTACTGCCGCCATCAGCACCAGCAGAGAAGACCGAATGTCGCCCACTACGGCCTGCTTAAGCGGAACGAGCGCGATGCCTGTGTCTTTGTCGGCCTCGGGATATAGCTCGGCCAGATGCCGCCCCAGCGCGTCCATGTCGGCCTTCGCCTGCTCGAAGGTCACACCGGGCCTGAGTCGCCCCAAAGCAA
>Ga0335078_10019261_pt1 | contig 10145 bp, 10 predicted proteins | sample Lox_Sample_32_FD_206711 | JGI IMG/M metagenome (GOLD analysis project Ga0335078, IMG submission 206711) | Soil microbial communities from Loxahatchee National Wildlife Refuge, Florida, United States - Lox_Sample_3.2 | ecosystem: Environmental > Terrestrial > Soil > Wetlands | place: USA...
GGCGGGCGAACCGGCCCGCCATCCGCATCAGGTGCGTGTCATCGAGCTGGTCGTCGCGCCGTGCAGCCGCCGCCACCAGCACCGGAACCCGCCCGGGTTATGACCGATCGGGAAGAACGCGTTCAGCACGACCCGGTCCACGCAGTCATAGCTGCCATTGATCAGGTCCCCGTACCGTTCGGTGAAGTCATCGGCCACGCGCCGACCGTAGGGCCAGCTCGCGGCTCACATCAGGACATCAGCCATACTGCCCCCGAAGGGGCCACTCCTTCCGGGCGAAGTCCCGGACGGAGCGTAGGGCACCTTCGGTGCCACGCCTTTGACGTTAGTCCTGAGTTTGGCGCTTGGAGGGTGTTCCGCCTGTTAACGGGCATGACGGAGGCCGGGTCTATGTTCGAGCCGGTATAGCGGGCGCTGGTCAGGCCGCAGCAGGGACGCGGGCGCTGGCGATGTGGGTGGCGGCGAGCCGGTCGAGGGTGTCCAGGGCCGCGGCGAGCTCGGGGGGTGCGTTGGGCCGGTCCGGTGCCATCAGCGGCCGCAGGACGTGGTCGTAGACCTTGGTGTAGATGTGCGCGAACAGCAGCCCGTCGCGGGTCAGGGTGTAGCGGTTCCGCCCTGGGACGCGGCGGATGAGGCCGTTGCGGGCCAGCCGGGACAGGTCGTAGCTGGCCTGGTTCATGCTGTAGGGGCGGTGCAGCAGGCCGGTCATCAGGGCGCGCAGGCTCCTGTTGGTGATGCCGGTGACCGTGAACAGCATGGCGGCGGCAGCGCCGGCCAGGGCCTGGACCCGAAGGTCGCCGAACCGAAGCGCGGGCGCCTTCCGCCCATCGCCGGTGACGGTGGGCCTGGTGATCCGCTCAATGACTGGACTCACAAGTACCGTGCCCTGGCCGGCGATTTCAGTTTCCATCAGCCGGGCGTTGATCGCACGCGCCTTGGCCTGCAGCTCGGGCAGGTTCTGCAGCTGCCGGCGGCAGCCCAGGTCATCCGGCGAGTTGATGACCGTCTCGATGCGCAGCGCGACACCGTCTTTCAGATACTGTTTCACCCGGGAGTTCTTGCAGAACACGTTGATGGTGACCATGTGGCAGTACCGGTCGATCGCGGTCCGGAACCCGCCGCCCAGGGGCGGGAAGGCCGGGCGGCCGAGCCGCTGGCCGCGGCGGAACAGCAGCTCGACGTTCTCCGGGCGGCCCAGGTCCATGTTCTCGCACAGCAGCGCCTCGAAGAACGCCCGGGCGTGCACATCGCCGTCGAAGACCAGGGTGCGGGAGGTCTCGACCTGCCGCATCGACAGCTCCCACCAGTACCCGCCATCCCGGTCGGCGTCAGTCAGCGGCAGCGGGATCTTCGCCATCCACCGCTCGAACCACACCTGCACCGTGCCCGGGCCGAACCAGTCGCAGATGGCCTGCAGCCTTGCGGGGTCATCGCAGGAGGCGAACCCGTTGGACAGCGCGGTGAACCCGATCCCGGCGGCGGCCGCCTGCCGCTTGGCCCGCTCGTGCCCGTTCACCCGCACCTTGACCGGATACGGGAAGTAGCTGCAGATCTTGATGAACCCCGGCCCCATCTGCTCATCGAAGATGTACACGTAAAACACCGACACCCGGCGCTGCTCCTTGGTGAAGGAGAACTGCGGGCACGCCCCCGGGTCGGTAGCCCGCTTGCGCGCCGTCCACACCAGCTGGAACTCCTGGGCGCACCCGAGGGCCGCCACCTGCGACCGCCCGGACGCGGCGGCAGCGTCCAGGTACGGGGCCATCACCTCGGCCTTGCGCTCCCCGGCCTTGAAGGCGATCACCGGGATGCCGTTGGCCTGCGCCCAGTGCCTGATGTCCCGGCGGAACTTCTCCCCGATCGGCTCGAACAGCGCCGGGGACACGATCGGCTTGCCCCGGTGGTCGTGGAAGAAGTACACCACCCCGCCCGGAGTCTGCAGCTTGGCCACGTAGCCGTTCAGGTAAAGCCGGTCCAGGCAGGAAATGTCCAGCGCCACGTGCCCGGCCACCATGTCCGCGGCGGTCACCACCGCCGGCCCGGCCGCAGCCGGCTCGCGACGTTCCACCTGTCACCACCCTCAGCACGCGGATCTACGGTCTGAGGATGAACCCGCCGTCAGCTCCATGCGGCCGGAACCGGGAAACTCGGCGGTCCGAGGCGGAGCCTCGCTGGGACGCCACTGAATAACCCGCGGGCCTCGTTGGCGTTTTGCCGGCATAGTGTTCGATCATCTGGGATGATCTTGTCATGCAGGGGAAGTCGCGGATGGACCGGGAGCTGCTGGACGCGGGTGAGATGGCCGGGCACCTGATCCCGCCGGGCAGCGTGTTCGCGTTCTTGGCTGAGCACCGTCGCGAGCTGTTCCCGGACAGTTTCACGGCGGATTTGTTCCCGTCGCGGACCGGGCGTCCGTCGCTGCCGGCGGACCTGGTCGGGTCGGTGCTGGTACTCAAGGAGCTGTATGACCTGCCCGATCCGCAGACGGCGGACGCGCTGAGCTATGACATCCGGTGGAAGGTGGCGTGCGGCCGGTCGCCGGACCAGATGAGCTTCGACCCTTCTGCCCTGGTGTACTGGCGGCGGCGGATCGCTGCCTCTGACCGCCCGGACAGGGTCTTTGACGCGGTGGCGGAGGTGATCGCGCAGACCGGGATCTTGCGGGGGCGGCGCAGGCGGTGCGCGGACTCCACGGTGTTCGATGACGCGGTCGCGACCCAGGACACGGTGACCCAGCTGGCGGCCGCCGTGCGGAAGGTTGCCCGGCGCCGGCGAGGTGATCGCGGCGGTGTGCCGGCCGGATTACTCGCGGCCGGGCAAGCCGGGCATCGACCGGGATGACCCGGCGGCCAGGGAGAAGCTGGTCAGCGACCTGGTGAACGACGCGCTGGCGGTGCTGGCGGAGCTGGCCGGCCCGGGATCGCCGCAGCGCGATCCGGCGGCGGCGGACGCGCTGGGCCTGCTGGCGCTGGTGGCGGGGCAGGACGTGGAGCCGGCGGAGGACTCTGACGGCACCGACGGGCGGTGGCGCATTGCCCGGAAGGTGGCCCGGACCGGGTGATCAGCACTGTGGACACCCAGGCCCGCCATACCCGCAAGAGCAAGTCCAGGCGGCGGGACGGGTTCCGCGGGCATGTGGCGGCCGAGCCGGAGACCGGGCTGGTCACCGACTGCGAGATGACGATGGCCGCCGGGGAGGGCAGCACCGACGCCGGAAACGGCGTCAAGATGGCCGGCCGCGACCGGTTCACCGGCACGCCCGGCGGTACCAGGCCAGGCGGAGAGCCGGATGCGCCCCAGGGCACCACGGACAGCGCGGGCCCCGGCGCGGACGGGCCGCAGGACGCGCGGCTGGAGGTCTACGGCGACTCCGCCTACGGCAGCGGGGAAGCCCGCGCCGCCTACCAGGACGCCGGCCACGACACCGTGATCAAGCCCGGGCCGCTGCGCCCGGCCGTGCCCGGCGGGTTCACCATCGACGACTTCACCATCGACGAGCAGGCCGGCACGGTCACCTGCCCGGCCGGCCTGACCCGGCCGATGAGCAAGACCCGGACGGTGACCTTCGGCGCGGCCTGCGCCGGCTGCCCGCTGCGGGAAAGGTGCACCACCGCCAGGGACGGCAGATCCATGACCATCCACCCGCACGAGGGCCTGCTGCGCGCCGCCCGCGCCCAGGCCCGCACCGATGACTTCAACAAGGCCTGCCCCACCCGGTCAGCGATCGAGCGGATAATCTCCCGGACCGCCACCCAGAACGGGCGGCGGGTCAGGCTCCGCTACCTCGGCGCCGTCAAGAACGACGCCTGGCTGCACACCCGGTGCGCCGCGATCAACCTGCGGACGCTGCTGCGGCACGGGCTCACCCGCCGGGACGGCGCCTGGGTCCTGGCCTGACCGGCCAGACCCGAGCCCGGGACGGGCGCTCCCCAGCCCGTCCGGACCCGATGCCGGCCAGGCAAGACGTCATCCAGCCCGCTTCTGCTAGCCGGACACCAGGAACGGGCCCAGCTGGGCTTCCTCCCAAACGGCCCGCCGATCGGCGTTGTTCAGAGGCGTCCTAGGGCGCATGGGACAGGGCGTTCCGTAGCGCCACGCGAGGGGACGGGGCGCCTTTGTTATACCCATCGTTCCCTCGTGGCTCGTACTGCGGCCTGGACCCGGTTCCGCACCTCAAGCCTGCGCAGGATCTCCTGGATGTGTGTCTTCACCGTGTTCTCGCTGAGGTGAATCCGGCTGGCGATCTCCTTGTTCGACAAGCCCTCGGTAAGCAGACGCAGGATCTCTTGCTGGCTGTCGTTGAGCCGGGGCCGGGCCGGGGTCGTCTTACCGGGATCCACCCGGAAGGCAGCCGCCATGCGCTCGCGCTCTAGCGCCACAAGTTGATCTCGCTCCGCTTTACTCAGGTGCTCGTGAAGCTGCTGGAGCCGGACAATCATCTCCTGCTGGTGCTGGTACAGGCCCGCGTTGTCGATCGCCACGGCGACCTGGTTGGCGAAGGTGGACAGGAGGCGCTCGTCGTCGGGCCCATAGCCTTTCCGCTTATTCGCTACCCCGATCATGCCGATCACTTCGGTGCCCAATTGGAGCGGCACCCCGAGAAAGGTCCGGACGTCCGGATGCCCGGGGGGTTCACCCACCCTTACCGGGTCATTCTCGACATCATTCGAGATGTGCGGGCGACCTTCGATGATCACGATCCCGAAGACACTGGGCCGGACTGGCATGCGCTTGAAGCGCTCGTAGAATTCGGGATCGGGAGGAGCGAACCCCTTTACTGCGACGACGTCCATGTCGACGTGGCCCTCGTTGAGGAGATCGATGAACCCCATCTCCGATGCCGTGAGCGCCAAGCAAAACGTCAAGGCCAGGTCGTAGGCTTCCGTGAGATTCCGGAGGCTGGCGATCTGCGCCGAGATCCCGTACAGGGACTCCAGTTGGTCGCGGTACCTGCTGTTGTTCGCCATGGCTGCCTCTTCAATTGAGCATAGTCCCGCCGTAGACCGGGAGCGGGAGCGGATCCGACCGGAGGCGTGACGGTTCACGTCGAAGGGCATTTCCCCCGACCGGGTGAGTCGGTATCACCCGGGCTACCGATGACCCGAGCCACTCGCGGACGCGACAATTTCCTGATGGTCACTGGAAGGCCGCCTGCAACCCGCAGGCCTCGACCGCCCTCGGTGCGCTGTGGGTTTCGGTTGTCACAGTCATGGGGCGAGTGAGCCGCGGAGGCGGTTCGGCCGCCCGGGATCTATGAGCGGAGCAGGGTATTGAACGCAGAGCCACCCCATCGTCCCGGCGACCGCCCGGCGACCGAGGAGGGGTATGACATCGAACTCGCGCCGGTCGCGCTCCTGGTCGCCGCCGGCGATGGTCATGTTATCGCCACCAACCAGGCCTGGAGCGAGCTGTCGAACCTCAGCGGACCTGACTCGACCGGCCAGGGATTCCTCGCGGCACTCGCCCCGGCCGAACGCCCCCGTTTTCAAGACGACCTTCGCCAGGTCGCCCTCGGAACCGACCAGGTCGTCGGTGACTATCATCTGGAGGCCGGTTCGACCCGGCGTCGGACCCGCTGGTGGCTGCGCCCGCACAACCGCAACGGGGTCCCACTGGTGGTCATGGCAGCCGGTGACTTCACCAGCCCTCTGATTTCCTCAGCGGAGCCAGGTTCCCGCTTGACCCCAGCCGGCACGCCCATCGAAGTCGCCGACGTCATCATCGCGGAGCTCATCGCTATCGGGTTCGCCCTGGCGTCGTGCGTCAACATCGCCGATGACATGGCCTTCAGCCGGGTAGCACAAGTAGTCGCCGCCCTCGACCGGATCGTACAGCGCCTGGACAACTCCCGTACTCAACCGGATCAGGCCTGGGGCGCCGAACCCTGCTTGGGCGAGTCCTGACCATGACGTTACCGGCAATAACGCAAGAACCAGCCCGCCGTGGCGCCGACGGGGAACGCTGGCCAGGCCACGTGGACAGGAGCAGTGTTGACAAAACGAGCAGATCGACTTTCGGACCCGGAGTGGCCGGAAACGCAGTACCCGCACGTGGACTTGTGCGCGGGCGGGCTGATCTACTTCCGCAAGCACCTCAAGCCGCCCCGCCGTAGCCCTGCCGTGAAGAGCTAGCCAGGGCTGTGCGGAACGTGGAGCCTTCACCGCATGTTTTCGCCTGGGCGGAAGAGTTTTCGCGCATTATGCACCCGGCGAAGACGCTAAACGGCTCGCTTCCCGCGCTCAGTGGCCTTTCGATCCTGACGCACAAGAACAAGAAGAGGAAACACGCTGAGTTTCAACCCGAACGGCGAGTCCGATGTCACCATGAACCTGGAAAACAACCGCCCGCCCGCGAACATGCTGGAGCGGCTGCTGCGGACCTGGCCGGAGATGGACAGGTCATGATCAGCAGGGGGTCCGCTGGCAGGATAAAGGCCTAGCTAGCCGCGATGCACGATGCCGCGGTTGTGGCGACCTGTAATCAAGACGCAACGCACGAGCGGGATCGTTCGCCACCCTCACGAACCCACGGGAGTCTGCCGTGCCCGGCCAAACCGCCGCGCTGTCAACGGCCGATACGGAGATGGCCGCCGCACCGTCGGCGATGTTCGCCGAAGATGCCCCCAGCTGAACTGCCCGCCAGGAAGCGCTGGCTGGCCCTGGCCATACTGTGCGTGACGGTACTGGTCGCGAACCTGGACAGCACGGTCCTGAACGTCACGCTCCCCACCCTGGTCCGCAACCTGAACGCTACGTCCGGCGATCTGCAGTGGATCGTCGACTCCTACATCGTCGTGTTCGCCGGCTCGCTGCTGGCCGCGGGCAGCCTGGCGGACCGGATCGGCCGCAAGAAGACGCTGCTGGCCGGCCTGGCCGTCTTCGCCGGCGGCTCAGCCTGGGCCGCTTTCTCCGGCGACGTCGGCGCCTTGATCGCCGCCCGGGCGAGCATGGGCATCGGCGGCGCGCTGATGATCCCGTCGACGCTGTCGATCATCAGCAACATGTTCCGCGACCCCGCCGAACGCCAGCGTGCCATCGGCCGCTGGGGTGGTACCAGCGGCATCGGCGTGGCCCTCGGCCCGGTCATCGGCGGCTTCCTGCTGGCCCGCTTCTGGTGGGGCTCGGTCTTCCTGATCAACGTGCCCATCGCCATGGCCGGCCTGCTGGCCGCCTGCTGGCTGGTGCCGGACTCAAAGAACCCGGCCGCCAAGGCGCCCGACCTGGCCGGGGCCGGCCTGTCGATGGTGGGAATCGGCGTGATCCTGTGGTCGATCATCGAGGCGCCCACCCGCGGCTGGTCGTCGCCTCTGGTGATCGGCGCGGGCGCGGGCGGCCTGGCCGTCCTGGCCCTGTTCGCCGTCTGGGAAAAGATCACCGACCATCCGATGCTCAACCTGAGCTTCTTCCGGCAGCGCCCGTTCTCGGCCGCGATCCCGGCGGTCGTCACGCTGACCTTCGGGCTATTCGGGGCGCTGTTCGTGCTGACCCAGTTCCTGCAGCTCTCCCTCGGTTTCACCGCGCTGCAGGCAGGCATCCGCCTGCTCCCGTTCGCGGCCGCCGTCATCGTCGTCGCGCCGGCCTCCGCCGTGGGCGTGCGGGCCATCGGGCCGAAGTTCACCATCTCGGCCGGGCTGGCGCTGGTCGCCGCCGGGCTCTGGCTGATTGCCGGCGCCGCCGTCAGCACCACCTTCGCCGGCCCGGAGGCGGGTATGGTCCTGCTCGGCACCGGGGCCGGGCTGGCGCTGCCGACGGCGACCGGCTCGGTGGTCGGCTCGGTGCCCCCGACCGACAGCGGCGTAGCCTCCGCCACCGACACCACGGCCATCCAGCTCGGCGGCGCGCTCGGCGTGGCGGTCGTCGGCAGCCTGCTGGCTACCTGCTACCAGGACCGGATGACCGGCGCCCTGTCCGGTCGGCCGCTCCCCGCCACCGTCAAGAACTCCCTCGGCGGCGCGCTCGCCGCCGGCCGGGTCGGCGGCATCACCGGGCCGCCGCTCATCCACCTGGCCAAGGCCGCGTTCATCAGCGGCATGGACCTGGGCTTGCTCACTGGCGCCGCGGTCGCCGTCGCCGGCTGCCTGGTCGCCCTGATCTGCCTGCCGGCCCGCTCCGGCCGCTACGATCAATTAGTCATCGGTGTCCCTGCGGGACGCCCTGCGGGACGGGAAAATCGGGGATGGTTGCCCGCCGACGCCGGTCCCCCTTGGTGCTGCGAGCCCGTCAATTAGTCTGGCGCTGGGAGCCGCCTTCAGGGTCCTGCATTGTTGCCGTGAGCACGCGATTCCGCCTTTTACCTCCCTGCTGGCTCCTGCGGGCAGCCGCCGGAATCAGTCAGTGCCAGGAGCAGGAGGGCAGGTGCCCGGGGGTGAGCCTGTGCGTGATGGAGGCCACCTCCACGTACTGGAAGCCGCCGTTCTGCCTGCTCGAGGACGCCGTCGAATGCTGGCTGGTCAATGCCAGGGACGTGAAGAACGTGCCTGGCCGGCCCAAGACCGACCTGTCCGGCTGGATGCGGCCTGGCTGTGCAAGCTGGCCGGACGGGGCATGCTGCGCCCGTCGTTCGTGCCGTCGCCATGGCAGCGGGACCTGTGCTGCTACCGGCGCATCTTGATCCAGGAGCGGACCCGGGAGAAGCAGCGGGCCGGGAAGCTCCCGGAAGATGCCCAGTTGACTGAACTACCGGACCGGATCGTGGTGTCCGGCGGGTTGGCCAGCGCGCGGGGGCTAGGTTCCCTGCTCGTGATCAACGAAAGGGATGGCGCGCGGGATCTGTCGTCGCTGAGGGTGCTGCGCTGCGGAGCGGTTGAGGCGACGGGCGACCCGTTCGAGCCGTACCAGGTTGTTGACGTTGATGGTGTTGTCGTCGCGCCGGCGGCGGCCTATCTGAAGGACCTGCAGGCGTGCGGGCGCCCGGCGGGCTGCCGTTCAGCCACGATGCCACGTCACTGGCCGCGGCCGAGATGTGGAACCTGACCTGCCCCGACGGCGAGTTCGACATCTCGTTCCACCCGTCGGGTTTCCGCGGGGGCTACGCTCAGCTCGCGGTCAACTCGCACCGCCTTCGCCGGGGCGAAGTGGACGTCATCGTCGCCGACCTCGCCGACGTGATCCGGTCAAAGGAGCCGGCGTGCCGCCCGAAGGACCTGCGCGTGCTGCCATTGCTCTACCACCACCAATCTGCCCGCCGCGCGGCGGAACAGACGATGGCGGACCTCGGCCCTGCCGATGACGCGCCGCCCAGAGCGGGCGAACCGCAGTCCCGCCGTGGCACCTCATTACAGCACTGGAGGTCGGCGCGTGCCTGGCCCTAGCGGCACGCCTGGTCACACCGGGCTTGGCGCTGGTGCGGCCAAGTGTGTGGTTATAGCTTGCACATTAGAATGTGGGTGCACTGACACATATAACCGTTGAACTGGGATAACAGCCGACGGAGCTAGCTTGAGTCGCGGGCATGGCTACCTCAGTGCCGACGGCATGCCCTCCCAGGGACAGGTCCCGGACGGGGTACGGGATGGGCCGGGACTGCCAGGGTTCGGGTCGAAGTCGCTATTCCGTCCGGCACGCGTACCACTCGTCAGAGAGCATCGCGAAGTCAAGCTCGGTGCTCCACTCGCCTTTGAAGAACTCGTTGCGGACCGGCGGGCCTCCTGCCGCATGCCCAGCCGCCTGGCCAGCTTTACCGATGACTCGTTGCGCTCATCGATCCGCGCGACGATGCGATGCAGCCCAAGCCCCTCGAAGCCGAGCCGCAGCATCACGTTCGCAGCCTCGGTGGCATAGCCGCGCCCGCCCAAGGCGGGATTGAACACATAGCCGAGTTCCCCGCCAGCATGCGCGCGGCTGCGCCAGAACAGCACAACGTCGCCGACCAGCTCGCTCGTCTCGCCCACCTGAGCGCCGAGCGTAAGCGACTGTCCCTCATCGGTGAGCTCGGTGCGTGCCCATTGCCCCGCAATCCGCTCGATGATGTCATCGCGGCTCATCGGCTCGAACGGCACGTACCGGCAGACATCTTCACGGCTGGCGGACCCCGGCCGGCTGCAGGTCCCTGATCAGCAGCTCGACCTGCGGCGGCCCCTCGGGCCTCCCGGAGGTGAGCAGGCCGGGGTCATCGCTCAGCGCCGCGGCGAGGCGGCGCTGCTGAGC
>Ga0335078_10019262_pt1 | contig 10144 bp, 10 predicted proteins | sample Lox_Sample_32_FD_206711 | JGI IMG/M metagenome (GOLD analysis project Ga0335078, IMG submission 206711) | Soil microbial communities from Loxahatchee National Wildlife Refuge, Florida, United States - Lox_Sample_3.2 | ecosystem: Environmental > Terrestrial > Soil > Wetlands | place: USA...
AGTCCCAGCGTTACGTGCGCGGGTACTTCACGGGCGGGACGCTCGCGGACGAGGCCATGATCCTCCTGCACCGCATGACAGGCGCAGTCCATTCGAACAACCAGACGGACCCTGCCTTCGTCCTGAAGGATCCGAAGGTGTCCGTCGGACATACCATCGTGGACCTTGGAGACGACGTCTTCACGGTCGGCAGGCCGCACCCGATGATCGATCCGAGCACGCGCACTGAGCGCATTGCGGCGGAGACGGGAGACGCTTCCATCGCCGTCGTCCTCGTGGATGTCGTGCTGGGCTACGGGTCGCATGAGGACCCGGCAGGAGCAATGCTCCCCTCCCTGGTGGAGGCTCGCCGCGCGGCCCAGGCCAGGGGCGGTCACCTGCCCGTCATTGCATCCGTCACGGGAACTCCGGGTGATTTTCAGGGCTACGCAGGCCAGGTGGCCAAGCTGGAAGCCGCCGGCTGCATCGTCATGCCCTCGAACTATCGTGCGGCCGTCCTTGCGGCAAAAATCCTGGAAAAGGTGGCGCCCCGATGAACGCTACGAAAGGCAATGCTTCCGGCGTTGGTCCGGTCCTGGAGCTCTTCGCCGGGGAAATCAAAGCGGTGAACCTTGGTCTGGAATCCTTTGCGGAGAACCTCCGGGCCAATGGCGTGGCGGCCGTGCAGGTGAGCTGGAAGCCCCCCGCGGGCGGTGACGAGGGTATGATCGCTGCCCTTGACCGTCTTTCCACGGGCGCGAAGGTGGACATCGAAGCCGCAAACCAGGAAGCAGCGTCCCGAATCCTGAAGGGCAAGCCCACCGTCGTCGACGTCGGAATCGCAGCCGAGGTCATCCCCGGCATGACAAAGACGACCATTCTCCACGCCGGACCTCCCGTCACGTGGCAGCGCATGTGCGGTCCGATGCGCGGAGCCGTCATTGGCGGTCTCATCTACGAAGGACTCGCAAAAAACCGCATGGAGGCGGAGAAACTTGCTGCTTCGGGTGAGATCACCTTCGACCCCTGCCATCACCATGGCGCGGTGGGGCCGATGGCGGGAGTCGTAACGGCCCGCATGCCCGTGTGGATCTTCGAAAACACCACCTTCGGCAATCGCGCATATTGCACGTTCAACGAAGGCCTCGGCAAGGTGCTTCGCTACGGCGCCTTCTCTGATGAGGTCATCGCCCGCCTGCGGTGGATCGAAACCGACCTAGCTCCCGTGATGAAGAAGGCGCTTGCCCTCCACGGTCCCCTGGACATGAAGAACATCATCGCCCAGGTCCTCCAGATGGGAGACGAAGGACACAACCGCAACCGCGCCGGCACCTCCCTCATCATTCGGGAGCTCGCCCCCTGTCTCGTTCGTCTCGGCGAGGACCCCGAAAAGATAGCGAAGATCCTGTCCTTCATGCACGCCAACGACCATTTCTTCCTCAACCTCTCGATGCCCGCCTGCAAGTGCACGGTCGCCGCCGCGGAGGGCATCCCGGGGAGCTCCGTCATCACCACCATGGCGCGCAACGGCACGGATTTCGGCATTCGGATTTCCGGGCTCGGCGACCGCTGGTTCACGGGGCCCGCTTCCATGGTGGAGGGCCTGTACCTTCCCGGCTTCGGTCCACAGGACGCGGCGCCGGACATCGGGGATTCGGTCATCACGGAGACGGCCGGCATAGGCGGCTTTGCCATGGCGGCCGCTCCCGCCATCGTGCAGTTTGTCGGGGGCAGCCCCGAAGACGCCGTGGCGGTCACGCGGCGCATGTACGAGATCACGGTGACGGAGAACGACGTCTACCGGATCCCCATCCTGGATTTCCGCGGCACGCCGACGGCCATCGACCTCCGCAAGGTCGTGGAGACGGGCATCCTGCCGGCCATCAACACGGGCATTGCCCACAAGGAGCCCGGCGTCGGCATGGTGGGCGCCGGTCTGGTGAAGCCGCCCGAGAATTGCTTCAAGGACGCACTGGCCGCCTTTGCGGAGGCCTATTCAGAGTAAGGAGGAATCGCATGAAAATCATCGATCTGACCGTTCCCCTCGGCATCGGCACGCCTCCCTGGCCGACCTACATCCCGCTGCAGGTCCAGTATTTCAAGCGCCTCGCGCCAAACGGCGCCAACGGCCAGGTGGTCACCCATTCCAACCACGTGGGCACCCACCTCGACGGAGAGATCCATTTCTACACGCCCGGCAAGGACATCGCGAGCCTCACCATGGATTTCCTCGTCCACGACGGCGCCGTTGTCGATCTCTCCGATGTCTGCGGGGACTACGATGTCTATACCTCCCGGATGGTGGAGGAGCGCGTCGAGGTGAAGGAAGGTGACATTCTCATCATCCACACCGGCTTCCATCACTATGGGTGGGACCAGCCGACCGCGGACGAGGTGCGCTACATGATCAAGCACCCGGGACCGGACCGTGAGTTCGCGGAGTGGGCGAAGAAAAAGAAGCTGCGCTGGATCGGTGTGGACTGCGGCTCCGCCGACCACCCCATGAACACGAAGATCAAGGAGTGGATGCCGGTGCAGGCCAAGGAGTGCGACGAGCATTTCAAGACGAAGTACAAGAAGTCCCTGGATGACTTCTTCACCCCGGATAAATACCAGCTCATGCACATCGAGATGTTCAACAAGGGGCTCATCCACGCGGAATGCGTCGGGGGAGACCTCGACCTGCTGCTCAACCAGCGGGCAACCATCGGCTGCTTCCCCTGGCGCTTCGTCGACGGGGAGTCCAGCATCTCCCGCATTGTCGCCCTGGTTGAGGACAAGCGCTACGACGAGCTCATGGCCAAGAAGAAGAAGGCAGAGCTCACCCGGTTCGGGGATGTCGCGGGAGCGAAGAACCCCTGGCTTCACGAAGAGGCAAAAAAGACGCGGTGAGTCGAGACCTCTCGTCTCGCACCACATACATCAGGAAGGAGTATTTCATGGCTATTGACGAACTCGAAAAAAAGCTTCGGCCGCCCGAGGTCCAGCTCGCGCCATATCCGTCCAAGGTCATCACCCTTGCGTCCGGCGAGCTCATGGTTGTCCGGGAGTGCAGGCGTGAGGAGGCCGGCGCGCTCCTGGGAACGGTCTATCCCCTCCTGGGAGTGGCGAAGGACTTCTACGACATCGTCGCCGCGCGCATGTACAACGAGATCCTCGCGTGGTTCCGCTACCGCATTGCGAACGAGTTCGTCCTGGTGGGGGCGGTCAACGGCGAGATTGCGGGCATCGTCACGAGCCGCCACGTGGATGCGAAGCTCGGCATGAGCCTTCACACCCTCGCGATCAAGCGCGGCCTTCGCGTCGGCGCCCAGCTCTTTGCCTCCAAGATGGAGCACCACATCGAGTATCTCAAGGAAGACGAGGTCTGGATCGTCGCCGAGAGCCCCATCGGCTTCAAGCGCTGGATGATCGAGTACGAGCTGGAGGACCGCTCCGCCCAGTACCCGGCCGTCCGCCACGAGCTCGGCGGGGTGCCCACATACGCCCTCACCCGCAAGCTCTGGGACGCCGTCAAGAGCGTCAAGTGCACGGGCACGCGACCCGTCTCGCCGGAGGTTCTCAAGACGGCCAGCAGGCTCACCATGCCGAACGAGTATGTGCAGCTGCCCGGCTGGAAGAGGAATGCCTGATGGCGCCACGGGTCGGGATCGTTGGCGCCGGCCACTGCAGATTCGGCAACTCGAGCGACTACGACGTGGTGGATGTCATTGCCTATTCGGTGAACGCCGCGTTCCGGGACGCCGGCGGCCTCAATCTGCGGAAGGAGGTCGACCAGGTCTTCGTTGCCAACATGGCAGCAGGCCTCTTCAACAGGGAGACCGCCCTGGCGTCCGCGGTGATCAGCAGGATGGACATGGAGCCCTGCCCCGCGGAGCTCGTTGAAAACGGCCCGGCATCCGGCGCGAGCGCCGTCAAGCTGGGGTACATGGCCATTGCCTCGGGGATGGCGGACGTCGTGCTGGTTGCCGGCGGTGAGGTCATGCGCTCCGTCACCGGCTGGGAATCAACCGACATTGTCGCAACCATGGCCCACAAGGAGGCGGAGTACAACATGGGCCTCACGCTTCCGGGCTTCGCGGGGATGTTCACCCGCCTGTACATGGAGAGGTACGGCTTGACGGAAAGGGACCTCGCCCTGGTGGCCGTGAAGGACCACGACAACGCCGCGAAGAACACCTACGCGCACGTGCAGATCCCCGTGACGATCGACGCGATAGCAGATGGGCCCAACGCGGACGTGGTCAACAACTATGTCGCGGAGCCCCTGCGCATGTATTCGACCTGTCCGGTCACGGATGGTTCCGCGGCGCTCATCCTCGTGAACATGGACTCGCCGAAGGCGAAGCTTTTCAGGAAGAAGCCCGTCAGGATTGCCGGCATCGCCTCCGCGACGGACACCCACTGCGTCCACAACCGCAAAGACCCCCTCGTGCTCGAGGCGGTGCGGCTCTCCGCGGAGAAGGCGTACACGATGGCGGGGATCGGCCCCCAGGACATCTCGTTCGCGGAGCTGCACGACGCCTTCGTGATCTTCGAGCTCATCGTCAGCGAGGAAGTGGGCTTCTTCGAGCGCGGCACGTCGTTCCTCGCGGTGCGCAGGCATGAGACCGACCTGAACGGACGGCTGCCCATCAACACCTCCGGCGGGCTCAAGGCGAAGGGTCATCCGGTGGGCGCCACCGGCGTCTCCCAGATCTTCGAGCTCGTGCGCCAGCTTCGCGGAGAGGCGGAGGAGGGCCGCCAGGTGAAGGACCCCCGGTATGGCATGGCGGTCAACTTCGGCGGATTCGGCAACAACGTCGTGACCACGATCCTGGCAAAGGACTAGAGAGGGCAAGCATGGTTGATTTCAGCGTCTACGGCGAGCAGACTCCCCATATCAGCGCGTTCCGCTGCGAGAAATGCGGGACGCTGTACTACCCGGCTCCCATGGTCTGTCGGAAGTGCGACTCGATCCGGGACCCGACGACCAACAAGGGCTGGGAAGAGTTCGACCTGGAGGGGCCGTGCACCCTGCTCACCTGGACACGCGTATGGAACCTGCCCGAAGGGTTCAACAGGAAGTTCCTCATGTTCGGCATGGTGGAGTTCGAAAACGGCCTGCGCGCCTCCGGTCGCGTCGAGATGGAGGGTGATCCGCAGATAGGGATGAAGCTCACCGCCACGACAATCGAGGCGGATGAGCGTCCCGGCAAGCCCGTGAAGGTCTTCGTTTTTTCCTGACGTCGGTCATCGTGGATGCCCGCCGTCGACTGGTGGTCGAAAAACTAGTGGCCGAAGGAGGACACAAGGCACGACTTCCGTCCCCGTCATGGGGACGGCGAAACGCGCCGGCGCGGCCAGGGCCGCAGACCGACGCACACACACGGAGGCATCCATGGCTCATTTCGCGAAGATCTACGACATCGAACAGACGCCGCCCATCGGGAGGGCAATTCCCCTCTCCTTCCAGCACGTTTTCGCGATGTTCGGCGCGACCATCCTCGTGCCCCTGCTCACGGGGCTCGATCCCTCGGTCACCCTGTTCTGTTCCGGGCTGGGCACCCTCATTTTCCACCTGGTCAACAAGGGGAAGGTCCCGGCCTATCTTGGCTCTTCCTTTGCGTTCATCGCGCCCATCATCGCCGTCTCCAAGGTCTATGGAGCACAGGGGGCCTTCACCGGCATGATTGCCGCGGGCCTCGTGTACGTCGTCGTCTTCGTCATCATTGCGATCGTCGGCCTCAAGTGGATTGCCCGCGTCCTTCCGCCGGTGGTCGTCGGGCCCATCGTCATGATCATCGGTCTCAGCCTTACCCCGGTTGCCATCCAGGAAGCGGAAACGGGGCTGATCACCGCCATGATCACCGCTCTCATCGTCATCTTCGCCGCAATCTTCGGCAAAGGGTTCTTCAAGATCATCCCGATCCTGCTCGGCACAGTGGGCGGCTACATCGTGGCCGTTCTCTTCGGCCAGGTGAAGTTCGACGCGATCAACAGCGCGGCGTGGATAGCCCTGCCGCACCTCACCATCGTCACCGGCCACCTGCCCATCCTTGCATGGGGGGCCGTAGCGCTCATAGCGCCCGTGGCAATCGCGACGATGGTCGAAGACGTGGGCCACCTCCTCGTGATCGGGGACACGGTGGAGCGCGACCTGATGCACAACCCCGGCTTGCACAAGGTCCTTCTGGGCAACGGCATCGCGACCGCGGTCGCCGGCTTCCTGGGCGGAGTCCCTGAGACGACCTACGGTGAGAACATCGGCGTCCTTGCCATCACCCGCGTCTTCTCCTCCCGCGTCATCCAGGGGGCAGCGGTCATCGCGATCCTCCTCAGCTTCATCCAGAAGTTCGGCGCGGCCATCCAGACCATCCCGCAGCCGGTCCTGGGCGGCGTAACGATCATCCTCTACGGCATGATCGCATCGGTGGGCCTGCGGACGCTGATCGAGAACAAGGTGAACATGGCCAGCAACCGCAACCTTCTCATCGTGTCGGTCATCTTCTCCTTCGGTGTCGGAGGCATCATTTTCAAGTTCGGACCGGACTTTGCATTCGCAGGGATTGCATCCGCTGCGATTGCCGGCATCATTCTCAACCTGATTCTGCCCCCGGATAAGGAGAGCGAGGCAAAGGCCTAGAGCGCCTTCTCCCCTGGGAAAGACGCGCGGGACCCGCCGCCCCCGGCGGCGGGTCCTGCATTCAAGGTCCTGAGCGCGACTATGGCCAAAGCAAGCCTGAGTCAACCCATCTACACGCAGCTCTCGGAGCGGATCCTCCGCTGGGACTACCTTCCCGGGCATCGATTCACCGAGGAGGGGCTCTGCAGGGAGTTCGGGGTCAGCCGAAGTCCCATCCGCGAGGCCCTCAATACCCTCGCGGAGAACGGGCTGATCGAGAAGAAGCACGGCCACGGCTACAGCGTGAAGGTCCTCAATATCGTGGAGATAAACGAGCTCTACGACGTCCGTATCGCGCTGGAGACCTATGTCGTGGAGACGATCTGCCGGGCCGGCATGGATGACAGACACCTCACGGAGCTCACCTCGTTCTGGTCGAGCATCCATGCGCGGTTGCCGGAGATGGCAAAGGCCGTGGCGGCGGCGGACGAGGATTTCCACGAGACCCTCGCCAGGCTCACCGGGAACACGACCCTCGCCAGCACGCTGAAGAGCGTGGACCGGCGGATCCATTTTGTCCGTCTGGCCGATATCACCACGGAGGAGCGCGTGCGCGCGACATGTCGGGAGCACCTGGAGCTTCTTGCCGCCATCCGTGACAGGAATGAGACGCGAGCCCGCGAGGTCCTCAGGCAGAACATCGAGGGGGGGCGGTCTTCCGTCGAACGAGCGATCAAGGACGCTTTGGCGCATGCCTACCATGCCCGCGAATGAGATCATGGTCCGGGCCCTCTCCGTCGGGGCTGCCGCTTCGGCGACGCTTTCGAGCCCGGGAGCAGCGCTCCGCGTCCACAGCGTTTTCCGCTCCACCATGAATCTCGAAGTGGATGGGACGGACATCCTGGTCGCATTGGCCGGGCCGCAGGGCGTTCGCTATCCCCACGCGGTGGTTCTTGGCAGCGACGAGGACTTTCTGAGGTGGCCGCACCCCGTCGGCAGCGGCGGCTCCCTGGAGGGTTCCTGCATCCGTCTCTGCCACCAGGACAGCAGGCGAACCGTGGACTTCGGTCGGGCGAGAAGGCTGCGCCAGCGGATTCTCCCTTGGGTCCGCGTTCCAGGGCGCGCGTATGATGCCTGCGTGCTCGGGCTTTCCGAGCTCCAGGCGGATATCGGCTGCGACCTTCGCCTGTGCGGGCCGGGAGCCCTGACCGGGGCATCGACGATCATGGGAAAGTCTCTTTGTCGTTCCGCCCTTGCACTCGGCGCGGCGGCTTCGGCGGGCGGAGCACCGGCGGCGGTGCGTCTGGCAACTGTCTCCCTGGTTGGAGCAGGAGGCGGTCTCACCCCCACGGGGGATGATTTCCTGTGCGGCTTCCTGGCTGCCGCGCGCTGTTCGAAAGGGCAGCAGGCGCACGAGGGGTCCGCCCTCGTCCTGACGCTGGCTCAGGCAATCCAGGAGGTCATCCGCTCGACAGGCGAAATAAGCGCGTCGCTCCTTCGATGCGCGCTGCGGGGGCACTGGCCCGCGCCTCTTGCGGACCTGGCGGAAGCGCTTTCCGCGGAGCGTGAGGCCGAATCGCTCCGCGCTCTTGGGGATCTATGCGGGCTCGGACACAGTTCGGGTGCCGACATCGCGACCGGCTTCCTGTATGGCCTCCACGTCCTGGGTGGCGCGGGGCAGCGAAGGTCGCGGCAGTCCGTTGGATAGGAAGAGGAGGCACTATGTTGCAGAGGTTTCACTACGCGGCGCCGGCAACCCGGGCAGAGCTTTTCAGCCTGCTGGGCGAAAAGAAGGGCAGGGCGCGGCTTCTTGCGGGAGGGACCGACCTTCTGGTCAACATCCGCAACGGGGTGATGAAGCCTGAGCTGGTGATCGACATCAAGAAGGTCTCGGGATACTCCGGGATATCCTGGAGCTCCTCCGAGGGCCTCGTCATCCGTCCCGCCGTTACGATCAATGAGGTCCTGCGGGACAAGGAGGTACGGGACCGCTACCCCCTCCTGGCGGAGTGCGCGCACGACCTCGCATCGTACCAGATCCGCAACAGGGCGACCGTCATCGGCAACGTCGTCAACGCATCACCCTGTTCGGACATGGCCCCCGCGCTTCTCTGCCTGGGCGGAAAAGCCGTGATCGCCTCCGCCCGCGGAGAGCGTGAAGTCCCCTTCAGCGAGTTTTTCAAAGGGGTCAAGAAGACAGTCGTCCAGGACGACGAGGTCCTCGACCGCATCGTGGTCCCCGCCTCCTCGGTCGGAGCGCGCGGCTCCTATCGAAAGCTGAAGAGGATCAACGGGCACGACCTCGGCATCGTCGGGGTGGCGCTCATGAGACAGGACGGCACCCTCCGCCTCGGCATCAGCTCCTCCGCGCCCACGCCGGTTCTCGTGGACGGCCTCAAGGAGCGTGATGATGCGGAGAAGGTCGTGGCGGCCGCCCGCAAAGCCATCAGCGCCATCAGCGATGTGCGCTGCTCAAAGGAATACCGGGAATACATGGTCGAGGTGTACGTCAGGCGGCTTCTCGCGGAGGTGCGGTAATGAACATACGAGTTACAGTCAATGGCCGGGTCTATGAACGCGACGTGGAGGAGCACACAACCCTCATCCGATTCCTCCGCGAGGACCTGGGATTGACGGGCACCAAGGAAGGCTGCGGCGCCGGTGAATGCGGCGCGTGCACCGTGTTCCTGGATGGAAAAACCGTCAATTCCTGCATGGTGCTGGCCGTGGAGACGAACGGATCCACCGTGGAAACCATCGAAGGCGAGGCGAAGGAGGGCAAGCTCTCCGTGATCCAGGAGGCTTTCGACAGGCACCACGCGGTCCAGTGCGGCTACTGCACCGCGGGGATGGTCATGTCCGTGCGCGAGCTCCTGCGGCGAACGCCGAAGCCAACGGTGGACCAGGTCAAGGAAGGCATTGAAGGCAATTTCTGCCGCTGCACCGGCTACCAGCAGATCATCGAAGCCGTTCTCGACGCTTCGGGACAGCCGGAACTCGCCAATAAGGGGGAGCTGAAACATGCTTAAGAAAATGGATCCCAGGGAACTTGCCCACGTGGGCAAGGGCGAGCGCCGTCTGGAGGCCATCGCGAAGGTGACGGGAGACGCCGTGTTCACGAGCGACATGGCCTTCCCCGGCATGCTCTACGCCCAGGTGAAGAAGAGCCCCCACGCCCGCGCACGAATCCTGAAAATCGACGTCACGAAGGCGGAGGCCCTGCCGGGCGTCCGCGCGGTCCTCGTCGGCGCCGAGCTCAACTACAAGCTGGGATTGTACGTCGTGGACAAGGACATCCTCGCCAAGGACGAAGTCCGCCACTACGGCGAGGCAGTCGCCGGGGTCGCCGCTGACACCCCCGAGATCGCGCGTGAGGCGGTTGACCTCATCCAGGTCGACTACGAGCCTCTCCCGCCCGTGCTCAACCACATGGATGCGCTCAAGCCCGACGCTCCCCTCGTGCATCCCGATCTCGGGAAGTATGACTACGTTCCCGTCTTCAGCCCCCAGCCGAACACCAATATCCCCAACCTCTCCCGCACCCGCAAGGGAGACGTGGAA
>Ga0335078_10019263_pt1 | contig 10144 bp, 4 predicted proteins | sample Lox_Sample_32_FD_206711 | JGI IMG/M metagenome (GOLD analysis project Ga0335078, IMG submission 206711) | Soil microbial communities from Loxahatchee National Wildlife Refuge, Florida, United States - Lox_Sample_3.2 | ecosystem: Environmental > Terrestrial > Soil > Wetlands | place: USA: Florida...
TGGAGCAGATCGACGTTGATGCGTTGGCGCGGGCGGTGACTGACCCGTGGTTCAACCAGACGCTGTGCGGCGTCAACGACAGCGTTGTGCGGCTTGGCGTTTTCAAGGGCGGGGAGTTTCACTGGCACAAGCACGAAAAGGAGGATGAGTTCTTCTTCGTGCTCTCCGGCCGGTTCGTCATAGAGCTGGAAGGCGCGCGGCGGGAGCTCGGACCTCACCAGGGACTTCTTGTTCCGCGCGGCGTCATGCACAAGACCAGCGCTCCGGAACCCGCCATGATCCTCATGATGGAAGCGGCATCGGTGAAACCTACGGGAGACTGATGCGGATGAGGTCCGGCACATCCTGGGCCACGACCTCAGGGCGCTGTGATATACTGACCGCATCCAGATCGGCTGTTTCGGGAGACAGAACTTGTGGTGGAAGAACGGCGTTCTCTATCAGATCTATCCCCGCAGCTTCATGGATTCCAACGCGGACGGCATTGGCGACCTGCGGGGGATCATTCAAAAGCTTGACTACCTGGGAGACGGGACGGAAAGCTCCCTGGGGATAGACGGCATCTGGCTTTCCCCTTTCTTCCGCTCTCCCATGAGAGACTTCGGATACGACATCTCCGACTACCGGGACGTCGACCCCATCTTCGGCACGCTGGATGACTTCAAGGAGCTGCTCTTCGAGGCGCACAAGCGGAATATCCGGGTCATCATAGACCTGGTGCTCAACCACACATCGGACCAGCATCCGTGGTTTCAGGAGTCGCGGAGGAGCCGGGAAGGGCCGCGCGCTGACTGGTACCTCTGGCACTCCGGCAGGAACGGCAGGCCCCCCAACAACTGGTTCTGCCAGTTCGAGCTGAAGAACGCCTGGTGGTATGAGCCGCAGCGCGGCCAGTACTACCTGGGGACGTTTACCCGTCATCAGCCGGAGGTGAACTGGAGGAATCCCGGCCTTCGCAGGGAGATGCTGGACCTGGTCCGCTTCTGGCTGGACATGGGCGTGGACGGGTTCCGGCTGGACGTGGTGAACTGGTTTGTGAAGGACCAGGAGCTCCGCAGCAATCCCCTTTCACTCCGCGACATTGACCTTCACCGGCACATCTATGACCGCAACAGGCCGGAAACCATCGACATTTGCAGGGAGCTGCGGGCGCTGACGGATTCCTATTCCGACAGGATGATGGTGGGGGAGGTCTACACGGATGATCCTGAAATTTCCGCCGCTTACTACGGCAGCGGAGGGGACGCGCTTCACCTTGTTTTCTATTTCGATCTGCTCTTCCAGCCGTGGAGCGCGGAGAAGATCTCAAGGTCCCTGGGCAGATGGTACAGCCGTTTGCCGGGGGGCGCGTGGCCCACGTTCACGCTGAGCAACCACGACAACGTCCGCCACGCGGCCAGATACAGCGCCGGCCGGTGGACCGGCGCGCGGGCGCGCGTTGCCGCGGCGCTCCTTCTTACGCTTCGGGGAACCCCGTTCCTCTACTACGGGGAGGAGCTGGGGATGAGCGGAGGGAAGCTCAGGAGGAGGGACCTTGTGGACCCGCTCAGCAGGAAGACGTGGCCGTTCAAGAGATTCCGCCGCGACCTTGCCAGGACCCCCATGCAGTGGAACGGCACGCCGAACGCCGGCTTCACGCGCGCACGGCCGTGGCTCCCCGTGGATCCGTCCTTTGCGTCGGTCAACGTGGAGGCGCAGGCCGCTTCAGGAGATTCTCTGCTGGCATTCTACAAGAGGCTCATCCGTCTGAGGAAGGAGCATCCTGCGCTGGCGGAAGGGGAGATACGCTTCCTGCCGGAATGCCTCCCCGCGGTGCTTGCGTACGTCAGGGAGCACGAATCCGGCAAGGTCCTGGTGGCGCTCAACTTCACGGGAAAGCGCGCCCGGGCGGAGGTTCCCGCGCCGTTTGCGAAAATGAAAGTATTGCTTGGCGCCGGAGTGAGCCCGGCTGACACCGTCACGATGGAGCCGTATGAAGTGCTGATTGCAGAAGAAGGAGCCGCGGAATGAAAACGAACAGGTCGCTTGCCCTGGTGCTCATGATCATCATTGTCACGTTTCTCAATGCGGATCAGAACGTCATGAACTCCACGCTTGTGCTCATTGAGAAGGAGTTCAACGTCAACGACGCTTCCATCGGCTTCATGGGGCTGCTCTTCACCATCCTGGGCGCCGCCATCAGCATTGTGTGGGGATACCTGACGGACAAGAGAAACCGCAAGATGCTGTTCGTCTACTCCATCCTCCTGGGCCAGGTGCCGTGCCTACTCACCGCGTTCTCACAGAACTACTCGCAGTTCTTCATCCTGAGGATTCTCACAGGGATCGGCGTGGGCGTTTCTTTCCCCACCATCTTTTCCCTGATCGGCGACATGTACAACGACAAGGAGCGCGCCGCAGCGGTCACGTGGATGGTGACCGTCATCGGCGTGGGCCAGATCGTCGGCCAGATGCTGGGCGGATATATCGGCCCGTCCGCCGGGTGGAGGTTCCCGTTCATCCTGTCCGCGCTGCCTGGTCTTGTCGCGCTTCCTTTCTTCTACTTTTTCGTTTCTGAGCCGAAGCGGGGAGCCACGGAGGAGTCTCTCAAAGAGCTGTTTGACAGCGGCGCCGTGTATTCAAGGACCATGAAGCTCTCCGACTACGGCACGCTGGTCAAGGTGCCCACCAACGTGTACCTGTTTGTGCAGGGAATTGTCGGAACCATCCCCTGGGGCGCCATCCCGCTCTTCCTGGTCAAGTTTCTCAATGAGGACCGCGGCTTCACCATCGCGGCAGCCACCACGGTCTTCCTGTTCTTCGGGGTGGGGACCACGCTGGGAACGATCTTCGGCGGCCTGTGGGGCGGCGCGCTGTACAAGCGCAAGCCGTCCTGGCTGCCGCTCCTGTGCTCCATAACGACGTTCATCGGGGCCGGGGCGGCCGTTCTGATCTTCATTCTGCCGCTGGGAAAAAACCTGCCCGTCACGGTGGCGCTGGGCCTTGCGGCGTCATTCATTGTGTCCGTGACCAACCCCAACGTGAAAACAATGCTCCTGGACGTGAACGTGCCGGAGAACCGCGGTTCCATATTCTCCATCTTCAACTTGACGGATTCCGTGGGGACGGGTCTGGGCAAGCTGGTGGGCGGGGTCCTCTCCGTTGCGCTTGGAACAGGCGCCGCTCTTGGAATATCCGCAGTCACATGGGTGCCGTGCGCCGTGCTGCTCCTTGTGATTGCCGGCCTTTTTGGCGCGGACATTGCGCGGATGAAGGAGAGGCTCCAGGCAGCGGCGGGCCAGGCGGCCTCAGGCCAGCCGATGCGCGCCAAGTAGCTGCAAGCCAGGCCGCCTCAGCCAAGAACGCTTAGCAGCCATTTCCTGAGATCAGCCACCTCCTGCTGGCAGACGCTGTGGTCCATCTGGTACTCATGCCACTCAACGGCATGACCGTCGGCCCGCAGGAGATCCCGCGCTGTTTCCCCGAAAGCGAACGGGACCACGGGGTCAAAGGTGCCGTGCGCCATGAAGATGGGGATGCCGCGGTTGGCATTACTTTCCTCTGAGGCCAGCTTGCCCGGCAAAGGGAGGTAGCAGGACATGGCAATCAGCCCGGCCAGGCTCTCGGCCTGACGGAGCGCCGTGTACAGCGCCATGGCGCCTCCCTGGGAGAAGCCGGCCAGGACAATCCTGTCGGCGGGAATGCCTTTCTCCATTTCGGTGTGAATGAACGCGCCTATGGCCGCGGCTGATTCGCAGATGCCGGCCTCGTCCTCAGGCGCATTTGGGTCAATGGCGATGATGTCGTACCACGCCCGCATGCTGTAGCCGCCGTTGACCGTGACGGACCTGACGGGGGCGTGCGGAAAGATCCAACGGATGGATGGCGCAACCGCGCGGCCCGGCTCTGCGCGGCCCTGCTCTGCCCGGCCCAGTCCCGAGAGGCCAAGCTCGGGCACCATGGACTCGAAATCGTGTCCGTCGGCCCCAAGGCCGTGCATCAGAATGACGGCGGCGTCTGCCTGATTTTCCGGCTCGACATATACCGCGTTTTTCTCCGTCATGACTACTCCCTTTGGACCACGGTGAACCTGCAGAAGCTGGACCGTCCATGGTCGTCCGTTGCCCGGAGCACCCACGTGCCGGGCTTTGCGTTCCAGAAGAAGGCTTTCTTGGCGGCGCTTTGACCTGCAAAGGATTCATTAAGGAACCAGAAGACCCTGCTCACGTCGGAGGGGACCACGGCAATGAACGGGACCTCCCCGTAGACCGGGTCTCCCACGCGCACGGCGTACTCCACGTGGGAAAGCGGAGAGGCGATTTCCGGCGCCCTGCCCACCGGCGCCCGCACGTCCAGGCTTTCCTGGGGCGCAAACGGGGGAGGCTGGCGTCGCGGCAGCCCGGCTTTCTGGAACAGGTCCAGAAGATCAGAGGGCCAGATCTCGTACACCTCCGTCCGGGTGACGCCGGGGATGGAACGGCTTCTCCGCAGACCCGTGCGCGTGTCCACGAAGATCTGCTGGTGCACGTCACAGACGTCGATCGGAGAGGTACCGGGGATGAAAAGCGTATCCACAAGTGTGGAGCAGAATGGGCCGGGGATCTTTCCGCTGACCGCGCACACCTTCGTGGTGATGATCCCCGGCGGCTCTTCGATGGAACCATCCGAAGCGTAGTCCCCGGCCAGGCTCCCTGCGCGCAGAGCGTCTATGACCTGGAACATGAGCGGCGCGGCGGCCTGCAAGCCCACGAACTGCGGATTCCCCGAGCCGTCAAAGTTGCCCACCCACACGCAGAGGATGAAGGAATCGAAAACGCTCACGGACCAGGCGTCTCGAAAGCCAATGGAGGTGCCCGTCTTCCATGCCACGGGGCGCGGCCGCGCCAGCATGGGCCCAGACCCCAGGTCGTCCGGCCGCGGCTTGTCCTGGAGGATCCTGAGCACGAGGTACGCAGCCTGCGGGCTGAGGAGCGGCTTTCCTGCGGGAGGCCCGCCTGCCGCAGGCTTGCCCGGCCGCGGCCCGGAAGCCTCCATCGTCTGCACCAGCGGCTTGAGCGCGCCGCCGTTTGCCAGGATGCCGTACAGCGTGGCCAGCTCTTTCATGGTCACCTCGGCAGTGCCCAGCGCGATGGATGCGCCGTAGTCCGCCTTTGGGCGGAGCTGGCCAACGCCTGCCAGGGAAAGGAAGTCGTAGAGGTCCGGCTTCTGCACTTTCTGGGAAAGGTACACGGCAGGTACGTTGCGGCTCTTGATCAGCGCGTCCTTTGCCGTGATGGGCCCTTCGAAGTCGTTGTCGAAGTTGTCCGGGTTGTAGCCGGAGAAATGGATGGGGGCGTCCTTCAGGACGGTCATGGGATGGATGATGCTCTGATCCATGGCCAGCGCATACAGGAACGGCTTGAGCGCTGAGCCGGGAGACCTGCGGGCCTCCGTTCCGTTCACCTGCCCATCAATCCCCGTACTGAAGAAGTCCGCTGACCCCACCTCTGCCAGCACCTCCATCCCGCGCCTGCGCACCAGGAGGGCGCAGGCATTCCTGATCCCGAAGCTGGAATGCCTTTCCACGTAGTCATGGACCATTCGTTCCAGCGCCTTCTGGAGCCTCAGGTCGATGGTGGAACGGATGATGGTCCGGCCGGGGTGGCTGGCAAGCAATGAGTTGACCGCGTGCGGCGCTTCAAACGGCAAGGACAGGTGAAGATCTTCAGGAAGCTGGAACTGCACGGCAAGCGCGCGGTCCTCCGGATGGGCGGCGATCCAGGAATCGTACAGGCGGTCGCGGGAGGCGCGAAGCCCGGCCATCGGATCCGCCGCGCTGTCCTGGTTGGGACGTTGCGGAAGGCTGCAAAGGAGAAAGATCTCCGAAAGGGAAAGCCCGGCCAGGGGCTTTCGGAAGTACAGCAGGCTGGCCGCAGGGAAACCCTCAACGTTGCGGCCGCAGGGCACAAGGCTGGCGTACGTTTCGAAAATCCGCGTCTTGGGATACGCAAGCTCCAGCACCATGGCGTAGAGGATCTGCCGCGCCTTCCCCAGGACGGAATCCGTATCCAGGTGGTACAGGAGCCGCGCAGCCTGCATGGTGATTGTGGAGCCGCCGGCGCGGTAGTCCCGACGGACGTACGAGTGCCACGCGGCGCGCGCAAGGGCGGAGACGTTCACCCCGGGGTGCAGGAAGAAGCCTCGATCCTCCTTCAGGAGGATTGCCTCCATGAAGCGGGGCGGGAGCTCCCTTACGTCGGCGCGGATGCGATATTTCTCATCCGCGGAGAGCGTCAGCCGCAGGAGGTTCCCGTTCCTGTCGGACACCAGCGTGGACCAGGAAAGCTCCTCCAGGGGCCGGCTGATGTGCCGCACACCCAGCGCAAAGCCAATGGCCAGCGCAAGGAGCGCCACGCCCGCGGCGACGCTCCTTTTGACGCTCAGATGGATCCGGGTTTCCAGTCCAGCCATCAATCTCCCACGGTTATGTACCCCTCCGAGGGATGCTCGGTCCAGATCCGCCTGTCGTACATGGACTCCGCCAGCACCGGCGGAATGGCGAACCTGCCCTTGTTGATGGACCGGATCCTGTAGGTGAAATCCTTGACCGTGCTTTCCGCGGTGCAGAAGATCAGGAGCCTGTCCTCCCGCGGCTCCACGGTGTCCACTGCAAGCGATCCTTCCCAAAGCGGCGTGTCACCGGAAAGGTCGGAGACGATCTCAAATCCCGACGGCAGCATGTCGACAATGGCCACGTTGCCCACCGTGGGGTTCTTGGGGTCCACCGTCCTGATCTTCACGTGGACCTTGATCTCCTGCCCGATGCCCACGGTGCTGACCGGTTTCCCCTTCTCATCCGTGTATTCGCGGAACGCCTCCAGCCCGGAGCGTACCGTGGCCGTGGGAGGCGCTGCGTCAAAGCCGGATTCCGAAACCTGGTAGTACACGGTGTTTGCCGTGGAGCTCGAGATCCTGACCGCTGATGATCCGTAGGGAACCTCGGTTTTCAGCACGGCGGAGCCGCTCAGCGCAAGGCTCTCCCAGGCTTCCGCGTTCTTCCGGGAGACCGTGAGCCCGCGGGAGGCATTCTGGGCGGACGACGTGACGTACGCCGTCAGTCCCAGGACGGCGTACGATGATGCCATGGTGTTGTACCGGCCGCCCTGGAGATCCGCCGTCATCCGCTCAATTGCGTGCTCCGCAAGCGAGCCGGCCGCGTCCGGCAGATGTCGTGACGCCATGAAGAGGCACAGGGACCCCTGCGCAAGGGAGCTGTAGTAGTCGTTGGCCATGCTGCCGTTCCAGGTCACGGAGAAGGAATCATTGAGCAGGGACCGCGCCTCCGGGATCTCCTTCATCATGGCGTACGCGCCGGAAAGGAAGACGCCCACGGCCCCCTGCTTCCAATCACCTTTCAGCACCCCCGGGGCCCGCAGGGAGTTGATGTACTGCGTGGTGACGATGTTGTTGCGCGTCAGCACGTAGATGGCGTACGCGGCAGCCCACGTGCTGGTGTGCTCGTAGTTCGGGTCCGCGCCCGCCATGGCCTTGAGCGCCTGCAGGCCGTTGTCGAACAGGGCCTGGTCCACGGGGTACCCCGCGTCCCGGGCTTCGGTAAGGTAGTGCATGGCATACGCAGTGATGAAGTCGGAGGCCACGTTGTTTGCCGCCCATAAGCCGAAGGCTCCGTCCTCCGTCTGCCGGGCGCGGAGCACTCTCTGCGCGCGCTGGAAGCTTTCCGTGGCCTCTGCTTCTGTAACCCCGAAGTCGGGCAGGGAGTGCAGCGCCAGCACGGCAAACGCCCGGCTCACGATCTGCTCAGTGCACCCGTACGGGTAGGAATCAAGGTATTCCTTCAAGCCGTAGGACATTGCGCTTGGCAGATACGACGCGCTGACTTCGATCTTCCGGAGCTCTGGATGCATCTTCCTTTCCAGGGGAACGTCCACCTGCGCCCCCCGCGCTTTTCCCGTAACAAGCTCGGTCCGATATGGAGTGGAGGGGCGGATGCTCATGCTCTCTTCCAGGGAGGATGACAGGCCGCCGGCTGAGGCCGTGAACCTGAGAGTGCCCGCGCCAAGCTGGTTCTTCACCCGCACGGCAAAGAAGACGGTTTTCTCCTCTCCGGCCGCAATCTTCTCCGTCAGCACGGACGGCCGGGTGGACTCAAACTGCTCCGAAGGCTTCATCTCAATGCGCACGTCAGCCGGCTTCCCGTTCTTGAGATTGTTCATCACGGCCACGCCGATCTCGATCTCGTCCCGCGGGGTGGCCACCGGCGGAACGTTGGGGCTGAGGACGAAGTGGTTGCGGACGATGGTCCGGGCTTCCTGGACGCCGATGCTGTCGTCCGCAACGGCCACCGCCATGATCCTGAGGCTCCCGTTGAAGTAGTCGGGAACCTGGTACTGGAGCGTCCTTGGCGTGCTGTCCGTGGGCACAATGCCGGACCAGTAGACCACGGGCTCCTTGTTCTTCCTCTTGAAAGGGTTGAGGCCGCGGCTGAGCGCGCGCTCCCCTTCATCTCCTCCCATGGCGGATGCTTCCCTGATCAGCGAGTACTCCGGCAGGATGAGGTCCAGGATCTGGGAGGTCTGCACCTCCAGCGCGCGCTTTGCAAAGAAGTGGTCAAGCGGCTGGGGCGTGGCGTACCTGGCCACCTGGAGGATCCCTTCATCCACCGCGTAGACCACGATCTTGCCGGGCTTCTCCGAGCTGTACGTGATGGAAAGCGTTGACCCGCCAAGGACCTCCTGCGGCGCGTGCAGCGTTATGCGGTTGGAGCGCGCGTCCCGGTTGATGGTGACCGGAACCACGCCGTAGCTGAGCGGGCTGGCGTAGATCTCCTTGGAGTCGATGGCACGGATGAAGGAGACGTTCACGTACGCGGAGCCCTCCACACCTTGCGGCACCGTGATGGTCTGCACGGTTGCCGTGGTGTCGGAAGAGAACCACTTGTAGGCGTAGACCTTGTCACGCTCTATGGTGATCAGCCCGGAGCCGGTGTAGGGAGCCTTGATGCTGATCCTGATGGGGTCTCCTGCCGAGTAGTCCCCGCGGTCCAGCCGGACGGCAAGCTCCGCGTTCTTGTCCAGGGAACGGGCGATGTTGCCCGTCCCGATGACGGTGTATCGAAGCGTGGAAAGCGTCACCTCGTCCGCGTCCACCACGCTCACCTCGAAGTCCCCCGGTGACCCGGTTGCCAATTTGAGAACGGCGCCTCCCGCCGGGATGGAGAATGGAGTGCTCCCCGCGGGGATCCGCTTTTCAACCGACTTGTAGCGGTACAGATCGTCCGGGCCTTTTTCAAGAACGGAGACATAGCGCAACTCCACCACGCGGAGGCTCAGCCGGGAAAGCGGCACGGGCGCCTGGTCCGGACCGATGGAAATGAAGCTGACGGAGCGGTCTGCTCCCTTGAAGATGTAGTCCAGCCTCCCGTCAGCCTTGAAGCCGACAACGGAGGAAAGCGGGGAGACCACGACGGAGCTCTCCGCATGCACTCCGCGGCCGCCCTGCTTCTCCATCCCGTCCGCGGAGAACCTCAGCCGGAAGGTTGCCTTGTCGAATCGTTCAAGGTCGACCGGGAAGACGGCAACGCCTGCGTCGTTCGTCGTCATGTCCGTGAGGGATTCGTCAAAGCTCTTTCCCTCTCCCAGAGGATCGAAGAAGTCGTAGTCGGGATACCGGGGGAAATAGATGGACGTCGGTGAGAGGCTGATGCCCGCCTGGACCGCGTTTCCCGCTGCCGGCGTCCCGAAGAGGTTCCTCAGCGTCACGGTGGCCTTCAGGTCCTTGGGGGACACCCACGCTCTTTCCGGGTCAACCCCAAACGTTGAACGGATGGCAAGCCGATCCGGGCGGAACTCCTCCACGCGCACCGACGTGGAGCCCAGCAGCTTGCGCTCCTCCTTGTCCCGGGCGATATACAGGCTCAGCTGGTATGTCCCCGTCTGCGCGGTCTGCTCCGTGCGGAAGCTGAACTGCTCAAAGCCGGATTGGGACAGCGAAATCTTCTGCTCCTGGATTTCCAGGCCGCGCGGGTCCTGCACGCTCAGCTCAAGCGGCAGCCCTGCCAGCCTGCGCGTCCAGTCGCCCGGTTTTACAATGATGCCGAAGTTGGCGAGCTCTCCGGGCCGGTAGATTCCCCTGTCGGAGAAAAGGTAGGCGTCAATGAAGCCGGGGT
>Ga0335078_10019264_pt1 | contig 10144 bp, 9 predicted proteins | sample Lox_Sample_32_FD_206711 | JGI IMG/M metagenome (GOLD analysis project Ga0335078, IMG submission 206711) | Soil microbial communities from Loxahatchee National Wildlife Refuge, Florida, United States - Lox_Sample_3.2 | ecosystem: Environmental > Terrestrial > Soil > Wetlands | place: USA: Florida...
GACATCTTCGCGCCGCCCCGGGTGGATTTCTCCAGCATGGACGGCTGGGTGCTCAACGCCAGCGACTACCCGATGCCAGCCAGACAACCAGAACAAAAGGAATCGTCATGAAAAATATCGCCGCCCTTATCGCGGCCGCCGCCCTGGCCGGAGCCGGCCTGACCGCGTGCGGTTCCCCATCATCCAGCAACTCCGCGTCAACCACGAGTTCCTCCGCTCCGATCCTGGTCGGCCTGGCCGCGCCGCTGACCGGCAGCAACCCGAGCGAGGGAAAATCCGAGGAGGCCATCGCCAAGGACGCGGTCGCCAGCATCAACGCCCACGGCGGAGTGCATGGCCGTCACCTGAAGCTGATCATCCGCGACACCGGCGGGGTGTCACCGACCGGTGCGGTCAGCGCGTTCGAGTCGCTGAGCGGCGCCGGGGTCGCGCTGGTGATCGGCGAGTACACGTCGACCAACTTCCAGGCGGGCTGCACGATCGCGATGGCCCAGCACGTCGTGCTCATTGGCCATGCCTCGGCCACCACCGGGCTGACCGATGGCAAGACATACTGCTTCCGCGACGCCTACCAGGTCTCCCAGTCGGCGGGCGCGATGTTCGAGACCGCGAAGGCCCTGCACTGGAACCCGATCGCGATCGCGGCCGACACCACCAGCTTCGGCGTCTCCGAGGACACCGAGTTCCACGCCCTGGCCAGTCACTACGGGGTCAAGATCGCCACCGACGTGAGCTGGACGTCGCCGGCCTCGTCGCTGACCGCACAGGTGCTGCGGCTGGCGCACAGCGGGGCCAAGGCGATCTTCGTCGGGGCGGCGTCCGGCCCGGACGTGACGCTGCTGGCCAAGACGATGGCCCAGGCCGGGGTGAAGATCCCGCTGTTCGGCCCGGGCGGCATCAACGCGCCTGGCGTGCCCGCGGCAGCGGGCAGCGCCTATGACAGCCTGTCCGGCGTCTATGACATCACCAGCTTCGACTCGGCCGTCCCAGCGGCCCAGGCCTTCATGAACAAGATCTCCAAGCAGACCGGCATCATCCAGGGTGGGGAGAACCCCATCCAGCTCTGGGACGCCTTCCAGATCGCCGCCGCCGCGCTGGCCAAGTCCGATGGCAAGGGCGGGCTGCCGCTGGTCAATGGCCTGCAGGCGCTAGGCAAGTTCCACACGCTGAGCGGTGGGCCCGGCACCTATGTGGACTTCACCGCCAGCCAGCACTCCGGGCTGTTCGGGCCGCATCTGATGACCATCTACCGGTGGGATGCGGCGACCAAGGCGTTCGTCCCGGACAACTCGCTGTCCAAGATCGCGGACAGCAGCCCTGGAGCCAACGGGTGAACGAGCTGGCTGGCGCCATCGTGTCCAGCGTGTTCCTGGGGACCGCGCTGGGCCTGATGGCGCTGGCCTTCACGATCGTCTACACCGTGTCGCAGGTGTTCAACTTCGCGGTCGGCCAGTACATGATCCTCGGGGCCCTGCTCAGCACGGCGGTTCACTTCACCGCCAGCCCGGGGGTCAACGACCTGATCGCGGTGGTCCTGGTCGCGGCCATGGGCAGCGCCACCTACCTGGTGGCGCTGCGCTGGCCGGAAACGCACGGCGCGAAGCCGCTCACGCTGGTCATCATCACGTTCGGCGTCGGCATCATCATCGAGCAGGTCGCGATCATGGCGTGGGGGAGTTACCCGCTGTCCGAGCCGCCCATCCTGGCCGGCCACTTCCTGCTGTACGGGAACCTGGTCCCGGACCAGGGCCTGCTGCTGGTGGCCGTCGCGGCCGTGGTGGTGGCTGGTCTCGGTGTCGCGCAGCGCCGCACCATCGTCGGCAAACAGTTCCTGGCCCTCGGCGCCAACCGGGCCACCGCCCGCTACTTCGGCCTCAACGACCTGGTGCTGGTCACCCTGGCCTGGGGCTTGTCCGGCGCGGTCCTGGCCCTGGCGGGCACCTTGTACCTCCCGCTGACCGGGGTGTCCATAACCACCGACCTCAGCTACGGGGTGGGCGCGTTCGCCGCCGCGGTGATCGGCGGCCTCGGCAACCCGGGCGGGGCCCTGGTCGGTGGCCTGATCGTCGCGTTCGTCACCAACCTCATGGGGGTCTACGTCAACCCCAACCTCACCGACCTCCTGACCTTCGGCCTGCTGTTCGTCTTCCTGGTGTTCCGGCCGGGCGGGCTCACCGGCAACGTGGCCGACCTGGTCGGGCCGAGAGCGTAAGGGGGCGGGATGCGCATGTCCGTGCCGGGCGCCCCGCAGCCGGTGCTGCCGCGCGCGGCGGGCGACGGCCCGGCTGCGGCCCGGCTGCCCGGGCACCTGCGGGCCGCCCGGACCGACGTGGCGGTGCTCGCGGTGTTCGCCGCGCTCGCCGTGTTCACCGCGCTGCACGGGTCGGACTTCGCCACCACCACGGCCATCAACTTCGGCCTGTTCACGTTGCTGGTCGCCAGCCTGCAGCTCATGCTGGGGTTCGCCAACCAGCCGTCGCTGGCCCAGGCGGCCGTGTACGGGGTTGGCGCCTACGTGGCCATCTACGCCGAAGCCCACGCGGGCGTGCCCGTCCCGGTGGCGTTCCTGGCCGCGGCGGCGTCCGGCGCCCTGCTCGGCCTGCTGATCGCGCTGCCGCTGTCCCGGCTGCGAGAGCATTTCCTGGCCATGGGCACGCTGGCGCTCCAGGTCATCCTGTCCACGGCCTTCGTCCACTTGACCGGGTTCACCGGCGGGGTGAACGGCGAGGCGGTCCCGGACTCCAACCTCAACTCGGTGCCGGTGCTCATAGTGATCTTCGGATGCGCGACGGCGGCCATCGCCGGGCTCAACCATCTGCGGCTCAGCCGGCGGGGGCGGCAGGTGCTCGCGGTCAAGGCCGACGAGACCATGGCCGCGTCCATCGGCATCAACGTGCGGATGCTCCGCGTCACGGTGATCGTGGTGTCGTTCGCGATGGCCGCCGGGGCGGGCTGCCTGTTCACCGAGACAGCCGGGTTCGTGTCCCCGGACGACTTCACGCTCACCGCCTCGCTGGCCGTCCTGGTCGCGGTCATCCTGGGCGGCCGGTCGGTGACCTGGGGAACACTGGCCGGCGCCGCCGCCTACAGCGTGCTGAACGCCGAGAGCACCTCGCTGCCCGGGCTGTCCGACCTGCTGCTCGGCATCATGCTGGTGATCGTCCTCGGCTACCTGCCCGAAGGGCTCACCGGCGTCGCCGTGCCCGCCGCGTGGCGGGCACGGCTGCACTGGCCCGCGAAACAGCGGCCCGCGAAGCAGAGGCCGGGCTCGTGACCGGGCCGGATGCCCTGGCCGTGTCCGGGCTGTGCAAGAGCTTCGGCGGGGTCCAGGTGCTGAGCGACTTCACGCTTACCGTCCCGGCGGCCCCGGACACGTCGGTGGCCGTCCTCGGGCAGAACGGCGCGGGCAAGACCACGCTGCTCAACCTGATCACCCGGCTGATCCCGGCCGATGCCGGGAGGATCACCGTGTTCGGCCAGGATGTGCTGGGCCAGCCGGCCCGGTACCTGGCCCGGCACGGCGTGGGGCGCACGTTCCAGAGCCCCCGGCTGCTGCTCGACGAGACCTGCCTGGGCAACGTGGCCCTGGGCGCGATGAGCGCCGGCCGCCGGGACGGCGACCCGGCCGGCCGGGCCGCGGCGGCCCTGGACCGGGTCGGGCTGGCCGGGCAGGCCGGCCGGATCGCCGGGACGCTGCCGTTCGGCACGCGCAAGCTGGTCGAGCTGGCCCGGGCCCTGGTCATCGGGCCCAGGCTGCTGCTGCTCGACGAGCCGGCGGCGGGCCTCAGCGCCGCCGAGGAGCATGATCTCGCTGCCGTGCTGGTCGCGCTGCGCGCCTCGGGGATCACCCTGCTGCTCAACGAGCACCGGATGGCGCTGGTCACCGCGGTGGCCAGGCGCGTCGTGATGATGGACGGAGGCGTCATCGTGTTCGACGGTGACCCGGCGCAGGCGATGGCCAGCCCGGTCGTACGGGAGCGGTACCTGGGCGCCGGATTCGCCGCCCCGGCGGACGAGAGCGGGCCGGCATGACAGTGGCTGACGGCCAGGCAGTGCCGCCCAGGGGGGACGACCCCCCTATCCCCCCCGCGCCGCCTGCCGGCGGCAGAGCGACAGCACTGGAGGTCCGGGAGGCCACCTACCGCTACGAAGCGCTCGAAGCCCTGCGTGGCGTCTCGCTGACCGTCCACGAGGGTGAGGCGGTCGCGGTCATCGGGGTGAACGGGGCAGGCAAGACCACGCTGCTCAACCTGGCCGCCGGGCTGCTGCGGGTACGGAGCGGCAGCCTCCGCGCGTTCGGGGAGCCGGCCGGCCGAGGCGGGCTGCGGGCGCACATGCGCCGCGGCATCGTCCTGGTACCGGAAGGGCGTCACGTCGTGACCAGGCTGTCGGTGGCTGACAACATCCTGCTCGGTGGCTCCTGCCGGGGCTGGCGGCACCCGCCGGCCGAGGCGGTCGCCTTCGCCTACGACGTGTTTCCTGAACTGGCCACCATGGCCGGCCGCCGCGCCGGCACGCTCAGCGGCGGCCAGCAGCAGATGCTGGCGATCGCCCGCGCGCTGGTCGCCAGCCCGCGCGTGCTGCTGCTCGACGAACCCTCGCAAGGACTGGCCCCGTTCGTCGCCGAACGCCTGGCGGGCTCCTTGCGGCAGCTTCAGGAAGCCGGGATCACCATGCTGATCGTGGAACAGAACCTGGCCTTCGCCCGGCAGTGCACCAGCCGCCTCTATGCGATCGCTCAGGGCACCGTGCGCTTCACCGGCACCTGGGCCGAGTTCACCGCCGAGGGGGACCTGATTGGCGCGTATCTATGACCGCCGGCCGCCCCGGCGTCACGGAAGGATTGTTGACAATCGTGTCATCAAAATGATTAGGTGTGGCTTGAGGGATAAGCAAAGTGATTGGGCGTGGCCCCCAGTGCCTGGTGAATACAGTGCCCGGTGAACACAGCACGGCTCGCGTGGTGGCCGGCTACATCCAGGCCAGCGGGGCTGATTTCGTTTTCGCGTACCCCGGCGACCCGATCATCGAGCTCATGGAAGCGGCGCGGTCGGCGGGCGTGGAGGTGATCCTCGGCGGCCGTGAGGGCACCGCGGCCAGCATGGCCGAGGCCTACGCGATGGCGACCGGGCGGCCGGGCTTCTGCCTGTCCACGCTGGGGCCCGGTTCGACCGCGCTGGTCAACGGCGTCGCCGCCGCTACCTGGGACCGGGTCCCGCTGGTGGCCATCTCCGGCCAGATCGAGACCAGCCGTGAGCAGTACTTCACCCACCAGGTGGTGGACCACAAGCTGCTGTTCTCGCCGGTCACCAAGTGGGCCGGGCGGCTGGACAGCGCGTCCGCCGGCACCATCATGCGCAAGGCCCTGCGCACCGCGGTGGCCGAACGGCCGGGCGCGGTCCATCTCACTGGCGCGGCCGATACGTTCACGGCGGATGCCGCGGAGGCCGGTGTCATCATGCCGCCGCTGAGCGCGGCGGTTTCCACCGTCACGGTCAGCCGGGCGGCCGGCTCCGCCGACCCCGTCGCCCGGTTGCTGGGCGCGCGCCGGCCTCTGCTGCTGGCCGGTACTGGGGCCACCCGGTGCGGTGCGTCCGCCGCCCTGGTCCGCGCGGCCGAGACCATTGGCCTGCCCGTCGTCACCAGCCCCATGGCCAAGGGTGTGTTTCCCGAGGACCATCCGTATTTCGCCGGCGTGCTGGATATGGCGTGCCACCAGGTGATGTGGCAGCTCCTGGCGGACAGTGACCTGATCATCGCGGCCGGGTTCGATCCGGTGGAGCTGATCAAGCCATGGCGGCTGGCCACCCCGGTACTGCACGTGGACACCACCCCCAACACCGACCAGGTCTACGTCAGCGACTGTGAGATCACCGGCGACGTGGCCGCCGCCCTGGACTGGCTCACGGATTCCTGGCGAGGTGAACCCCGGTGGACGCACCGGGATGCCGGGGCGCACCGGGCCCGGTTGCGCGCGGCCTACTACGCGGGGCGGGCCGAGGGCCGGCTCAACCCCACCGAGGTGGTCGACGTGATCCGGGCCGCCACCCCGCGCGAGACCGTCGTCACCTGCGACGTGGGCTCGCACAAACTTCTGGTCGGCCAGGGCTGGCAGACCTTCCAGCCACGCAGTGTGCTGATGAGCAACGGGCTGTCCGCCATGGGCTTCGGGCTGCCCGGTGCCATCGCAGCGCAGTTGCTCGGCCGTGCGGCCCCGGTCGTCGCGCTGATCGGTGATGGCGGGTTCGCGATGGCCGCGACCGAGCTCCGGATGGCCGCGGCCCGTGGTCTTCCGCTGGCCGTGGTGGTGTTCGCCGACGGCAGCCTCAACCGGATCGAGCTGAAACAGGCGGCCCTCGGCTACCCGAGCACGGCCACCCGCCTGGACGGCATCGACCTGGTCGGGCTGGCCGAGTCGATGGCCTGCGACGGCGTGCGGGTCTCCTCGGCCGCCGAACTGGAGAAGGCGGCCGCGTCCCTGACCACGCTGACCCGCCCGCTGGTCATCGAGGCGCGTATCGATACGTCCCAGTACGAGGCCCAGTTCTGACGTGAGCACCGTGACCGGCGAGCTGGCGGCTTTCGCGGTGGCGCGGCGCGCGCAGCCACTGCCCCCGCCGGTGCGGCACGGGGCGGTGCGCACGGTCGTCGACTGGGTCAGTGCCGTGGTGCCGGGGTCAGTCCTGCCGCCGCCACGCATCCTCGCGGAAGTCACCGCGGCCGGCGCCGGCGCCTGCCGCCTGGTCCCGTCGGGCCAGCCTGCTGATGTGCGGACGGCCGCGCTGCTGAACGGCACCGCGGCTCACGCCGCCGAGCTGGATGACATCTACCGGGACGCGCTCTATCACCCCGGGGCGCCGACCATCGCGGCCGCCCTCGCCGTCGCCGAGCATGCCGATGCGAGCGGTGCTGATCTGCTCCGCGCCATCACCATCGGTTATGAGATCGGGGCGCGCGTCGCGCTGGCGGTCGCCCCGGCGCACTACCGGAACTGGCATCCGACCGGGACGGCCGGCGCCATCGGCGCCGCGGCGGCGGCCGCGGAGATCCTCCAGCTGGACGAGCTGCGGTTCGCCCACGCGCTGGCTACCGCGACGACCATGGCCGCGGGCCTGCAGCAGACGATCAGAACCGGCGCCATGGGCAAGCCGCTGCACGCCGGGCATGCGGCCGAGGCGGGCACGCTGGCCGCCCTGGCCGCGGGCCAGGGGCTGACCGGCGCCCTGGACATCCTGGAGGGCGCGGCCGGGTTCGGCGTGGCTACCGCCGGGATCACGGAGTTGCGGGTTGACCGCCTCGGCGACCCGTTCTGCGTGACCGAGACCACGGTGAAGTGCCACGCCTGCTGTGGCCACACGTTCGCCGCGATCGACGCCGCGCTGGAACTGCGGGCGGCCGGCGTGCGTGCCGCGGATGTGACCCGCGTGGAGATCGGGACGTACCGGGTGGCCACGGAGGTCGCCGGGCAGACCAGCCCCGCAGGCCCGGAGCAGGCCCGGTTCAGCCTGGCGTACACCGTGGCCGCGGCCCTCGTGCTCGGCACCGTGCGGCTGGGCGCCTTCACCCCGGAGGCGCTGGCCAACCCGGTCATCCAGCGGCTGGCCGCCGCGACCGTCGTGCGGGCCGACCCCGAACTGGACGCGATGGCCCCGCGCCGCCGGGCCGCGCGAGTGCGCATCACGGACCGTGGCGGCCGCGAGCTTGAGCGGCTGCGGCTCACCCGCAAGGGTGACCCGGACGACCCGCTGAGCGACGACGAGTTGCGGGCCAAGTACGACGAGCTGGTCGTCCCGTTCCTCGGCGTGCGGCGGGCGGCGTCGATAGCCGCCGCGCTGTGGGACCTGCCGGGCCTGGCCCGGGTGCGCGGCCTGGACTGGGGCTGACGGCCTGGCGGGCGGTATACGCCCGCCAGGCCGGACACCTCAGGACCCGGCCTTGCTCATCCCGGCCGAGATCAAGGCGGAATCGACGAGCGTGCTGTAGGAGGGCGGGTTCGCGATCAGGCCCGCGGTCTTATGAAAGCTCACCGCCTTCTGGTAGCCCGGGACGGAGACGGCCGGGGTGGTGGAGATCTCCGCCTGCAGCAGCGGGATGATGGCCGCGACCATCTTGGGCGAGAGATCGGGAAGGTAGTCCTTCAGCAGGGCACTCAGCGTGGCCGTGGAGGCGGTGTGGATGAGATGCTCCGCCTTGGCCACGCCCGCGACGAACGCCTCGACGGCCGGCTTCTTGTTCGCCAGCACCGCGGCATCCGTGAAGGCCACGCCCTGCACCTCGCCGGTCATGGCCGGGATGTCGCCGCGGGCGGGCGAGATGTAGATCGACCCGACGCCGGAGATCGTGGCCTGCTGCCCCAGCGGCTGGGCGAAGGAAACCGCGTCCACCCGCCCGGCCTTGAGCGCGTCGAGGACCGCTGTCGCGTCGGCCCCGAGATTGACCAGCGTCGCGTCGGTCTGCGCGTTCATCCCGGCCAGCTTGAACAGGTAGGTGATCAGGGCTTCGGTGCCGCTGCCCGGGCCGGTAATGCCGATCTTCATGCCCTTGAGTGCCCGCACCTTCTCGATCAGGGTGGCGCCAGCGGGCGCGACGTGCGCGTGCTTGCCCACGACGATGTCGATGTAGTAGGCGTTGACCAGGGCCGCCACGACCTTCGGGTTCTGCCCCGCCTTGGCCAGGTTGAAGGCATCGGTCATCACGCTGCCGCCGACGTCGATGCTGCCCCCGGCCAGCGCCGCGGCGACCTTGGCCCCGGTGCCCAGGACCGGGAACGGGTTCGGCCCCACGGTGAGATGCTCGGCGGCGAAGTAGCCCTCGTGCTGGGCCAGGAACACGGGGAAGAACGCGATGGAGTTGCTGACCTGGCCATAGTTCAGCGTGAGCTTCGTGCTGGCCCCGCTCCCGCCGGAGGAAGACGAGGCTGACGAACCGCAGGCGGCAGCGAGTAAGACCGTGCCCGCGAGCAGTGCGGTCAGCAGGTTGCGGCTACGTATGTTCAAAGAGAGCTCCTCTCGATGTCATTTGGTCACTCGCCGCCGGGCAGCGGCTTCCACCGGCTGGACCGGTGCGACAGCAATGTCACGCCCTGGTTGAGGATCGTGGCGATGACGGACAGCACGATGAGCGCGGCGAAAACCCCGGCGGTGTCGAATTCTGACGCGGAGTTATTGATGAGGTACCCGAGCCCCTGGTTGGACGCGACCAGCTCACCGATGACCGCGCCGATCAGCGCGTACGGGACGGAGACCCGCAGCCCGGTGATCACCCCGGACATCGAGCCGGGCAGCGTCACCTTGAACAGCAGGTCCCGCCGGTTCGCGCCCATCAGCCGCGCCGCGTCCAGCAGCGCCGGGTCGATCTCGCGCACCCCGTGGGCGGTGTTGATGAAGACCAGGAAGAACACGGTGGCCGCGGCCAGCACCACCTTCATCTCCAGGCCGATGCCGAACCACACGATGAACAGCGGCGCCAGGGCGACCTTGGGTATCGAGTACAGCCCCATGATGAACGGGTCGAGCACCCGGGCCAGGAGTGCGGCCGAGGTGATGAGAAACCCGGCTACGGCGCCGGTGACCGCCCCGAACACGTAACCCAGGGCGACCTCTTTGATGGTGATCCAGGTGTTGCGCCACAGCGTCCCGTCGGCCGACCATGTCACCAGCTGATGCCATACCTGGGTCGGCGAGCTGACCAGCGTCCGGTCCACCACCGGCCCGGACATGAGCTGCCAGGCGATCAGCGCGACCGCTAGAACAACCAGACGGCACATAACGACTAGCACCGTGGACCGGTGTTTCGCCCACCAGCTCCGGTCGGCTGGTATCTCGACAAGATCGTGTGCCCACACGGTGTCCGGGTCAGGAATCGCGGTCATGGGCGGCATCCTTCAAGGCGGCCGACAGCCTCTTGCGCAGCGCGGCGAACCGCGGATCGCCGCGCAGGTCGTCGACGTCGCGAGGGCGTGGCAGGCCAACGGTCAGGTCCGCGAGGATGCGGCCGAGCGGGCCGAGCAGCACCACCCGGTCGGACAGGACCAGCGCCTCGTCGATGTCGTGGGTGACGAAAACGACGGTGCGTCCTGAGCCATCCCACAGGGCCAGGAGCAGACGCTGCATCTCGGCGCGCAGGTGCGCGTCGAGCGCGGCGA
>Ga0335078_10019265_pt1 | contig 10144 bp, 5 predicted proteins | sample Lox_Sample_32_FD_206711 | JGI IMG/M metagenome (GOLD analysis project Ga0335078, IMG submission 206711) | Soil microbial communities from Loxahatchee National Wildlife Refuge, Florida, United States - Lox_Sample_3.2 | ecosystem: Environmental > Terrestrial > Soil > Wetlands | place: USA: Florida...
TCCTGCCGTTCAACGAGATGTATTTTTACAACGTTCGCAAGCAGCAGTTTTCCGACACGATCAACGCGCTGACCGTGAACGGGCTGACGGTGACGGTGCGGTACTCGGTGCGCTATTTCCTGGACAAGGACACGCTTCCTTTGCTGCACCAACGCGTCGGACCGGATTTCATCAACGTGGTGGTGCGTCCGGAGATTCGATCGGTGATCCGGATCGTGTTCGGCCAGTACAAACCCGAGGAGATCTACACCACCCAAAAGGCCATCCAGGAACGCATCAGCACCCTCTCGAAGACGCACCTGGAAGCACGGTTCGTGGCCCTGGACGATGTGCCGATCGAGAGCATCACGCTGCCCATACGGATCTCGGAAGCCATCGAAACCAAGCTGGCGCAACAGCAGCTTGATGAAGAATACGCCTTCCGGCTGTCGATCGCCTCCAAGGAAGCCGACCGCAAGCGCATCGAATCGGAGGGAATCCGGATCTACAACGACACGGTGAACCGCAGTCTCACTCCCTCGGTGCTCGCCTGGCACGGGATTGAGGCCACGCAGGACCTGGCCAAGTCGCCGAACGCCAAGGTCGTGGTGGTCGGTTCGGGCAAGAACGGCTTGCCGCTGATCCTGGGACAGCAGTAAGCCATGCGAAAAGCGATCCTCCTGGTGTTGCTGGCCGGGCTGCTGGCGTACCTCCTGTGGCCCCAGTGGAGGTCCTTCGACCGGATGGGAGAGCGAAGATTCCGGACGCTGAACCACAGGCCGAAGGAGCTTGTGGTGGGAGTTTGTTGGCCCTTCAGCGTGAACCAGGACGGGATGGCCGGCGGCGTGGAACTGGCGCGCGACGAGATCAATGCCGGCGGTTTGGCCGGCGGCATCCCGGTTCGCCTGGTCATGCGGGACGACGGTTTCGACTGGCAAAGGGCCAAGCGCATCGCCATCGAATTCTCCGACACTCCGGAAATGAGCGCCATGCTGGGCTACTATGACGACAGCGAAGCCATCAAGGCCTCGATGATGTACGAATCCAGCCGGCTGCTGCATCTGATCGTCGGGGCCAACAACACGGCCATGACCGCCCACGGACTCAAGTACATCGTGCGCACCATCCTTTCGAGCGACAAGATCGCGCGTGCACTGGCCCGGTTGACGGTGGACCGCGGGCGCCACGAGATCGCCGTGATCTGGGAAGAAGGCGGCTACGGCGAGGACCTGGCCTATCAATACCGGGTCGCGCTGGATGCGCTGGACGCGCATACGATCTACCGGTGGTCTTACGCGCGGGAACGCGCCGACTTCCGCCTGCCGGTCAACGAACTGAAAGAGACCGACGCCGACATGATCTTTTTCGCGGGACTGGAACCCTGGGCAGGGGACTTTCTGCGCATGGCGCGCGCGGTGGGCATCAGAACCGACATTGTCGGGGGTTTCAGCGACACACCCGAGATGCGGGAGAGATCCGGCCCGGGATTAGAGGGCGCGATGTTCTTCGACTTTTACAACGTAAGCTCGCAGACTCCTGAAAACCAGGCGTTCGTCCACAAGTACCGGGCGCGATACGGGCGGGACCCCGATACGTGGGCCGCGCAAGGCTACGACGCGCTGCGCCTCCTCGCGCGAGCAGCCAAGGCCACGGGCTCCGCCAACCCGCTCGACCTGTCTTATGCGATCCGCTTCATGGACCCTTGGGAGGGAGCCAACGGCCGCTACAAGTTCGACCAACGAGGCGAATTGGAAAGCAAGCGGCTTTTCCTCAACATGTACCGGAACGGCGCGCCGATCACCATTCAAGAGAGCCTTCCCGTTCCCGGGCCGGCGATCGAATGAGCGATCCGGCCGAGCGCCTGGCAGGCCGGTGAAACGGAAATTCGATTTCTCATGAAGACCGGGCTCACCGGCGAAGGTGAGAAACGGCACGGCGCCCGCTAATATCCTTCACCAGCGCAGAGTCTTCTTTCGGCGGCTCGGGTTCAAACGGCCATAAGCGGTGCGAGGCATGCACGCATGGGTTGGCCGGACGACGATCGCCGGAAGCAGCCGTTGAGTAGACGACTGTTGCCGTCCGGCAAGTAAGTGGCGCTCCGGGCCGGCGGGAGCGGAACGGCCGCGACCTTCACAGAGGAGCTTATGAAGCTTGAAGTCATCCGATGTGTCCTGGCTGCCGGAGTGTGCTGGTTTCCCGGCGGCCTGCGTGCCATAGACTGTTCCGGTCTTCCGACCTCGTTCGGCGGCAATCCATTTCCTACCGGTAATTTCTTCACGAATTTCGACAACGCGTGTTACACCATTCCCTTCGCGATCGGACATGGGAGCGGCAGCGGAAGCTTCGGCGATCTGAACGCTTTATATTTCGAGATGTATTATAAAGTCGATCCCCGGTACCAGTTGATTATTTTGGGGACTTATCCGAACGCGAGATATTTCTCGGTTTCGTTGTACGACGACCACTCCGCCTACGCGCAATCGATCGGGGATGCGAGCATCACGCCGCTGACATCCGCGTTCACCAATCCCTACCTTCCGGGAGCTTCGTTTGTGGACGGCCAGCGATACGCCATACCGGTAGACTTCGGCGGCACTCCCGGCGAGTTGGATACCGGGTGCGGAATGACCGGGTACAACGCCGGTGTGAACGCCTTGGACGGCACACTCCGGCATCCGGGGATGGATTGGAACAGCGACAAGGGCGTGTTCCAGGTTTATAAGGACTTCCCCGCTCACGTGGTGGATACGCCCCAACACAGCAATCCGAATACGGCGGGGGTGGTAATGATCCGGGCATACCTGGACATTACGGACGTCGACTACGGGACGAGCCCGCACATCATCGTTCGGGACGTCGCTTCCGGTTGCGCGTATCCCGCCGACTACGCTTTGAACACGCTGCAGATTTTGACCTCGAGCAGTTCGACCGGCGGTCCGTGGCTGGACGCGGCCCAGGGGCAGGCCCACCAGTTCTATGAGGACAGCTATCTGCCGCAGCTCTGTTATGCCACGGCCGAGGCCCCCAACCAAGTGCAATGGGCGCGCCCGCCGGAATATGTCCCGGGCGCGGGTCCGGACGACGGATACGTGGTCGCAAATGTGCCCGATGGCTTGCCCGGACGGCTGGCCGCCGCGGGAGACGTGATGCGAATCCGATTTCGCGCGCCGAGCACGCCGCCGACACCCTGCACGGACGGCTGCTCGCGATCGGGCGACGAGCAAATGCGCTATCTGAGCCTGTCGTTTATCATTCCAGGTGGGACGACCATCGCCAGCCTGGCCGATACCGCGTTCACCAAGGACGCCAACGGCTACGCGACCGTAATCGTGGGCACGGGCGCCGGGATTCCCGCGTGGATCACCCCGGCGAACGGCTACACGTTTTTTGACCTGACGGCCGCGCCCAACTTCGCGCAACTGAGCCTGCTCGATCTGCGCCAAATCTCTCCGGCCACGACGTTCAATTGCGCCGGCCAGTTTGTCCCCTATCGCACCGGCGCGGAGACGCCGGGGGGCAGCCTGATGGGCGACTACATGCCAGTGGTGGACTTCCCGCGAGCCGCCACGTTGCCGCAATCCGCCGGCGAGTTACCGGAGTTACCCTGCGACGTATTTCCCACAAGCCGGCCGGGAATGCGCCCCAACTGCGGAGTCTTCCCCGAACAGCCGCCGGCGATTGCTTCCGTTGTAACCCAATGCCTCGCCCCGGGCTGCACCCAATTCGTAGAACAGACCAATCCGCCCGTGACGATCGCCGGAAGCGGTTTCGACGTCTTTCCGGACGGGTTGCCTTTCAACGGAACGTCTCAGTTTTTGCAGATCGCCAACCAGACGCAAGGCTGGAGCGCAGGTCACACAGGAGACATCTGCACTGTATCCATCAGTTCGTGGGCGACCGACCTGATACAACTGATCGCTAACGTGAACGCGAACGGTAGCTGTCCGCTCGCGGCGGGGGATCAACTCAACATTACCGTCTGGAATCCGGCGACGCTCATTGCGGCGGCGGTGCTGGTAACCGTGACGGGTCAGTAAGTTCTGCCCGCTACGGCAGAGTAAGAGACAAGCGGGATCGAACCGGGAGTCTCTCGCGGGTCCTTTGATTATGCCAAGTTATCGCATACAATCCCGCGGCAGTTTGGAACAAACAGAAGATGGCGGAGGGCGGAGGAATCGAACCTCCATCCTTGCGGAGCGCTGGTTTTCGGGACCAGTGGCCGACCTTCAGCCCGCGCCCTCCGTGGAGTGAGAGGCGAGACTCGAACTCGCTAAGACCTGTTTTGCAGACAGGCGCTTCGACCGCTTCAGCATCTCTCACGTTCGCTAAGAGCTTTTTAACAAACACGTCTGGCGTACCGCTCCGTTGAAGACGCAGTCGAACACTTGATTCCATTGTGCCGGCTCAAGCGCCTCTTCATTGCCTCTGGTGGCCCGTAGGGCCATGCGGATACTCCCTCACGGTCGCGGCTCCTATAGGTTGTTCCGAAATCGAAGCTCCGCGCGCAGGCGATCCGGCGTGTTTGTGCCGGCCTAAGTTAGCCGCCTCGTGCCGCGATTGGGCTAGCTTCGCTCAATTTGGTGGGCTTGCTCGGATTCGAACCGAGACTGGCTGCGTTCTGAGCGCAGTTCCTCTGCCGATTGGGATACAAGCCCGTGTCCGGCCACCCGGACAAAATTGGCATGGGCGGCAGGAGTCGAACCCGCAATCGCAGTTTTGGAGGCTGCTACCGTCACCGTCCGGTCGCCCATGGAATAAGTCTGGTGGAGATGGTAGGAGTCGAACCTACGGTGTTTTCCCCGACGGGGTAACAGCTCTACAGGCTGTCGCAGTCGCCACTGTGCCACATCTCCAAATTGTCAAAGAGCAAGGTAAAGACGAGATAGGATGGCGGAAGGCGGGCGAGTCGAACGCCCAAGCCCCGAGGGTGCACCAGTTCAGCAAACTGGCCGGGATTGCCGGTATCCCACGCCTTCCGGGATGCCTTAGCACCAATACGACAAAGATGATAGACGGGTACTGGACAGGCGGGAACAACAGAGCAGTTGCTTAGTTGTGGCGTCCATGAAAGCTACTATAACATGCCGGAAGTTGAGGCGCAAGTATTTTTTCAAAGCGCCTCTCGAGGAGTCACTTGCGCAAGACACTCAGGCGGGGATCGAGCTGCACTTTAGTGGGCGCCTGGCGCAGAGCCACACTGAAGGTGGCGGAGCCCGTCGCGGTGCGGACCCACTGGGTCAGGGATTTGCCGCGGTCTAATTGGATCTCGACCGGCACCGCGACGCTAAAGTCATCGCTCACGTCAGTCTGTGTGATGGCGCCGCTGAGGCGCAAGTCCGGTGCTTTTCCCTTGACCGAGTAGCTCAGCTTGAGCGACGGAATCCCGGTGCCGTAAACCCACTGGTCGAAGAAGCTCTGCAGGTCCGGGTCAGGCGAGAGGGGTGGTAGAAAGCGTGCGGCCAGCATCCGGAAGTCGTCGGTGGAGAGCGGCTTGCGCTGGTACTGGCGGCGCAAATCGGCGAGCATGGCCAGGAATCGCTCATCGCCCATGCGCCGCCGGAGCATGTGCATGATCCACGATCCCTTCCCGTAGGTGATGCTGTGATAGGCTTGGGGCGACTGCGAATTCTCCAGGCGCGTGCCCAGCACGATGGGCCCGGTGGATTCGACGGTTTGCCCCCCGGCGGTCTTCTGCAAGAGCGCTTCCTTGTATGTTTCCAGCTCCAACGAGACCGGCTGCGGACCGTCCTTGTTCTCGACGTAGAGCAGCGCGGAGTAGTCGGCCAGGGCTTCCATCAGCCACTCGTCGTGATAGCCCGCCGATGTCACAATGTTTCCCCACCACTGGTGCGCGGTCTCGTGGGCTTGCAGGATCTCGGAAAAGAACAAACGCCCATGGGCGTCCAGGCTGCGGATGGCTTTCTCCTGCGGCGCCAGATAAGACATCGTCGAAAGATAGATCAATCCGGGAAAGCCCTGGCCAAAGCGTCCCGGGACGGGTGACACGGTCAGGGTATGCAGAGCCGGCGGGCCAAAGCGCGCGGCCATGAATTCCAATGCGGAAGTAATCTCGGAGGCCAGGTCCTGCAGGCGCGCCAGCGGATTGGGGGGCAGGTCGGGCTGCAAGACGACAATCTCAGGCTGGTGGGGCCGCGCGCCCGGCGGCGTTTCGCCCACGGCCTCCGGGTGCGTGCCTACGAGGGCCGGCTCGACCGCGCGGTTCGCGCAGCCGTTGCGGGACGCGCGCACGCGTTCGTATTGTCCCAGGTTGAAGCCGGCGAAGCGGATGGGAGCGTCCGTTTTCCGGCGGGTGATGCGCCACTCGCCTTCGTCGTGTTCCTCCACCAAATCCCCCGGCGTCACCAGGTCGAGGTCTTTGGGATACCGGAAGGTCAGGTCGTAGGTCGCGAATTGCAGCCCGCTATTGGGAAACCAGTTCGCCCGCGCTCCGACATAATAGACGCGGTTGCCAGCCTCGAAAATCACCTTGCCTTCATGGCGGAACTCCAGTTCATATTCCCTGCCGGGCTGGAGCGGATCGGGCGGCACGACCATGAACATCTCGTTGCCCATGTTGCGCAACAGATCCGAGCGGATCGACTCGCGCTGCAGCACTTCGGCGGGCCGTCCATCGACCAGGACGGTGGAAACCTTCATGAGCTGGGCGATATCGAAGGCCAGCACCGGCAGGGTACGCGCGGGCGTGGCTTTGAGGCGCGTGACGACGCGCAAGTTGAGGTCCGGCTGCAGCGCGGCGTCAATCCGAAAGTCAGCCAGAACGGCGTCGGGCTCCAGGGACCGGTTGCGGAACGAGCGCGCCGTGAAACTGGTCCACACGTCGAAGTACAGCAGCTTGTCCCGCACACTGAGCTTACCCAGCACAATCTGTTCGCGGGCGCTGCGGTCGTAGTACAGGTCGAAGTTGCCGAGCGTCTTGCCGGCCATGGAAGCGGCGAAAAAGCCGCGGCGGGCGGATTCGCCCGAGAGAAGATCGAAAACCAGGCGGGTCTGGAAACTGGCGGCGATATTGCGAAGCACCGGGGTCCACTTCTCGTTGATCAAGGCGCCCATTTCGGGACTCTTACGGATGCCCGGATTCGCCGCCATTTGTTCGCTGAGCTTGGCGTAGGTGTCGTCGGAGAAAACCAGAATGGCGGTCAGGAAATGCTCGTCCAGGTTGGGCGCGCCGGTGTAGGATGCCAGGGAGCGCCGCTCGCCGCGATTTGGCGGCAGGAGCAGGACCTCGGCGTCGCCGCCTTCCACATCCGCGGTGAAGACGGCGGCCATGCGCGCGCCAGCCACGGATTTCGCAAAGGTCAGGTATCCGTCCGTAAAAAAGACGCGGGCTTCGTCCTTGGGCAGCGCCAGGTCGCGGACGCGGTAGCATTCGGCCGGATCGAGTGAGATCTCCCGTATTTCGCGGGCCATTTCGGGGGCTCTGCCGGTCGCGTGCGCCAGACAAGGATAGAGCAGGAGAATGAGCGCCCACCTCATGGTTCCAGTCTACAGCGGGCGGCGCTCGGGCGCTCGGTTCCGGGGCAGGTTCGGGCGCGCTCAGCGCGGGACCGGAGAGACGCGGTGCGCAGCCGCGCGCCAGAGCCTGCAACCCCGCAATCGCCCGCACTGCGGGTTTCCCGGCATGTTAAGCTATCACTGATTTTGGAAAGGCGGATATGCGAAAACTGTGGCTTTTGCCGTGCTTGACGGCGGCGCTCACGGCGGCGGACATATCGGGCAAATGGGTAGGCGCCGTGGAAGTGGAAGACCCGAGCGACGGCGCCACCATCAGCACCGAGGTCCGCGCGGAGTTTCAGCAGCAGGACGGCAAGATCTCCGGGAAGGTGGGACGGCAGGAGGACCAGGAATCGGAATCCATCCAGAATGCCAGACTGGATGGCCAGCGTCTGACTTTCGAAGTTACATCGACCGAGATGAGCGGGCTATTCAAGTTCGCCCTCACGCTGGAGGGCGACCGGTTGGAAGGTGAGATGAGCGGATCGATGGACGGGAATCCGATTACCGGCAAGGTCAAGCTGAAACGGCCGGCGGCGAAAGCGCCGTAGGTTGGGCAGGCTCGCCGATCTCGGCCGGACGCGGGAGACCGCGGCGCGCTGGTCCGCCCGGTGACGGCCGCGGCTTGGTTGGAGGCTTGCGGAAGCAAGGGGGCAAGACCCCTGCGGGCCTGGCCGGAACATTCGTGTTCAGTTTTGTTTCTGGCAGCGAGGACCCCGGCGCGAAACAGCTTGCTACTCCTTGTACATGTACTTGATGTTGGGCTTATAGAGCAGCAGGTTGGGTTCGCCTTCGCGGTTCACCTTCAAACAACACTTGTCATACCACTCGATCACGCCGTGCAAAGTCTCCCCATCGCGCAGCACGAACACCATACGGGTTTTGGCCTGCATCTGCTTGACGTAGTAGAAGTTCTCAGCATTCGTCTGGTCCGGCGGTACGGGCTTTTTCTGCGCCCGGCGCGGCGGGGCGATCTGCTCCTTGATTTCGTTCAGAGTGGGACGGATGAGTTTGCGGTTCGCAGATTCCACTGGATGCCTTCCTTTTAGACGAATCGGGATATGACCCGAGGTGTTCGCCCGTTTCTCGAGCGGCACGGGTTCAGTTGGATCAATTATGTCCGACTTGTTCATATATTTAACACAATGATGCGCTCGTAGCAAGGCGGCTGGCAGGCGGCCCGGCGGGGTGTGCGGTGGGGCGCGCAGCGGAGCACGGTGGCCGCCATTCGCCGCGGGAGCCGGCATTCTCATCCTGGGCGTGCGTTACTCGAACGGCTGGCTGAACGTGACGGTTTCGACCCGCGAGTGGCTGACCGGCGCGCCATGAACGTTGGCTCCTTTGGCACGAAGTGCGCGTCCGGTGAGCCGTCGCGGTACAGGACGCCGAGATCGTCCTGCCGGAAGTGGACCAGAAAACCCGGCACATACCCGGTAATGCGCGGCCGGCTGGGCCACGTCGTCGAACGGCAACTCGGGCAGGGCCGGCAGGATCATGGGCGGCGCGCGGATGGCGGCATGCATCGCGTCGACGTCGCGGGTCTCCAGGAACAGAACCGCCCGACGTCCCGGGCGGCTTCTACACGAACGGCCCCCGCGGCTGACGAACTGGATGCGGGCGGCCCGTACACGCCTTCGATGGCGCCCGCTCGTTCGCGCACGTAAGAAAGCCGAGCACGCCGCGGTAGAAGAGAATCCTGCGAGCGGTTGGTTCGAAAAATCTTATATCATAGGCGCGCTGCGCGGATAAGATCGCGCGCGACGCGCTAACAACGGCGCTGCACGGTTATACCATTGATACAAGAGAGAGTGCGAGTTTATGCCGGCCGCCGCATTCTATATGTGAGGTTTCTCACCTGAGTGACTCACTGAACCTACGTTTTGTATCGATGACGCGATTGACGACTTAGTGCTGCGTTGTCGTGCCCAACCGCCTTCGCCTCCGGAGTCCCAGGGGACCACTTGCCCCAACCCATAGTTCCCGGACGTGCTCGCGGATCCGGGAAATGAAGGAGACCTGCCTGGCAACAGGCCCGCAGCGGCTTGACGGGCGGCGCCCGCAGCTTCGAAGATTAGATCCCGTTTCGCCGCGTGATCCTGGATGCGGCCGCCGGACCAGCCTCGATTTCGAGCTTTGAAGCCGGTACCGGCACGCGGCGGCAACTTCCACGCGCCCCTTCGCTCAGACCTTCTCCGGAACGGTGTAGGGCGCGCGATAATTCCTGGTGAGCATCCGGTTGGCCTCTTCGTCGCCGGCGAAGCGCTCTGCCACGGGATCGAATTCCAGTTGCCGTCCGAGCCGGTACGAGATGTTGCCCAGGTGCGCCAGGGACGATGCCAGGTGCGCCGTCTCCACCGGCCCGTTCTGATCGCCGATCCTGCGGCTCTCGACCGCTTTTAGAAAATTGGCGTAATGATCGCCGCCCGCGCTGCGTTTCGGACCGGGCTCGCGTTTTTCGCCCAGAAAGACTTCGTAGGAGCTGTAGCCGTTTATGGCCATGTAGCCTTCCGACCCGTAGAAGATGTTGCCGACTCCGACGCCGCCCTCGGTATTCGTAAACCAGGGGCGCACTTCGAACTGGATAATCTTCTTCTGCGCGGGATAGTGATAGATGGAGGTCTGGGTTTCGGGCGTCTCCTTATCGTCGTCCCAG
>Ga0335078_10019266_pt1 | contig 10144 bp, 8 predicted proteins | sample Lox_Sample_32_FD_206711 | JGI IMG/M metagenome (GOLD analysis project Ga0335078, IMG submission 206711) | Soil microbial communities from Loxahatchee National Wildlife Refuge, Florida, United States - Lox_Sample_3.2 | ecosystem: Environmental > Terrestrial > Soil > Wetlands | place: USA: Florida...
TCGAAAGTGCTGCGCATCCTAGAAGCCTTGCACGGATCCCCTGCAGGACTCGGCCTTAAAAGCATTTGCGAATCAACCGGAATCAACAAAAGCACGGCGCACCGCTTCTTGAAGCATCTTGAGCGCGAAGGTTATCTTCTTCGCACCGAGGCGGGGGCGTATCTCATTGGCCCGCGGCTGGCACAAATGTCGGCGCACGGAAATCTCAACGCCACCCTTCAGGCGGTCGCTCGTCCCATCCTGTGGAATTTGTGGAAGTCCACACAAGAGACCGTGAATCTCGCCGTGCTTGACCGCGGAACTGTTTTGTATGTCGACGTCATCGAGAGCCCGCACGAGTTTCGACTAGCCTCCCGCGTCGGCGCCCGCAGGTCACTGCATGCCACCGCCTTGGGCAAGGCGTTGGGAGCTTTTCTCCCCACCGCGCAATGTGAGGACATTTTGAGCACCATCAGTTTTCAACCCGCGACGCCCAGCACGATCATGAACCTGGTGCAATTCCGCCAGGAACTGGAGAAAGTTCGGCGCCAGGGTTACGCAGTGGACAATGAAGAAGCGGTCCAGGGTGCGAGATGCGTCAGTGCCCCCATTCTCAACTCGCGAGGCGAACCGCTCGGCGCGGTGAGTGTATCGGGACCTGTCACTCGTGTCGCACCGAACCAGGTATCCGCACTGGCCGCGGCGGTTAAGTCTGCAGCCGACGACATCTCGGTTGCGATGGGATTCTCGCCCCGTGGAAATGCAACGCAAACTCCTCGCCGCACCGACAAGTTTGCTTCCCTCCAATAAACTCAATCCTAGGGATTTCCATTTCCGCTTGCCGGACAACGGTCGCGTAAAACCCGGATCGCATCATCCTGGGGAAATTTCTGAACAGCATTAACAACCGTGTCGCAAGCTTCCTTCGGCTTCTGCTGCGAGAAATACAAGTGCGCGCTCAAACGGTACAACTCCGCGTCAAACGGCAATAGCTGAATTCCATTTTCCAGCAACTTGCTTGCATCCATCTCGCGGTGATTGCCGATTAAAAGTTTTGCCAACTGCTCAAAATCCGCAGGGTTGGTCGAGCCGTGGTGGATTGCCGCCTCCAGGTATTTCATTGCTTGTGCTGCTCCGTCAGAACTGTGTTGCTGCATCGCGCTGTCGGCGAGGGCTTCCAGAACGTAAAAGTTCTCCGGCTCACTTGCTTGCAACTGTTTGGCCACCGACCAGTAGCGCTCGCGATACTGCGGGTGTGCAAGCATCACTTGCCCGTAGGCTTGGAGTAGAACGAGTGCTGGAATCTTCTCTTGCGCGGAAGTTGCATTCAAATGGACGAGATCCGGCAAACTCGGGCTGGTCATGTGAAAAGCTGTGTCCGGAAACGGCTCTTCGGCCTGCGCCACAATGCGATGGTTTGTGAGAACCGAATGCGAGATCACCTTCACGTCGCGCTTTGGCATGTGACAGCCAGCGCAATCGTTCGGCGGCGTTTTACGCTCGCGCAACGCGAGTGGAAGCGCACAGCTTTTCTCGCTGTGGCATGTTAAACATTTTTGCCGGAAATACGCCGGGGCTTCCTGTGCCGAAGGCTGCAAGTGAGGATTGTGGCAAGTAATACAGGAAAGCTGCCCACCGCTCTTGAGATAACACTGGCTCAAACGCATCGAAAGATAATGTTCGAGCAGATCGTCTTTGGGCGTGGATTCTTTGCCGAACGGCACCAGAAAAATACTCAGGGTCTGATCAAGCTCACCGCCTGGCCGAAAATCACGGTAGTCTTTGCCCTCTTGCAGCACCCGGGCATCGCCGGCCTGGTGACACGACATGCAAATGTTGTCGGCGAGCCAGTGTGAGAGTTTTGCCGGGTTGGTGATCGATCCTTGCGGCGATCCCATTTGCGCAGTGGCTATGTGAGTTTGGCCCGGGCCATGACAATTCTCGCAACCGATCGCGACTTCCTTGAACGGCGGCTGCCGAAATCGGCCGTTTCCATCCAAGACCGCCCGGGGCTGTCCACTATGGCAGGAGATACAAGCGGGAAGAATTGGCCGCTTGAAGCCGTAGTCGCCGAATTCATAACCGGGCGACATCGCCCATCCCTGCAGCTTTGCGTAGAACGATAGCGGAGCTTCAAAAAGATAATCGTCCCGCTGAATAATTGCTCCGCTGCCATTCGCGCCAGAACCGATGATCCACTCGAGTTTGTGGGTGTCGCGAAAAACTTCGCTTCCCTTCTCGTCGGTCGCGTATTCGGTCTGATAGAGATCGCCGGCGCGCGCGTAAGCCTCGAAGTGGCGGTTCAGTTTGGAATCAAAAATCTGAGCGTGGCCTAATTTTTCGAGGAGGGATGGCGTGATTTCTGACATCGACCGCCCCATATCCGTTCGCGAGAAAGACTGGTAGATGCTGGGATGACATTGGGCACATGCCTTCGAACCGACATAGCCTTTATTGCTCTGATCGTTTTCGTTAGAAGTGGCTGCGCGCGAGAGCGCTGTGGAGAAGCAGAACGTGCTCAGTAACACGGCAGCACATGAACTTGCCGCGATTCCAATCACCCCACCAATCCAGGTCCTCAACATCCAGCGCACTGTAGCCCAAAACCGCTCACGAGGCAACGATGCACAATCGTGAGTTCTAGAACTTCTTAATGGTGCAGTTTTCGATGAAATCCCAATCCCACTCCACCCCGATGCCCGGCACGTCTGGTGGATGCGCGTACCCTTCCGTATCAATTTCGATGTGGTTCTTCATGCCGAACTCCACGTAGGAGATCGGATACAACAACTCGAAGAACTCACAATTCGAAATCGCAGCGCAACAATGAAGGTTTACGATCTCAAGCGGATGATAAATCGTGGTATGCAACTCGCAGCGCACTCCGAAAGATTCCGCCAGATGCGCGGTCTTCATGACCGGAGTGACGCCGCCTTTCCAGGAAACATCGGTTCGCACCATATCGACCACGCCGCTGGAAATGCATTCTGCAGTTGAGTAGTGCGAACCCGCCAAAACTTCGGTTCCACAGATCGGAATGTCGAGCTTGGAGGTAAGTTTTCGAAGACCGTGGAAATTAACATCGAACAGCGGCTCTTCCAGCCAGTAGAAGTCCAAGCGCTCGAGCTCTCGTCCGACTCGCAGTGCGTCTTCGTACGAATAGGCAGCGACGGGATCGGCCATCAACTTGAAGTCCGGTCCGACCGCTTCCCGGCACGCGCGATAGGCTGCGAGATCGAAATTCAACCTGCCCGGCGGATGAAGCTTGTAGGCATGCCAGCCGTGCGCTTTCACTTCGAGGGCCTGCTTCGCATAATCCTCGGGCGAGTTCAACACAAAAGAGCTGCCGTAAACTGGAACTCTGTCGCGAAACGCTCCAAGAAATTTGTAGAGCGGCATGCCCGCTTTTTGTGCTGCGATGTCCCACAAACAAATGTCGAAGGGACCGTAGGAGTAGATCGGAACGTGGTTCCACCAACGATCATAGGTCCGAAACTCTTGCCAGAGCTTTTCGCGAAAGCTCGGATCCTTGCGCAGGAAGAACGGCCTGAGCGCTGAAGCCGCGATTTCGCCGGCCATTTCTGCGCCTCGTCCCGCGAATCCAAACGAATGTCCCTCAATGCCTTCGTCGGTCTTCATAGAGATGAATAGGAAATCGAAATTGGATTTCCCACCCACCCGCATTTCGCTGTCGGACATGCCTGCGCGGGTATTGCGGCACGCTCGGATGTCGATGGCTGCAATGAGCACGTTGGTAGCTTATGGTGCAGGGTTCGAAAAACGGATGAACTGTAATCAAAGACACAGGCGCTGTCAACGACAGCTCCGATTTTGCTTGACCTCGAAGCCCCCAATCGTTCATCGTTTGCCGTCATCAGCAGCAGCAAATAGGCTTTCTTAGGAGAACTATGGGGCCAGGTCTGATCGGCGCATTAGCAATTGTCACCCTCGCGGGGATCCTCAACGGAAGTTTTGCTGCTCCGATGAAGCGCATGGGTGCTTGGAAATGGGAGAATAGCTGGCTGCTGTTTGCCTTCTCAGGTCTTCTGATTTTTCCGTGGGTCATCAATTTCGTCACGATCCCGAACCTGGCTCAGGTGTATTCGGGAGCTTCGGCATCCACGCTCGGCAAAGTTATTGTGTTTGGCTTGCTCTGGGGACTGGGCGCAACTCTGTTTGGGCTTGGAATTAGCCGGGTCGGACTGGCGCTTGGCTTTGCATTGATTCTGGGAATCACCGCCTCGTTTGGATCTCTGCTTCCGCTTGCCATCCTTCATCCGGAACAACTACTCGCGAAGCACGGGCTCGCGTTAATTGCAGGAACCTTGGTGATGGTAGTCGGCTTGTATTTCCTCGCCGTCGCCGGCCGCACCCGGGAACGAGACCTGGGAGCCGGTAGCGGTCCGCAATCAGGATTCACTACGGGTCTGGTGATCTGCATCTTCTCAGGAATCTTTTCCGCCATGCTGAACTTCGGCTTCGTATTCGGAGATGAACTGAGAGTTCGAGCGCTCCACGCCGGCGCAAGCAATCCCATCTGGGCGCTTACCGTTACCGCGGGATTCGTCGCCAACTTTGTTTATTGCGTCTACCTGTTGAACAAGAATCACACCTGGAAGCTGTTTCGCGAAGGCAATCCCGCCGCATATTGGCCCCTCGGCTTCACCACCGGCGCACTGTGGTTCGGTGGAATCTTCTTCTTTGGAATGGGTGCCGTGGCTCTGGGTTCACTAGGCGGGATCGTTGGATGGCCGATTTTCATGACTCTCGATATCCTGACCGGTTTGTTCTGGGGTGCGATGTCGGGGGAATGGAAAGGAGCCAGCCGGCGGGCGATTTCGTTCTGCTGGGCCGGCGTAGCTGTTTTGCTCCTGGCGATCGCGATTATTTCGGCGGGAAACGCAGCCTAAATTGAATTGCCAGCGAAATCTACTTACCTGACTGGATAGCAACTTTATCCGCATTCACGGGTTGCCATGCGACTACTCTCTGTCTGGATTCTCCCAAGCCCTCGATCCCGAGTTCAACCACATCGCCCGCTTTCAAATATTGCGGCGGTTTCATGCCAAGCCCAACTCCATGTGGAGTTCCTGTGCTGATGAGATCTCCGGGAAGCAAAGTCATAAATTGACTGATGTAGCTGACCAGTGTGGGCACATCGAAAATCATCTCCGCGGTCGAACTCTTCTGCCTGTACGCGCCATTCACTTTCAGCCAAATGTTGAGCCGGTGCGCATCGGCAACTTCCTCCGGCGTGGCCAGAAACGGGCCGAGCGGTGCAAATGTATCCGCACTCTTGCCTTTCACCCACTGCCCGGCACGCTCAAGTTGAAATACTCGTTCCGAGTAGTCGTTGTGGAGAACGTAACCGGCGACGTATTCGGTCGCGTCTTTCTTGTCGATATAGGTCGCTTTTTTCTTGATCACCACGCCCAATTCCACTTCCCAGTCGACTTTTTGCGCGTTCCTGGGCATAACCAGATCATCATTCGGGCCTGCGAGCGAGCTGCTGGCCTTGAAAAAAATCACCGGTTCTTTCGGAATCTCCATCTTGCTTTCGCGGGCATGGTCGCGGTAATTCAAACCGATACACACAATTTTGCTGGGCCGGCAAATCGGCGGTCCAAGGCGGGAGGACGCAGGCACGCGTGGCGCAGCGGAGGCATGCTGCTCAGACCACCGATGTAATTTGCTTATGCCGTCGTTCGCAAAAAAGTCTTCGTCGTAGTCCTGACCGAATCCCGAGGCATCTACGCGAGTTCCATGTGGCAGAAGAAGTCCCGGCCTTTCCTTGCCGGGCTCGCCAAATCGAATCAGCTTCATCGCTCGCCTCTCGCGGAAACTACGTCGACGTTCAAAAAGTGGCTCATGCTAAATCAAGCGATGCAACTCTGCAACGCTCGGCTGTGAAAATGTGAAGAAACTTTACAGTGGTTTCAACTGGTAAAACAGAAACCGTTTTTTAATCGGCAGCGATTTGCGGAAATTTGCAAATCCCGCCCTTGCTGCTACAGTGTGCCGTTGCACTCATCACGGGAGCAATTTGAAATGGCAGACTCCTTCCCTCACCTGGACTACAAACCGAAAATGCCTCGCAGCCCCGATCATGGAATCGGCATCATCGGGACCGGCGGCATTGTGAACTACGCGCATTTGCCGGCGTACGCGAAAGCAGGTTTCAAAGTCGTTGCCATAACCGACAAGAACCCCGAGCAGGCGCAGCGGACGGCGAAGCAGCACAAGATTTCCAAGATCTATTCCACGGTTGACGAGCTGCTCCGCGATTCCGCCATCCAAGTTGTCGATATTGCGGTCTATCCCGACGTGCAGATATCGATTGTTGAGAAGGCGGCAAAGGCTGGCAAGCACATTCTCTGTCAGAAACCTTTTGCCGACGAGTATGCGAAGGCGGTCCGCAGCGTCGAACTCGCCAAACAGGCTGACGTCAAAATCGCAGTCAACCAGCAAATGCGATGGGACGCAGGAATTCGCTGCAGCCGTTTACTGATTGACGATGGCTGGCTCGGCACGCCTACCTACGGAACCATCCAGGTCCATTGCAAAACCGATTGGAGTCTTTGGCCTTGGATCTATAACGGCAATCGTGTGGAAATCATGTTCCACAGCATCCACTACATCGATTCGCTTCGCTATTTGCTGGGAGATCCCGCTCACGTCTTCACCAGCGGAACCCACGCACCCGGAGAACAAACCAAAGCAGAGACCAAAACGCTCACCGTGTGGGAATACGATTCGGGACTGCAGGTCCTCATCGATGTTTGCCACACCACTTGGCAGGATGACCCCTACGCGATTTTTCGGTTGGAAGGCACCGAGGGCGTGATTAAAGGAACCATTGGGCTGATGTACAACTATCCGACTGGCCGTCCTGACACGCTGGAATTCATGTCGAAGCGCAACCCGGGTTATTGGTTCAGCGCTCGTCTCGACAGCATGTGGATTCCCGATGCCTTCGTCGGACCGATGGCCTCGCTGATCCGAGCGGTGGAAGATGGCTCGGAGCCGGAAACCAGCGGCCGCGACAATCTTCGTACCCTTCAAATCGTTTTCGCCGAGTACAAATCCATGGCCGAAAAGCGTGCTGTCCGCCCGGACGAGATCAAGGCATAATTTGCTCCCTAGCTAAGCTACCGGACGTATATTTTTAAGATCTGAGGAGGAACCGGCCGCCTCCGGCGTCAGATAGACGCCTTCCCGCACCACAGCGGGGTTCACAAAATGCGTCTGAAGATGAGGAATGCTCTCCAGGAACAGCGCTTCGTGACCCAGCGCAATGTGATTGAACAACACCAGATGCTGGTGAATTTGCCCCATATCGCCAACGTGCGGCACCACCCGTAATCCGAATTTCTTCGCCAGCATGCTCACCGCAAGGAATTCCGTAATGCCTGCAACCCGGGTGCAATCCACCTGCACAATGTGGACAGCTTCAGCCTGCATGAAATTCTTAAACATGACGCGGTTGGGCACGTGTTCGCCGAGCGCAGTCGGAATCGGCCGGATCGCCTCCGCCAGTCTTCGGTGAGCTTGAATGTCATCCGGGTGGGTTGGCTCCTCGATAAAGTACGGCTGCATTGGGCGAAGCGACTCACACATCTCCAGCGCCTTCGGGAGCGTCCACTGCTGATTGGCATCCAACATGATTAAGGCATCGGGCCCTGCCATTTCCCGCAGCATGGATGCCCGGCGCTTGTCCCGCTCACCATCTCGCGATCCCACTTTCAGTTTGAAGGCGCGAAATCCGCAATCCATGGCCTGCTTCGCGAGTTCCCTCACGCGACTGTCTTCATATTGAAACCACCCGACCGATGTGTCATAGCCGGGATAGCCAGCCCGCAAGATTTTCTCTCGCTCTCGACGTGAGCTTGCATTGAGGTGCAGCATCTTCTCGGCGTCTTCTGCTGTGAGAACATCCTCCAGGTAACTTAGATCGAGGAGGTTGACAACTTCTTCCGGCTTGAGATCGAGCAGCAGTCGCCACAATGGCACCTGCCGGCTTTTTGCCCAAAGATCGAAACAGGCGTTGGTCAGAGACGCCAGCGCGAGATGCACGACTCCTTTGTGCGGTCCCAGCCAGCGAAGCTGCGGATGGTCGGCCAATCGGCGCGAGACGCTTCCAAACTGCGCCATCAGTTCTTCGATATCGCGGCCGGCCAGTTCCTGCCCCAGCCGTTCAATCACCTGGCACACCAGCTCATTCCCAGTGCCCAGTGTCAGGACGATTCCAGTGCCAAACAAGTTGCTGCCGCAACTCAGCAGTGTCGTCGCAAACGCATACTCCGTACCGGAGTGCACCGCGTCTGTTCCCGCACCCGCTTCCAGAGGAAAACGTACATCGCGACTCTCGACGGAAATGATCCGTTGTGTATTCATGAAAAAGTAGTCACGTTCAAGGTCATCGAATATAGTAGAGCCGCTCACCAGCGCGCAACGATGAGAGTCAATCCGTAACCTGGAAGTAGCGCTGAAGGAGTCTCCTGAAATGAAACGTTACGGTTCTGTTATCAAAGTGAAACCGGAGTCGATCCCGGCATACAAGAAGTATCACGCCGCGGTCTGGCCCGAAGTGCTGACCATGATCCGGCAATGCAACATTCGCAATTATTCGATTTATCTCAAGGACGACACCCTGTTCGGGTACTTCGAATATCACGGGAACGACTATGCTGCCGACATGGCAAAAATGGCCGGGGATCCGAAGACGCAGGAGTGGTGGGCCGTCATGATGCCGATGCAGAAACCCATTGAAACCCGTGCCGAAGGCGAGTGGTGGGCCAACATGGAAGAAGTTTTTCACTGCGACTAAACCTATGCAGATCGTAGACACTCACCAGCACCTCTGGGATTTAGACCTGTTCAAATACTGGTGGCTTGCGGATGTGCCAGCCATCAACCGTTCCTACCGCATGTCCGATTATCTCGAAGCCACCGTAGGCCTAAATGTCGTCAAGTCTGTGCACCTGGAAGCCGATGTCGACGAACGCTACATGCTGGACGAGACCCGGCATCTGCTGGCGCTGGCGGATCGGCCCGACAATCCTCTCGAAGGCATCGTGGCATGTTCGCGCCCCGAGAACCGCGACTTCGAATCCTACCTGCAACAAATCGTCGGCAATCCGAAGGTGAAAGGTGTTCGCCGCGTTTTGCACACGCAGCCTGACGAAATGGCCCGGCGAGACATCTTCATCGAGAACGTCGGCAGGCTCTCGCAATATGGCCTGTCGTTCGACATCTGCATGCTTCCGCGGCAACTGCCGGCGGCGATCAATCTGATCTCACGCTGCCCCGATGTTTCCTTCATTCTCGACCATTGCGGCATTCCACAAGTAAAAGAAAAAGTCCTCGACCCCTGGCGCGCACACATTGCGGAGATCGCCAGGTTTCCTAACGTGGCCTGCAAAATCTCCGGCTTGATTGCGTATGCCGACCCAAAACACTGGACACCGCAGGATCTGCAGCCCTATATCGACCACGTCATCGCCTGCTTCGGATGGAACCGCGTGATGTTTGGCAGCGACTGGCCCGTCTGCACCCTGTCGGCGAGCTACAAGCAATGGGTAAACGCATTGGACTCCATCACCCGCAGCGCGGGAGCGGACAATCAGCAAAAGCTATTTCATGACAATGCGGTCAAGGTTTATCGCCTCGGCTAAACTCCAAATTCCTTTTGGATAGCTTCGGTATGCTGGCCGACTCTGGGTGCCAACTTTTCGCTGGTGAGTAGAGCATTGTCGATCCTGATCGGAGAACGTGTGGTAAGAATCTCGATTCCCTCTCCATTGCGCAACGTCTGCAGCATCGCGAGCTGCTGAAAGGCTTCGCTGGCGCGCAGTTTCGGCCAGTCCAGAACTTCGGCGCACCAGATGTCCGCTGCATTCAAAATCTCGAGCCATTGTTCCGTCGTTTTTTCTTTCAGACGCTTGGCAATGATCTTCTTGAGTTCGTCACGTCGGCGAAAGCCTTCGGTGGAGTTCGAGATGGTTTCCAGTTCGGCTAATTCCAGCAACTTTCCCAATGTCGGCAAATGCGTCATCGCCAGCGCCAAATGTCCATTCGCCGTGTCATAAACGCCATAGGGCGCTGCCAGGTAAGCGTGTGCGTTGCGAAAGGCGCTCCTCCGCGGAGGACGGCCACCATCGTTCAG
>Ga0335078_10019267_pt1 | contig 10144 bp, 5 predicted proteins | sample Lox_Sample_32_FD_206711 | JGI IMG/M metagenome (GOLD analysis project Ga0335078, IMG submission 206711) | Soil microbial communities from Loxahatchee National Wildlife Refuge, Florida, United States - Lox_Sample_3.2 | ecosystem: Environmental > Terrestrial > Soil > Wetlands | place: USA: Florida...
TCCGTTCGAACTCGCCGATGCGGTGCCGGAGGAGAAGCAGCCGCGGGGGCGGCGGCTACGTGACCTGCCTTTCGCTGTTGAAGGTGCTCGCCGGGTCGGCAGCCCAGCGACGCGCCCCTGAGGTCCAGTTCGAGGGGTACCGGAGGGTGGCCTTCGACGGCTGCACCTCGATTAAGGCCTGCGTGGAAATAACCGTGTGATCTCCGACGATGCACGACACCGTCGTCTGCGCCGACGGCACTCGCTACACCGCCTCCTACAGGCTGGCCACCACCCTAACCGATCACCGCTATCCCGCGGCCGCGCTGATCCGGCTGGATCACGAACGGCGGGTGCATGACATGAGGCCCGCCCACCTGGTCTTGCGGGACCCTGCTCGCCGGACGGGTGCTGCGCTCGGGCGGCCCGTCGGCCAGAGCAGGAGATCTGGCACTGCTGGCCCTCTACCAGGCACTGCGCCGCGCCATGGTCACCGCCGTCGAAACCCTCCTGGCGCCGGCCCGGCTGTGCCAGATTCACCATTGCCGTGGAATCCCGCCAAGCAGACGCTGACCGGCGCCGCCGACGTCGTCACCGAGGCCGGCGACATGGCCGGCCCGTATCGCCGGGCACAAAGATCACCGAGCTTGATGTCACAGTACGTAATCAACAGGATCCGGCAAGTGACGAACCATAAGGATGGCTGATCGCCATGCCAGGACTTTACGCTAGCTACTCGGCCTTGATATCAGCCCGGATAACACCTGGTCAGCCACAACCCTCGAACTGAGGCACTTCGGTGTCTAGTTGCAGGCCCGTTTTGCCGAACCACTTCCGTAGCAGGGCGGCCGCGGTGCCGTCTAGGTACATCGCGCTGACGGCTCTGTTGACAGCCTCGCAGCCGCCCAAGTCGCCCTTTCTGATGCCGATGCCATACCGCTCGTCGGAGAAGGGCGCGTTCACGATGCGGACTGCCGTGCCTTCACGGGCTGCGAAACCGGCCAGGATCAGGTCATCGGTGGAGACAGCGTCGAGCCTTCCCCGCAGCAGCATGGCGACGCAATCGCTGTAGGAGGCGGCCGGAACCCGTGTCGCCGCGATCTTCAGCTCCTGCGTGACTCGCCGCCAGGAGTTGGAGCCAGCGGCCGCGCACAGCCGCCTTCCGTCGAGGTCATGCACACTGCGGATTGCAGTATCGCCGCCGCGGACCATGGTGTCCTGGTGGGCCACATAGTACGGCCCGCCGAAGGTGACCTTCGTCTCACGCTCAGGGGTGATCGAATAGGTCGCAAGCACCATATCCACCGAGCCGTTCTCCAGCGCCGCCTGCCGGTTCGCGGAAGTCACCGGCACGAAGGTGATGTGTTCCGGGCGTACGCCCAACTTGGCCGCAACGTACCGGGCGACGTCGACATCGAAGCCCGCGAACCTGCCCTCCGGCAGCCGCAGTCCAAGCCCGGGCTGGTCAGCCTTCACCCCGATCCGCAGTGTCTGCTTGCCCACGATCGACGGCGCCCCGCCGGCCGAGCAGGCGACCGACAACAGGCCAACGGCGATGGCCATTACAGCAGCACCGACCCGGCCACACGCCGCGGCATGCCCCCGCCTCATCGGTACTCCGCCAACCGCGCGTGGACGCCAACAACGATGAGGATGGCGGCGCCGATGGCGGCGAACGGCAACAGGCCTGCCCAGCTTCCGAGGATAGACCGCCCGAGTTCACGATCGCCCGCGTGGATCGCCTGATCGAACGCCCCACGGTGCAGGCCGATGAGGGAGACGACAGCCCGATCGTATTGATCGAAGTCGTAGCTGGAGGAACCTGCCGCCCGCCCGGTGAGCAGTCTAATCGCCTGCTGATCATCCCCTACTCCGGCGAGCTGCCGAATCCGCTGGTCGTCAGACTGGAACTGCTGGTACCGCGTCAGGACGACGGTGAGGGCGGGACCGGAATGTGCACGTGCCTCGTCCCCGTAGAACCCCCCGGGAAACTTCACCGCGCGCGGGTTCGCGAGATACTTCTTCATGGCGCCGCTGAGCCCGGCGTAATACTCGCCGAGGTTTCCGGACGGAACGTAAAGGACCGTCTGCGACTTATCCAGGTAAGCGAGGGAATAGGTATCGGCCCGTCCCGGGTCGAGCAGGAAGCGGCCCTCGTCGGCGAGCAGGCTGTTACTGATCGCACGGGCACGGGACATCGTGAGGATCGAATCGAACCCACCAAATTTGGCGGACTGCAGGTGCCCAGCCTCGCCGGACAGCAGGCGGACCGCCGATACGGTCAGCACGATCAGCCCGATCGTCGCGAGCGCCAGCGCGGGGTTCAGCAGCCGCCGGAAGTGCGCAGCGACGAACAACTGCAGGCCAAAGACAATCGCGATCATGACAAGGCCCGCAAGTGCAACCCAGAGCCGACCGGACAACATCGCCGAACGTTTCGCCACATAGGCTTCGCGGACCGTCGCACCGCCCTCGAGGGTCAGATTGTATGCCTTCGGGAGCAGTTCCAGCTTCATCAGGTCAGCTGCCTGGCGGTACACGGCGATAACACTGCCCGGCGGCGGCCCGGCTGGGGGATTCGCTTGCTCGTCGAGTAGTATCGCCTGGCTGGCGAGCCGCTCGTATCGCCCGAGCCCATCAAGGACGGAGCGCACCGTTGCCTGGTCTGTGGGATCACCGGCGGACAGCTCCGCGGCCTGCACCGCGGCGCGGTCGGCCGTGGCCCGGTCCTGACCGTACCGATTGAGTGCCTGCTGGCGAGTGCCCAGGCTCTGCTCGCGACCGGTAAGCAGGAGGCCGACTACCTGCGAGTCCAGGTCGCTAAGGGCGAAGTACAGATCGCTGGTTGCGAGAACTTGCGGTCCGGCGTCATGCCCGATAACGCGCAGCCCGTCCCGTGCGTTTCCGATGGCGAAACTCGCAACGATGCAGTACCCGGCGATCGAGAGCACCGCTACGGTAGCGAGTGCGCGGATGCGGCCTGGTGTGGTCTGTAATCCCAGGCGGACGAGGAGGGCGGTGGGCAGCGAGCTGCGCGGTCCCTGCGGCGGAGTCGAGGGCGTCCCCTTGACGAGCATCCTTAAGTGTCAACTGTGACCTTCAGCTTCCGCAAGGCTTGCCCCTGTGGAAACTCACCTACAAATGCACGGCCCCCGGCGTGTTTGTGTTATGTGACCATGTGTTCTCGATACCTGGTTTAAGATGTATTCGTAGGGGGTGAGGCTGCGGTGGTCGTTGCGGCCGTAGTAGCGGCGGGCGTGGGCGATGTTGGCGAACCCGGCGTGGCAGAAGGCATCGGTGACCAGGTTGCGGATGGCGGCGTAGGCGTTCGGCTGGTTCCCGGTGGAGTCGGCTTGGCTGCGGCGGCGCGGCGCTGCTCGCCCTCGTGCCGGCTGGCGCGGGCGGAAGGGCATCAGGCGGGCTGGTCGGCAGGACGGCGAGGTATACGTACAGCGCCGCGTTGAAGGCCCCGGCGTCTACAGCGCCGAAAATCCTGGAGAAGGTCCGGGCGCTCGGCGGGCGCATCCGCCAAGCCCACGGGCCGCGCCGCCCGCCGAGCGCGGCCAGCGTGTCCTGTGAGCAGCCGACCGCCCATTCGGCGACTGCCGCAGGCGAGTCGTGCCCGGCCGCCGTGAATGCGCAAACCGCCAGGCCCAGCACGAACTCAAGCGGATGCCAGCGGCCCAGCCGCGAGCGAGGGCCCGGGACGCGAGCCAGCCACTCGCGCAGGCAGCAGCGTGACTCATCAGCGGCAATAGCCTCGGCCAGCTCTCCGGCCGGGATGTCGATCGGAGAAGATAGCAGCACGGGCACGGGTTTTCCGACGGTCGTGGCAGGTTGGCACCTTCGATCTTGGAAAGCCATGCCCGCCTGTCAAACCGAGCATTTAGCCCAGGACAGACACGGCGTCACGAAAACCCACTGACGGCCCCACCCGACCCCAAACATCAAACTCGCCGGGGCCGTGCCTACAAATGGGCCAAGTGGACGCCCTTATACTATTTGACTACGGTCCAACGGGGAGGTCGCCGACAATCGGGGGCATCACTCAGCCCTGGCCTTGACGATGGAGCGGCTCGCCCGCAACCTCAGGGAAGGTCCGAGGTGATTATGACTGGCGTGGGTATCATTGACGACGGCATGCCCGCGAGCTCGCCGACTCTCGTCGGCGAGCTCGCGGGCATGTACAACTACGCGCGCGAGGTCGCCGACGCCGAAAGACGCCTACCGGATTCCGTTTCCGCCGACGTCAACGGGTTGCGCGACCAGGTCGTCAAGACCGCTGCCGAGATGGCCAAGCTCGCTGACGGCCCTGTCACAATCGGTGTAGTTGGCGAGTTCTCCGCAGGCAAGTCGCTTCTTCTCGGATTACTACTCGGCGCACCAGATCTGCTGCCCGTGGGCGATGACGCCACCACGGCGAACGTGACCGCGCTGCACCTGACCGAAGGCCCAGCCGATAAGCCTACGACGATCGAAATCGCCCGGGTTCAGTACCTGTCCATGGGGAGCCTCGACGACTGCCTCAGGCATCTCGTCGACGAGCTGGTCCTTCGCGCTGAAGCCGCTGGGCTACCCCCGGAAGCCAGGCAGGCGGTCCATGCACTGCACCCTGGCGAACAGTTCTGGCCGGCCCTTGAGAGCTGGTGCCGTGACGTGGCCTGGCCCACCCAGGATGCCCGCCTGACCTTGCTGGTCCGCGAGCTGATGCGGCTGCGTGACGCTGTGACCTACGCGACGCCCTACCTGGGTTGGACGACCGACGTCGAACCACAGGTGTTCCGTACCGCGCTGCATCTTCCCAGTTCCGACCCTGATCCGTCCACCTTTCCACGGCCGCATATCCCGGCAGTGGATCTGAGCGCCCGACCCGGACAGCTCGCCCCCGAGCAGCTCCGCGCGACGCTGCCGCTGGTCGAGCGGGTCACTCTAGATGTGCGTGTACCGCAGCACGTGTGGGACCTCAGCGAGCTTCGCGGCCACAATCAGTTGGTGCTGCTCGACTTCCCCGGCCTGAACTCGACGATCTCCGGTGTCCGTGACCGCTACCTCAGCCGCCGCGAGCTGGCCGGTGTCACCACGATCTTCATCTTGCTCAACGCCCAGGCGGCAGGCAGCGCTGGGCCGACCGAGTTCCCCGCCATGATGAGTCGCAAGCGGGAGGACATGCGGGACAGGGTTCTCGTCGGCATCGGCCGGTTTGACCAGTTGCCGAATCTCATCACCCCGGATCTGTATCGGGGAAGTGAAAGTACCGCTCGCGTGACCGACCGTCGGCTCGTCGATGAGGTGCTCAGAGCCGTCGTCAGCAACGCCCGCCTGCTGGTGGGCACTGACCACGACGAGCGGATCCTCTTTCACTCCGCGATGGTCGGTATCGACGCCCTCAATAGGCGGCAGCCGGGCCGAGCCCACTACAGCAGCGAGTTCGAGGCCAGCCGGCGGCTGGCCGAACACATCCCACGGGCGCTGGCAGAGGCGGAGAAGTGGGGCCGGATCGCTGATCGTCTCAGAGTCGACGATCCCGCGAGCACGCTACGGCCTGCGCTTGCGGCATTCAGTATCGACGGCGGTGTTCAGCGAATCCGGGAACGGCTGGAGAGTCATGTGAAGGCACACGGGCTAGACCAGCGGCTCGCGGACCTAGACAAGGAAGCGGATAAGCTGGAGGAGCAGCTGCAGCTGCTGGTCCACGCATGCCGTGACTTCAGCGCGGAGGCGGAGAGCCGGGCGGCGCGCGAGCCGGTGGAGTTGTTGTTGGAAGCGGTCCGCCAGCAGCTTGGCGATCTGAAAGACCGGGCGGCCAACGAGCTCGGCGACCCGCGGCACGTCCGGCTACCCGATGGCACCAGCCTTGCCGAGGCGGTGGAGCGGCGCGCGGTCGATGAGGTCTTCTCATGGCCGGAATGGTCGAGGCTGTTCGAGGCCGTTCAAGACGGTGTCATCGCCTCGCGAATTGTCGATCCACATCCTCTGCCATTCGACGACGATGATGATGAGGACCCCGTGCTGGGGCTCCCGGTAACGACCAGCGAGTTCGCCCAGCGGTTCGCACACGCCGTCTCTACCTGCGAACAATATGCCCTGGAGCAGGCATGGAAGGCGCTAGACGACTGGGTGCGGCGAGCGAATGTGGGGCTTGGCCGGGTGCGAGAGAGCCTGCCCTCGGTGATTGACGCCGATGCGGAGCGTCGGATCCGGAAGCAGTTCGGCGACCGCGGTTTTCCGCGCAGGCTCGCGGGAGCTCTCGATCTCGGATGGCTCCCCTCCTGGGCCCAGGAGGCCGCCGAAAAGCAGCTAGCGAAGGACGGATCTGCCGACACGGTGGATCCTGCCGCAGCCTTTCCTCTCCGGATGGACGCCGGGTTCGCATGGGACCCTGACGCGCCGATGGAGGTGCGGGAGGCGGCAGTCGCTGCATTGGCACGCCATCAGATCCGTCCAGCCCGGCTACGCCGAGAGCTGGTTAATGGGGTGGTAGCCGTCGTGTTCGCCCGGCTGGGCATCCTTCAGATCGAGATCGCGCGGTCCGTCACGGACGGGCTCCAGCGCACGCGTACCGGCCTGGATCGGTCAGATCAGTACGTTGATGCGGTGCTCGGCGTCACCGAGGCGAGCCACGTCGATCCTGCTGCCGAGCTGGCCGCCATCAGGCGGCCGCCGAAGCGCCCCGGACCGCGAGGCTGAGATGGATCTGACAGTCCGGGTCGTGAGCGACGCCAAGCGCTGCGTACCGGTCGGCGGCGGCCGGTTTGCCTTGCGCCCGGTTGGCGGGCGGTTCTCGCTGCCGCAACTCGAGCTCGGACGCGCCGGCGATGGGCCGCCGCCGCGTCTAGTCGCCTTTCGGGCCGGTAGCAGCTCACCGAGCGGCGCCCTCGCCGATGCTGTCCTGGCTGCCTGGAGCGCCACTGCCCCGGAGCCCCAGGTGATCGACCGGCCAGTGAGGTCGACCGCTGGCAGCGCGATCGATGCCCGGCTCGTCGCTTCGGCCGGAAACCGGCCAATCGTTGTCACCTGGCATGGCAGCTACGCCGTCGAGCCAAACCCACCCGAAGAGTTCGAGGTCACCGTGGAACTGAACTTCCAGCAGACGACCAAAGAGCCGGTATCGGTGTCGCATCCGGGCTTTGTGGCGATCGACTTCGGCACTTCCAACTCGACAGTCGTGCTGTTCGACCAAGACAAGCTGTATACCCGGCCGCTCGCGGGGCGGCAGGCAGCCCGGCTGCGAGACGATCTGATTGCGCTGCTCGAGGACCCTACGGTTCCGGCCGAGAGCACTGGTCAGTTCACGGACCTGATCGAGCGGATCGCACGCTCGGTCTCGACGGGCAGAACGGTTGGCGACCCCCGCGACCAGCTAGCGGCGGCGCTCCGCGACGAGTCCCTAGCCGATCCTCACCGGGATCCGGACCAGCTGTATGCAGTCCTCCTAGGCTTGGAGCGAGAGCTGAGTAGCCGCCGCCAGCCCCTTCGAAGCTGGCTGACGACCAAACTGCACCGATGCTATGACGCAGCATTCGCCGTGCCCAGCCTCGATGGGCTCCAGCTGTTCCCGGTCGAGCTCGACCCCGTCACCGGTAGTCACGAGGTACCCAGCCGCATCGAGGTGACGCAGGTGTCGCCCTTGCGGGTCCGGATGACAACAGATGACGGCAGGCTTGCTGACAGTTCCTCCGCGGGCGCCCGTCAGATCCTTTTCGGCCTGAAACAGTACCTCGGCAAACCCGAGCCGCGTGAGATCAGCGGCGACGGGTCCGACCGGGGGACGGTCGACACGGATCAGTTGATCGCGGCCGCTCTCGGGTTCCTGGTCGACCAGTCCAACGCTTATGTCGAACTGAACCCCCGGATGCTCGGGCGCGGCAGGCTCAACCACGCGGTGATCACCTACCCGACCGTCGCTCCGCCCGCGGTCCGGCAGCGGCTGCGTGAGCTGCTACTCGACCCGTCGGGCGGCCCGGGCCTCGCGCAGGTTAACGCGTCCTACGACGAGGCCATCGCAGCGGTGATGTTCTTTCTCATGCGTGACTTCGGCGGGGAATACGAGGTCGGCGTTGAGGCGGTGAAGTCCCGCTACCGCGCTGTGGGCGAGAAGGCGTGGGCACAGAACATCCTCGTGATCGACATCGGCGGCGGAACCACTGACATCGCGCTGGTGACGATGACGCTGAAAGACCAGACGCCGGAAGAACCCCGAGCCGACCCGCGCTGGTTCGGCCGCTACTACGTCCTCACGCCTCAGGTTCGCGGATCTACCGGCCACCTCCAGCTCGGCGGCGAGTATCTCACCCTGCGAGTGTTCCGGTGGCTTAAGGCCGCTGTTGCCGACGTGCTGCTCACCCACGCGCCAGAGCAGTATAAGCAGAAGATCAATGCGCTGCCGAAGCGGTACCGCGCCGAATCAGAGTACCGGTCCGGCAGCCTCGTCGAGGCCGTCCTGGCCGACCCCGACGGTGCGAAGGGCACCACGCTCGGCGTGGTGGAAGACATCGCGCCAACCCGATGGAGGGACAACCCGGCCAACGAACAGGCGTTCTGGTTGCTTTGGCAGCTCGCGGATCGGGCCAAGCTGGCTCTTGGCGCCCCGGCAGCGGCGACGTTCCCGATCTCTGCCACGGAAGTACGCCAGGTAGTCAACGCGATCGCGACTGCCGCCGCTGGACCGGCGGCCGACCTGCCGGAGCTGCCGGATCCCGCCCTGGAACTCGCCGTCGAGCCCTTCATGCAGCTCGTTCGGGAACCTCTGGCGGAGGTGATGCGGCTCGCGACAAATCTAGTGCTGGACCGGTTCGCGGCTGATCAGACCGAAAAACTGGACCGCATCATCCTCACCGGGAAGACAAGCGCACTCACTCAGGTTCGCGACGCACTGAGAGACGACTTCGGCTTCATCAAAGGTCGGGACGGCCGGGTCCGGTGGAACAGCGCCGGTGTGACTGTGGAACGCGATTACTCCAAGCTCGCCACCGCCATCGGAGCTTGCTGGGCCGAGAGCATCCGGCAGTTCACGTTCGATCCTGATGGCGCGCGACGCCGCCTGCGCGAGGGTAAGACGGTGCTTGATGTTGATGTAAACAATCTGTTCTTCAATCTGCCCTGCACGTTCGCCCTAGAGGAGCTGGCGGGCTTCGGCGAGCGCCTTAAGGTCGGCACAGAACTGTTCCAGCTGGATGAACAGCCGATCGGCAAGGCAAGGAGCAGCTGGGATCCACTGAGCGAAACCGTCAGTGTGCACCGGATGATCGACTCCAGGGATGGCACCCTCTGGGGCAACTTCAAGTTCCGCGAGTACGCCCAGACCCAGACCCCGCCGCTCCAGCTCGATGAGACGATCTGGAATACTGACAGCGACGGATCCGATTCCCAAGGGAAGATCAAGGCCCAGCTGGAGGTTACCCACGACCTCGACCTGTCGATCATGCTCTGCCGAGGTGAACCGCACTACATCCCCGTCGGCCCCTCGATCGACGTGCTCGCCGCGATCCGGGAGGCCTTCGGGCCGGATCAGTGTGGTGAGGACGACACGCTCCCGGAGGCACTGCCTGGCGACATTATGGTCGACTCGCTGACGGCCGGCTCGACGACCAGGGGGAACACTGTCGTATTCGAGGCGAATAAGACGCTTGAGTTCGACAAGATCTTCTTCGACAGCGATGACGAGGCCGCCACGCCGACGCCTGGCATCGTGAGCCCCTATGGGTTGGAATTCCCAGCTAACCGCCGGGCATACGGCCCTGTTGGCGGTTGGACGTTCACGCTTCGGTTCCCTGGTGGTGAAAAGACGATCGGGACACTACAACGCCCGGTACTGTCAGGCGGTAACTTCCCCACTCGCTACAGTGCCACCCTGGACCGGCGCGGCAACCTGCGGGTACACGCGGGAGACTTGCCCTACCGCAAGGCCGAAACCCTGGTGGACGTGGAGCGGCCGGGCCGCGTCTTTACGGTGAAGGTTCCACCGGCCCAGCCGGCGCACGACGAGAACCGCAACCCCTTCAACGGGACGCACTAATGTCGTCGGTCCGCGAGCTATTGGACAATCAGTCATCGGAGCTGGCCGCAGTGCTCCGGTACAGCCTGGTCGGCCTGCGTGCATCTCTGGATACGGCGCTCCGCGATCACTTGGACGACCCGGGGTCGGTGGCCTGCCGGCGCGTCGTGG
>Ga0335078_10019268_pt1 | contig 10143 bp, 10 predicted proteins | sample Lox_Sample_32_FD_206711 | JGI IMG/M metagenome (GOLD analysis project Ga0335078, IMG submission 206711) | Soil microbial communities from Loxahatchee National Wildlife Refuge, Florida, United States - Lox_Sample_3.2 | ecosystem: Environmental > Terrestrial > Soil > Wetlands | place: USA...
GGGTCGCTTTGCCGACCAGGTTCTCCTCGGGCACGAAGCCCCAGGCGCGCCCGTCCTCGCTGTTGTCGCGGTTGTCGCCCATCATCAGATAGTGCCCCGGCGGCACGTCTCCCTGCCACGGGGGGGTCCGCGTCCAGCCGGGCGCGTCCTCGTCGCCGCACACGTAGCCACGGATGTTGCTGCGGTTGCAGCCCGCCAGGAGCGGCGCCCGATCGAGGGCCACCGGGCAGAATATCGCCTGGTGCTCGTGGCCGCCAAGGCGCTCGCTGGCGATCGACAGGTTCATGTAGCAGCCGTCGTTGAACTTGTGCGCCTCGAGCGTGAATTGCACCGGCTGGCCGTTGATGACGATGCGGTTGTCGCGGACCTCGACGTGGTCGCCCGGCAAGCCCACCAGGCGCTTGATGTAGTTGGTGCTCGGGTCGAGCGGATAGCGGAACACCACCACATCGCCGCGCTGCGGCTCGCCGGTGGCCACGAGCTTGCGGTTGAGCACCGGCAGGCGCAGACCGTAGGCGTACTTGTTGACCACGATGAAGTCCCCGTCGAGCAGCGTCGGCATCATCGAGTCCGACGGGATGCGGAACGGCTCGAACACGAAGGAGCGCAGGACGAGCACCACCAGCGCCACCGGGAAGAAGCTGCGTGCGTAGTCGACCGTGCCGGGCTCGGCGACGGTGGCCGGATCGCGGCCGGCGGCACGAGCGGCCTCGAGGCGCTGCGGCCGCAGCAGCGCGCTGTCGAACGCCCACACGACCCCCGTGATCACGGTGATGGCGAGCAGCACGGCGCTGAAGTCGAGCCGCTCGGCGAGCAGCAGCCGCACCACCGCGGCGAGGATCAGCACCGGCAGCACGGCGTACAGCGCACGCATCAGCGCGGCGGGCTGCGCCGCGGCGCCGGGTGCGCGCCGCGGCTGCAGCAGCCAGTCGTCGACCACGCAGATCAGACCCACCGGCAAGGCGAGCCACGACAGGAGCACGATCAGCTGCATCAGGTTTGGCATGGCGGCCCTAGTGCTTGCGTCCGACCTGCAGCACGGCGAGAAACGCCTCCTGCGGGATTTCCACGTGACCGAGCTGTTTCATGCGTTTCTTGCCTTCCTTCTGTTTCTCGAGGAGCTTGCGCTTGCGGGTGATGTCGCCGCCATAGCACTTCGCCAGCACGTTCTTGCGCAGCGCCTTGACCGTGGCGCGCGCGATCACCGCGCTGCCGATCGCCGCCTGCACCGCCACCTCGAACATCTGTCGCGGGATGAGCTCCTGCATCTTGTCCACCAGCTCGCGGCCGCGCTGGTAGGCGCTCTCCTTGTGCACGATGATCGACAGCGCGTCGACCTTGTCGCCGTTGATGAGGATGTCGAGCTTGACGAGCGGTGCGGCCTCGAAGTGGCTGAACTCGTAGTCGAAGGAGGCGTAGCCGCGGCTCGCCGACTTGAGTCGGTCGAAGAAGTCCAGCACGACCTCGGCGAGCGGCAGCTGGTACTGCAGCGATACCTGCGTGCCGAGGTACAGCATCTTGTTCTGCGTGCCGCGCTTGTCGTTGCAGAGCTTGAGCACCGCGCCGACGTGATCCGGGGGCACCAGGATGTTGGCGATGATGATCGGCTCGCGCAGCTCCTCGATGGCGTCCGCGGTGGGAAGCTTGGCCGGGTTGTCGACGTACTCGACCGTGCCGTCGGTGCGCGCCACCTCATAAACCACCGTCGGTGCGCTGCTGACCAGTGTGAGCTCGTACTCGCGCTCGAGCCGCTCCTGCACGATGTCCATGTGCAGCAGCCCGAGGAACCCGCAGCGGAACCCGAAGCCGAGCGCACCGGAGACTTCCGGCTCGTAGTGGAGCGCGGAATCGTTGAGGCGCAGCTTGGCGAGCGCGTCGCGGAACTTCTCGTAGTCCTCCGAGTTCACCGGAAAGAGCCCGGCGAACACCCGTGGCTTGATCTGCTTGAAGCCCGGGAGCGGTGCGGCCGCCGGCCGGTTCTCCAGCGTGATCGTGTCCCCGACCGGGGCGCCGTCGATCTCCTTGATGCCCGCGACCACGAAGCCGACGTCGCCGGTGGCGAGCTCCTGCTCGACCACCGCCTTGGGCGTGAAGCGGCCGAGGCGGTCGACGTGGTGACTGCGCCCGGTCGAGACCACGCGGATCTTGTCGCCGGTCCTGAGACTGCCGTTCATGACGCGCACCAGCGACACGACGCCCACGTAGTTGTCGAACCAGGAATCGATGATCAGCGCCTGCAGCGGCGCGGCGCCGTCGCCGCGCGGCGCGGGAATGCGCCGGATGAGCACCTCGAGAAGCTCCGCGACGCCGTCGCCGGTCTTGGCGCTCACCCGGACCGCATCCGTCGCCTCGATGCCGATGATCTCCTCGATCTCGCGCGCCACCCGCTCGGGGTCCGCCGACGGCAGGTCGATCTTGTTGATGACCGGCAGCACCTCGAGCCCCTGCTCGGTGGCGGTGTAGCAGTTGGCGACGCTCTGTGCCTCGACGCCCTGCGAGGCGTCCACCACCAGCAGCGCGCCGTCGCAGGCCGCGAGCGAGCGCGACACCTCGTAGGAGAAATCGACGTGCCCCGGGGTGTCGATCATGTTGAGCTGGTAGCGCTCGCCATCGCGGGCGCCGTAGTAGAGCGTGACGCTCTGCGCCTTGATGGTGATCCCGCGCTCGCGCTCCAGATCCATGGAGTCGAGCACCTGCTCCTGCATCTCGCGGTCGGCGAGTCCGCCGCACAGCTGGATGAACCGATCGGCGAGCGTCGATTTGCCGTGATCTACGTGCGCGATGATGGAGAAGTTACGTATGTTCCGCATGAATCAGGGACAGCCGCTCACCGGTCCGGACACGCCGTGGCCTAGTCCAGCGGCGGGCGGATTATAGGGAAAATTGCTCCTTCTGGCCCGTCGGGCCGGGGCGCCTCAGGCAGGCGGTGTCCCACGCAGCAGCCGCTCGAGCTCCGCCCGGTCCAGGCGGTGCCGGCACACGCGGCTGCCATCGAGCAGCAGCACCGGGACGTCGAGGCCGTGGCGGCGGGCGAGCTGCGGGTCGGCATCGACGTCGACGACCTCGAGGGGTGGCAGGGGAAGGGTGCGCGCCAGTGCGGCGAGCTCGCGCTGCATGGCCTCGCAGAGCTCGCAGTCGTGGCGCGTAACGAGCACCAGGCGGGGAGCGGCGCCCGGCGATGCCGTCACTGTGGCGGGCGCGGACAGCCGGGCGGCACGCAGGCCACCGCAGAGGCGTCGCCCGGGGCGGCGCTCCCGGCCCGGACCTGCGTGGCAATGAAGCGCACGGTGGCCGGCGGCACCTCGCCCACGGCCGTGACCTTGCGACCGTCGCTGGTGAAGGAGAAGGCGCACGAGGAGCCGATGCAGGTCGACTCCGCCTGCGTGGAGTGCGTGCCGTTCGCGGGCGGCTCACGCTGCTCGACGAACACCGACACCGACGCGAGTCCATCGGTGAACACCACGTGGGTCGCCGGCACCGAGGAGCCGGGCAGCGTCTGCGACCCCTGTACCAGCATGCGGAAGCCGCGCGGCAGCTTGAGACTGCTCCACACCGAAGCCGGCAGCGCCGGCGGCGCGCCCGCGGCTACATCGTTGCGCAGCCAGCGGAAGCCGTCGGTCGCGACGTCCGGCTTGAACGCCGAGTCGGCGATATGCGCAGGCAGCGTCAGGTTGGCGAACACGATCTGCTCGATCACGTGCCCGCCGCTGTCGCACAGCTGGGTCTTCAGCGGCATGGCGGTGGCATCGTCGATCCACAGCCGGTAGCCGTAGCGGAACTCGTCGCGGGGCGCGATCGTGATGAGATGCGTGTCGCGGCGGTTGAGGCGGGTACGGGCGAGCTCCTGAATGTCATAGTAGTTCGCGGTCTCCGGCGAGACCGCCGGGAAGCTCACCAGCGACTGCTCGGGCGGACGCTGCTCGACCAGCACCGTGCGCTTGTCGGGCAGGTAGCAGCTCAGGAGCTGTCCCGAGCGGATGAACTCGCGCCCCGAGCCATCGAGCGACACGAGCCGCTCGGCCACCTTGCCGTCCTGCAGGCGATGGATGATGCGCAGCATCTGCACCGTGCCGCCATGCCAGTGCGCGAAGGTGCCGTCGTAATTGCGCGTGGTGAGCGCCTGGTTCATGCGCTCCAGCCACTGCTCAGGCGCCACCGCCGGCGAGGCGCTGGCGGCGGGTTCCGCCGGCGGGGCTACGGCCGCCAGCGCGCCGTGCGCGGCCGCGACGGCCAGCACCAGCAGCAACGCCCGGGCGGACTCGCTATTGTGGGTGGCTCGGCGCATCGCCCGGTGGATCGGTCAGGACCTCGATGGACACCGGGGTTGCGGCGCCGGCGCCTCCCGACTCGCTGGTGATGAACGAGGACAGCAGCGTGCCGCGCGTCATCGGCGGGCTGTACATGCTGTGCGCCACGACGTAATTGGCGAGCTCCGCGGCCGGAACGGCCGCGCCGGCGCCCCGCTGCACCGGGGGTACGACGTAGCCGGGCGCGCCGCTCATGGCGGCGCTCGCGGCACGCGCTGCCGGAGCGGCGGCCCGCGGGGTGTTCACGGCGACCGGCGGCGCCACCACTATCGCGGTGCCCTGCGGCGCCTGCGCACGCAGTACCAGGATCGAGACGGCGGCGACACCGGCCGCGAGCGCGGCTCCGGCGAGCGGCCGCAGCCAGCGTGCACCGCCGGGGCGCGACACGCCGCCGGCGGCGAGCGCCGGCTCCGCCCGCATCACCACGCTCACGCGCGAGGCGACCCGTGCGTTCAGGCGTACGCCGCGCTCGGCGCGGATCGCCGCACCGATGACCGCGTAGCGCCCCCAACGCGCCTTCAGCTGCTCATCGCGCGACAGGCGCCGCGCCAGCAGCTCGCACTCGCCGGCGGGCAGCTCGTCGTCGAACATGGCAGACAGCTGACTGTCGAGCTCTTCTTTCATCCCAGCTCCTCGGCACGGCCCAGGCCGCCCTCGAACACTTCACGCAGGCGCCGGTCGATCGCCTCGCGCGCGCGAAAGATCCGCGAGCGCACCGTCCCCACGGGGCAATCCATGGCGGCGGCGATCTCCTCGTACGACAGCCCCTCGAGCTCGCGCAGCACGATGGCGGTGCGCAGGTCCTCCGGCAACCCGTCGATGGCCGCGTTGACGATCGAGCGGATCTCGTCGGTGAGCACCAGCCCCTCGGGAGTCTCGGAATCCTTCATCCGGCCTTGCATTTCGTAGGACTCATCGCTGTTGCGATCGACGTTGTACTCGATTGGGCTGCGGTCGCGGGACACTACGGCGTTCTTGGCGGTGTTGATCGCTATGCGGTACAGCCAGGTATAGAAAGCGCTGTCGCCGCGAAACTGCGGCAGGGCACGGTAGGCCTTGATGAAGGCCTCCTGGGCGATGTCCTCGGCCTCGGCCGGATTGCGCACATAACGCATGACCAGCTTGACGAGCTTGTGCTGGTACTTGAGGACCAGCGCATCGAATGCCCCCTTGTCGCCGCGCTGCACGCGGCGCACCAGACTCAGATCGCTTTCATCGGCGCCCATGAGCGCCCCCTAGCCTTCGGCCGAGGGCCGCCGTGTCGCGCGCTGGATAGACTGTGACCCCGTGTAAAAGTTCAGCATGGCGGGAGAACCGTGACACAGATCGCGGATTCGTGCCGTCAGCTCGCAAAGCTCGCGCTCCCCCGGACGCTCCTCCCCCAGAAGGTACCCCGCCAGCAGCGGATCGGGCAGCGCGAGCAGCCGCTCGAACGCCTGCCGCTCGGCCGCCGCTGCCTGCGGCAGCGCCCGCCGCGCAAAGCGCTCGAGCAGGATGTCGAGCTCCTTCATGCCGCGCCGGCAGCGCCACAGCAGCCGGCCGTCGGCGGCATCCGCGCCTGACCCGGTGTGCTCGCCTGACTCGGCAGCGGGACTCATGGGCTTGGGCCTGAGGTCACGCGCTCAACCCGAGCGCTCGGCGAGCATCTTCTTGATCTCGGCGATCGCTCTCGCCGGGTTCAGGTCCTTCGGGCAGACGTCGGTGCAGTTCATGATGGTGTGGCAGCGGTACAGCCGGAAGGGATCCTCGAGCTCATCGAGCCGCTCGCCGGTCGCCTCGTCGCGGCTGTCGATGATCCAGCGGTATGCCGCAAGCAGTGCCGCGGGACCGAGGAAGCGGTCGCTGTTCCACCAGTAGCTCGGGCAGGAGGTCGAGCAGCAGGCGCACAGGATACAGGCCGCGGGCCGGTCGATCAGCTCCTGCTCCTCCTTGCTCTGCAGCCGCTCGTGATCGGGCGGCGCCGGGGTGCGCGTCTGCAGCCAGGGTTTCACAGCCGCATACTGCGCGTAGAAGTTGCTCAGGTCCGCCACCAGGTCCTTGACCACCGGCAGATGCGGCAGCGGGTAGATGCGGATCTCGGCCGCCAGATCGTGCATCGAGGTGGTGCAGGCGAGGCCGTTCAGCCCGTTGATGTTCATGGCGCACGAGCCGCAGATGCCCTCGCGGCAGGAGCGGCGGAAGGTGAGCGAGGAGTCGAGCTGCGCCTTGATGTAGATCAGTGCATCGAGCAGCATCGGCCCGCAGCTCTTCGCGTCGATCTCGAAGCTGTCGATGCGCGGGTTGCCTTGCGTCTCCGGGTTGTAGCGGTAGATATGTATGGTGCGCAGCTCACGCGCGCCGGGCGCGGCGCGGTGCGTGACCCCGGGCACGGGGCGTGAGTTGCGGGGCAGGCGGAACTCAGCCATCGCTCAGGTCCTCATTCAATAGGTGCGCGCCTTGGGAGGGATCGACTCGACTTCGCCGGTGAGCGTCTCGAGGTGCACCGGGCGGTAGTCGAAACGCACCCGCCGCGGCCCCTCCACCCACGCCAGGGAGTGTTTCAGCCAATTGCGGTCGTCGCGCTGCGGGAAGTCCTCGCGCGCGTGCGCACCGCGGCTCTCGGTGCGATTCGCGGCCGAGTGTATCGTGGCGGTGGCCTGCAGCAGCAGGTTCTCGAGCTCGAGCGTCTCGATGAGGTCGGTGTTCCAGACGAGCGAGCGATCGGTGACGCGCACCTCGGCGAACGACTCGAAGGTCTGACCGAGGCGCTCGATCCCCTGCGCCAGGCTTTCGCCGGTGCGAAACACCGCCGCATCGAGCTGCATGGTCTTCTGCATCTCGACGCGGATCGCGGCCGTGCCGCGCGTTCCATCGGCGCGCCGCAGCCGGTCGAGCCGCGCCACCGCGCTTTCCCCGGCATCCGCGGCGAGCGGTGCATGCACGCTCCCGGGCTTCACCAGCTCGGCGCAGCGTCGTGCCGCTTCGCGGCCGAATACCACCAGATCGAGCAGCGAGTTGGAGCCCAGGCGATTGGCGCCGTGCACCGATACGCAGGCGGCCTCACCCACCGCCATGAGTCCCGGCACCACGCTGTCGGGATTGCCGTCCTTCGGACACACCACCTCGCAGCGGTGATTGCAGGGGATGCCGCCCATGTTGTAGTGCACGGTCGGCTGCACCGGGATCGGCTCGCGCGTGACGTCGACGCCGGCGAAGATGCGCGCCGTCTCGGCGATGCCCGGCAGCCGCTCGTGAATCACCGCGGCACCGAGATGCTCGAGGTGCAGGTCGATGCAGTCGTGCTCCGGGCCCGCGCCGCGCCCCTCGCGGATCTCGACCGTCATGGCGCGGCTCACGACATCACGCGAGGCGAGGTCCTTGGCGTTCGGAGCGTAGCGGCTCATGAAACGCTCGCCGCGCGAGTTGGTGAGATAGCCGCCCTCGCCGCGCGCCCCCTCGGTGATCAGACACCCGGCGCCGTAGATCCCGGTGGGATGGAACTGCACGAACTCCATGTCCTGCAGCGGCAAGCCCGCGCGCAGCACCATGGCATTGCCGTCCCCGGTGCAGGAATGCGCCGAGGTGCAGGAGAAATAGGTGCGCCCGTAGCCGCCGGTCGCGAGGATGGTCATGTGGGCGCGAAAGCGGTGCAGCGTGCCGTCCGCGAGGTCGAGCGCCACGACGCCGCGGCACACCCCGTCCTGCATGATGAGATCGATGGCGAAGTACTCGACGAAGAAGGTCGCGGCGTGCCGGATCGACTGCTGGTAGAGGGTATGCAGCATCGCATGCCCGGTGCGGTCGGCCGCGGCGCAGGTGCGCTGCGCGATGCCCTTGCCGAAATGCGTGGTCATGCCGCCGAAGGGACGCTGGTAGATGCGCCCGCTCTCGGTGCGCGAGAACGGCACGCCGTAGTGCTCGAGCTCGATGACCGCCGCCGGCGCCTCCTTGCACATGAGCTCGATGGCGTCCTGGTCCCCGAGCCAGTCCGAGCCCTTGACCGTGTCGTACATGTGCCAGCGCCAGTCGTCCTCGCCCATGTTGCCGAGGGCCGCGGAGATGCCGCCCTGCGCGGCCACCGTATGGCTGCGGGTCGGAAACAGCTTGCTGATGCAGGCGGTCGACAGGCCGCTCTCCGCCAGCCCGAGCGTGGCCCGCAGCCCCGCGCCCCCCGCGCCCACTACGACGACGTCGTAGCTGTGATCGATGAGCGGGTAGGCGCTCACGGCGGTCCTCCGAGCGCCACCTTGAGCACCGCGAAGACTCCCGCCGCCGCGAGCAGCACGTGCAGGAAACTGAGGAGCGTCAGCGTCACGGTGCGCGCGCCCGCCGCCGGCACGTAATCCTCCACGACCACGCGCACGCCGAGCTGTGAGTGCCAGGTCGCAACGCCCAACAGCAGGATGAGCAGCAGCGGTGTCGGGCCGTGCCGCTCCCAGGCCGCCACCGTCGTGTAATCGAGCGACGGCAATGCGAGGAGCGACACCACGAACCAGATGGCGAGCGGCACCAGCGCCACCGAGGTGAGCCGCTGCATCAACCAGTGGTGGACGCCCTCCTTCGCCGAGCCCGCGCCCAGCACGCGACGCAGCGGGGTGCGCAGGCTCACGGTGAGCGTCCTCCGAGCACGAACACGCAGTAGCCGATCAGCAGCATCAGCGCCACGCTCACCACCACCACCACCCGGGCACTGCGCCGCGACTGCGCGCGCTCCAGCAGGCGACCGGTGTCCCACAGCAGGTGGCGAATGCCGGCGACCAGGTGATAGCAGAAGGCGACGATGCAGGCGGCATATACGAGCTTCATCGCCGGCAGGCCGAGGAGGCGCGCGGCGCGTGCCGCGGCGAGCGGCCCGCCCGCGACCGTGCACAGCCAGTACACCAGCAGCACCAGCCCGAGGGACAGCCCGACACCCGTAAGGCGATTGAAAATCGATGTCGCCAGGGTGTACCGGGACATCTTGTATACCGACAGGTGCGGCGAAAGCGGTCGCGTGACCATACACTCAGAAATCGATGCAGCGGCCGTTCTTCTCCCAGTCGCCAAAGCGCGTCGGGTCCGGCCCAGGCGGGCCGCCGAGCTCGCGCGGTGCGGCGGCGGGAGGTTCGGGAACGGGGGGCGCAGCGGGATCATTGGCCGGAGAGCCCTCCGGCCTCTTGCGTTGCGACGTCGACATACCTATTGAGTCTGCCAGAATTCACCCATGGCGGCCACGGAAAGCCAAGGAAAAACAAAGCTCAACCCCATGACCGGGCACTGGAAATTGCTCTCGCTGGCCTCGCTCGGCGCCGTGCGCGCCCGCGGCCCGGACGCGCTCGCCTTCCTCCAGGGGCAGCTGTCCGCGGACGTGACACAGCTCGCCGCCGACCGCTCGCTGCTTGCCGGCTATCACAACCCGCAGGGGCGAGTGCTGGCGCTGCTGCGGCTGATCCATGTGGCCCCGGGCGAGGCGCTCCTCGTGCTGCCGCGCGAGCTGGTCGCGGCAGTGTGCACGCGCCTCTCGGGCTTCATCCTGCGCTCCAGGGTCGCGCTCACGGACGAATCATCCGCATGGCGTTTCGCGGGGCTCACCGGCGCCACGGCCGAGGGCGCGCAGCTGCCACAAGCTTCGGGTGCGGTGGCGGCTCGCGGCGACACGCTCGTGGTGCGCGCCGGCGAGGCGCCGGCGCGCTGGCTGCTGGCGACGCCGGCGGCGGCCTCCGCGGAGGAAGCGAGCCTCGGCCTCGTGGAATGCGAGCGCGGCTCGGGCGAGCTCTGGCGCCACCTCGCCATCGAGGCGGGCGAGCCCGAGGTTTACGCGGCGACCTCGGGCGAGTTTGTCGCGCAGATGCTGAATCTCGACGCGCTCGGGGCGATC
>Ga0335078_10019270_pt1 | contig 10143 bp, 8 predicted proteins | sample Lox_Sample_32_FD_206711 | JGI IMG/M metagenome (GOLD analysis project Ga0335078, IMG submission 206711) | Soil microbial communities from Loxahatchee National Wildlife Refuge, Florida, United States - Lox_Sample_3.2 | ecosystem: Environmental > Terrestrial > Soil > Wetlands | place: USA: Florida...
TCGCCCAGCCGGAACGCTGTGCCGGGTACATGCACCTCCGCGCGCGCCCCGCTGTCGGCATAAAGCTGATCGCCCATGGTCAGCGGGCGATTGACGGTGGCGGCAACCCAATCCGTAACTCCGGCCGGTTCGAAAGATACTGCGCCGCTGATGTAGCTGATTCGTCCGGCCCGCGCGGGCGGATCTTGCGCGGCGAGCGTGCCGCCGGCAACCACGGCAAGAGCAAGTAGTCGTCGTAACATTTTCTTTTCCCCTGCCGGAAGACTGTGCACGCGATGCGCCGTATGAAGGTTCATAAAGTGTCCGCGAGCACATTCGCGCATATCGATGCAGAGAAGGATTGACACTCCGCAGTACCAGTGCCATACTGTAGCCAGAGCACCACTGCACTGTGGTGTAATGGATGCAACATGGCGACTCTGAGCACGCCCAACGTGGCGGTCTGCATTTCTCAGGACCAACTTTCACTGGATGAAATTGTCGCCGTGGCGCGGCGCGGGCATGGCGTCGCGCTGAGCCCGGACGAAGAATTCAGGCGGCGGATCGGCCGCGGCCGCGAAGCCCTCGAGCGCAAGCTGGCGGCGGGCGAAGTGGTCTACGGCGTGAACACCGGCTTCGGCGGCAATGCGCGCTACGTGATCCCGTCGGACGAACTGGCGCACCATCAGCAGAATCTGCTCGAATTCCTGTCGTGCGGCGTGGGTGAGCCTTTGCCGGAAGAAGCGGTGCGGGCTGCCATCCTGCTGCGCGCCAACGCCCTGGCGCGGGGCTTCTCCGCCGTGCGCCTGGTGCTGATCGAGCGGCTTCTGGACTTGCTGAATCATCGCATCACGCCGGTGGTGCCGCGTTTCGGTTCGGTGGGTGCCAGCGGCGATCTGTGCCCCTCGGCTTACATCGCGCGCGTGATGGCGGGACGCGGCGAGGCGTTTTACAAAGGCTGCCGCGTGCCGTCCGCGGAGGCTCTGCACGCCGAGGGCATCCCGCGGCTGGATCTGCAAGCCAAGGAAGGCTTGGCGCTGCTCAATGGCACCACGGTGATGACGGGCCTTGGCTCGATCGTGGTGGACGAGGCGGCCTACCTGTTCCGGCTGTCGCTGGGCGCGCTGGCGATGGCCGCGGAGGCCCTGGGATCCTCGCCCGACTATTATCATCCGGCGATCCACATGGCCAAGCATCATCCAGGCCAGCTTGCCGTAGCCGAGATGCTCAACTCCCTGCTGTTCGATTCGAAACTGGTCGTGCCGCTGGACGAAATTCGCGGCCGCGTGCAGGAGGCTAACCGGCGAGCCAACGGCAGCAATGGCAGCCACGGTGTGGCGGCGGCGAAAGAGTCCATACAAAGCCCGTACTCGCTGCGTTGCGCGCCGCAGGGGCTGGGGCCGATCGACGAGACGCTGGAGCAATGCCGCGCCGTGATTGAGCGCGAGGCCAATTCGGTGAACGACAATCCGCTCATCGATCCGGCAACCGACCGGGTTTACCATACGGGTAATTTCTACGGAGCGCATATCGCGCGCGCCATGGACGGGCTGAAACTGGACTTGGCGAATCTCGCCAACTGGCTGCACTCGCTGATGGCGCTGCTGATGGACGACCGCTTTTCCAACGGCCTGCCCCCTTCGCTAAGCCCGCACGTGGGCGTGTATCAAGGCTTCAAAGGCATGCAGATCGTGCACACCAGCCTGGTGACAGCCATTCGCCACTGGTGCGCGCCCAGCCTGATTCACACGCTGCCTACCGAACAATTCAACCAGGACATTGTCAGCCTGGGCACGCACTCCGCGTTGACGGCCATGGACGTGACGCGGCTGCTGCGCAGTGCGGTGGCCATTACGCTGCTATCGGCGGCGCAAGCCATCGATCTGCGCGCCGGCGGCGGACGGCTGGGCGCAGGCACGCGGCCGATCTACCGGACCATCCGCGCGGTGAGCGCGTTTGTGGAAGCGGACCGCGCGCTGGATCGCGACATCGCCGCGGTGTCCGGGCTGATCGACCGGCGGGAAATTCCGGTGCTTCAGGGCTGACGCCCGGCGCCGCAATCGCCTGCCGCCACAAATGCGCGTGAGAATCGGTGGCGCGCGGCCGCTACATCAATAGCCTTCCTGTTTACGTGGATGAGCGGGTTCTCGCCGAGGAGCATTTGAGCTCCGGAAACGGAAAGCCCGGGAAGTGAGCCCAGGCCTCCACGCGGAGCAGAAAGGCGGATCGCTTATGATCCTACTGTTGGTAATCCGGCTGAAACTAGTCGGCCGGTTAACGGCGTTGATCGTTTGGACTCGTAAAGGTCCGCGGTAAGCGCCGCTGCCAACATCATACCAAATTTTCCGGATCACACCTCGTACTTCCGCAGAATCTCGTCCCAATATCCCTGCGCCTTCAGGATCAGCTCCACCACCTCGCGCACCGCTCCGCTGCCGCCCGGCGCGGCCGTGACGTAATGCGCCTGCGCCTTTACCTCCGGGCGCGCATTGGCGGTGGCGATGGCCAGCCCCACGCGGTGCATCACCACCACGTCCGTCAAATCGTCGCCGATATACGCCACCTGCTCCCGGGCCAGGCCCGCGTCGGCCATGATCTCGTCCAAAATGGGAATCTTCTCGATGTGTCCCTGGTAAACATAGCGGAACTTGCACTGCTTCGCGCGCTCCGCGGTGGCCGGCGAGACACGCCCGCTGATCAGCCCCGTGGCGATGCCTTTCCAGCTCATCCACTGCAAGCTGATGCCGTCCTGCGAATCGAAGCCCTTGGTCTCCACCATGTTGCCCGATGCGTCCGGCACGTTGATCAACCGGCCATCGGTCAGCACGCCATCCACATCCATCAATAGCAGACAGATCTGAGAAGCCAGTTGAGTTACTTCGGTTGATTTCTGCTCCATGTTTACAATATGAGTATCGGCCAGCCATGCTCGATCAAGTCGCCAAAACGATCAACCGTTATAGCATGTTTCAGCCGGGCCAACGCGTGGGCGTGGCGGTCTCCGGGGGCGCCGACTCCGTGTGTCTGCTGCACGTCCTCCGCGATCTCGCACCACGTTGGGATCTGCAACTCGCCGTGCTGCACCTGGATCACAAGCTGCGCGGCGAAGAGTCCCTCCAGGATGCCGCCTTCGTCCGCGGCCTGGCTGCCACGCTGGATCTGCCCTTCGCATTCCAGGAGACCGACGTAGCCGCGCTGTGCCGCGAAACAGGCGAGAATCTTGAGCAGGCGGCGCGCGCGGCCCGCCTGGAATTCTTCCAGCGCCTGATGCAAGCCGGAACCGTTGGCCGCATCGCCGCCGGCCACACTCGCTCGGACCAGGCCGAGACCGTGCTCTTTCGCTTCCTGCGCGGCTCCGGGACCGCCGGACTGGCCGGCATCCGCCCGGTCACCGGCGATGGCATCGTCCGGCCGCTGATCGAAATCGATCGGCCGGAGATCGAGCGGTATCTCCGCGATCGCGGCATCGCCTGGCGCGAAGACTCCACCAACGCCTCCACCGCATTCGCCCGCAATCGCATCCGCCACGAACTGCTCCCACAATTGACGCGCGACTGGAATCCCGCCATGGCCGAAACGCTGGCGCACACTGCGGAGTGGGCTCAGGCTGAGGAGGCCTACTGGGCATCCGAACTGGCCCGCCTGGCGCCCGCGCACTTCACCCTCAAGCCGCCCGCCGTGCTGATCCGGATCGCTCCGCTCGCCGCGCTACCCTTGGCCGTGGCGCGCCGCCTGATCCGCCGCGCCGTCGAACTAGCCAAGGGCGACCTGCGCGGCGTGGGCTTCGAGCACCTGGCGGGCATCTTCGAACTGGCGGCTTCGGCCGAAGGCCACGGCCGCCTGCAGATCCCCGGGCTCGATATCTTTCGCTCCTTCGATTGGCTGCGCTTTGCCCCGCCGGCCCTCGATAACCTGGAGAACCGTAACTACCGCCTGCCCTTGCCGGTTCCCGGCGCGGTCCGGTTGCCCGGGCAAGAGTCCGTAGTACAAACCGAACTGTTTGAAAATACGAGCGTAACGGAAACGTCAGCGGACGTATATAATGGATGCGTGGGGTGTTTGGACTGGAACCGGCTTTCCGGTCCCCTGGAAGTTCGGAACTGGCGGCCCGGCGATCAATACCAGCCAGTAGGGCACTCCGGGGCGGAGAAGATCAAAGTCCTGTTCCATCAGGCCCGCGTTCCACTGTGGGAGCGCCGGCATTGGCCTGTGGTCACCATGGGGGACATGATACTCTGGGCGCGCCGTTTCGGTCCGGCCGCCGGCTTCGCCGCCAATCCCGGTTCGACACCGGTACTGGGCATCCGGGAAACGGGAGTGTAACGGTTTTGGAATCGACTGGCGGATTTGGAACGTCTATGCTTATAGTGGCTGACCCCATGGACGGAAGCGGTGGGAGGTTTTGTGAATTCTAACATCAAGACAGCAATCTTTTGGGTGGTGCTGATTTGCCTGGCGGTGCTCTTGTGGACTATCGTCCGCCAAGGCAAGCACCCCGCCGAGGAGCAAATCGCCTTCACCGATTTCGTCGATCAAGTCAAAGACCATAAGGTCAAGGACGTGAATATCGCCGGCAACGAAGTCCACGGTAACTATGTGGGCACCGACAGAGGCCTGCGCACGCTCATCCCTACCAACTATCCGGCCATCTATGACATGCTGCAGCAGAACGGCGTCAAGGTCGAAATCAAGGACACCAATTCCAATCCATGGTTCTCGCTGCTGGTGCAGGCATCGCCTTTCATCTTGCTGCTGGCGTTCTGGATCTTCATGATGCGCCAGATGCAGAGCGGCGGCAATAAGGCTCTCAGCTTCGGCAAGAGCCGCGCGCGCCTGCATTCCACGCAGCAGAAGAAGGTGACCTTTAAGGACGTCGCGGGTGTGGAAGAGGCCAAGGAAGAGTTGCAGGAAATCATCGAATTCTTGCGCGAGCCGCAGAAGTTCCAGAAGCTGGGCGGACGCATTCCCAAGGGCGTGCTGCTAATCGGCCCTCCGGGCACCGGCAAGACCCTGCTGGCGCGCGCCATCGCCGGTGAGGCCAGCGTGCCGTTCTTCTCCATCTCCGGTTCGGACTTCGTGGAGATGTTCGTGGGCGTCGGCGCCAGCCGCGTGCGCGACCTGTTCGAACAGGGCAAGAAGAACGCTCCCTGCATCATCTTCATCGATGAAATCGACGCCGTGGGCCGCCATCGCGGCGCGGGCCTGGGCGGCGGTCACGATGAGCGCGAGCAGACCCTCAACCAGTTACTTGTCGAGATGGACGGTTTCGAATCCAATGAAGGCGTGATCCTGGTGGCCGCCACCAACCGGCCCGACGTGCTCGATCCGGCCCTGCTCCGTCCCGGCCGTTTCGACCGTCGCGTGGTGGTGGGGCTTCCCGACGTGGGAGGCCGTGAAGCTATCCTGCGCGTGCATACCAAAAAGATCCCGCTGGGTGACAACGTCGACCTTTCCGTGTTGGGCCGCGGCACTCCGGGCCTGGCAGGCGCGGATCTGGCCAACCTGGTGAATGAGGCCGCCTTGAACGCCGCCCGCCAGAACCGGAAAGTCGTGATGATGATCGACTTCGAGCTGGCCAAGGACAAAATCCTGATGGGCGCTGAGCGCAAGTCCATGATCCTGAGCGACGCCGAGAAGCGCAATACCGCCTATCACGAGGCCGGCCACGCGCTGGTGGCGGCCATCCTTCCGGATGCCGACCCGCTGCACAAAGTCACCATCATTCCGCGCGGCATGGCGCTGGGCGTGACCATGCAGTTGCCCATCGACGACAAGCATTCTTATAACAAGGAATATCTGGAAGCGCGCCTCGCTATCCTGATGGCCGGACGCATCGCCGAAGAGCGCTACATGCACCACATGACCACCGGCGCCGGCAACGATATCGAACGCGCCACCGACATGGCGCGCAAGATGGTCTGCGAATGGGGCATGAGCGAACTGGGGCCGTTGAGCTTCGGCAAAAAGGAAGAGCAGATCTTCCTGGGCCGCGAGATCGCGCAACACCGCGACTACAGCGAAGAGACCGCCATCCGCATCGACGCCCAGGTGAAGAAGTTGGTGCAGGGCGGCTACGATACCGCGGTGAAAATCATCGAAGAGCATTCCGACGCGCTGGTGCGCATCGCCGAAGCGCTGCTGGAGCGCGAAATCCTGGATGGCAACGAAGTGATGCAGATCATCAAGGGCGACGCGCTGCCGCAGGTGACCGCGCCCCCGCCCACCGATTCCGGCGATGGCACGCAGCACGTGCTACGCCCCGAACCCAGCCGCCGGTTGCCGGGGCTCAACGAAGGCGAACGGCCACAGCCGGCGTGATCCCGCGTTTCCCCGTATATCTGTTCGATATCGACGGCACGCTGCTCGATAGCGCCGCGGACATCTGCGGCGCCGTGCAGCATGTGCTGGCCTCCGCGCCCAGGCCGAAGGACCTTCCGTTCGAATATCTGAAAGGCTTCATCGGCCTGCACCTGATCGATCTGTTCACCGATGTTTACCCCGATTACTCCGCCGAACAGATCGACGGCTTGATCCTGCAATACCGGACAAACTATCTGTCGCGAAGGCATACGAAAACCAAGGTGTATCCAGGCGTGGCCGAGGGTCTTGCCGCGCTGGGCGGCCGCAAAGCCACGGCTACGACGAAAGGATCACCCACCACGCGCGCGGTGCTGGAGCAGTTCGGCCTGATCCAATACTTCGACCATGTGCAGGGCACTGACGGCTTCCCGTGCAAGCCCGCGCCCGACGTGGTGCTGACCGCGCTAGCCGCGCTCGGCGCACGGCCGGAGGACTGCCTGTTCGTGGGCGATTCACCCGCGGATATGGAAGCTGGCCGCCGGGCGGGAGTGCGGACGTGCGCAGTGCGGTATGGGTATGGGAAGGCGGATGAGTTGGCCAGGTGGTCGCCGGATTATTGGGTGGGAGATTTGCGGGAGTTGGTGTGACGCCGGGCTGACGCTTCCGTTCCGGTGCGGCAGGTGCGGTCATGATCGCGAGATGGTCAGCCGACGTTACGTCATGGTGCACGGGTTGCCCTCAACAGCACTTCCCGAACCCGTTTCAGATTATGATGTACGTCTGAGCCCGAATGACCGGCAATGCCAAATTCAACCCTTCTCCGGCGCAGCGGAAGATCATTTCAGGAATCGAAGATAGCATAGCTGCAGTCCTGCTCCTCATCGGTGGCTTCGTCGCCACTTCGTTCAGCCTGTTGCGTAACCCAACTCGCATTCGGCGATTAGTGAAGTCCGACGACATCCTGTCCGGCGCTGTACAGCCCCTGTCGTATTTGACCTTTTCGACGCTGCTGCTTACGCTGAGCTTCCCCTATCTTTTCAGAAACTCGTTCTTCTATATTCTTAGAAATCTACCGTCGTTGTTTTTAAGCATAGAAATTAAGGACCTTTCGCTTGCGAGCTTGCTCCAAGCCACTGTGCCAACCATCCTCCTGGTCATCGCGCTGGCGGGGCTCGCGGCTCTTGTCGGCGGCAGACGAGAGGCGATGTGGCCCATCACCCGAGCTCTGTGCTATTGCAGCGGCTTTCAGTTTGTCCTGGCTTCCGGTTGCGCATTGCTAAGCATTGCGACCGTTGGCACCTTCGATCGGTTCGGCGGTCCGTTGAACGTGATCCTCTTGGTCAGCAACCTTGCGGCGCTGGCATACACGTTCGTGGCACCGGTCTGGGCGGCGACGAGTGCAATCGTTTCAATTCGTGGGGAAGACATTTCAATGATGGCCCGTCTACAAGCGGCGATTGTGTCCGCACTTTTCTGGGTGACTGTAAGCATAGCCGCACTGTTCACAATTATGTATCGGTCAGACTACTGGAAGCGGCCCGACGTCACGTGTATATGTGGGAACGCCGACTTAACAGGGCCGCCCGTTTCGGAGATGAATCTGCTGCTTATCCTTTCAAATGCAGGTTCGAAACCGGTCTTCTTGCTGCGATCCGAAGACGGGCAGGTCATCAACGGTACCAAGGCCTACGGCACGATGTCGATAAACGCGGATTCACATCCCTTCTTCCTGTCATGGGTGGATAGTGCCTCCCCGGTGCTCGCGTTACAGCCTGGTGCGACAGCCTGGCTGAAAGTCACGGCGCCCCTGTTTGGCGACGGTTCTGGTGCTGATGCTCGTTTGGTCGAGAGACTCAAGGGTAATGAGTTTGTGGCGGACCTGGTCGCTCACGTTGACGCTCTAACTTTCTCCGGTGCGCGAATAAAGATTGGATGCATCTTCAATGATGTTAAGATCCGGTACTCAGTGCCGACTGCATCGTCGCCATAGCGTCAGCCGTGATCAAAGACCGAGTTGCCGGCGAACGGCCTCGGGCGATACCGCCCCTTCCTTAGCCAGCCGTAATCGAGAGCGCGCGATCAGTTCGAGAAACCGCGGATTGGAGTCAGCGATACGGTCTCCAGGTCGGTGTTCACTAGTGGCAGGAGGACAGCTATGGGAGTCCCGCGTTCGGTGACGACAAAAGCCTCACCGTCGATGCGCGCGCGTGCGCGCACGTCTCTTCCGCGAGGAGGAGACCCTGCATGCGCCCCACCTGCTCGACCTGGAGATTGTCCACGTGTTGCGCCGTTACTGCCTGATCGGGGAACTGCGGCCCAATCGCGCCGCGGAGGCGCTCACGGACTTGGGCGATCTGCGCATAGTCCGCCACCCTCATGAGCCGTTTGTCCGGCGCATCTGGCAATTGCGCCACAGCATAACTGCATACGACGCCGCGAATGTGGCCCTCGCCGAAGCTCTCGAATCGCCCCTCGTCACGCGCGATGGCCGCCTGGCTTCCGCCCACGGGCATCGCGCCAGGATCGAGCTGATTGCCTGGCCCGCGCGCGCACTCTGGTCACGCATTTCGCAGTTCCACCGGCCGCTGAAAACAAAGGCCTACGGTCACGCTATCCGCCGAACCCGCATAGCTGCCATGCTATGCTTACTACGAAAGTTCTCCGCCTGCGAAAGCATGCAACGTAACGTAGTGTTACCAAATGTTACGGAGAATTCTCGAAATGACTAGCTTGCCGGACAGCAAACCCCGCAAGCTCCGCTCCAGCAGCCACTTGGCATTCTGCTTCACTCCGCTCGGGCCAGTGCCTGGGCAGCGAAAATGACCAACCGAAGCCAACAAATGGGGGTATTGGCAGTGCGCAAATGGGGGTATTGGGCATATCGCCTGCCGTCTTTTACTGACTCGGGTTCCAGCCGTCCGATCGCACTCGCCGATGGCATCGGTCGGCAGTTCCAGGAACAAATCCCGCGGAATTCTCGTTATCGAGATCATGAAAACGCTGATCTGTCTTTTGCTGTTAACTGGATTGACCTTAAGCGCCGGCGAACTGACCGGCAAATGGAGTGGGAAGTTCGATATCACCACCGCTGATGGCGAAACCAAGCCGGACACGGCGTTCATGAACCTGAAAGTGGATGGCGCCACCGTCACGGGAACGGCCGGCCCCAACGAAGACCAGCAATGGGCCATTCGGAAGGGCAAGCTGGAAGCCGGCAAGCTGACGTTCGAAGTGGTCCCGGAAGGCGACGAAGACAAGGGACTGCTGGTGTTCGACCTGGTGTTCGACGGCGAGACCATCCGGGGGACCGTCACCGGCCGCGATGGCGACAATAAGATGTCCGCCAAGGTGGATTTGAAACGAGCGAGCTGAAACCAGCCCCCACGCGGGCTGGCTGCCGCGCTATACTAGGTAGTTTGAAATAAGATGCCGAAACGTACCTTTCAGCCAAACAATCGTCGGCGCGCGAAGACGCACGGGTTCCGGTCCCGCATGGAAACCAAGAATGGGCGGGCAGTTCTGGCGCGGCGCCGCGCGCGGGGCCGCCACAAACTCACGGTCAGCTCCGAGAGGTAAGCATCCCTGGCTCTGAGAGAAGCTTCCCGAAACGTGTTCGTCTGTTGCGATCCACGGATTTCCGCCGTGTCTACGATAGGGGTTCCCGCTTTTCGAGCCCCTTGTTCGCGGCGTTCTGCGTGCGGGAGCCGCAGGCCGCCGGTCCGCGGGTCGGTTTCACCACGCCGCGCGCCCTCGGCAAGGCGGTGGTGCGCAACCGGATCAGGCGGCGTGTGCGCGAGGCCGTGCGCCTGCATCTGGAGCTATTGAGTCCGGAGTGGTCAATCGTCTTCAATCCCCGGCGCAAAG
>Ga0335078_10019271_pt1 | contig 10143 bp, 12 predicted proteins | sample Lox_Sample_32_FD_206711 | JGI IMG/M metagenome (GOLD analysis project Ga0335078, IMG submission 206711) | Soil microbial communities from Loxahatchee National Wildlife Refuge, Florida, United States - Lox_Sample_3.2 | ecosystem: Environmental > Terrestrial > Soil > Wetlands | place: USA...
CTTGCGCACGGTTTCGCGCAGCTGCCGCAACTCGGCGGCTTTCGAGCCGATGACATGCCGCGCCATGATCGAGGAGGATGCCTGACCAAGCGCACAGGCCTTCACCTCGTGGGCGAAGTCGGTGACGGTGTCCCCGTCCATCTTCAGGTCGACGGTCACGGTCGAGCCGCACAGCCGCGAATGGGCGGTTGCGCTTGCGCCAGGGTCGGAAAGCCGCCCAATGCGCGGAATCGTGCCGGCAAGCTCGATAATCCGCTTGTTGTAGACTTCGTTGAGCATCGCAACGACTATATAGTCATTGGCGCGCCTGCGGGAGAGTCCGCGAGGTCGCCATCGAGCCATGCAGCCACTGTATGGGCGAACGTGTATAGGGTGAGTCCCGCGCGCTTTCCATGTCTCAAAGCCCCTCCCACGACGCCAATTTCCCGCCTCCCGGCGCGGCTGCCGAGCTTGAGGAGGGGGTGCGGCTGACGCCGAAATTCGACGCCAGCGGGCTCGTTACCTGCGTGACGACCGATGCGGCTTCGGGTGATGTGCTGATGGTCGCTCACATGAATGCCGAAGCGCTGGCGAAGACGGTGGCAACCGGCGAGGCCTGGTACTACAGCCGCTCGCGGCGGGCGCTGTGGCGCAAGGGCGAGAGTTCAGGCCATACCCAGCGGGTGGTCGAGATCCGTGTCGACTGCGATCAGGACGCGGTTTGGCTCAAGGTCGAGCAGGTGGCGGGCGCCTGCCATACCGGCCGCCATTCCTGCTTTTACCGGGCGGTGCCGCTCGGGCAGGTGGGCGGGACGCTGAAACTCGAATTCCGCGATGAGCGGGTGTTCGATCCGAAGGCCGTGTACAAAGCGCCGTAGCTTCACGTCGTCATGGCGTGCGCTTTGCGGCCGCCGCGCTCGATCGCAGACGGCGCTTCGTCGCGCGCGATGAGATGCTCCGCCAGATCGAGGCAGCGCTTGGCAAGCATGGCGGCGCCATCAGCCAATTCCTTTGACGCGCGGACGATCTCGACGTTGCATTCCATGTCCTCGTGCGACCAGCCCCGCGAATGGGCGATGTAAGGAAATTGCGGGAAGATGAACCCGAGCTCGGCGAAGAAGCCCAGCATCTGTCCGGCGACCGACTGGATGTTGTCCTGGCCGCCGACGATGATGAAGCCGGCGACCTTGTTGCGGATGAGGACCCGATTGCGGATCGTGACGGCGTTTTGCACACAGTTGAGCCGCTCGGCCATCTTGAAATAGAGCGATGACGCCGCGCCCCAGCGAATCGGAGTCGCGATGATGATGGCGTCGGCCCAATGCACCAGCGCCTCGTAGACCTGGTCCATTTGGTCGTCCGCGTCCATCTGGGTGATCGAGCAGGGCCAGGTGCAGGCTTGTGCGGATTTCGAGTAATAGCCTTCGCAGTTGCGGAATTTCAGTGCGTTCAGCGTGATCAGCCGCGTATCTGCTTGGAGATCGCGTGCGGCGCTGAGAGCATGATCGAGCAGATGGTCCGATCCAGAGAAGCGTGGATTGGCGCCGTCCATTGCCGTCGTTGAAATGCCGGCGATGCGCAGCCGGCCGGGTGCGCGCTTGACCTCACGCGCCAGCGGATGCGTCGGGTGCGGCTTTTTCTGACGCTTGGTCCCGGCCTCGAGATCGACGAACACACGGCCACCTTCGACCTTGACCGGGAAAGCAGGAATTCGATCTTCCTCGAAGCCGGGCTCGCCGAGGCCGCTGCAGCGGTGGAATTTCCAATTGTGCCAAGGACAAACGATGTAATCGCCGTCCAGTCGGCCCTCGCCGAGCGGACCGCCGACGTGGTTACAGACGTTCGAAACTGCGCCGAACTTCCCGTCTTTGCAGGATACCGCGAGTTCGACATTCATGGCCGACACGCGCTTGACCGGCGTTGCGGAAAAGTCGTCGGCATGGCCGACATCGACCCAGTTTTCGTCATTTGGCATAACCGGCGCCCCCCACGTTGGTGTGCGTGCACGCTTGCTTTCGCGACAATATCGGCTTGCCCTGCTAAAGGGCATCAATTCGCGGTGTGAGGGCGGTGAACAATGGCCGGACCGATCATTGAGACACGTTGGCGGCCGCTCGGCAGCACCGATCCGTTTCGGCTGAAAGAGGCGCGCCTGCAGGCGCACTACGCGCTGCAATGGCTCGCGCGCGCCGCGCGTGCCTATATCCCGCCCCAGCCTGATGACAGTCACACCTGTCTGCACTGGGATGACGCTCTCGACGCCTTCGCCACACAGAATTTCGCAGGCGGCGCGCGGGTTCTGCTGCGTATTCCGACGTTGACCCTCACGGTGCAAGGCGATGAGGGCGAGGCCGATTCGCAGTCCCTTGCGTTGGACAGTCGAACCGATGCGCAGGCGCGCGAGTGGCTCGGCAAACAGCTTGAGGCGCGGCGTCTCGTGCCGGCGGCCCTCGATGAGCCCGCGCCCTACGAAATTCCAGCTCATGCGATCGCGGGAGGCGCCGCCTATGAGGCGCGGGCCGAGGCCGATGGGCTCGCCGTGCTCGCCGCGTGGTACGCCAATGCGGCGGCTCTCATCGAAGGCGTCCGGCGGCGGGTCGCGGGTGAGCGCTTGGCGGTTTCGGCGCTGTGCTGTTGGCCGCATCACTTCGACCTTGCGATCCTGGCGATGTTGTCGGTCCACCACTCCGCCGAACCGGGCATGATCGGCGTTGGCTTGTCGCCGGGCGACGAATATTATGACGAACCGTATTTTTACGTGTCGGTTTATCCGGAACCCAAGGCGGAGGCGCTTCCAGCGCTGCCGCCCGTCGGGTGCTGGCACACTCGCGACTTCACAGCCGCGGTGGCGCCGGCGCAAAAAATTCTTGCTGCAAAGAACGCTGAGGTCGAGACCGGCAGGTTTCTCGACGAGGGGGTCGGCGCGTCTCTCGGGCTTCTAAGCCAGGTGTCCGAGGGTTGACCTATTCTCTGGCTGGAGCTCTGCTCCCCAGCAGTCTGGTGGCGCGCGCCAGATGCGGCCGGTCATACATGACGCCGCCGATACCGACGACGCCAGCGCCGGGATCTTTGGCAAACGCATCGACGATGGCCTGAGCGCGGGCCAGTGCTTCCGGGCTCGGCGTGAACACCGCGTTGATGATCGGCACCTGCGCCGGGTGGATCGCCATCTTGCCGACGAAGCCGTCGCGCACGGCCTCCTCGCATTCGCGGCGAAAGCCCTGCTCGTTGCGGAAGTCGACATAGACTGTATCGATCGCCGGGACCTGCGCGGCGGCAGCGCCGGCGAGGCAAAGCGTCCGTGCCAGCCGATACGGATCGAGGAAGCGGCCCTCCGCGTCGCGGTTGGCATGAGCGCCAAGCTCGGCGGAGAGGTCTTCGGCGCCCCAGGTCAGACCGATCAGACGCTCGCGCGCGCTTGCAAACGTGCCCGCGAGGAAGATCGATGCCGCGGTCTCGGTGGCGATCGGCAGGATTTTGATGTGGCCGTCGGGCAGGTCGTTCTGCGCCTCGCGGACTGCGAGCTTCGCGGCGGCATGAATCACCGACGCGCCACCTTCGGCTTTGGGCAGCATGATCGCGTCGGGCTTCGCCGGGGCTACCGCGTCGAGATCGGCGTCGGTGAGGCCGGTCTGCAGGCCGTTGACTCGCACGCAGAGGAACGGCCGCGGCGCTGCCGTGAGCGCATTTTTGACGAACGCGGCCGCGCTGTCCCGCGCCCGCGCCTTGCCGTCGAGTGCGACCGAATCTTCCAGATCGACGAGCAGCGCATCCGCGCCGCTTGTCATCGCCCTGTCGAGTTTCTTGGCACTGTCGGCAGGGACGAACAGGAAGGAGCGCATCGTACTAAGCCTCGGACCTTGGCGAATAGCCTTTGGGGGCTTCTTGCATGAGAGCCAAGGTGTGGCCGTCGGGATCTTTGAAAAATGCCATCCACAAATCGTGATCGTCCATCTTGGCAATCAGGTGGGGCGGGCTGTCAAACGACAGGCCGCGCTGCTCGAGTTCGGCGACCGCAAGCGCGATGTCAGCGCAACGAAAATAAATGCACCCGCGTTTGACGCCGTCCATATTCCTCGATTTTTCCAAAAGCAGCCGGACGCCGGCGCAATCGAAAAAGGTCAGATCGCCGAAGCGATAGAGCTTTCGCAGGCCGAGCACCTTTTCATAAAAGGTCTCCGCCCGGTCCACGTCGAGGACCGGCAGCGCGATCTGGCCGATCTGGCTGACGTTCAGCAACATATCTTCACTTCGGCCGCATCTTCATGAACACCTGCCGGCGGCATTCCGCGACCAGCTTGTTGTCCTGATTGTAGGCGCGGTGGTGAAATTCGACGATGCCGGCGCCGGGCCGCGATTTCGATTCGCGCTTGCCGATCACTTCGGTGGTGCAGTGGACGGTGTCGCCCTCGAACAGCGGATGCGGGAATTTGACGTCGGTCATGCCCAGATTGGCGATGGTCGTTCCAACCGTCATGTCAGAGACTTGGATGCCGATCATCAGGCCGAGCGTAAACAGCGAGTTCATCAGCGGCTGGCCCCATTCGGTCTCCTGCTCGCAGAAATGCCGGTCGATATGCAGCGGCTGCGGGTTCAGCGTCATGTTGGAGAACAGCATGTTGTCCATCTGCGTGACGGTGCGTGTATAGCGGTGCTCGACCATTTCGCCTGGGACGATATCCTCGAAGTAGAGCCCACCGCGCTTGTGCCGCACGGGTGCCTGCTGCGTCATATCCGCCTCCATTCTGTTAAGCCTCCGTTTACCATACCGGTTAATCATTGGCAGTGCCCCGAAAGCACTGGTGGGAGCCTGCTGCCGTTCGGGAGGGGAGGTTGTTTGATGCTTGTCGATCCCGGCAGTATGGCCGCGGGCTCGACGGTGACCGGCGCCATTCGGCAGGCGTCGCAGGCCACCGGTACGAGCTTTTCCTATCTTCTCGCCACCGCGCAGGTTGAGTCCGGTCTCAATCCGCATGCGGGTGCGTCGACGTCGTCGGCGCGCGGCCTGTTCCAGTTCGTCGAGCAGACCTGGCTCGGTACGCTCAAGCAGTCCGGTCCGGCGCTCGGCTACGGTCGCTATGCCGATGCTATCACGCGCACCGGATCCGGGCACTATGAGGTGCAAGACCCGGTTCTGCGCAGCGAGATTCTCAAGCTGCGCAACGACCCAGCCGCGAACGCGGTGATGGCCGGCGCCTTCACCAAGGCCAATGCGACGTATCTGGCGCAAAAGCTCGGCCGCGAGCCGAGCGAGGGCGAACTGTATATCGCGCATTTTCTCGGCGCCGGCGGCGCGGCGCGACTGATTTCACAGGCGGCCAGCGATCCCAACGCCACAGCAGCCACGGCGTTCGGCAACGCGGCGGCGGCCAATCCATCGATCTTTTACGATCGCAGGACAGGCACCGCGCGAACCCTCGCCCAAGTGCGCGATGTCCTCACGGCACGCTACGACGTAGCGCGGTCGCGGCCGGTTTTGCCTGCGGCTATGGCCATGCAGGCGGCAAACGATCCGGCCCCGATCACCGGGCCAATGTCGATTATGCCGACTCCGGCTGTCCCTGTTGCGACTGCGCCACTCGCTGCGGCCCAACCCCGAACGGTCCCGGTTCCTACCGTGCCCGATACCGCCGGCATTACCAGTGCGTATGCCGCTGCCGCGGTCCCGATCCGTAATCGGCAGGACACGCAGATTTTCCACGGCCTGTTCGCTGACACGAATGGAGGCACGCCGCGTGCACCAGCGCAGCCGCTGTCTCGAGCCGCGGACGTCGCAACTCCGCTCTGGAGCGTGCCAGGATCGTCTGCCGCCGGTGCCGCGGCGCCACCGCCTACAGCTGTTGCCGCCAATTTCCTCGATCTGTTCAAGGATACCGCGGACGGATCGTAGTGCGTTCTGGCCGACGGTAATTTGTCACCGCGGAGTGGCGGCCGCTGGAATTAATAACTTGGCAACTTTCGCAAAGATTTATGGTGAACTGTTTATTAAGTCGGCGTCGTTAGACTGATCGCAGTCTGAATTAGCGATGCTGTGCGTAAAATGATTGTCCGCCAATTCCTGCAATGGGTTCGCAACGCTCCCGCCGGGGAGCGGGCGGAGGCAACCGGCGCGCTGGCCCGCGCCTACCTCTACTCCGAGCTTTCGGCCGACGATGCTGCCGCAGCCGAAGGCGCCATGCTGATGCTGCTCGACGATCCGAGCCCCCTGATACGCCGCGCGCTTGCCGACGTTCTGGCCGCGAGTCCGAGCGCGCCGGCGGCGGTCGTGCACGCGCTGGCCTGCGATCAGCCGCAGATCGCTGCGCCGGTGCTCGCGCTTTCGCCGCTGCTTGTTGACGCCGATCTGGTCGATGCGGCCGCGACCGGCTGTCCCAGCGTGCAGGCCGCGATCGCCAGCCGCGCCGCGCTGCCGCGCGCCGTGTCGGCCGCCATCGCCGAGGTCGGCACCGGCGAGGCCTGTCTCATCCTCATCGAAAATCCCGGCGCAGACATCGCGCCATTCTCGATCGACCGCATCGTCGAGCGCTTCGGCCATCTTGCTGCGATTCGTGAGCCGCTCTTGCAGCGCGATGATCTCGCCGCGGCCACCCGGCTCACTCTCGTCACCAAGCTGTCGGAAACGCTCGCCGGATTTGTCACCGGACGCAACTGGCTTGACGCCGAACAGGCGCGGCGTGTCACGCGCGAGGCTTGTGAAAAGGCGACGATTTCATTGGCGGCGGAGGCGCCGGACGACGAAGTACGTCCGCTCATCCGTCATCTGTGCGAGAGCGGCCAGCTGACCGCCGGACTGATCCTGCGGGCGCTTCTTTCGGGCAATGTTACGATGTTCGAAGAGGCCTTGGCCGAGCTCGCGGACATGCCGATCACGCGCGTCTCGGGCCTGATTTACGGCGGTGGCTCCGCCGGCCTGCGCGCGCTGTTTGATAAGGCTGGATTACCCGCCTCGACCTACCCGGCCTTCAAGGCGGCAGTCGAAGCAATGCGCGAGGGCGGCTTCATCGGCGATGCGGCGGGAGCCGCGCGCCTCAAGCGCCGCATGATCGAGCGCGTCCTTACCAGCTGCGAGCGCGACGAGTTCGGCGATATGGCGCCGCTGATCACGCTCTTGCACCGCTTTGCCACCGAAGCCGCACGCGAAGAGGCGCGGCTGTTCTGCGACGACGTCGTTGCCGACGAATTTTGCGCCAGCCCGCAATCGCTCGCGGCCTAACAAGCCGACGCCAGACGCGGCCAAATCATTCAATACTGCGGCCGTGGTCTCGTGATCCGGCTATTTTCCCGTCACGCCGGGAGCAATAGACGGAGCAAAAATGCTTTCAAGATAATCGGGCCTGAAGCTGTTTTCGCGCCGCAGAAAGTCGTTGGTGACGTCGCGCAGCCGTACCGTGAGCGCATTTGCCATTTCAGCGAGATCGGGGCGGCTATGTTCGCGGGCAATGGCGCGCACCGCGTCGACATGCTGGTCGACGAGGGCAAGCGGGATGCGGTCATGCTCGGGCGTGTGTTCGAGCAGGCGGCACAGGCTGTCAGCTGGGCCGGCCACGATTGGGTAGCCGAAGGTGGCGGCTTCGCCTCTGATATCGTGGGCGGCGCGAAACAGTTCGTCGTACGTCTTTTCGTCCAATCCCTGTGCGGCGACTTTCTGGCGCGCAGCTTCGAGACGGTCGCACTCGGCCTGCATCCAGCTTCCGAACTCGCTCGACAATTGCTTGAGCGCCGCATCGGCCCGCGCGATCGGATCGTCGTCGCCTTCGGTCGCCATCTTCATCGCCTTGCGCAAGCGGTGCGGCGGCGTGATCACTTCATGGTCCGCGTAAGTGGCGACCGACGGGGTCATATCCTTATTGATCATATCCTTGCGATTGGTCATTTGTTTGTCGCTCCCCTGGAATCAGCCCAAAACCTTCGCCTTGTCGAGCAGCGGATGCTGCCGGATCACTTCGGCCTTGCCTTCCTTGCGGCGTTCCGGACCGACGTAGTTCGGATTGACGTTGCGGCGCCGATCGGGCCCGAAATAGGTCCGCGTTTTGATGAACGGCCGCGGATTGGCGACCACGTTGAGAATGCGTTCGTACAGCGCCTTGGCGGAAATGGGCTTGGCGAGAAATTCGGTGACGCCGGCATCACGCGCGGTGACGATGCGTTTCTTCTCGGAATGGCCGGACAGCATGATGATTGGGACGTACGGGTTGGTGTTGGCGCCCGGCTGGCGGATCATCTGCGTCAGCTCCAGGCCGTCGAAGATCGGCATCACCCAGTCGACCAGAATGATGTCGGGCATGTAGTGGGTGAAGGCCTCGAGGCCGGTGGCGCCGTCTTCGGCCTCGTACACTTCACGGGTCCCGAAGCCGTGCAACAGCGTGCGCAGGATGCGCCGCATATGCGCGTTGTCGTCGATGACAAGAAATCGGAGCCGGTTAAAGTCGATACGGACCATACGCAGAAACTAAGCAAACGTCGTTAATGCGGTCTTAAATATTATGAAATGAAGGTGGCGCGGCACCGCTCTGCCGCCGTTTGATGGCCGTTCAGACCCCGAACTGCTCGCTGATAATGCGCTCGTCCAGGCTGTGGCCCGGGTCGAACAGCAGGTCCATCGCTATCGAGTGATCCATGCTGATCTCGACCGCGCGTACCGAGCGCACTTCGTTATGGTCGGCCACGGCGGCAACCGGGCGCTTTTCGGCCTCGAGCACCTCAATGGTCACCCGGGCGCGATCCGGCAGCAGCGCACCGCGAAAGCGGCGAGGCCGAAACGGACTGATCGGGGTCAGCGCCAGCAGGGGCGCATCGATCGGGATGATCGGACCTTGCACCGAGAAATTATAGGCGGTCGATCCGGCTGGCGTTGACAACAGGATACCGTCGGCGACCAGCTGTGCCAGCCGCTCCTTGCCATCGACCGAGACGCGCAGCCGTGCCGCCTGATAGGTCTGCCGGAAAACCGAGACCTCGTTGATGGCATGGTGGCGGTGCACACGCCCTGCGGCGTCGCGCGCACGCATCAACAGCGGGTGAATCACCGTGACGTGCGCGGCGGCAAGCCGTTCATTCAGACGCGATTCCGAAAACTCGTTCATGAGAAAGCCGACAGTGCCGCGGTGCATGCCATAGATCGGCTTGCCGGAATTCATGAAGCGTTGCAGGGTCGTGAGCATGAGGCCGTCGCCGCCCAGGGCGACGATGACGTCGGCGGTCTCGGGTCTGGCGTCGCCGTAGCGCCGCGCCAATCGCCGGCGCGCATTCTGCGCTTCCGGCACTGCGCTGGCGACGAAGGCGATGCGCTTGTAGCGTGCTGCGGCAGGGCGCTTGGGCATTAGCTTTATGTCTTCGGCTCGGTCTTCGCGGATGCGCGCGGCGCCGGGATGGCGCGGGAGGCAGGCATGGAACGCGCGGTGCTCGTCTATACGACCTATCCGTCGGTTGTCGAGGCGGAGCGCGCCGGCCGGGCGTTGGTCGAGCGCCGGCTGTGCGCGTGCGTCAATATTCTGCCGGGTATGATCTCATTTTATTGGTGGCAGGGCAAAATCGACCGAGGCGATGAGGTAGTGATGATCATAAAGACGCGCGCGGGACTGGCCGAGCCCGTACGGACTGCAGTAAAGCAAATGCACTCCTACACCACACCTGCCATACTGGTGCTGCAGATCGAGGCCGTCGACCCTGACTATCACGCCTGGATCGTCGCCGAAGCGAGCGGGGAGGGGACGACATGACAGCACGTCTTGCGGTGGTGCTTGCGGTTGCGGCGGTGACGACGCACGCGCCGGCCCGTGCACAGGACTATCCGGTTCACCCGGTCCGCATCGTCGTGCCGTATCCCCCCGGCGGTCCGGCGGACACCGTGGCACGGGTCACAACGCAAGGGCTCGGCGCTGAACTCGGCGGCAACGTGATTATCGAAAATCTTCCAGGCGCCGGCGGCAGGCTCGCTACCAAGGATGTTACGCGCGCTGCTTCGGACGGCTATACGCTGCTCCTCGGCAGCTCCAACGAATACGCCATCACGCCGGCGCTCTATAAGCTCGATTACGATCCGGTCAAAGAGCTCACGCCGGTGGCGTCGCTCGTGTCCGACTCGATCGCGATCGTGGTGAACCCGTCGCTACCGGCGCATTCGCTCAAAGAGCTTGTGGCTTATTCAAAAGACCATGCGGGCAA
>Ga0335078_10019274_pt1 | contig 10143 bp, 16 predicted proteins | sample Lox_Sample_32_FD_206711 | JGI IMG/M metagenome (GOLD analysis project Ga0335078, IMG submission 206711) | Soil microbial communities from Loxahatchee National Wildlife Refuge, Florida, United States - Lox_Sample_3.2 | ecosystem: Environmental > Terrestrial > Soil > Wetlands | place: USA...
CGCCGAGTTCTGGAACGAGCCCGAGCCGCCGACGGCCGCCGAGTGGTCCGCGCTCTTCGACGCCGCGAAGACGCCAAACGAGCTGAAGGCGCTGGGCAAGCGCGCGAACGGGGTGAAGGTCGACGACCGGGAGAAGATGGAGGCGTCATATAAGGCGAACGTCGAGCGCCTGAAGGCGTCCACGAAGTCGACGTGACGCTCCCGAAAATGCGCGCGAGAAAGGGGTAGCTGAGGGCGATGCCGCGAAAGACGGGACACGAGATCGAATGGTGGTACGCGACCGCGTGTCAGCACGCAGAGGCGGACGACAACTGCGGACGTCCGTGGCAGTGCGCGTGCGGACCATGTCGTGCGGCACGTGCGGAAACGACGGCCACCACCCACTACGAGCTACTGCGCTTCGGCGCACGTAGGAGGCTCGCCTACGAGCGGGCCATGCAGTCGAAAGTGTCGCGGCCCTAGTGCGCGCGAGACGAGGGAGGACGTAGGAACCGTGAGCTATCCCTGTCCGAGGTGCGGGACTCGCCTTGTCGAGGACCCTGACGACGAGGCGACCGACTGCGAACTGGAGGGCGACCAAGTGCGCCACACCGTGAAGCGGTGCGCCGAAGTGGAGCGAGCCGCCTTGCGAGGCATGCGCCGCGATGTCGAGCTGACCGTGCGCGCGAGACGAGGGAGGACGAGCGCCGTGGCGAGCGCCGTGAAGCAGCGATTCCAGTCGAAATCCGGCGCCGTTGAGGGCATGCACGGTATCGCGGCCGTATGGCTCTGCGCGTTCAAGCGGTTCGTGCAAGGGGAGCTTGTGCAAGGTCTGTCATGCCAAGCAGCGCGCGAGCCATGGTCGACACCTGCGCCATCACCGCGCGTGAAAAAAAAGGAGCCCCAGCGATGAACTTGATTCGATGCGACGGCTGCGAAAAAGAGATACGCGACGACGATCTTCGGACAGCGGAGCGCTTGAAGGAGCTCAAGCCGAACGAAAAACACTGGCCGTTGACCGTCACTTGGGCGATCGGCGCCGAGATGCAGATAGCTGGCCACGCCTGCTCGGCAGACTGCGCGCGGCGCCTGCTCATCAAGAGCATCAACGAGGAACTACCTCCGACGAAGAGCTAGCACCGTCGCCGGCGCGATGGGCTTTGCCTCCGAAGTGCCGTCTGATCACGAAGTCCTCCCGCTGATCCCAAAGTCATCACAGCTCCCTCTTGACGCGACGCACCGCTGCTAGCCGGTTCTCCAGTGCCTCGACGCGCGCGAACGCGGCATCGACGCCCATGCGCCACCGGAAGTCCTTGGCCGTCGTGCAGGCCGTCAGCTCGCGAGCATGCCGGCAGGCCCCGCAGTTGCACGTCCAGTCGCGCCCACACGCCTCGTCAGCGTCCACGTGTTTCGCCGCCGTCCGCATGGCGCAGGCGTCGCACACGCAGAACTTGAGCGACGGGTTGTGCTTCACGTTCATCAGGCATACGATGCCGTGAAAGGATCGCTCCATGGCAAAAGGTAAAATCGTTGTGAAAAAGGCCGTCGCAAGGAAAAGAGGCAAACTCTACTATGTCGATGGCGAGGGCAACGTGCGGGAATCACCGATGCGACGGAGTGGAGCAAAAAAAGGGCACCGCGTCTGCCGGTAGCTAATTCGCCGGCTCGTCTCTTGTCGCTGTCGCCGTCACGAGCTCGGCCACGACGGCGCTGCGGGAGCAGCCGCGCGCTGCCGCGAGCGCGTCGAGCCGGGCCAGTACCTCCGGCGCCAGCGACACCGTGACCGGAACGGTGCCGGCCCCGCGGCGCGCGTGGCGGAGCTCCTCCGCGGAGCGTCGCTTCACCGGCATCCCTCCTCCAGGCGCGCGATCGCTCCCTCGGCGAGGGCGAGCAGCCGGCGCGCGCGGGCGTCATCCGCCCGCACGGTAAGGAGGGCGGCGCGGACGGCGCCGGCCCAACGCTGCGCCGCCTCGACGTCGCCCTGGTCGAACGCCACGTAGAGGCCGAAGCGCGCCGCCTCCAGCGCGCTCCGCTCCCGCCCCTCGACGAGGGACAGAGCGGAGCGCAGGACGTGCAGGTCGGGGTCGGCCTGCGCGCGGGAAATCACGAGCCCCTCAGGCAGGCGTCGACCCAGGCCTGCTCGTCATAGGCGATGATGTCCCAGCCTCCCGAGGCGACGTTGAACAGCACGCGCTCGACGCGGATCGGACGACCGAGCTTGCGCGCGGCCGCCGCGATCGCGGCCTTCTGGCCGATCGGCCCGTCGCCGCAGTAGACGTCGCCGACGCGCCGATGGCCCATGGCCTCGCCCGCGCTCACGCCGACGCGCCGATGGCCCATGGCCTCGCCCGCGCTCACGACGCCACCGGAACGAGCCGCCCGAACGTCGGACGCCCTTGGAAAAGAATCGTTCCGTCGGGCGCCTGTTCCCAGTCTGCCTTCGTCTCGGCCTCCCACTCCTCGCGGGTGTAGAGGACGAGGCCGTCGCCGTCGTCCATCTCGACGGAGATGACGTCGATCGGGCCTTCGGGGACGTCGACGATCATGTGCGTCCGCTCGGACCATGGCGCGCGCTCCCCGCTCATCACCTGTCTGACCGCGTCCGCAACGAGAACCTCGACCTCGATGACTCCGGCCCCGGTCGTGCGCCACGCGAGGTCATGCAGCGCGTCCCGCACTTCGTCGCTTGCGCTAGCTATCCACGTGCCCAGGTCGTACCCCGCCCAGCAATCGATCGAGTCGCCCTCGGGCGGGATGACCTTGCCCGAGCGCTCACCGTGACCGGGGATCGTCACGTGGACCCGCAGACCGGGGACCATCCTACGCTCGTCGCTCACGGGGACGTCGCACGCCTCGTATCGGATCGTCGCAACGAGCCGCCGCCCCGCCGCCACGGCCGCCGCCTGGCTCTCGTAGCCAGCATCGCGCGCCATCGCGTCGAGGGCCCCGTCGGCGGAGTCAGCCTCGTAGGTCCCCATGTCCTGCCCCGCCGCGCTCGTCACTCGATAGGTCGCCATCTCTCTATCCGTCCTTCCGTGTCCGGGACCTCCGCGGTCCCTGCCGGCACCCTGTAAGCTAATGCCGGTATGACCGGCAGTCAAGGGGGTTTTTTTTTTCGAGCTCGCCGGCGACGGGGGGTCGCAGGCCGATCCCGACCTGCATGTCCTGCGCTCCGCCCTGTCCCTCGTCCAGGGGCGGGAGCGGAGCGCGCTGGAGGCCGCGCGCTTCGGCCTCTACGTGGCGCTCGACCAGGGCGACGTCGAGGCGGCTCAGCGCTGGGCCGGCGCCGTCCGCGCCGCTCTCCTCGCCGTGCAGGCGGACGACGACCGCGCGCGCCGACTGCTCAGCCTCGCCGAGGGCGCGATCGCACGCCTAGAGGAGGGTTGCCGGTGAAGCGCCGCTCCCCCGAGGAGCTCCGCCATGCGCGCCGAGGGGCCGGCACGGTGCCGGTCACGGTGTCGCTGTCGCCGGAGGTCCTGGCCCGCCTCGACGCGATCGCGTCGGCGCGGGGTTGCTCCCGCAGCGCCGTCGTCGCCGAGCTCGTGACCGCGCACGAAAGCCCCGCGCGGCGTGGAGCCGGCGGGGCGGGTGGACTACGGATTGAGGTCGGGCGGCGCGTCTAGTCCACTACGCGTCGAGCTCGCGGGGCCGGGCCTTCGCGACGCCCGGACCTAGCCGGCGTCGCCCGAGGAGTCCTCGGCGAACCGCGAGGGCGTGCGCGAGCTCGACGACCAGCTGCTCGAGCTCGGCGACGCGGGCCTCGAGGCGCGCGACGCGGCCGGGTCGCTTTGGAAGCCTGGACGAAGGAAGGGTGCAGAATGGGAGCACTGGCGAGGGTGTCCAAATGGGATGTGGAAGTCGTCACCACGGCGGATGGTCGCGAAGTAGCCGCTGCGCCTCCCACATGCGCGAGCGCGACAGGCCCAGCCGCCGCTCGCAGCCCTCACCGCCGGCGGCGTACCATCCGAGCCGTTCGTCGAGTGGGCGCTCCGCGCAGATCCGAAACGACGTACGCGCGAGCTCGTGCCATGCGACGACCTGGCCGTCGACCTCGAGCGGCACGGGTCGCCCGAGCGTGGCCTCGTGTGTCCCGAAGAGTCCGAAGCCGGCGCCGTGGTCGTGGAGGGCCAGCGCGTTGAACCGAGACTCGTGCCAGCTCATCACGACGTCGAGGGCGGCAGTCATGCCCGGCGTCATCCCAGGCAGCGGCGCGCGACTATCCTCTTCGGCGATGGCTTCCGCCTCGACCGGGAGGTAGTCCATCCACGGCAAGGGACCGGGCTCCTTCGCGAGCATGGCGAGCAACAGAGAGAGCACCCATTTGGCCGAAATCATGGGCCTTCGTAGCGCGCGTGGACGCGCGAGGCTACCGCGTCCTCACTCGCTAGGCTTTTGGCCTTGCTTTTTCGCTTCGTCGAGGATCTCTAGCACCGCGGCGAAGCCCGACGAGCTCGGCTTGCGCGGGGCAGGGTCGGTGTCACGTGCTTGGGCGATGGCGAGCGGCGTGTCGCGACGGGTCGGCTCTTCGGCGATGGCCTCGTCGAGCTCGTCACGGAGCCGACGCGCGTCGACGGGCGTCATCGCGTGAACGCACGCATCGAGGCCGACGAGGATGGTGCGCTCGGCGCCGGCGCGCGGGTCGCGCCACACGCGGATCATGGCGACCAGACGAGCATGGGGGCCCGCCCCTCGAAATCGCGCTGCGGATAGTCGACGTCGATCTCGGTGCCCGCGACGACGATGTCGCCCGGGCTGGCCTGCATGAGGACCCACCCACACGAGGGCTCAGGGACGCGCGAAAGGGACCGCCAGTAGTGCCGCGTATAGGGCAGCGCGTAGAGCTGCTCGGCGGTCAGGCCGCCGCCGTAGCCGACGTAGAGCCCAGGGACGAAGCCGGCATCGCCGAGTGGTTTGCTGCGCGCATTGACGAACGCTGCGACGTCGTCGGGTGACGCCGAAGAGGCGACTCCCTCTAGGTCGACCATGACCGTTGCGCCGGTGGGGGCGCCCACGGCGACGAGGTGCTGACGGTCCGTCACCGCGTAGGCAGCGCCCTTCTCCGCGGTCGGCACCCACCCCGGCGCGTCCGAGTAGGTGACGAGCCCGAGGCCGAGGCCGGATGTGAGGATGATGTCGCGCTCGCCAGCGGTCAGCGCGCCGAGGTAGCGGAAGACGAAGCCGATGCCGGCGCTGCGGAGGCCGTCACACCGGACCTTGTCCAAGGTTGTGATCGTGTCGCACCCGATGCTCGGGAAGGGCGGCGGAGCGACCCTCATTGGAGGGCTCGCGCGAGCAACTCGACGAGCTCGGCCCACGAGGCCCACCGGGCTCGACGCACCTTCGCCCACCTCGCGAGCCGGCGGAGGTCCTCGGGCCTCGCGCGGGAGAGGACGGCGCGGTCGGAGACGCGACGCACGGCTACCCTGCGGCGGGCCCCAGCGGCCCTCCGCCGCCTCCGGGGCCGATGGGTGGCACCGTCGATGGGGGCGTGACGACGGGCGTGGACAGCAAAGCGAAGTCGGCTTGCAGGGCCGCCCAGTCGAGCGCGTCGGGAGCCGATTGGGAGGCGGCGGCGAGGATGTCGGCGTCGACCTCGATGTAGAGGGCACCACCGTTCGCGGCCGACGTCGCCGCCGCGAGCGCGTCGTAGGTGAGACGCAGCGGCATCGCCCACGACCAGATCCCGAGGTCATGCTCCGTCTGGTCGGCCAGCGTGAAGCAATGACCATTTGACGGCACGGCGACGTAGCCGCCCGGAGGCACGGCCCACGTCGCGCCAGGGGCGGCGGCATCGATCCATCGCTGGTCGAGGGCGGCGCAGATCGGTGCCCCCACGAACATCGAGACAGCGGCGCGGACGAGGTCGCGGTTCGAGCCGTCGATGGCGACGAAGCCCGAGGACTGATAGACGCCCGAGCCGCTCTTGATGCCAAGGTTCCGGGCGTTCGTGAGGACGACGGTCTCGTCGCATCCCTGATCAGTGCTGGGGTCGCCGGCGACGTAGCCACCATCGCGCGAGTAGGTCCAGACGACAACGTCGAGGGGAGGGTGGAAGACGGACGCGCCGGCGGCGGCCTGGCGGAGCGCCTGACGATGATACTGGTCAGCCTCCGTGCAGTCGCCGAGCTTGTCGTTGCCGAGGATGTCGCCGAGGCACGCCTGCGCGGCCGGTGCCGAGCCGTAGCTCGTCGAGCTCGGCGTCGCGGGCCATGAGGCGAGGTTCAGGGCGTAGCGTGGGTCATGAAGCTTGAGGCGGTGGGGCGTGGCCGGCGCGACGCGCCCGCCGATGTGGATGCGTTGGCCGGTAGGGAGGGTGTGGATGCGGCCCATCAGGGTCACCCCTTCCTGTTCGCGCTCACGGGAGCCCTTGCCAGCTCGGCGCGGATCTCCTCGTCGCTCTCGTATCGGTCGGCCAAGTCGAGAGGATGGCTTCCGAAGTCCTTGGGGTCCACTTCGTGTCCGGCGAACTTCGCCGAGACGGTCTGCGGCTTGTCGCTCACGTTGTGGAGGCCGAGAGTCGCCTCGATGCCTGCGGCGATTGTCGGGTAGCAGACGCAAGCGGAGCTGTCACCGAAGACGGCGCTCACGAGCGGGTTGTCATTCACGAGGCATGGCTGACGACCGACGTCGAGGCGTGTCACCATCACGGCGAATCCGTCCTCGGTCTTGATGAGAAGATCTGCGGGACGGAAGATCGTCGTCGTCCGAGGCGTCTTCAGCTCGACTCGCTCGCCCGGACGGAGCGTGAGCGCCTCCGTGAAGATCCGCTCGGCCTTCATCTTCCACCCCCCGACACCTTCGCCGCGCGGGCCGCCTTCGCCGCGAGCACGTGCGGGCTCGGACGGTACTCCGTCGCCACGGGCGCCCCTCCGTCCGCCTGCGCGCCGAAGCGGTCCTCGATGTACTGGAGGATCGTCGCCAGCGGAACGTCCGTGCATACGAGGCCGATGTCCTCGGCCGCCTGCTGGACTGCACTCGGCGGGATGAGGCTCGCCGCGGTCTCGATGTCGAGGCACACCGCCTGCTCGACCGAGACGACCTTCGCCTGCGTCGTGGGCGACAGACACCCGCTCACGATGGCGATGACGACGAGGAGCGCCGAGAAGGCGCCGAGGATGGCGGAATGGATCATGGGGTCACCCGAGTCTTGAGGAGTGGTTTCGTGAGGGGGCTCTGCGAGAGCCAGAGGACGACGGCGCCAGCGAACGCAACGACACGCGACGCGACGGACAGCCACGTCGCGGGCACGAGGCCGGCAAGCTGGGCGAGGATCGGGCCGAGCGAGCTGACCAGGACGAGGATCGCGAGGATGACGTGCGCGACCTTGGCGAGGGCAGGGGAGAGGGTCATCGGTCACCGATGAGGCATCGCCTTGCCCGCTTCACGCACCGCTTGCCCTTCGCGCATGCGGAGCAGCAGAACCGCTTGCGGCGCCTCGGCTTGCGGCGCGCCTCGTAGGCCTTCGTCTCCTCCGCCCAGCGCTTCGCCGTACCAGGTGGCAGCTCGCCGCGCGCCTCGGCGGCGAATGACCAGCGACGTTGCTTGGCGGTCTCGGGGATGGGCATGGCTAGAACCCGAAGCGACGCCCGCGAGGGTAGACGGCCTCGACACGAGAGAGGCGGACGGTGGCAGCCAGATCCATCGCCTCGTCACCTCCGGTGGAGCAGCCGACCCGAGCGATGGTGGTGCCGTCCGTGGTGCATCGGTCCGACGTGGATGCCGAACCGGCGGCCCGCGCGCACGATGCGACCGTGGATCTTCACTGCGAGCGAGGGACCCACCGTGCCGTTGTGGACCATCATCGAGAGCCGGCTCGCAGCGGGCTTGATGTGGCTCCGGTCGTAGATGGGGAGTTCGCGCCGCTCCGGCCACGCGAACGCGTGAGCCGGGAGCCGGTTTCGATGGGCCGCGTCGAGCCTGCTCATGTCGCCCAGCCTACCACGTCACCGGAGGTAGAGCGCGAGGAAGTGCCGGATCGTCGCGGCGGCTTGTGCCTTCGCCGTCGAGGCGGCGTGCGAAGGGGACGGCGTGGGCGCTGGCGCGCCCTTGTGCTTCACGATCGTCGCGCCCATCCACGAGGTCGTGCCGGAAGCGCGTAGCACGTCGGCGATGTACGCTGGCGGCGCGTTGCGCCGAGCCGCGCATACCTCGGCCATCGTCACCTTCGGATTCTTCGCCTCTTCGTTCGCGAGTGCGACGTAGTCCTCGACGAGCTGTCGGAACAGGGCCGGGACCTGCGGCATAGTCGCCGCCGCCTTCGCTTGGCGCCATGAGGCGGCATCCTTGCCGCTGGCGGTCCACTCCTGGAGCGACACCGTGAACGGAGCCGTCGACTGCGCGTTGAGGATGGCGAGGTTCCGCTCCTGCTGCGTGAGCTCTTCGGCGATGGCGCGAGACGACCCGCCGACCGCGAGCATCCCGTACACCGTCGCGAGGCCACTCAGCGTCTCTCCGTTCTGGATGTAGATCCCGTCCTCGCTCGCGCTGAGCCAGTTCATCACGTAGAGATCGCTGCACAGGTAGAGCGGGTCGGGCGCGCGCCGGAGGGCCGATGCCATGATCTCGGCGACGGTGAGCCCGGGCCGCGCGGGCCGACCGTGGGAGGCCGGTATGGGGTCGATCGGGATCGTGTCGCCTTGCCATGCGGCGTTGTTCGGTGGGGCCGCCCAGCTCGGATACGAGGCCTCGTAGGCGCCGGGCGAGTTGTCCGAGGCGCCCGTCGACGGCTTCGCCCAGTTCCAGAGCACCGATGGCTCGATGGCGACGCAAGCACCGAGAAACGTGGCCATCCTCGCCTTGTCGACGACAGGCCACGACGAGTCCATCGGGTTGCCGATGGCCTCCGACTGCCCTGCGGCGACGGCTGCCATGCCGTAGTCCGAACCCCCGCTCACCTGGGCGAGGTGCCAGAGGAGCTCCGGGCGAGGCGTCGAGCTCGGCGGCGACGTGATCGCCATGTACGACGCGAAGCTGCCACCCTGAGGATAGCCGCTCGTCGTCGAGGGATTCGCCTCGCCCCACTGGTAGACGAGCGCGTAGAGGTGGTTTCCGCCCGGCGACGCCAGCGACGACGCGTCTAGCCCTTCGAACACCGGCGGCGACCCACCGAGGATCGACTGCATGATCGCCGAGACGCCCGAGACGATGGCCCCCGCTGCGGCGCCGAAGGGTCCCCCGACGGCGGCGCCGGAGGCGGTCGCCGTCCCGATCGTGACCATGGCGCGCACGAGTTGCCCGGTCGCGCTTGGCGTCTGTCCCGCAGCGATCGTGACGCCGGCACCAGCGAGGTTCGCGAGCGCTCCGAAGGGCGACCCTCCCGCCTGCAAGCTGCTCATCGCCTGCTGCGCTTGGTTCGCGATGACGCTCGCCTGCTGGATCTGCGCCGTGAGGTTGCCGACCTGCGGAAGCGGCGGCACGTTCGCCGGCGTCACCGGGGGGATCTGCGCCGCCAGCGAGGCCTCGCCCGACGGCGGCGGCGGAACGTTCGCGGTGAGGTTCGCCTGCATCGTCATGCGTGCGCCTGCGCGGCCCGTTGGGGCGCGAGCATCGTGAGCTCTGCGCCCTGCGGGCTCCAATCGACGTGGAAGTCGGAGAAGTCGAAGAGGGCGGCGCCGAAGGTCGCAAGGTCCGCCGGCGACCCATGCTTCTTCGCGGCATCGATCGCGGCCTGCAAGGTCTTCGCGTCGACGTGCGTCGTGCCGGCGTACTTCTTCACCCAGGGCACGAGCGCCTCGACCTGTTCGCTCAAGGCCTTCGCCTGCACCTGCGACGCGCCCGGCTCGGCGTAGGCCTGGAGGATGCCCGCGAACGTCACAAGGTTCGCGACGTCAGTCTCGAATTGCAAGGCCTGCTGCACCGCGACCTCCACCTGCGCGGGCGAGGGGACGTCTCCGACCTTCAGCGAGGTGTGCGCGTAGCGGTTGACCCAGTAGTTCAGGTCGTTCTTGCCGACGCCGGCGCCGCTCGAGCCAAATTCGCTCGAGCCGGACACGGGCTTGCCCGTCTTGGGGTCAACCGCTTGGCCCCCGCCGACCGGCACGAAATTGCCGCCGGGATCCATGCGCCCGATGAGGCCCCCGTGGCTCTTCGACGTGACGTAGCCGCTCGTGGGGTCGACGTGGGCGTCCGGGGGGGGGGGCCCGGTCACGGGCGCCGGCGCGGCGA
>Ga0335078_10019277_pt1 | contig 10142 bp, 10 predicted proteins | sample Lox_Sample_32_FD_206711 | JGI IMG/M metagenome (GOLD analysis project Ga0335078, IMG submission 206711) | Soil microbial communities from Loxahatchee National Wildlife Refuge, Florida, United States - Lox_Sample_3.2 | ecosystem: Environmental > Terrestrial > Soil > Wetlands | place: USA...
CCATCACGAGCGAGGCGCGCGCCTGCGCGACCGCCCGGTCGAGAACCGCTGGATCGGCCAGGCGATCCGGGACCCCGAGCCGGATCTGGGCGGGCTCGCGCGATCGCTCGGGCTCGTCGGGTACGGCCCGGTACTCGATCGCGGCGATCTGAGCGCGACGCTGATCGAGGCCGTCCGGGCGGCCCGCGCCGGCGCCACCGTGCTCGTCGACGTCCGGGTCGCGAGCTAGTTAGACCCGGAACTCCTCGGCGACCTGGGGCACGAACAGGTCCTCGGCGGTCAGCCGGGTGGCGCACACCCCCTGCTCGTGGGCGAACGCCAGGAACGCCTCGAGCGTGACGCGGTTCGGCTCGATCCCATACGGCCAGAAGTCGCGCCCGAAGATCTCCTCCGCGCGCTCGGCGTTGGCCGGGCTCCAGGGGACCGGGTACTTGGGCGCGTTGGCGTCGATGGCCCGTTCGAGGCTGCGGCGCTTGGCCTCGCGGAACGCCGTGTAAAGGTTCATCGCCGCCCACGGATGGTCGTCGAGCACCTCGCGGCGGATGGCGATCACGTGCATGATCGGGAACACCCCGGTGTCGCGGTAGTAGGCCTCCTCGACCGCGCGGTGGTCGCTGAACAGCCGCACGACGCGGCCCGTGCGCTGCTCGAAGTCGACCGGGGAGTGCGCCGCGATCAGCGCGTCGAGGTCTCCGGCGACGAGCATGTCGTTGAGGCTTCGGTCCTTGACTGCGGTGAGCGAGAATCCCTCTGGGGGCGTGAGCGCGATGCCCTCGATCCGGCCGGGCTCGTTCGTGCCGCCCTGGAACCATTCGATCGCCTTGAGGTCGAGGCCGTAGCCGTGCTCGAGCGCTCCGCGCGCGTACACGGTCGCGGTCTGCGTCCACTCGGGGATGCCGATGCGGCCGTTCGCGAGCGCGGCGGGGTCGTCGACGGGACCGCCGGCGCGGACGAAGATCGCCGAGTGGCGGAAGGCGCGCGACGGGAACACGGGGATCGCGGCGAGCGAGTCGTCGCCCGAGGCGCGGATCGAGCAGTACTTCGCCAGCGAGAACTCCGAGATGTCCCACTCCCGGTGGCGGGCGAACCGGAAGAACGTCTCCTCGACCGAGAACCGCATGCACGTCAGGTCGATCCCCTGGACCTCGACGGCGCCGCTGACGAGATCGCGGACGTGGTCGTAATCGCCGATCGCGAGCGTGAGGTGGACGTTGTGGCGCGATCCGGGCGTGGTCATCTGGCTAGAAGCGCACGTTGACGTTCTTCGATTGCGTGTAGGAGAGGAGCTCCTGGAAGCCTTCCTCGCGGCCGACGCCCGAGTCCTTGACGCCGCCGAAGTCGGTGCCGGGGAAGTGGGCCGATGCGTCGTTGACCCAGACGTAACCGGCCTGCACGTCCCGGGCGAACCGGTGCGCGGTGCCGAGGTCCCGCGTGAACACGCTCGCGCTGAGGCCGTAGGAGACGCCGTTGGCGATGCTCAGCGCCTCGTCGTAGGTGGTGAACGGCATCGCGGCAAGCACCGGCCCGAAGATCTCCTCCTGGGCCAGGCGAGACTCGGGGCGGACGTCGTCGAACAGTGCCGGCCTGACGAAAAGGCCGCGGGCGAACGGGCCGCCGGTCAGCGCGTTGCCGCCGGCGACGAGCCGGGCGCCCTCCTCGCGGCCGATCCGGACGTAGTCGATGACCTTGTCGAACTGGCCCCGGTTGACGATCGCGCCGGTCTCGGTGGCCTCTTGATCCGGCGGGCCGGACTGCATCGCGTCCAGCCGCTCGGCGAGCCGGGCGACGAGCTCGGCGTGCCTCGAGCTGTGGACGAGCAGCCGCGAGGTCGACCCGCACGACTGACCCTGCCAGGTGAAGTTCATGCCGCGGACCGCGCCCGAGACGGCGGCGTCGAGGTCGGCGTCCTCGAACACCACGATCGGGTTCTTGCCGCCGAGCTCCAGCGTGACGGTCTTGACGGCATGCTCGGCGGCGCGGCGCTGGATCGCGCGCCCGACCGGGACCGAGCCGATGAACGCGATACGGCGCACCTCAGGGTGAGCCACGAGCGCGTCGCCGGTCTCGCTGCCGTAGCCGGTGATCACGTTCACGACGCCGGGTGGCACGACCTCGCGGATCAGCTCGCCGAGGCGTAGCGCCGACAACGACGTGTGCTCGGACGGCTTCATGATCACGGTATTGCCGGCGATCAGCGGCGCCCCGAGCCGGCCCGCGGCGAACATCAGCGGGTGGTTGAACGGGATGATCCGCCCGACCACGCCGAACGGCTGGTGCAGGGTGTAGTTGAGACGGTCGTGCGAGGTCGGGATCGTGTCGCCGCGGAGCTGGAGCGCGAGGCCCGCGAAGTAGCGGAGCTGCCCGGCGGCGATGCCGGCGTCCCGGCGCATCTCCCGGATCGGGCTGCCGTTGTCGATCACGTCGAGCGCCGCCAGCTCCTCGGCGTGCTCGAGGACCGCGTCGGCGATGCGGCCGACGGTCCGGGCGCGGTCGAGCGGGTCGAGCGCGCGCCACTCGGGCTGGGCTCTGGCGGCGGCGCGCACGGCGTCGTCGGTGTCGGCGGCGCTGCACCGCGGGACCCGCCCGATCGTCTCGCCGGTGGCGGGATTCACCGCGTCGATCGTCTCGCCGCTGCGAGCGTGAACGAGCTCCCCACCGATCAAGACGGGAATCGTCTCCATCGGGCGAGAACCATATCGAGCCGGAACTGAACACAATCGTTATGGTGATTGCGCGGGCCCGGGCGCGGGGTAGCCCGACCTCGACGGCAACGACGGAGGGAGACGAGATGACCGCACCGATCGAGGACGTCAGCGCGCTGCCGGGGAAGAAGGTCGCCGATCAGGCGGATAACCCGGTCGGCAAGGTGCAGGCGATCTACGCGATGGACGACCGGTACCCGATGTGGGTCGCGGTCGAGATCGCGACCGGCCTCGTCGGCCGGCGGACCGTGGTCGTCCCGCTCGCCCGACTCAAGGACGAGGGCGGTCGGCTCAAGGTTCCCTACAGCAAGCAGCACATCATCGAGGCTCCCGAGGTCGATGGCGGGGACGGCATGTCGGCCGAGTGCGATCGGCGGCTGCGCGACTACTACGCGATCGACGCCGGCGACCAGGAGCTGCGAACCGACAACAAGTCCTACGCCGCCGTCGTGTCCGAGAACGATGGCGCGGCGAGGCGCGTCGACGATCCCGAGCAGCTCGAGACGCCCGATGCCGACAGGCGCAGCGCGGAGACGATCGAGCGCCTCAACGACCCGGGCAGCTCGGAGGCGCGCAAGGTGACCGCGGGCGACGTCGCCCACGACGATCAGGACGTGGACGGATCCTGAGCTTGGCTACGACGGAACGGTCTGAGCGCTGGCGCCGGTGAGCTCGCGCAGCTCGTCCGGGCTCAGCTCGAGGGTGGCGCGCCGAGGCGATGACGGTTCTCGTCACCGGGCGCACGCAGCTCGGGCAGGACCCCGGGAGCTCCGGCGAGCCGCCTAGGACCGCTCGGCCTTGTGGGCCGCCCGGATTCGGTCTGCGTACGTCGGCAGGTCGAGGCCGAACAGCTGCCAGCGCCCGAGCTGGTGGAGCAGGAAGTGATTGCAGCCGGCCTTCGAGAGGCTCCCGACGTCGCCGGCGATGAGCGCGCGGACCTCCTCCTCGGACAGCGGAGGCCGGGCGGCGCGAAGGGCCCGCTCGGGGTCGCGCTCGAGGGCCTCGCGGAGCGCGGGCTCGTGGACGACCCGCCGGCACAGCTTGTTGACCGCGTACACGCTCAGGTCGATCGTGTCCCGTCGAGGGTCCAGCCCGCGAACGCGTGGCCGAACGGGCGCTGCACGTCGAGGTATTCCGGGGGGCGGGGGTCGAACGTGCCCAGCATCGCGATCCAATCGAGCACCTCGCCGCCCGCGTTGCCGGCGCGCCACAGCTGCGAGTCGGTCGCCTCGGCGACGAGCTCCTCGACGGCTCCGCCCTCGAGCAGCTCGAGGACCCGGTCGAGCCAGCCCGGGTCGGGGACGCCCGTGTGGGAGTCCTCGCTGATGCGAGGACCGCCGATCTCGAGCGAGAAGCTGCCGCTGCCGGCGACGACCACCCGTGTCGGTGCCGGCGAGGACTCGATCGCGGCGCGGATCTCCCGGCCGAGCGCCAGGCAGCGGCTCGCGGACGGCAGCGGTCGCACGAACGCGTTGACGTAGACCGGAATCACCGGGACCTCGGTGGCGGGCATCAGGAAGTGGAGCGGCGCGATCACCGTGTGGTCGAACTCGAGCTCCTGGAGCATCGCGACGTCGAAATCGCTGCGTATGAGGTGCTTGTGGATCTCCCGCGCCAGCGGTGCCGCGATCGGAAGCTCGCGGTCGAGCTCGGGATAGTCGCTGGCGCCGCGAGCGGACTCGGCGACCCCAATCGCGAACACCGGGAGCGTCTCCCAGAACATGTTGTAGTGGTCTGATGTGATGTACAGGAGCGTGTCCGGCCGCATGCGCTCGAACGCGAGCGCAAGCGGGCGGTACATGCCCTGGATCTCCTCGGCCAGCGGATGTCCGCCCTGCACCCAAGTGGGAAAGTGGGGATTGTGGGGAATTCCGAATGCGCCGACGATCTGACCCATGGCCTCACTCCTCCGCCGGCACGAGCCCACGATGACCCATAATCAATACGATGATATCGGCGCCCGCGCCCACCGCGTCGCGCGCTGAGTCGCCGCCGCGCGGCCGGAAGCTGATCCTGATCCTGGGCGCGCTGTCGGCGTTCGGGCCTCTGTCGATGGACATGTACCTCCCGGGGCTGCCGTCGCTCACGCGCGATCTGGGCGCGTCGGCCTCGGCGGGTCAGCTGACGCTGACCGGGTGCATGCTCGGGATCGCCGCCGGCCAGCTGTTCACCGGCCCGCTCAGCGACTCGCTGGGGCGGCGCCGGCCGCTGCTGGCGGGCTTGGTCGGGTACATCGCGGCGTCGCTGGCGTGCGCGGTCGCGCCGTCGATCGGGGTGCTGATCGTGCTGCGGTTCATCCAGGGCACGCTCGGAGGCGCCGGCGTGGTGATCGCGCGCGCGGTCGTCCGCGACCTGTTCCGGGGCGACGCCGCGGCGCGCGTGTTCGCGCTGCTGATGGCGGTGACGGGGGTCGCGCCGGTGTTCGCACCGCTGGTCGGCGGGCAGGCGCTGGCGATCACCTCGTGGCGGGGCATCTTCGTCCTGCTGGCCGCGATCGGGGTGCCGCTGCTGATCTCGACCGTGCTGTGGCTGCCGGAGACGCTCCCGCCCGAGGGCCGCCACGGCGGGGGCCTCGGCACCACCGTGCGCACGTTCCGGCGGCTGCTTTCGGACCGCAGCTTCGTGCCGCCGGCGATCTCGTTCGCGCTCGCGTGCGCGGCGATGTTCGCGTACATCGCCGGCGCGTCGTTCGTACTCGAGGACGTGTACGGGATCTCGCCCCAGATGTTCAGCGTGGTGTTCGCGGTCAACTCGGCCGGGCTGGTCGCGATGTCGCAGGTGGGCGGGAGGCTCGTCGGCCGGGTCGGTGCGCCGGCGCTGCTCCGGTACGGGCTGTTCGGGGTGGCGGCCGGCTCGATCGGGGTGCTCACCGCGACGATCGCGGATGCGGGCCTGTGGCCGCTGCTGATCTTCCTGTTCGTGATCCTGGCGTTCTGCGGGTTGGTGTACCCGAACGCCACCGCGGTCTCGCTGGCCGACCAGGAGGGGGCGCTGGGGAGCGCCTCGGCCCTGCTGGGCATGGGCCAGTTCGGCACCGGCGCGCTGATCGCGCCGCTGGTGGGGGTGGCGGGCTCGCACGACGCGCTGCCGATGGCGATCGTGATCGGGGCGTGCGGGTTGAGCGCGCTCGCGGTCAACCTGGTGTTCTCGGCGCGGGCGGTGGCGCCGGCCGGCGAGGCGGCCTGAGCGTCCGCACGGTGGCGCGGTGGCCGGGGCTGTCGGGTGTTGCGCCCCGATCGCCCCGCGCGCTCAGGCCGCCAGCGAGTGCCGGCCGGTGTTCATCGCCTCGAGCATGATGTGCGCGCGCAACTCGTCGCCCGACAGCTCGGCGCAGATCCGCGACCGGTAGAACACGAGCACGCGGTCGCAGATGTGCTCGAGCTCGTCGAGGTCGGTCGACGCCAGCAGCACGATCGCGCCGGCCTGCGCGGCGGAGCGGATCAGCGCGTGCATCTCGGCCTTGGCGCCGACGTCGACGCCCCGGGTGGGGTCGTCGAGCAGCAGCACGGACGGCTGGGCGTTCAGCCACTTCGCGAACACGACCTTCTGCTGGTTGCCGCCCGACAGCGATCCGGCGCGCTGGTCGAGCGACCGCGCCCGGACCCGAAGCCGCTCCACCTGGTCATGGGCACGCTTGCGCAACCGGCCCTTGCGGACGACCGGCCCCTCGCGGGCGAGCGCCACCGCCCGCACGACGGCGATGTTCTCCCACAGCGGCTTGTCGAGCATCAGCCCGAACCGCCGGCGGTCGCCGGTCACGAGCGCGACGCCCGACGCGATCGCGTTCCGCAGTCCACGCGGCACCTGCCTCCCGCTGGGCAGTAACACGCGACCGGCGTCGGGCTTGCGCTGGCCGCTGACCAGCTCGATCACCGTGTGATGACCCGAGCCGGCGAGCCCGGCCAACCCCACGATCTCATGTGGCGCCGCCGCGAGGCTCACGTCGTTGAGCCGGCGGGCGACCGCCACGTCTTGCAGGGAAAGATCTCCTCCGAGGCCACCCTGTCCGCCCCCGGAATCGGTCGCGAGGGGCGGGCGGATCGCGGGGGCCCCGCGGCCGGCGAGCGCCTGCTCGCGCCGGAGGCGATCGCCGAGCATCGCGTCGACGATCGTCTGGACGGTCAGCTCCTCCATCTTCTCGCCCTCGAGCACGGGCTTGCCGTCACGCAGCACCGTGACCTCGTCGCACAGCTGCATGACCTCCTCGAGGATGTGTGAGACGAACAGCACCGCCACCTGGCGATCGCGCAGCACCTTGAGCATGCTCAGCAGCGTCTCGGTGCTCGCCGCCTCGAGTGCCGAGGTCGGCTCGTCGAGGATCAGCACCCGGGGGCCGGGGACGAGCGCCTTGGCGATCTCGAGCAACTGGCGCTGGGCGAGCGAAAGCGAGCCGACCGGCTGGCGCATGTCGAGGTTCAGGTCCAGATCGCGCAGGACCGGCCGCGCCTTCTCCGCCATCGCGGACCGGTTGACGAACGGCCCCCGCTTGATCTCGCGCATCGGGAACAGATTGCTCAGCACGTCCAGGTCTCCGAACAGGCTGAGCTCCTGCGAGACGACCCCGACACCGTTGCGGGCCGCCTCGGCGGTGGTCGAGAACGACACCTCGGTGCCGTCCAGACGCAGGACACCGCTGTCCGGGCGGACCGCCCCGGCGATGACCTTCACGAGCGTCGACTTGCCCGCTCCGTTCTCGCCGAGCAACGCGTGCACCGACCCGGCGCGAACGGTGAGGTTCGCGCCGGTCAGTGCGGCGACGCCGCCGTAGGACTTCGAGATGCCGTGCGCCTCGAGCATCGCCCGGCTAGTTCGCCTGGCTCAGTGGCTTGATGTAGGCGCTCGGAGTCGCGAGCTCCTTCTGCAGGATCGGCGCGTAGTACGCGTACCGAGTCTGGTTGTTCTGCTCTCTGGAGATGATCTGGTCGATGTTCGCGGCGGTCACCAGCCCGAAGCCGGGGTTGAACCACCCGGTCGGCAGCGGCTTGCCCTGTTGGGCGTGCTGGGCCAGAAGCGTGATCGCGATGTAGCCCTTGAGGAAGTGATGCGGGTCGCCGAGCACGTACACGTAGCCGTTCTTGACGCCCTGGAGCGCGGCCGGGTCGACGTCGCACGCGCCAACGAGCAGCTTCTTGCCGGTCGTCTTCTCGATCCGCGCCAGCGAGATCGCGCCCTGGTCGCCCGGGTCGAAGTACGCGACCCCGTTCGGATACTTCTGCAGCAGCGCGTTCCAGTGGTTGTAGTTGTCCGTGGGCTCGTTGCCGACGTTGAACGGGCCGGCGATCTTGAGCCCCGGCCGCTTGGCCTTCAGCACCCCGACGAAGCCGTTGATCCGCGCCTGGAGCAACGGAAGGCCGGGGATCGGGTTGCCGATCACGACCGTTCCGGTGGCGTTGGCCGGGATCTTGGCCAGCATCGCCGTGGCCACCCCGGCGCCGATCTCGGTGTTGGAGTTGCCGACGAACGTCGTCACGTTGGATCCAGGCAGCCCCGGGGCGTCGACGGCCACGACCGGGACGCCGGCAGCGACGGCCTGCGAGAACGGCCGGACGAACGCCGGTGGGGTCACTGTCATCAGTGCAATACCGTCATGGGAGTTCTGCTGCGCGGCCTGGAACATCTGGACCTCCTGCGACGGGTTGACCGCCGCCGGCGCCGCCGTGCTCAGCTTGACGCCGGGGATGTGCGCCGCGGCCGAGACCGCGCCAGATGGACCGTCTTCGCGCTGCTGCCGGTGGTCGTGGCGGCGGCGGTGGAGGTCGAACCCGAGCTCGAGCCACCGCTGGCCGCGCCACCGCTGCTGGTGGCGCTGCTGCTGCTCGAGCTGCTGCCGCACGCGGCCAGCGCCACGACCGCGAGGAGCGTTGTCACCGCGCTCCCCACCAGCCTGATCCGGTTGCCGGACAGACCTAATGACATATGCACCCTCCTGTTTCCATGACTGTGCACCCCTTGTGTGTATGACTCCTCGCCGGTACCGCTCACAATGCGAGGCCTGAGCTCTCTCCCCGCCGGCGCCGGCGCACCAGGCTGTCGAGCGACACAGCGGCGAGAATCACCGCGCCGGTGGCGAACTGGCTCCAGTTCAGCGGTACGTTGAAGAAGACGAGTCCGCTCGAGACGACGCTCAGCAGGATTGCTCCGATGACCGCGCCGATGACCGTCGCCGATCCTCCGCGCAGCGGCGTCCCGCCGATGATCGCCGCGGCAATCGCCTGGAGCTCGAATCCCGTGCCGATGTTCGGGTCGCCCGACTCGAAGAAGGCCAGGCCGAGGATGCCGGCGAGGCCCGCCAGCCCGCCCATGAGCATCAGCGCCTGCACCCGAACGCGCGGGATCGAGATGCCCGAGAACGTGGCGGCTTCGGGATTGGATCCGATCGAGCGCACCCGGTAGCCGAACGGCGTGAAGCGGAGCACGAGCGTCAGCACGATCGCGGTGAGCAGCAGCACCCAAACGCTGGTGGGAAGCCCGAGCGTGGTCCCGCCGAGCCAGGTGAAGAACGAGCTCCCGGTCGGGAGGTTCGTCACCTGCTGACCATTGGCGAGCGCGATCGCGAGGCCGCGAAACATGTTGAGCGTCGCGAGCGTGGCGACGATCGTCGGAATCGCGATCCCCTGCACGAGGATCGCGTTCAGCAGTCCGCAGGCGGCGCCGATGCCGATGCCGAGGATCGCGGCGATCCACGGGTTCATCCCATGGCTCATGAGCAGGCCGGTCCCGATCACGGTGAGGCCGAACATCGACCCCACGGACAGGTCGATCTCCCGCATCGAGATCAGGAAGGCCATGCCGGCGGCCAGGATCCCCACGTAAACCGATTGCTGGAGGACGTTCTTGATCTCGGTCCAGGCGAAGAACTGACTATGCGCGACCCCGATCACGACCGCCAGCACGATCGTCGCCACCAGCACGCTGTTGGATTCGAACTCGAGGACCCGTTTGACCCAGGCGTCGACCGATTGAACGCGGCTCTCGGACGGTGAGGCGGAGGGAGGTCGCGGGGTGCCGTCGGCCGATTGCCGGTCACCCGAGGACGGCGCCGTCGCCGAGCGGGTCCGCTCCGACTCGGGCACCTCGGTCATCGCTGTGGCTCTCTCAGGTCCCGCATCAATCTCTCACTTCCATTTGGCCCGACAAGACTCGCGTCCTTGCCCTTTGTTCGGTAGCCGAACAGTCATGCGCGATGTGGACTATGCACTATAATGATTACGCGGAGGAACGCAACGCCGGAAAGTCGGCGTTCAGCCCAGTGAGCAGGGGTGGGCGTGAGCCCATGGCCCGGCCCGCACGCGCTCTGCCGCCAGAAACCGTCTACCGTGGGCCCCCTCAGTCAGACGCAAACATCGACGGCTCCGCCGGCGGGGAATGGCGGCGCGGGAGCAGAGACAAGTGGCAGAGATCGGCAGCGAGCAGCAGGCAGAGATCAGATCACGGGCAGAG
>Ga0335078_10019278_pt1 | contig 10142 bp, 5 predicted proteins | sample Lox_Sample_32_FD_206711 | JGI IMG/M metagenome (GOLD analysis project Ga0335078, IMG submission 206711) | Soil microbial communities from Loxahatchee National Wildlife Refuge, Florida, United States - Lox_Sample_3.2 | ecosystem: Environmental > Terrestrial > Soil > Wetlands | place: USA: Florida...
GTGCGCCCCATCAGAGTGTTCGGCAGTCCGCAGAGTTTCCCCCGCGTGATCCAATAAAACTTGATCGCGCCCAGGTCCGCATCGGTCAACTTTTGCAACAGATGGACCGCTTTCGGCCCCTGGATGGCAATTTGCGTGAAGTCATCTGAAAGATTTTCGACGGCGCAGTCGAACTGGCGCGTGTTGTCGCGTACCCAGTTGAAATCTTTCTCGCGCGTACCCGCATTGATGACCAGCAGGTACTCCTCTTCGCCCAGGCGATGAACGATGACGTCATCGACGAATGTGCCCAGCGGATACAGCAACGCCGAATACTGGGCCTGACCGATGGCCAGCCGCGACGCGTCATTCATGGAAATATGCTGAACAGCGGCCAACGCTTGCGGCCCGGCCAGCCTGATGTCACCCATGTGGCTGACGTCAAAAATGCCAACACCGGTGCGCACCGCCATGTGCTCATTGATGATTCCGCCGCCGACGGACGCCGGATATTCGACCGGCATGTCCCAGCCATTAAACTCGACCATCTTCGCGCCCATCTGGCGATGGACGGCGTTCAGCGCTGTTTTCCGGACGCTAGGCGCCTCAATCGAAGACAATCGAGAACCTCGACGAGCAGGGCTGGCTGCTGGGGATGTCGGACAAGTATGCCGAACTGCTTACCGTAACACGCCGATTTTCGGCGGGTCAAACCAGTGGCCAGACGCTTCCGAAAGTGGGATTGATCCACAAGGAGATCGAATCAGTGAACGAACCCGCTGTCCTGCCGGCGGTAACCACTCTGGTGATTACCCGTGTGCGCAAAACTACCCGTCGGGGCCATTTTCAGGGAGCGCATCCGGAGGCAAAATAGATTTCGGATGTCAGAGCATATGGTGCAGCGGCGCGGCAATCGGAGAAAGGCAGTTCTTCCAGTTCGCATCAAGGGCAAGGACGCCTCCGGAAAGAGCTTTGAAGAACTGGTGCATACGTTGGATGTGACGGCTGCCGGCGCGCGTCTGGGGTCGGTGCGACACGAATTGAACCCCAGCGACGAAATAACCGTCTTTTACCGACAGCGCAAAATGCACTTTCGCGTGGTCTGGATCAGAAAGATGAAGGGGTCTTCAGAGTTCCAGGTTGGAGTACAAGGCGTAACTGTAGATAGAGAGACATGGGGGCTGAGTCCGGCCGAGCAAGAGACGACGACGATGCCCGCACTCTCGGTTCCGGTGCCGGGGCTCGCCTGAGAAAGGACAAAGGATGAATTCGCTTCGCGGTCTTTGGTCAGACGAACAGGGTCAGGACATTGCCGAATATGCAGTCATGCTCTCCGTAATTCTGGTGATTGTCGTAGGCACGATTCGTTTGATCGGATCCAATTCGAATAGCGTCTTTTCGCAAGTCGGCAGCTCGCTGCAATAGCTTTAGGAGCACGTGGCGGCGGGTTTCTACCTCCTGCCGGCTATCGATCAATTCCCCCTTTCAAGCCAGAAGCGGGCTTAAATGGGACACCTCCAGAGTCCCTGCCCTCCGGTCACTTGCACGCCCCGCCCATTGTCGATGAAATCATTGCATGGGCCGCGTCTTCGGATTCATCAGCCTGATGCTCGCCATGGCTGCGGGCATTTATATCTATTCCAAACAGATTCAGAGCACCTCTGGGGTCGCGGGAGGAAGCAGCCCCAAGGCTGCGATCGACGTCACCGCGGTTCGCGCGGATCTGATGACCATCGCGCAGGCCGAGCGCGGTTACTTTGCGCTGGAAGGGAAATATGCCTCGCTCGATGAACTGATTTCGAGCCGATCAATCGCGGTCGCTCGAGAACGGTTGCCTTACAGTTACGAAGTGGAAACCAGCGGCAGCGGATTCCGCGTGATCGCGACCCGCCACGGTGCAGAGGCCGAGGGCATCCCTTCCGAGTTCTCGGTCGATGAAAACATGCAGTTTGCAAGCCGGCAGTAAACATCACTCAAAACCTACTCAACAAAAAACCGCCCACGGCAGGTTCGCCGTGAGCGGTTACTCCAGCTACCACAAGGAACTAGAAGACCAGCTTGGCTCCCAACTGGAATTCCCGAGGATCGAACGCAGACGTGACCTTACCGAAGTCCGAGGCGCCAGCATTGAGGCTGATGCCACCGGTGTTCACGTCTCCGTGGAACTGGGTGTGATTCCAGGTATTGAAAGCATCGGCGCGCAGTTCAAAGCGGCTCCCGCGCGATTCGCTGATCACGAAGCTCTTGAACAGCGAGAGGTTCCAGTTCTGTCGTCCCGGACCACGCAGTGCGTTGAACGGGAGATTGCCGTAGATATCGCTGCCAACTCCCGTCGGCACCGTAAATACGGACGTGTTGAACCAGGCGGCAGCCGTCTTCGGATAGCTGATCGATCCTGTGACGTTGGGCCGGTTCCCCGAGTTCTGGATTACGCTGGCTACGTTGCTGCCGGTCACCCCCAGATTGAGCGGAGCTCCCGTCATGAAGTTTACGATTCCCGAAAGCTGCCATCCACCGGCAATCGTCTTGAGTGCATGGCTATCCGAATTGCGGAAAATCGGGATCGTGTACACGAAGTTGGCGAAGGCAACGTTTCTGCGGTCGTACGAAGATGGGCCTACGTCGTATTTCCATCCCTCATACGGGTTCGCGACGTTGTTCAGATCGCCACCACTGCCGGTGCCGCCTGCGTTGGGATCGATAGCCTTGGCAACGGTATAGGCAAACTGCAGATACAGATCGCGCTGCACCTGCCCGTGGATATCGGCTTGAAGGGCATTGTAGTGCCCGTTCTGCCCGTTCTCCGCCAGGCGGATCGCTCCGTATCCGGCATAGTTGTAAAGCTGGTTGATGCCGGTTCCGCCGGAGGCAATCAAAGCCGGCAGATCGGCGTATGGCGGCAGGTTGACTTCCTGGTAATAATCCATATGCCGGTTCTGACTTCCCACATAATTGACGGACAGAACCGTCTTCTTGCTCAACGATTGCTGCACGCCAACGCTGTATTGATACGTGGTGGGCAGTTTGTAGTTCTCCGACAGAATCCCGGTAATGCCCAGGGGAAGGATCGGCAGGTTGGCAGCCGTGATGGTGTTTCCTGCCCCAACGACGCTCAAGCCGGGATTTTCCAGGGACACGTTGTACAGAGTCGGGCTGGCATTCATGGGCGGATTGCCGGCGCCGTTGTACATGTCGTTGCCCTGGATGCGGTCGAACAGGATGCCAAATCCGCCGCGGATGACGGTCTTGGCCTGTCCGGTCACGTCATAGGCAAAGCCCAGGCGCGGCCCGAAGTTCTTCCACGTATTGTTCACCAGTCCCTTTGGAATTCCGTTCACTCCGCCAATTCCAATTCCGTTGATGTAGAACGGGATCCCCGCCAGGATTTTGTTCGGACTTGTGCCGAGACCCGGACTGGCAGCCGTGCAGCCAGGATCGCTGGCTCCACTGCAGATATTGCCCCCTGAATCCCACGTCGGTGCGAGGGATGGATTGTACAGGTTGGGATAAAAATTCGCCGACTGATTATTCGCTTCGTACGTGTGCGGCATGCCATCCCAGCGCAATCCATAGTTCAAGGTCAGCCGGTGAGTGGCGCGCCAGGTGTCCTGCGCGTACATAGCCCAGCTGACATTGTTCCAGTGGCCCTGGTCCTGCACAGCGTTTTCTGCATACTGCTGAGCATAACCAAGCAGGTAGTCGGCAAAGTCATTTCCGGTGAAGCTGCCGTTAAAGGTGAAATTGCCTTCCGTGTTGGTGAAGTAAGACTGGACTTTCTTGTAGAGCATCCAGCTGAAGCCTAACTTCAACTGATGCGCACCCTTCGTGAAGGAAACGTCGTCGCGAATCTGATAGTCGTTCGCTTCGTTGTTCCACGGTGTCCACGCCGCCGTGTAGTTCGTGCCGGTGGCGCCCCCGAGGGCAATCGCGGGGATGCGGTTGTCAGCATTCGGTCCGCTGAAGAGGCGGTTGAATGTAAAGCCCGAGGGAGCCGAAACCAGGCCCAGAGGCAGGATGTGAATGCGGTTGCCGTCATAGTTAAACGAAACTTCGTTCAACAATGTCGGGCTGATCGTGTGGGTAGCGTGAATCACAGCACTGTAGGCGGGATTGCCGAATGTGTTGCCGATCGATGGAACGTTGTCGGAGTTCCACATCGTGGTCCCGTAGTTCTGTGCAATGTGGTCGTCAACCCAGTGCCCAAATACAGCCAACTTGCTGCCAAACGTGTGATCCACCCGCACGATTTCCTCGCGGACCATCGTCGGCACGTTATTGCCACCAACGAAGTGACCATCGCTGGTGGTCGGTGCCGGGAAGATGCCGCCGTATTTGCCACCACCGGTCAACAATTTCTGCGCGTTGGCATCAAGAAACGGCAGAGTGCTGTTGGTATAGGGCGAGAAAACGGGCTGAGTCGTCGGAACCAGAGGGTTCGCATTGATCGGATTACCGGTCTGTGCGGAGCAAGTCTGCGAGCCATCCTCGAGGGTCAGCGGAGTGCTGAATGTCTGGCCGGCGAACAACGCTTGTTGCGCGGCCGACAGTTGATATTGGCAGGGAACATGGAGTCCCGAATGCGGGATGGCGACTTTGTTCACGTCCTTCACGTCCGCTGGGAGGTGCTGCGTGAAGTTGCCGGTGTAGGTGTCGGTAAAAGGAACCTGCTGGTTCAGCAATTGTCCCTGAATCAGGCGGCGCCACTCCATGTTGTAGAAGAAGAACGTTTTGTGTTCTTTCTTGAAGAAGTCCACCGGTCCGCCGCCATTGAACCCGAAAAGGTTATAGCGAAGTTCGGCCACTTTATTGGGAGACGGGTTGAAGTAGTTGCGGGCATCCAGAGCGTCATTCCGCCCGAACCACCAACCTTCGGCATGGAAGCTCCTCGTGCCGGACTTGATGACCTGGGTGATTGTGCTGGCGCCGGCCATTCCGTATTCCGCACCATAGTTGGAAGTGTTCATGCGGAATTCGCCGATGGATTCCAGTGATGGCGCAACGCTGGCCTGGCTGCCTCCGCGATCCAGGTTCTCACCACCATCCACCAGCAGGAGGTTGTGGCCGATGCGCTGACCATTGATGCTGACGTTGTTGTCGCCGCTGACTGCGGTCGGGCTGATGTTGTCCCCTTGCAGGCTGACCGCTCCCGGTGTCAGAGCAAACAAGTTATAAAGTGTTCGCCCGTTCGTGGGAAGGTCGCTGACTTGTTTCGAAGTCACCATACTGCTGACTTCGCTTGAGTCGGTCTGCACCGCAACTGCATTGGCTTCCACAGTGATGGTTTCTGTCGCGTTGCCCACTTGCAGACTGAAATCGACGCGGGTGCGATCTCCGACCTGCAGCACGATATCTTTTCGCTCTATAGCCTTGAAACCGGCGGCGTTCGCGCGCACGGTGTAGTGCCCGATGTGGAGATCGGGAACGACGTACTCGCCGTCCGGCGCGACCGTGAGGGTTCGAGTGATTCCCGTATCGGTGTTTGTGATGATGACCGAAGCATTAGCGACCGCGGCGCCGGTAACATCTGTAACCGTACCCACGATGGTTGCTTCCTGAGCTAGCGAAAGTGAACTGATCAGACTGACGAAGAGTAAGACGAGGAATATGAATCGAAAGTCACAGCTTCTAGCAGCAAGGCCGCGACTCCCGACAGCGAACGACGGTAAGTTCATTCCAGCCTCCAGAATTCTTCATGAGCACCGGCGTTTTCAATCTGAATACGCCGGACGGATGAGATATCCGACACCCAATGTGACGATGGGTGATTCATCACTGTCAAGAAGAAAATCGTTATTCTAGAGGGTTTTCGCGTGATTTTAATCACGCGAAATTTTACTGGCAAATGTGTGCGGTATCACAACAGTCATCCGGCCCGGAGCGTATTCTGCTCCTCGAGAAGAGATCTGATCGCTCTCCGCAGGGAACATCGGTTCGTTTGAACCGGTGGTCGGAGGGCAGGTTCTTTTCCGTTGTTTCTTTCTTCTGCCCTTAAAAAATGTAGGGACTGGGGCGATGAATGCGAGAGAGCATCGCCCCATTTTCTGCTCGCAAATCCGAGAATTCAGAGACTACTGAGATGGTGGGCTACCGCGCCGAGCTTTTCTCGATTTTGCTGGCCAGTTTTACGCCGCTCAAACCGTCCACATATTTCGCGATTCCGCGGTAGAGAGATTCGGCGATACGCTGACGGTATTCACTGGTTTCGAGGCGGCGCTCGTCGGTTGGATTGGAGACGAAGGAAATCTCGGCCAGGATCGACGGCATATTCGCTCCGATGAGCACGATGAATGGGGCCTTCTTCACTCCGCGATTGCGGATCGCGGGACTTTTCGCCGCCAGACCGCTGTGCAGCGACGTTTGCACGTCGGAGGCGAACTCGCGCGATTCTTCAATCTTCTCTTTCAGTGCGATCTTCTTTACCAGATCCTGCAGTTCATAGATGGATTTCTCGGACACTGCATTCTCGCGCGCGGCCACTTCCAGGGCGTCCGGATTCGAGGTGAAATTCAAGTAGTAGGTCTCCACTCCGCGCGCTTCGGGATCGTGGCTCGAATTGGCATGGATCGAAATAAACAAATCCGCGCGCTGCTGATTGGCGATGGCGGTGCGAGTTTCGAGCGGAATGAAGGTGTCGTCTTTGCGCGTGTAGACCACTTCCGCGCCCAGTCGCGTCTCGAGCATCTTGCCGAGGCGCCGGCCGACCTCGAGCACCAGATCCTTTTCCTGCAGGCCATCGGGGCCGATGGTCCCCGTATCGTGTCCACCGTGACCGGGATCGATTACGATCTTGCCGATCTTCAGTCCCAAAGCGCGAATCAGCGAACGGTCGCCGTGCGCGGTAGGTTTGGCCTCGCGGGCATCCAGGTCGCGTTTGCTGGTGGTTCGCGAAGAGGATTTGCCGCTTGCACGCGACGACGCATGCGCCTCGCTCGGAGCTTCCTCCGGCGGCGCATCGGAATCGTCAGTGTCGACGATGGTCTTGGTGGGTGGCGGTGTTTCCTTCTTGTTATCCGCAGCTTTTCCCAGTTCCGGCAAGGCGTGTTTCAACGTCGCCTCCGGTTTTGACGCAATCTTGGTATCTTCGTCGCTCACGTCCTTGCTGGTGACGGGAGCCTTGCCGGCTTTCGCAAGCAAGGCGTCTTTCGCGCCATAGCCTTCGCCCTCCCGCTTGGGGGATGAGTTCTCAACGGCGCTCGCCATCTCGTCCGATCCGTTCGATCCCGCTTTCGGAGGCTCCTCGACGTCGGAGGCCGGACTGGAGGAATCTTTTTGCGTCTTGCGGCGGGCCGTTTTCTTACCGTGAATATCGATGATCAGCCGATAGGGATCGGGCAGCAGAAAAGCTTCATAATCCGAGAGGTCGTCGACTTCGAGCACGACGCGGGTCCGTCCGGGCTGGAACTGTGCCACCCGGATCTTCTTCAAAAAGCCGTCATCCACATCGAAGCTTTTGCCCACCAGCGTGGAGGCCAGCTTCGTGCCGCGCAGATCGAAAAAGATGCGGTCAGGATTGGCGATGCGTTGCGATCCGTACTTAACTTCACTCTCGAGATCGATCGCGACGCGGGTGTAGTCCGGCGTGGACCAATGGCGGATTCCGGTCACACGCGGCAAGCGCGCGGGATGGTCCGAGGCTGATGCGTCTTCCGAGGCCTGTGTGGGCTTGGTTTCGGGAGTGTCTTCTTGCGCCTTTGTCGGCTTTTCTTTCTCCGAAGCAGGCTTCTTTCCGGCTTCGGTTTTCTTCTCCGCCTTAGCGTCACGGTCGATCTCAGCGATGGCCTGTTGCGCATCTTCCGACAGGCGGTTCTTCGGATACCGATGAAGGAATTCGGCGAATGTCGCGCGCGCCTGCTCGGGATCGTTCAGGTCGTCTTTATAAATTTCGCCGATGGTAAACAGCGCATCGCAGCGGTATTTGCTGCCGGGATACTCCTTGCGCAGGAATTTGTATTGCGCGACCGCTTCGTTCAGGATTTTTTCATCGTCGAACCGGCGGCCCATCTCGACCAGTGTTTCGGCGACGGCGACGGCACTAGGATCGGCCTTCGTAGAAGTTGGCGCGCCGTAGTAGACGTTGCGGTAGGCGTTCAGGACACGCTGATAGTCGTGGCGCGTACGCTCTGCGGGCGGCCGGCCATTCAACGCTTCCCGCATGCGGTCGGCGTTAGCGAATTGCTCGCGAGCCCAGGCTTCGCTGTGATGCGTGCGAGCGTGCGCCTGCGATCCGGGGAGGGTCAGCACCAGCAGCAACGCTCCCCAGCTAAGACAACGCTGGCTCGTTCCGATGTTCAAGATCGCCGGGTCCGTTTACTGTCTCGATCGCCGTTGCAGTTGAACTGCCTGGGTACCTGAGAGTTTCCAAATAACTGACTTCTAAACAGATGCTGCCAACTTAGTCGGTGTTGCTGATGTAAAGCACGCCCCGCGCATCTCGTTGAACGCGCACGGGATCATGATTCGTCCCACTAGGTGTCAGATCAAAACCACCGTAGTACAGATTCGTGATGCGGCGAACGTAATTCTGTGTTTCCGCATAGTGCGGGATGCCCGAGCTTCGCGCAACCGCGCCCGATCCGGCGTTGTAGGCGGCCAGCGCCAGCGGCACGTCGCCGTTATAGTTTTCGAGAAGATGCTTCAGGTGACGCACGCCTGCGTCCACATTCTGCTCGGGATCGAACGGATTGCGGACGTTCAAGGATCGCGCCGTCTGCGGCATGAGCTGCATGAGTCCCATCGCGCCCTTGCGCGACACTGCATTCGAATTGAAATTGGATTCCTGCTTGATGACCGCGCGCACCAGGTTGACATCGACATTGTGCCGCGCCGCGGCCATCACGATCGAGGCATCGATCTCATCGGGCGAAGCCTGATGTCCGCGAGCATTCGCGGCGACGATCTTGGCGTTGGCCGACTTCACCGAGTCGCGCCCGTAATATTGGCTGACTTCCTCGGCGGCCGAACGCGCCGCTTTCATTGAGGCCGTACCGGCGGAGGGTACCGGCTTCCAGCGATTGTCTTTGCTGCTCCAGTAGACAAAAGACGAGCGCTTGGGCTGTGGAGTTTCGGCCTGACGCGCCTTCGCCGGCGCATCCTCATTCACATAGATTTTGCGGCCATTTTCCTGGGTGGTGGCGATTCCATGGGGAGTTCCATCTCCCTCTGACGCACACAGAGGCAAGGAGGTCGCGATTACGGTGCTGGCCGTCAGCATCAGTGCGAGTTGCAGGCGCTTTCGCATATCCGGGCAGTCATCCTTTCACCGAATCTTCGCGGTCATGGCGTACTCGAACAAACTTCACCCTTCCCGCGTTCTACCCGGAACCTGACGGAGAATCGATCTACCAGAGTAGGTCGATTATAGGCGTCAAGGCGAGGGCCGACAATCTCTCCGAAGGGAGTAGAACCAGCGGAGTAATTTGCGGCAAGTCGTTGAAATGTATGTAGATTAGAGCAGACTCAGAGTAGCGGTCGAGGTTTCAGTAGTAACCAGAAAGGAGGTTACTTCGAGCGATCGCCTAAAGTGTGCAGCTTGTCATCCTGAACGGCGGCGAAGCCGGCGTGAGGGACCTTACGACGGCATGCATCTTCGCTGCAGTGGACGGGAATGTCCTTTTGGTGCACGCGCTTTGTGCCGCCTTCTCCGCAGCATTCGGCCGGGCCGACTGTCGTACGGTCCTTCGAAGGACAGCTACCCTCTCAGGATGACATCGATCTTGCAGGTTTTTCCAACATCGACGATGCCTACTTCTCCACCCCCACCCCGAACGCGTCCAGCGACAGCGACCGTAGCAGATTCCTTCGCATCCCGCGATCGACATCAGCGAGACGGTCCGAGGCCACCGAGATCCACTCGAAATCCGCCGACTCCGCCAGCCGTTTCAGCTCCGACCCAATGTCCGTATTGCGAATCAACTCCGGCGCCCCGGAATTGATGAACATCAGATCGCGCAGCAGCGAGTACAAAGTCCGGATTAGGTTCTGCGTCTTCTCTCGCCCTTCCGCACCCGGACGATACGCCTCAGTCACCTTGAACAGTTCGCTATGCTCTCCGCCGCGCAGAGCAGACTTCAGAATCGCCAGGGCATCTTCGCGCGAGGCCGTGTAAGCCTCCAGATCGAAGCTGCGAGCGCGTCCCACGCCCCCTTCACACAACCGCGCGACTA
>Ga0335078_10019279_pt1 | contig 10141 bp, 15 predicted proteins | sample Lox_Sample_32_FD_206711 | JGI IMG/M metagenome (GOLD analysis project Ga0335078, IMG submission 206711) | Soil microbial communities from Loxahatchee National Wildlife Refuge, Florida, United States - Lox_Sample_3.2 | ecosystem: Environmental > Terrestrial > Soil > Wetlands | place: USA...
CCTCAACGCGTTCGACATAACTTTCGACGGCCGCCTCAGCGCGGGCCGGCAGTAACAACCAAGATCAAGTTACACCGTTAAGTTGACAGGCCCGTGAGCGTTCCGTCGTGCGCCTGGATGATGCTCTTGACGATCGCCAGGCCGAGGCCGACCCCTGCATGGTCATTGCGTTTGCGTTCGGTGCCGCGCTGGAACGCTTCGGTGAGCGTCGAGACCAGCTGTGGGGAGAGCTTCGCGCCGGTGTTTTCGACGGTGAGCGACACGCTGCTGGCACGGACGCTGGTACTGACCCACACGGTGCCCTGATCGGGCAGGTTGTGGACGATCGCGTTGTGCACGAGGTTTGTCGTCATCTGCAGCAGGAGCGCCGGTGATCCGATGGTGAGGGCGATGTCGCCGGAGGGCTCGATGCTGACGCAATGCTCTTCGGCGAGAGGGAGCAGTGTTTCGGTGGCTTCTTCCACGATCAGGGACAGGTCGACGTGCTCCCGGGTGAAGGACTGCTGTTCGGCCCGGCTGAGCAGGAGCAATGCCTCGGTGAGGCCGATTGCCCGGGCGTTGACCGCGTGCAGTCGCTCGACGAGTTCGCCGGTGCTTCGCGCTGGGTCGCTGCGGGCGACGTCGAGGAGTGACTTTGTGATCGCTAGCGGGGTGCGCAGTTCGTGGGAGGCGTTGGCTGCGAACCTCTGCTGCCCGGCGACGTGGGCTTCGAGCCGCGCGAGCATGGTGTCGAAGGCGTCCGCGAGCTCGCGGAACTCGTCTCTGCGGCCCGGTAGCCGGATTCGGTGGGAAAGCGACCCGGCCGCGGCCATGCGCGTCGCGTCGGTGATGCGAGTCAGCGGGGCGAGCATCCGGCCGGCCAGAAGCCAGCCCCCCAGCAGGCCAAGTACCAGCAGGAACGTCATCACGATGATCGCTGCCGGACGGAAATCGCGCAGCAGGAAGGACATGGTGGAGCCGGGGGGCACAACACGCGGGAGGAACACCCGCACGGCGAGGAGCAGCACGGCGCCTGCGAGCATGAGGAAGCCGGCGTAGCTGAGGGTGAGTTTGAGGCGCACGCTCAAACCGGGGGCTCTATCCACGGTCTCCTCGCTCACCGCCGGCGCCTGATTGAGTGCTGATGCGGTACCCGACGCCGGCCACGGTGGCGATGATCCAGGGTTCGCCGAGGCGTTTGCGCAGCGCCGAGACGGTGATGCGCACGGCGTTGGTGAACGGGTCGGCGTTCACATCCCACGCCCGCTCCAGTAGCTCCTCGGCGCTGACCACGCCTCCCTCGGCGGCGAGGAGAACGTCGAGCACGGCGAACTGCTTCCTGGTCAGCGCGACGTAGCGGCCGTCGCGGAAGACCTCCCGGCGGAATGGATCCAGACGCAGGCCTGCGATCTCCCGCACGGGCGGCCTGTTGCGGCCGCGCCTGCGGTCGAGTGCTCTGAGACGGAGCACGAGCTCCCGGAGTTCGAACGGCTTGGTGAGGTAGTCGTCGGCGCCGAGCCCGAACCCGGAGGCCTTGTCGTCGAGCCGGTCGGCCGCGGTGAGCATCAGGATCGGCATGCCGGTGCCGGAAGCGACGATGCGTCTTGCGATCTCGTCACCGGAGGGGCCGGGGATGTCGCGGTCGAGGACGGCGATGTCGTAGGCGTTGAAGCTCAGCAGTTCCGCAGCGGTGTCGCCGTCACAGGCGATGTCCCCTGCGATCGCCTCCAGGCGCAGCCCGTCGCGGATGGCCTCTGCCATATACGGCTCGTCCTCGACGATCAGCACACGCATCCCCTGATGCTACGAGCCGGGCGCGTATCGCCGGCATATCGAAAACCGCATACGGGCCGGCAACACCACGCTGCCTTGACTGGCGGCATGACTCGAACCGCACCGGCACGGACAACGACCCGCAGGACCCTCAGGCTCATCGCCGCCGGCCTGGCCGTCGTCACCGCTGCGATCATCGGAACCCTCGTCCATCAGCCAGCATCGTCATCGGCAACATCGCCTCCACGGCCAGGAACAGCCCGGCCCGGCCCGGTCACGCCACGCAACGGGTCACTGGGCACGACCTCGTGGCCAGCATCGGGGGTCTCGGCCGCCGCGATCAGCGGCATCGGCGTCCTGCCCGGCCCGGGCGCCAGCCAGCCGGTGCCTATCGCCAGCGTCGCCAAGGTGATGACCGCCTACATCACCCTCCGCGACCATCCGCTCGGCCCGGGTGAACCGGGCCCGGCCATCGTGGTGCGGCCCAGCGAGGCCGCCGCCTACCCGGTCCAGGCGCGCAACGGCGATTCGCTCGTGCCCGTCACCGCGGGAGAACAGCTCACCGAGCGGGAGGCCCTGGAAGCGCTGCTGCTGCCATCAGCCGACAACATGGCGTGGATCCTCGCTCGCTGGGATGCCGGCAGCCAGGCGGCGTTCACCGCCCAGATGAACGCCACCGCGCGCCGGCTGGGGATGACCGCCACCCACTACACCGACCCCTCGGGGCTGTCCACGTCCACCACCAGCACCGCAGCCGACCAGGTCCGCCTGGGCATGGCCGCGATGCGCGAACCCGCCCTGGCCCAAATCGTGGACCTGCGCAGCGCCGTCATCCCGGTGGCCGGGGTGGTACGCAACTACAACAGCGTGCTGGGCCAGGACGGGATCACCGGCCTGAAGACCGGATCCGATACCGCCGCCGGCGGCTGTGTCGTGCTGGCCGCCTGGCGGGAGGCGCGTGGACACGAAACTCTCATCGTCGCCGCCACGTTCGGCCAGCCCGGCACGATGGCGACCATGCTGCCCAACGCGCTGCAGGCCGGCCACCGACTCGTGCGTGCACTGTCCGACTCCGTTGCCGGGCACGGCGCAGCGCGCATCAGCGGCCGGAAATCGTGACGCGGTCGGAGCGCACAGGAAAACCTGCGGATCCACGCCACCAGTATCCGCGGGCGGCGCGCGGGAAGGCGGCAGCGCCTGCTTCCGCGACATCACCCCGGCTGCACCCCGGAGACGGCCGCAGTCAGGGCCGGCGGGACTGACCGGGCTGGTGGGGCTGGCGGCGAGCGTAGGCAATGTTGATGACCGCAATGACGGCCCAGATCAGCGCGACCAGGACCAGCTGTCCGGTGCTGACCGAGTTGGTAGTCGTCATCACCGATCCATGCAAAGGCCCCAGATTGATCGACGCCTTGGGTGCGACTTTGCTAACCGAGTAGGCATGCAGCGTCACGGCGGTGGCGCCGATGCCGAGCCCGACCGAGCCCAAGCCCATCGCGACGTTCGCCCATGCGGCCCGGTTGGAGAGGATGCCGTGCTCCGCCAGCCTGGCGTCTACTTGCTTGTCTATCTCTGAGCTGATCCTCTCGACCAGCCCCTCGGCCACGGCCCCGTCGTAGGCTCGGCCAAGCTCGGTATGCACGGCCGCCGCCGCAGCGACGTCCTCGTGCGCCCGCTCGTCCATACAGCCAAGCTATATTGCGATTGACCAGCCAGACAATGCCGCCCCGAAGCCTGCGAACCTGCCAGCTGGGGCATAGCGGATATCGTTTGACGGTCTCGATGCGCGCGGTCAAGACTGCCGCCATGACCAGCCGTATCTCGCATACCTCGTTCGATGCCCGGAACGCCTACGCGCAGTCGGTCTTCTGGTCCCAGGTTCTCGACTTCATCGAAGATCCTGATGATCCGAACGAACCCGGTCACCAGGAATGCCTGATCACCTCGCGCGACCTGAGCCAGCTTCTGCTGTTCGTCACCGTCCCAGACGATAAGAAGGTGAAGAACCGGGTCCACCTCGACCTGCGCCCGGTCGAGGGCACTCGCGAGCAGGAGGTCGAGCGGATACTGGCGCTGGGCGCGTCGCAGCGTGCTGATCACCGGCGGCCTGATGGCAGCGGCTGGATCACCCTCGCCGATCCCGAGGGCAACGAATTCTGCATCTTGTCCAGGGATCCGGCTGGCTCTGGCGCCACCACCTGACGACGGGATGCAAGGCCAGGGCCTGGTTGCTGTTTGCCCAGCCAGCTCACTACCTTCGTCAGAACAAATGGCCGAGCAGGTCTACCTCACCCTCGGGCCAGCCATTTCGCCCGATCGCTTTCACCATCAAGGCGTTGGTCTGCACCCTGGTGGCCAGCCCCAGGGTGGTGTGATCGTGGATCTTCACCCAGGAACAGGGGTCGGCGGCGCGGGCCCACCCGTTCCGGGTGTAGAGCCGGTCATCGTCAGCGAAGAGGATGACAAAGCCCACGGCGCATGCGCGCGCCAGCTCGGTCACTTCCGCCAGCAGCCTGCCTGCCAGACCGCGTGACCGCTCCCCCGGCGTTACGCACAGATCGACAACGCCGAACGTCCGGATAACGCTGCTGCCAACCCGGATGACGCGAAGTTCCACGCCCATCTGGGCCACCGGTGCACCACTGGTCATCGCGACGTAGCGGAAATGCGGGGGAAGCTTGAAGTAGCTCCGGCCCGGATATCCCGGGAAGCACGCCTGCAACAGCCCCTGCAATTGCTGCTGGAGGTCTCCGCTGATCTCAGCCTCAGCGACACGGCAGACCGTGACCGCTCCGCCGCCGTCCGCCTGGCCCACGCCTGGACTCTACCGGCAGATGGGGCCGCCCCCGGGCCCGAACCCTTTCGGGTGACTGGCGGAATGCCGTAGTCAGCTCGCTGGTTACCGGTGCATGAGTGCGTTCACCGATAAGGAACTGGAGTACCTGGCCGGGCAGCGGCTGGGCCGGATTGCGACTGTCGGTGCGGGCGGGCAGCCGCACGTGGTGCCGACGTCATTTCGCTACAACGCCGAGCACGATGCCATTGACGTGGGCGGGCTGCGGATGAGCCAGACCAAGAAGCTGCGCGACGTGCAGCGCACCGGCCGGGCCAGCATTGTGATCGACGACGTCCTGCCGCCATGGCAGCCACGCATGATCGAGGTCCGTGGAACCGCGGCCGTCGTGCCCGACGGCGGCAAGGCCCTGAACGAGCGGTTTGAAGACACCATCGTCCGGATACAGCCCACGCGGATCATTTCCTTCGGGATCGACTCCGGCGAGGTGACGGCCAACGCCCGATCGGTCGGTCCGGCCTGACAGCGGCAGGGTTTGCGAACCTTCGCCAAAGCCATCGCCATCGCAGCGCACCCATCGGGCTGGCGGCCGGATGCGTGAGACCGGGGAGGCAGCGGAACCTTGAATTACGACCCGGAAGCTGCCGAGCGCGTCCGGCACGTGCTATCCAGCCGCGCCGGCGTGGTGGAGAAGAGGATGGTTGGCGGCCTGTCGTTCCTGGTCAACGGCAATATGTGCTGCGGCATTACGGACAGAGCGCTCATGGTCCGGGTGGGCGCCAAGGACCGGGAGGAGGCACTCCGGGAGCCCCATGTGCGGCCGATGCAGCTCGGTGGCCGGACCCTGAGCGGCTTCATCTGTGTCGAGCCAGCCGGCTTCGCTGCTGATGACGCGCTCGCCAGCTGGGTGCAGCGGGGACTCGACCTCGCGTCCGGGCTCCCAGCCAAGCCCATCCGCCCCAGCCGGTGACCAGCCAAGCCCCGGACTCCCGCGCACCCGCCACGGACGGGGCGGTCTTCGCGGACAAGGGGTTCATCGTGAACTTGGCCCAGCAAATCGGCTGATCTGCGCCCAGTAGGCATCAGGACTCCTTCCCCGTCAGCTTCCCGGGTCAGGGTCGGCTGTCTCGTCGAGGACCGGGTTATCGATGACAGGGACTGGATCCAGGCCGATCTTCGCGGCGATCCGGGTCAGTAGCACGTCCTGTGCGGCGAGGTGGCCCTGGACGTGCGCCATCTCGTGCAAGGTCGCGCTCGCGTCATGGAAGGTCGCCTCCGCGCGCTTGTCCGCCGCGGCGGCCTGGACGTTCTGCCCCACCATGATGATCGACAGCAGCACCAGCTGGAGGAAGGTCTGCGCCACCCACGAGACGATCGTTGACGCGCCGCCCCGGATCGCCTCCGGGAGACTGATCAGGTCGAACAGCGCGAACGCGTAGGCGCACCACATGCTGCCAACCACCGCCGTGATCACAAGCGCGACCCTGGTGTTGAACCGGTCGACCGCCGAGTCCCGGCGGAACAGATCAGCCACCTTCACCGGGCGGTCGGCCCGCCGCGCAGCGATGCGGGGATGGCGTATGTGCTGGTAGATCGCCATGCTCTTGCCCTTCGTCGACTGGCTGGACGCCTCTGGCCGGGGAGAACCCCGCCAGGTTAACGTTCCCGGCCTGTCAGGTAAGAGCAGCGATGGACGTCATCACCGACGGTTATGACGGGTCCGGTGGGTCAAGTCCGGGCACCGCCGCTACCCGTGGCTGCCCCCTCGTGACGGTGGCTAATTGCACGACATGGCGACATCACCAGCGTCTGCAATCTCCGTCAAAGATCGTTAGCTGCCCCCGTGGCTTGATGTCTTCGGCGACACGCTCACCGCCTGGCTGACCAGGAAGGTGCGCACGGCATCGTAGGGCGCAGGGCTGTGCAGCGCGCGGGAGGTGATCATCGCGCCCTGGACGCCCGCGATGACGGCATGAGCGAGATCGCGGGCCACCGGCTGGTCGAGGCCGAAGGCGGCGAAGTGATGGGCCAGCCGGTCGGTCATCCCCGAGAACGTGCGGCGGGCCGTCTCGCTCACGTCGGCTGACTCCCGGGTGGCACCCTCGATCACCAGGGGCGCGACGCCACAGCCGCGCCCGTAGTCGCTGCCTACCATGCCCTCGCGGCTGCGGTCCACGTAGAGCTCGATGAGCTGAGCCGCCGAGTCGGCATGGTCAGCGGCCTGGTCGATGATGGTGACCTGTTGGTGGGCGTGCGCCTCGGCCGCCTCTATGGCCAGCTGCACCTTGCCACCGGGGAAGTGGAAGTACACCGATCCCCGGGGCGCGCCGCTGAGCGCGAGAACGTCAGAAAAGGCAGTCGCGTTGTAGCCACGCTCGCGGATGAGCTGCCTCGCGGCCTGCACCATCTTCTGCTTGGTGTCCGATCGCCGTCCGATGACGCACCTACCCAGGCTCCGATACTATGTATGCTAGCCTACATAGTATCAGGCTTCGGAATGAGAGAGGGAGCGACATGCCGTTCGTGGATATCACCCTGGCCAGGGGCAAGCCGCCCGAGTACCTTGAGGCGGTCTCGCAGGCCGTGCGTCGTGCGCTGATCGTTCCGGCGTCCGGCCGGCGGACGTGTTCGTCATGATGACCGTCACGCCGCCGGAGAACTTCTCCTTCGCCGACGGTGCGATCGCCACCGATGTCGCGGCCGCCGAACCAGTCGGCTTCGCCGCAGATACCCCCGGCCGCCGTTACGCCTACACCAAGGCCGAGATGGCCGCCGCGATCACCGACCTGTTCAAGAACAGGGACCGCCACCCCATCTTGCCGATGCTTTGCGACGACGTCGTCCTCAAGGTGCCGGCCACGCTGCCGTACGGCGGGGAATTCACGGGCCGCGACGCTTTCGATCGCTTCTTTACCGGAACCCCCGGCGGCAGCGATGTCTGGGAGTCTTTCACCGTCCACCTCGACGACATCCTCGAATCCGACGATCACCTCATAGTTCAGCTCACCAATACCGCAGTCCCTAAGGGCAGCGGCCAGGTGGTGGTCTTTCAGAACCTATGGCTGTTCAAGGTCGCGGACGGCAGGTTCGCCAGCGCTCAGCTCTACGCCGACACCGCCGCCGTGCAGCCCGCCGCAGCCTGACGTCGCCACGGGTTGATGGCACGGGACCCCCGAGAAGGGAGAACGCAAGGTCCAGGCCAAGACATCCTCTCTGACCTGCGCCTTCCCCCGGGAGCCAGTGACGGGAATCGAACTCGCACTATCAGCTTCGGAAGTTCACCGGTTACCGCCGCCAGAGGCGGACGCTCACCGTCCTGCGCTAAATGCTGGACCCGCTAGCCCGCCACGGGAGCGCTTCTCGTGCTGTGCGGCGAGTATCTGGGCAGCGGCAACGATCGAAGCCGTAAGACACAGAGGTGCGAATAGGAGGAGCGCGGGGCCATCGGGGGCGAACATGGCCACCGTCATCATCGCTAGCGCAATGACCACACATCTGCGGGCCTTGTCTGCATGGCTCATCAGCGGCCGGCCCTGCGCCCTGGCCGGGCTGACGGGGGGCTGGTCCGCGATCTGCCCGGCGGGGATGTCGGAGGTGACCGCGGCCAGTTCCGCGTAAGTCCGCGACGCGAATGCCTGGCCTACCCGCGCATCAAACTCGTCTTTGTCAAGCCGACCATGCACAAACGCGGCCTTGAGCATGTCGATTACGTGCTCGCGGTCAGCATGGGATGCTCTGAGGCGGCTGCGGCCCGCCGCGGGCGCCACCATCTGGTCTTCTGGCTTTGCTGTCACCGGCGCCTCCCCAGCACGGTGCGGCGAAGCCTAGCGTGGCCGCGCTACGGTGGCCAGCCCGCAGCCGCGACGACCGAATGCTTGGGAAGTGGAGTGGTTATGGCTACCTGCCCGGAGCAGGTGTGACGGTTGGACGAGATCAGCCATGGCCCCAGCAGGGACTTCCGCCTGCCTTCCGGACCCTGGCTTGCCGGGGCGGCAGTTGCGGTCCTGATCGCAGCCATCACAATCAAAATGCTGGTGCTGAGCGGCGATGGCGGCCGTCACGCTGCTTCCCCGCCGGGTGGCCCGACCGCGCTGGGGGCGCCTGAGCCGTCGCCGACTGCCGCCCCCGGGACCCTACTGCTGAGCTGTGATTCCGCGAGCGAGGGGCAACTGGGGGCGGCTTGGCGTGCGGGCAGCCTGCGGGCTGGCCCGGTGTGGTTCGTCGCCGGCCGCCGACTCGGCTATGTGCACGATGGCGGCTGGCGAGGCCCGGGCCGGGGCATGGACCGGCCCGGCAGATCCGGTCTTGTCGTGATGATTGTCGAAATCACATCAGGCTCCACGGTGGTCATGAAACCCGCCGCGGCGGCCCGGTCGTACTTCCACTTCGTGGACGGCTTCGGCCCCGGTGCCGGTCGTCAGCTGCCCGCCGTTGATACAGGTTTCACCTTCGCTGCATGCCCACGCGGTACCCCGGGGCCCAACGGCCAGCTAACCGACTTCTACCTGGGCTTTTCCATCAAGGCAGGCCAGGCGGCACCGGTGGTTGTCCGGTCATCAGCGGCACCTCGCCCCATCCGGGTGATCTTCACATGTCCCGTCGGCGGATGTGGCCCAACAGAATGACCAACTGCTTCGATCCCGGCCTGAGTGATTACGCCTATCCGGATGGTGCCGATCATGGCTGACCCGCCGGGTCGGATCGCTCGGGCCTGGCCGGCCACCGCCTGTTGCGGGTTGTCCTCGTCCCTTGGCCGCGGGTCGCCGGCTTTGAGGTCAATCGCCAACTCGCGGAGTCCCTCGACCCGGCACCTCGATGAGGTGCTCGGCGGCCGTCAAGGGCAGTGAGCTATCGCGTTGAGTTCGGCGGCGGCGCGCCGGTCCAGTATCACTCACTCCCAGCGCGTGCCCAGGACGCGCGTACCGAACGAGCGGTGCAACTCGCAGGGGCTCGGAGCGGTTCGGGCAGCTCAGCTTGCCTGGGCAGTGAGCTGGGAGACGCGCTGGGGACTAATGCCGAGCAAGGCGGCGACATCGCGGACTGACAGTCCAGTGGCAACCAGCTCAGCGGCGGCCCGGCTGGTGCGGGCGGTGGCAGCGGCAGCGAGTTCGCCGGCCTGGCGGCGTATCTGACGGACTTCCCGCGCCGTGGCGTCGAGATTCGCGTCGCCAGTGTGGTACTCGTAGTCCAGCTCGAGTGTGGGCATAGCCTCATCGGGCAGGTCCGCAGCCAGGACCACCACCTCTCGCACTGCCTGATCCAGCGTTGGCAGGTTGCGAGCATAGGTATGGGCACCTTCAAGGGAGGGCACGTCAGCAAGCCAGTGGCCATCTTCACGAGTTACGACTACGCGATACGTGTCGCCGCTCATCGCAGCCATCCCTTTCCTAACGCCGCCTCTAGATCTCGCTCGATGACCCGGAGAGTTCCAGTGGGGATGTCGCCCGAGTGCTGCGGGACGATGGTCGGGTGACGTCCCAGGAGCGGTGTAAATGACGCGGGCTCAGCTCCTTCAATGGGGGATGTTAGGCGACGGCTGCGACAGTTTCTTCGGGCTGGCCGGCTGGGTGGCTGGGCCGGCGGATTGGGGTGGGC
>Ga0335078_10019280_pt1 | contig 10141 bp, 9 predicted proteins | sample Lox_Sample_32_FD_206711 | JGI IMG/M metagenome (GOLD analysis project Ga0335078, IMG submission 206711) | Soil microbial communities from Loxahatchee National Wildlife Refuge, Florida, United States - Lox_Sample_3.2 | ecosystem: Environmental > Terrestrial > Soil > Wetlands | place: USA: Florida...
CGCTTCGATAACGATGGCGGGTCACAAGGCCGACGCTGTGACCTGGTTTGACCCGGCGGCGGGTGCCTGGGAGACGTCCAACGGCTATGGAACGATGCCGTTCATTGAAGACTACGCGAAAGCGCACGGCGCCAAAGAGGACTACGGCAAGACCTGGTCGTTGGCACTTCCCGCGAGCGCATATTTCTACGATGAGCAAGCCAAGGGAGCAGGCGTTCCCGAAGGCGCATCCCTCACTTTTCCGCATGCGCTGCGCGGGAAGAGCGGCGGTGCTGAGCCGGACGCGGTGTATTACGAGGAATGGCAAGCCAGCCCGTTTTCCGACACCGCTTTGACGAAACTCGCCGAAACTGCGGTGGATTCGCTTGGTCTCGGTAAGAGCGGCGGAACCGACTATCTCGGCGTGAGCTATTCCGCACCGGACTATGTCGGCCACGCCTTCGGCCCGCGCAGTTGGGAGATTCAGGACGTGCTCATCCGCCTGGATCGCGATCTCGGCGAGCTTTTTGCACACTTGGACAAGAAAGTCGGGCGAGGCAATTACGTGGTGGCGCTGAGCGCGGACCATGGTGTCGTGCCAATCCCCGAGGATATGCAGCAGACCGGCGCGGATGCGGGCCGACTGCATCTGCCCGAGGTCCAGCAAGGCGTCGAAAAGGCGCTCGAGCCGTTCAGCTACCCGAAGCCCGCGGTCGCCCGAATCACCGGCAGCGACATCTACTTTTCCCCGGGTGTCTACGAACGGCTGAAGGGCGACGCGGCGGCGATGAAGGCCGTATTTGAGGCCATCAAAGGCGTCCCAGGTGTCGAGAGCGTCTACCGCGCCGAAGAATTGCAAGAACGCCCGGCAACGCATAACCCTTTGCGCGAGGCGATGGCCGATAGTTTTTTGCCGGCGCGGAGCGGAGACTTGTTCATTGTGCCGAAGCCATACTGGCTGATGGATTCGGCGCCAGCGGGCCAACCGCGGTATGGCACGGGGCATGGTACGCCGTGGAATTACGACCAACACGTGCCGCTGCTGCTCATGGGCTTCGGCATTCGGCCCGGCGAATACTATGGTGCGGTCACGCCCGCGGACATCGCGCCGACCCTGGCGTCCCTTTGCGGAATCACGTTGGCGCCGCGCGATGGGCACGTGCTTGGCGAGGCCCTGGCGAGTTCGGCGGTTTCCGGCAAGCTGAGGACGGACGCTTCTCCCGCGAAGGTGCAAGCGGCAAAGCCATAGACGCCTACGCGGAGCCGCGTAACGACTCTTTTCCACAGTCAGGCTGTTGCGGGACCGAGATTTTGCACGAAGCTCTGTGCTTCATGCTATTCTCCAAGGCGAAGTGACGAGCGCAGGTGCGGTTGATCTGACCGTTCAAATTGGCGCGGTGCGCCTGCGGAATCCTATCCTCACCGCCAGCGGAACCTTCGGCTACGGCCTGGAATTTGCCCACCTAGTGGACTTGAACCGGCTCGGCGGTATCGTCGTTAAAGGCCTTTCCCGTGAACCCATGGAGGGCGCTCCGGCGCCGCGGCTCTGTGAGACGGCTGGGGGCATGCTGAACGCTGTCGGCCTTCAAAACGTTGGGGTTAGGGCGTTTGTCGCCGAAAAACTCCCAGTACTGAGAAAATTCGATACGGCTATCGTCGCCAACGTCTTCGGCTATACGGTTGAAGACTACGTCGAGGTGATCCAGGTCCTTGACAACACCGAGGGCTTGGCTGCCTATGAATTGAATATCTCCTGCCCCAACGTAAAGAAAGGGGGCATGCAGTTCGGGGCGGATCCGGCATTGGTATCAGAGGTAGTGGGAGCGGCCCGGAAGGCAGCCGCCAAGCGATCCCTGTGGGTGAAACTCTCGCCGCTGGTTGCAGATATTGGAGTTATTGCCCGCTCGGCAGAGGAGGCCGGGGCTGATGCGCTTACCGTAGCCAACACCTACCCGGCCATGGCGCTCGACCCTTGGACTGGAAAATCGGCCCTCGGGAACCAGACCGGGGGGCTATCCGGCCCGTCCATAAAACCGATGACGCTTCGACTGGTTTGGGAAACGCGGAAGGCGGTGAAGTCACCAATAATAGGGGTAGGCGGCGTAGAGACGGTGCGGGACGTGCTCGAATACCTCGCGGTAGGCGCGACTGCCGTACAGGTGGGGACGGCCAGCTTTACTGACCCACGGGCCAGTCAGCGACTTGCGGAGGAGTTGGAGATGGTCCTTTCTGAGGCTAAAACGTTTACTTTGAATGGGATAAGGGATAAAATATTTGGCGATTTTAGTTGACATAATGACCAGTCCTTGGTACAATTTTTTGGATTGGAGTAGCATAAAGAACACACTATGAGACGACCACTTTTTGTTTTCTGGGCCGCGTTCCGCTGGGTGCTCTTGATGTTCCTCGTGGTTCCTGTTATGGATGCCCCGCTGGTAGCGCATCTGAGCGCCCCGGTCAAGCCGATGAAGACCTGGGTAGGCAATTCGAGCTGGTATGGGCCCGGGTTCAACGGCAAGAAAACCGCTAACGGCGAGCGCTACGATTGCGAAGCGCTGACGGCTGCCCACCCCAACTTGCCCTTTGGCTCGATCGTGCGGGTAGTGAATCCCCGGACCGGCAAGTTTGAACTAGTACGTATCAATGACCGGGGTCCCTATCAAGAAGGACGCGAAATTGATGTATCCTATCGTGTCGCCCGAAAACTAGGGTTGATTCATTCGGGCGTAAGCCAAGTTCGGCTGGAATTGATAGAATTGCCGCAAAAGCAGCAATGACCCCGCCGGAGTCGGGGTCACGCCATGACCCAGACCTTCGACGCCCATCCCCGCAGCAGCTTGATCGTGGCTCTGGATTTTGATTCGCTATCCTCGGCCACAAAATTCGCCAAACAGGTTTCCGATCTGGTCGGGATGTTTAAGATCGGCAACCAGCTTTTCACGGCGGCCGGACCCGCGGCGGTGAAGGAGATTTCCGCGCTGGGTCCGGGGATTTTTCTGGATCTGAAATTCCACGACATTCCGAATACAGTTGCGGGAGCGGTGCTCTCGGCAGCGGCGATGAGCGGCGTGCAGCTGATCAACGTCCACGCGTTGGGTGGCCGTGCCATGCTTGAAGCCGCGGTGCAGGCCATCAGCGCCGGGGTGCCGATGGGCGCGGACCGGCCGCGGCTGCTGGCGGTGACGGTTCTGACCAGCATGGATCAGAAGTCTATGCGCGAAACAGGAATTGGTGGGCCGCCGAAGGCGCGCGTCCTGAAGCTGGCGCGGATGGCCAAAGAGTTGGGCGTGGATGGAGTGGTTGCGTCGGTGCAGGAAGCAAAAGCGATACGAAAAGCCTGCGGGCGCGAGTTCCTGATCGTGACCCCCGGAGTGCGGCGCAAAGAAAAAAACGGTGAAGCAGCGCGGCGCGACGACCAATCGCGAACCGCTACTCCAACGGAAGCTATCAAGGCAGGCGCTGATTATCTGGTGGTCGGTCGGCCGATTCTGACGGCGGAAGATCCCCGCGCGGCAGCACAAGCCATCGTGGATGAAATCGCCGCCGCGAAGTAAGCTGGCTTTTCGGCCCTGCACGTAGTTCCTCTTCATTCTTTTCTGCGCAATAGGTAGACGCATCCATCCTCGCTAGTTTCGGCTGCGTCGGCTACAATCCCCGCGCGCCACTTTGGGGGATGGATGAGCTTTGACCAGCGCCTGGAAGAAATCCGCACCGGGTTCGAGCGGCCCTTCTGGGTCGCCAACATCAGCGAAATTTTCGAGCGGCTCTCCTACTACGGCGCTTTCTCGTCGCTTGCGCTCTACTTACAGGGGAAACTGAATTTCTCCACCGAGCAGACCGGAACGCTCACCGGCCTTTTTGGAGGCATGGTGTGGTTTCTCGCCATTTTCGGGGGAGCCGTGGCCGACAAGCTGGGATTTCGCCGTGCGCTCTCGCTAGCCTATCTGATTCTCGCTACGGCGTATTTTCTGATCGGCTCGATCGGGGCGTCCTGGCTGGCGCCGATTCGCAACGCCGTTCCCCTGAGCGTCTTTGTGGCGTGTGTGCTGATTTTGCCGGCGCTGGGCATTTCGCTCGTCAAGCCAAGTGTTGTGGGTACGACGGCGCGGGCGTCCAAAGAGAATGTCCGGTCGATCGGTTATTCCATTTACTACACGATGGTCAACATCGGTGGCACGGCCGGCCCCTATGTTGCCGATTGGGCGCACCGGCACCTGGGTCTGGAAAATGTTTTTCGCATCTCGTCGCTCAGCGTGCTGGCGATGTTCTTTCTCGTTTTGCTTTTCTTTCGTGAGCCGCGCAAACCAGGCGACGTACCGCCACCAACAATCACGCAGGTCGCCACGAATTTTGTCAAAATCCTGTGGCCGCCGCGATTCCTTATCTTTCTTCTCGTCTTTACCGGCTATTGGATCGTGTACTGGCAGCAATTCACGAACCTACCGGGCTACATCCAGTCCTATGTGGATCCGCATGCACGCATCGAGCTGATTCTTATCACGGATGCGGCCATCGTGGTGTGCTTTACGTTCCTGGTGAACTACCTCGCGCGCAAGATTCCGCCGTTCCGCGCGGTGATTCTGGGGACGGTCGTTTCGTCGTTGTCGTGGCTGATCCTGGCGTTCTGGCCAACGGTTGCGGGGGCGGTGACGTCGATTGTGGTATTGGCGCTCGGGGAAATTATTCAGCAGCCGCCCTATTATGCTTACATTGCAAGCCTCGCACCCACGGGCCAGCAAGGGACGTACATGGGTTTTGCCTTTTTGCCACTGGGCATCGGCTCGCTCGTCGGAGGATGGTTCGGCGGGCGTATGATGCATCACTTCGGGGAGGTGAGCCACCATCCGGAGCGCTCGTGGTGGGCCATTAGCGCTGTTGGTTTGGTCACCGCTCTGCTTTTATTGATCTACGACCGCATCGTGAAGCCTTCAAGTCAGGAGCCATCTGCCTGAGAAGGGCCCCGAGCTCAGCCCGGAGTCTGCAGAAGGCCAAGCAGGTTGGGAAGCTTGGAGCCAGTCGCAGATTGAGTTTATTCCGGCCTTCTGAGCCGGAGCTTTCGATGGTCAATTACGGTTAGTTCACCATGCGACGCAGGGAGGCGAGCGCCTGGCGCGCCAGGGAGTAACGCGGCTCGATTTCCAGGGCTTGCTGGAAGGCCTTCATGGCGGTGCCGTACATTTCCTTGCCGAGATAGGCGCGGCCGAGATTGTAGTGCGGGAAGTGGCGTGGCTCGTAGCGGCGGGCTTCGGTGGCGCGCTCGAGCCAGGGAATAGCCTCGTCAAAGCGGCCCAACTCGATGAGGTAGGCGCCGATGTCGTTGTAAGGATTGCCGAATTCGGGGTCGACTTCGATGGCGCGTTTGCACTCGGCAATGGCTTCTTCGATGCGTCCTTGAAAGTGATAGGTCCAGCCAAGAAACGTGTAGGCTTCGGCCGTGGGATGCAGTTCCAGAGAGGATTGATAAAGCTCTACGGCCCGGTCGTAGTCGCCTTCCATCTGGGCCTGATAAGCGTCTTGGAGAATCTCCCAGGCTCTTGTCAGGGATTCCTGGCTCATGGTCTAGAGTTAACACACGGCTCCGGGTGGGTCAAAAGTACGAGAGTTCCAGGGGTGCACACGGTGAACCTGTACGTTGTGCCGGGTAGAGAAGTGGAATTTCCCGGAGGAAAAAGCGAAAATGGACGGGCACGCTTGCGGCAAGGGATGTTCGATACGCGTTCGAAATCACGGGGAGGAGAAGTGAAGGCAAAATATTTGGCTCTTGGGACAGCGGCACTGGCAATGGCGGCCATCGTGTATGCTCAGGATCCGCCGGCAAAGACGACGGCGAAGAAAACGGCGGGCAAATCGGGGTCAGCTACGAAGGGAAAGGCAGTGTTCGAGGAGAAATGCGCGATGTGCCACTTCGCGGACAGCGACGCGAAGAAAATCGGCCCCGGGCTCAAGGGAATTTCCAAGCGCGGCACGTTCACGGTGAACAGCAACAAGGTGACGGACGAGAATTTGAAGAATTGGATTGAAAACGGTGACTCGCTGATGCCGCCATTCAAAGACGCCCTGGATGAGCAGCAGATTCGGGACGTGATTGCGTACGTCAAAACGCTCTGAGCAGCGATCCGACAGCGATTCGGGAGGCAGCGCTGAAGGAGCTGCCGGGATGGCGTGGTTGCTCCGACCCGATTCAGACTTTAGTCCGTAGCTTCGGGAAATAACGCGGGAAGAGTTCGAGCAAGAAAAAACCCCCGGTGACTTGATCGCTCAAGCCATCGGGGGCAAACTCAACTGGAGCAACTACCACGCACATAATGCATTCCGAAAAGGTAGCAGGCCAATGCTTCAGAGAGCCCGCCGACTTTCGGGCCTGTGTGTGGCCCTACATTTAGCTGCGCAAGCTACTTCAGAACAGCGTCTTTAAACGCTTTCGCTGCGCGCAGGCGAACCACGGTCTTGGCTTTGATCTTGATCGCTTCGCCCGTTTGCGGGTTGCGGCCCATGCGCGCCTTGCGGTGCGCTTTTACGGCGCGGCCGATGTTGGGAATCACGAATTTGCCCGCGCCGCCCTTGCACTCCTTCACGGCAAGTTTAAAAAGCTCTTCGAAAAAGAGCGCTGCGGTTTTCTTCGGCGTTCCGCACTTCTCAGCGAGGTGCGCCACGATCTTGCTCTTGCTCATTGGCTTGGCTGCCATCTAGTATGCTTATCCTCCTATATTTACGTTCCACCCCGCAGCAAGCGGGGCCGGCCGCGAGCTAAACGGAACCCCCTGGGCTGTGATGAGAAAACTCGGGCCGGAAGGCACTATAGCCAAGGTCACCTGAGAACGCAAGGAAAAATCGCAAAAAACACTGGAAAAATGCGGTTTTTTTGCGTGTGGCTGTGAAAAAGCCGCCGCAATGCTGAGCAGCGCCGGCGCCATGTGACGGGGATCATCCAGATTGTGGCGGTGCGCGCAAAGCCTGGCGGGAAAAGCGCTTTGCTACGGGCAAAACAACGCCGTCTGCGAACGGTTCCGCGAGAGCGCAATGGCGCCGCGCTGCGTTAAAGAGCGGCGAGGCCGGTGTAAAAGTTGGCGATAGCCTTGATGCCGCCGAAATAGTTTTCCAGGGCAATGTGTTCGTCGGGGGCGTGGGCGTTTTCGTCAGGAAGACCAAAACCGATCAACACACAGGGAACTTTGAAAGTGTCGTACATCTGCGTGACGAAGGGAATTGAGCCGCCTTCCCGAATAAACACGGCTTTTTTGCCAAAGCCCTTCTCCAGCGCGGTTTGCGCAGTCTTGAAAATGGGTGCGTGAAAAGGAGCGACCCAGGGCTTGCCCTTGCTGAGGACTTCAAATTTGCAACGCACCGTTTTGGGCAGGAGTTTGCGGACGTGTTTTTCGACCAACGTCGCGATTTTCTCCGGGTCCTGATTGGGGACGAGGCGGGTCGAGAATTTTGCGTAGGCTTTGGAGGGGATGACGGTCTTCGCGCCTTCGCCTTGATAGCCGCCCCACACGCCATTGAGTTCGAGCGTCGGGCGGATCCAGAGGCGCTCGACGGTAGTAAAGCCTTTTTCGCCGGCATAACCCGGCGCGCCGACAGCCTCCGCGAAGGCTTTTTTCTTCCAAGGCAGAGAATTCAGGGCTTTGCGCTCGGCTTTGGAAACGGCCGCGACCTTGTCGTAAAAGCCCGGAACGGTGACGCGAAAGTTTTTGTCGTGAAGCTTGGCGAAGAGTTCGGACAGGATGGTGAGCGGATTCGGAACGGCGCCGCCGTAAACGCCGGAATGGAGATCGCGAACCGGACCGGTGAGTTCGATCTGGTAGTAGTTCAGCCCACGGAGGCCGTAAGTGATGGACGGGACGCCTTTGGCAAGCATGGAAGTGTCGGAGACGACCAGCGCATCGGCTTTTAGCTTTTCTTTATTCTTCTGGACGAAATCCCAGAGGCTGACACTGCCGACCTCTTCCTCGCCTTCGATCAAGACTTTCACGTTAATGGGCAGACTTCCGTTGAGCTTTTGAATGGACTCCAAGGCTTTTAGATGGATGTGGACTTGGCCTTTGTCGTCGGCCGTGCCGCGGCCATAAAGATTGCCATTGCGGGCCGTGGGCTCGAAGGCGGGAGTGGTCCAGAGTTCGAGCGGTTCAGGTGGCTGCACGTCGTAGTGGCCGTAAAAGAGGATGGTGGGTTTGCCCGGAGCTTCGAGAGACTCCGCGTAGACAAGCGGATGAAGATTTGTGGGTACGATTTCAATTTTCCTGAAGCCCGCCGCTCGAAGACTGTCGGCCACCCACTTGGCGGCGCGTTCAATGTCGGGTTTGTGTTCGCTCTTGGCGCTTACGCTGGGGATGCGGAGAAAGTCGCACAACTCTTCCAGATGCTTATCGCGATTACCTTCTATAAATTCAGCAAGGTTCATAAGGGGCTCTCGGGGATGAGTCCTTTCGAAATATGAGAACGTCAAAACTCTTACGAATGTATGCGACAGCGGGATGAAATGCGGACCTGCAAAAGCTGGGTGCTGGGCCGCTGCGTCTATTCTAGGGCTGCGCTTGGTTGCACACAAGTGAAGTAGGGCGGAAGCCAGAGGCTCGCCGGAGAGCAGGCCAATGTGGAAGGGGCGATTCGCAAAGCAAGTTGATACAGTGCGATAGGGAGCAGGCATGGGAGCCGAAACGCAGCGCCCAACATGGAAGACTCTGCTGGCCTTCGCGATTATCTATTTTGTGTGGGGCTCGACCTTTCTGGCGATTCGCATCGGCGTTAGCGAAGTTCCGCCGCTGCTGCTGGCGGCGATGCGGTTTTTCGTCGCGGGTGCCATTCTATATGCGTGGACGTTGGCCCGCGGCGAGCGCTCACCGAGGGGGCGGGAGTGGATCGCGGTGCTGGTGCTGGCTCTGCTCATTTTTGTAGTGGATTACGGGTTGCTGTTCTGGGCCGAGCAGCGGGTACCTTCGGGGATCGCGGCGGTGATGCTGGCGACGATTCCGGTGTTCATGGCGCTTTCAGAAATCATTTTTCTGCGCACGCAGAAGCTGACGTTGCGGCTCGGCTTCGGCCTGCTGGTTGGGATTGGGGGCGTGGGGGTGTTGATGAGCCGCTCGCTGAATCTGGGAGGGGCGCCGATTGACCCGGCCGGCGCAGCCGCGCTGATCGTTGCGGCGATTAGCTGGTCGATCGCTTCGGTGCTCACGCGGAAGTTGCCATTGCCTACTTCGAAGGTGATGAGTTCCGGGGCGCAGATGCTTGTGGGAGGCGTGCTGCTGTTCGGGGCTGCAGGCACTCTGGGCGAGTTTAGGAATTTTCATCCCTTGAGTGTGTCGCGCGCGACATGGCTGTCGCTGGCCTACTTGATTGTCGCCGGATCGATTATCGGATTTACAGCTTACGTTTGGCTGATCCACCATGAATCGCCGACAAAGGTAGGAACGTACGCTTACGTGAATCCGCTGGTGGCCGTGCTGCTAGGATACTTTTGGGGCGGCGAAGGACTCGGGCTGCGCACGGTTCTGGGAACGTTGCTGGTTCTGGTGAGCGTGCTGGTCATCACCATGAGTCGAGGAACCGAGGCGACCGTGACGGTCTCGGTCCGCACTGCGCGTAAACCAGAGCAGGCTACTTGATCGGGAAGCAGTCCAGGTCGTTGGCGAAATCGAGCGGGCCGGAGAAGTGCTTTTGGATTTCGGATTGCGTTTGCGCTTCCTTCCCGAGTGTTCGCAACATCCGGTGAGACAAGACTAAATGTTTGACGTGAGCTTCGGCGGCGATCTCGCCGATGACCGAAGGCGGCATGTGGAGGTTGCGTTCGACTCCGCTGGCGCCTTCGGGAACGGCGTTGTGAGCGACGAAGAGGTCGGCGTTTGCGGCGAGCTGCGGGAGAGCCGGGCCGTTGCCGTTGGTGTCTCCGCTGAAGACGATGCGCCTGCTGGCGATTTCGACGCGCCAGGCGAGCGCGGGGACGCCGCCGTGGATGACGCGCACGGAAGAGGCGGTGAAGTCCGGGTCGCGGACCTGGACAGTTGGTGTTGAAGTGCCGGCTACGCTGTGCGGCTTGAGTTTGTAGCGGCCCTGCTCTCCTGGAACCAAGAGCTCGCTGAGATAGCCGTAGGCGCCGTGGTCGCTGAAGAAATCCGAAACAAACTGGGTGGTGCTGGGCATGAAGTCGTTGCCTTCCGGGCCG
>Ga0335078_10019283_pt1 | contig 10140 bp, 9 predicted proteins | sample Lox_Sample_32_FD_206711 | JGI IMG/M metagenome (GOLD analysis project Ga0335078, IMG submission 206711) | Soil microbial communities from Loxahatchee National Wildlife Refuge, Florida, United States - Lox_Sample_3.2 | ecosystem: Environmental > Terrestrial > Soil > Wetlands | place: USA: Florida...
TCGCGAGCAACTGGCCCCGTTCCGGTGCGCCCGCGACGGAAAGCTGGCGCACGACGGCGTCGTGAAATCCGCGCCCGCCGTGCCGCAGACGTTGCGGCAAGAGATCGTCCACGGATCCCGGATCCAGCCGGCTCAGCAGCCCAACGATGGTCGCAGCCTTGGCCGGCGGCTCGGACTTGAGCATTTCCCTCAAATGTCTCGAGCAACCGGTTCCCACCGTTTTCGCCAGTTCGACTATGCTTTCGCGCTCGCTGCGCCGTCCGGAACGGGCCAGCCGCAGGGCCAATTGCTCTCCGGCAGCCTGAGGGACTCGCATCAGCACGCCCGCCAGCCCCTCGGGCATGGCGTCGGCCGTGAGCGCCTCTTCGATAAACTCCGCGATGCGGTTCTCGACTCCGATGCGTGGTCGCAAACTTTGCGCCCATGTCGGGCGAAGCTCTTCGAGATCGGCCAGCGAATCGAGCGCTTGTTGCATCGCGCGGTAGTAACGGCGGGAGGCCGACTCCTGGCTCAACCGGACGAAAGCGGCGCTGAGCAACGTTTGAAGCTCGGCGTCTTTCTCCGCGGCAAGTTGCTGGCCGATCTGCGCAAGCGCGTCCTGCAAACGCTGGCTGGCCGCCTTGCTGTACAGCTCGGCCAGTTGCCCGAGTCCGATCGCGGCCTTTTTGCGCGCTTCAGCGTCCTTGTTTCGCACGCACGCCGCATATTTCAGCAAAATGTCGGCGGCGGCATCCGATTCGCCGCGCCCCATCAACTCTTCCACGTATTGCTGCACGTTGCGCGGCGGGATGCACCAGGCTTCTGTCGACGTCAGCACCGCGCGCTTCCCCGATTCCGGCACCGCAGCCCAGAATTGCCGGTCGAGCACGTCCGCGTGCGACTCGACCGAGAGTCCGGCGGCCGTCATCTTGTCCTCGCGCGCCTTGAGCAGCTTGCGCAGTGTTTCGAGTTCGCCGCCCATCTTGTCGAGCATCTGCCGAACCGCGTTCACTCGCACTTCGCCCCGCTGGAAGCGGTCGAGCGCAAACCGAATGGCGAGATCCTCAGCCAGCCTCAGCAGCATCGTCTCATCGACTTTCGCCGAGGGCGTTTTCGCAACGACGCTGGCCAGGGCCTGGCGCAACGTCACCTGCGCGTTTTGCGGGAGCGAAGCGAGCCTCTGTTGCCACGCCGTGGGATCGAGCTGTTGGGGATTATTTCCCTGCGTCGCTTCGCCGAATTGGGCGAGCAGGCGCAGCAAATTTTGCATTTCAGTTTCGCTCAGCGGTTGAACTGTAGCCGAGCCACCGGCAGTCCCGCCCGGCAGATAGCCGCTTCCAGAGCCAACGCCTCCGCCGCTGCCAGCGCCGGAGCTGCCACCGGTTCCCGCTCCCGAACCGGACGCCATGGCGTCGCCGGTTCCTCCCGTTCCTTGGCCTGTGCCGGATCCACCTCCGCTGCCAGGTCCCCCTCCGGGGCCCGCACCCGGTCCTGCTCCCGAGCCAGAGCCACCTGGTCCCCCGTGGGACCCCTCCGCTGCGGCAATCAGTTGAATCATTTTCTCGGGGCTGCGGAACCAGTCTTGAACTCGATCGGCGTCGGCACCGAGCGTCTTCGCCGTCAGTTGTGCGGCAACCCGCGCTTCAGAAAAGCCGGAGTCCTCGGCAACGAATCGGATCTCGTTGACGCGAACTCCTCCCGAGGTGTTTTTCCCGAAATAGACCTCAAGGCGGTCGGTCAACGAGCCCGCCTTCGGGTTGTTCTCCATGAACACCCGAACCAAATTGGCGAATTCGTCTCGCTCGACACTGGTCTGAAACGCTATGCTCGCGACGCCGGCAGCGTTGAGCAGGTCGGCGAAGCTTCGCTCAGCCTGCGTCGACTCCAGCGGCACCCCGTCGAGCAGCAGTTGCGAGCCGGAGGCCCCCAGCAGCAGCCCCGCTCCGCTGGAAGCGCGGATGGCTTCCCCAAGCTCATTCCAGGTAATCTCGAATTGCGCAGCCGAGCGCGCGTGCTCTAACCCATAGAGCCGTGCGTACTTAAACAGTACGTTAAGGCTCCGCACAAAGGCCCTGGCGTTCGGAATGGTCGATTCGGTCGACACTGTCAACTCGCTTGGCAGGGGCACTGTCTCCTAGCACCCCAAGGGTACTGGAACGAGTTGGGGCCAGATATGGTACGGATGTACCAAGGTTTCAGAACAAGCAACTGGCATGCCGAGGCTTAGGCGGGTAAACGGACCTCGACATCCAATCCTTGAACCGCGGGCCGCACGCGGCGAATCACCTCGCTGGCCCAGAGTTTCTCGCTTAGCAGGACCAGCGAGCCATCTTCAAATCCGCAAATCGCACAGAAGAAGTACTTCGCGAAGGCTGCGTGGTAGGCGTCCACCCCGCGGCGCGCCAGCTCGCCTTCCAGCTCGGCGTCAGCGGCGCCAGCGGAAAGTGGCCCGCCCGCCCGCGCTCCGAATGTCTCGCCCTGGAACCGGTCCAAGAGCGACTCGAGTGCGGAAGCTTCCGGCGCCGGAATGACAATCGACCGCGAGTTGGCTTCGCGGTAGCCGATCTGATGGCGGTCGCAGAAATCGTGGACGCGGTCGATGTGGCTGAAGAAGTCAAGCACCCATGGCTCGTGGCCTGCCGTTGCCTGCAGCACGCGCGTCCAGATGCGCGCCGCGTCTTCGCCGCGCACGGGCTCGCGATTCTCATCGTCCTCGACGAGATCGAGCCCGACTGCCTTCACGTCCGCTCCCAAATCGAGCGGCTCGATATCCAGTATGTACATTAGTCTTCGCTTTCGATCTCTAGAGGAAACTGCTGGCGGAATGCAGGGGACTGCTTGCGCACTTCGAGCCAATCGAAAAACGCGTCCGGCGTTTCGAGCCAGATCGCAAACCAGTGCGCGATCTCTTCCTTTTCCGCGCGCTTCTGTGCGTCAACTTTGTGGTTCCGGGCGATCATTTCCGCCCGGCGCCGCCCGAGGCGGGCCACCTCGCGAACGCGTTCGGCTCCCGCGCGCTCGCCTTCGGTCTGGAACTTCCTCAGCAATTCGTCCAATCGCACCAGGCACATCTCCGCTTCATCGAGCGTCGAGAAGTGCAGCAGGTCGGCGAACTCTTCCTCGTACTGCCCTTCCGCGTCCGCCCGCGTGGTCCACGCGACGCGCATGCCCGCCTCTTCCAGCACGCTCACAATGTAATCCGGAGAAGTCTTTCCGGCTGCGCCCAGTTGCGCCACCAATTGCCTTCGAATCTGCTCGATCTCGGCGGGAGTAAACCGCGGCTTTCCCAGCGCGCGCGCCGCCTCCAGTATGAGCGCCTTTTTCGTCGGCGACTCGCTTGTGCCATGCTTGCCGGGATGGCTTGCGGTCAAGGGAAACCTCAGTGAGCTGTTTTCTTGGATGCGGAATCGGACAGTGCCGCATCGGCCGCCAGCCGATGCCGGAGGCGCGCCACATTGCGATTGTGCTCCGCGAGCGTGCGGCTAAAGAAATGGCCGCCCTCATCGTTGGCCACAAAGTAGAGGTAGTCCGTCAACGCGGGACTCAGCGCGGCGCGGAGCGAAGCCTCGCCGGGATTCGCGATCGGTCCGGGCGGAAGCCCGCGGTGTTCGTAGGTGTTGTAGGGTGAATCGATGTGCAGGTCCTTTGGACGAACGTCCTTGATCGGATGGCCCTCGAGCGCCAGCGCGTACTGAACCGTCGGATCGCACTGCAGCGCGTGATTGAGTCGCAGGCGATTGTAGAACACTCCCGCCACGATCGGCCGTTCCGCCGGCATCGGCGTCTCTCTTTCGACGAGCGAGGCCAGCGTCACCATTTGCGAGGGTGTGAAGTTCTCGGGAGGTGGCGAATCCGAGGGAACCAGCGACTCCCACACGCTGCGGAAATTATCGACCATCCGCTTCACGGCCTGCTCGCATGACGTGTGGCGCGTGAACTCGTACGTCGAGGGAAAGAGAAATCCCTCGAGGCTCTTCGCCTGGGGTGCGAGATCCCACACGAGCGATGTATCGTGCGCCGCCGCCACGAAATCTTCCCGGCTGCAGATTCCCTGCCGGTCGAATTCCCCGGCGATGTCGAACATCGTCCAGCCTTCCGGCACCGTCACCGTGTGGACGAAGATTTGCCCGTGCGATATCTTCCAAAACACTTCCCGCGAATTCAACGGCCGGTCGATCAGGTATTCGCCGGCTTGCAGGTGCTTTCGGAAATGCCAGTCGGCGAACAGCGTGAACGCGAGCCGGTTGCGGATTACGTCGTCTTGCCGGAGAATCCCCGCAATTCCCCATCGTGACGTGCCGTGCGGGATGTCCACGAAGACTTTTTCGGGCCTGTGACCTCGATAAGGGCGGCTGATCTGCGAATCGAGCCAGGCGGCGCCTGCGCCAAGTGCTGAGATCGCGAGAAGTGCCAGCAGGCCGAGTCGCCGCATCTCCGGCTAGCCCCTTTTCTTCACGCTGGCGCTCGGCTCGCCACGTTTGCCTTCGAGATATTCACGCAGCAGGATCGCTGCAGCGACGTCGTCGAGAGGCCCGCGCCTCCGGCGCGAGGACGGCTCAACTTCGGCGATCATCTGCCCGGCTTCCCAACTCGTCAGCCGCTCGTCCAGCAGGTCGACGCCGATCCCCAATTCTTTGCGCAGCCGCGCCGCGAAGCGCACGGCTTCGTCCGCCATCAAACTCGTTTCGCCGCTCATGTGTACGGGATGCCCCACGACGATTTGCGTTACTCCATTCGCGCGGCAGATTTCGCGCAGTCGGCGGACGTCGCCCTGCCGGTTCGTCCGCACGAGCGTCGAGAGAGGTTGCGCCGTCAGGCCCAGCTCGTCCGAGAGCGCCAGACCGATGCGCTTCCGGCCGTAATCGATGGCCAGGACGCGCCGCCGCGCCGTTTCCTTCATGGCCGCCCCAGGATTTCCGCCGATTCTCGCGCCCGCCGCCGTCATCACGCCTTCCATCATTATACGCGACGAACAATAATCGAACGTTGTAACTCAAAGCCATGAGTCCGAACTGCAATCCTGCGTGCCCCGGAATGATTCGGTTGTCTCGCCCACCGCCGTTACGGCTGGCGGCCGCGCTCGCCGCTGGCCCAGGCGGGCCAAAACCCCTCGATCTTCATTTCTTCGCCCATGCCAGTCTCTCTTAGCAGCTGTTCGATTTCGGCTCGAGATAGGCGAGGCGCGACTCGCTCGCTCGCATCCGCGAGTGCGTAAGCGGTGATGGCGGCGATCCCAACCTGTTTTTTCAGCGCCGGAATATCGACTTTATCGAAGGTGTCCGACGTCGCATGATAGTTCAGCATGTAGTTCGCGGGCTGTTGAATCGGATCGAGCGTGAGAATGCCCTCCAGAATAAAATCGAAGCGGTCGGTGTCGATGGTCGCATCGGTGGTGAAGTCCTTCACGTCATATTGTGCCAGCGGCGCAAGCGCCTCGCGCACCGCCGCAACCGCGTCCTTGCGGCCACCGAGCGAATAGCCGGTCGTGGCTCCGATTCCGCCGTCGTAAACGATCGCCGCGATCATGCGGTCGAGTTCGGCGCGGTGCGCACGCGCATACGCCCATGAACCCAGCATTACTTGCTCCTCGCCCGTGAACAAAACGAATCGGATGGAGCGCCGCGGAACCGAGCCCGAGGCGCGAATCACGCGCGCCGCATCGATCACCATCGCCGCCTCGCATCCATCGTCGAGCGCTCCCGTCCCCAAATCCCAGGAATCGAGATGCGCGCCCAGCAGAACGAATTCGTCAGGTTGTTCCCGCCCGCGGATTTCCGCTACGACGTTCTCCGATTCCACGGGCCCGGTCGCATGGTTCGGCATCTCGAAACGCACGCGAACCTTCCGTCCCGCCTCTAGGAAACGCGCCATCCGCAGAGCGTCCTCGCGCGCCACGATCGCCTGCGGCAGCCGTTCGAGGTGCCCGTCAGAAATCTCCGTGTGACGGTACAGCAGCAGGTTGGGCCGCGTGGACATCCAAAAAATCGCCGCGACGCCCGCTTTCTGCGCGCGGTCAATGATTTCCGCATCGGTTTTGTATTCATTGTTCAGATCGTCCCAAGTCACCAACACATTCGTGTGCACCAGAATGATCGCGCCCTTCGCCGCTGTGCCTGCCTTGGCGAAACCGGCCTCGTCACCAGAGCCCACGTCTACGACATCCGACGTAATTCCGCTCGCTGGTGTTGGCGGGGACCAGCCGACCGAAACCAATCGCACCGGAAAGGGTGCCGGCGAGAGGATGTCCACATGGGCGCGGCCTTCGCTCCAACCGACCGGCACCATGAATTTCTCCGTGTGCACCTCGGTGAGACCATCGTGACGGAATGCTTTCACGGCCCAATTCACCGCGCGATGGGCCTGCGGCGATCCCGTAAGGCGGCCACCGATCGTGTCGGTCAGATAGCGGAGATTTTCCTCGAGGGGAGACGCGCCGAGCGCATTTTGCATCATCGCTGGGGCCAGCTCGGCGCAAGACTTTTCCACAGAGCATGCCCCGGTTCCGGTGGGTACCTGTGGCCAGCCCGGCGGAGGCTTGATCGGGGCGAGTTGGGCTGTGGATATCCCCGCGATGAGCAGGATCCAGACAATAACCAGGGCCAAGCGGACGGCTGACACCGCCATACCCGGCACGCGCAGGCTGGATTCGGGAAAAAGAGCTCTGCTCATCGCGATTTACCCGCTGCTCTCATCAGATTATAGCGGGCAAGCAACATGAGAGTCACATTGCCGGCTGCTACTACCTGTGGAAAAGAAATGTGCGCTGGAAGAAATTTCCGAGTGGCGGAAACTTCTACATGGGTAACGAGCTGGGAGCACTCAGAGCCGTCCTGCATCTGTTTTGCTCCGCGCACGTTAACGAATTGACAAACTTTGGCAACGTATCTGCCCACGGTTCCTCTGCGCGATTCACTTTGCTTTTCATTCTTGTGCATGGCTCCGAGGATTTTGGAAATCTCTAATCCTCCTCGGCGTCGCAGCAGGTCCCGTTTTAGAAGCAACTCAGCCCGGCAGCTCGCGTTAAGCAGCATAAAGCCAGAAAAGCTGCCCCGATACCACCCCGGGGCGGGGACGGGAAGGCGCGAATTGAAGAAGGTACGTGCAATTCCGAAGTTGGTTCCAGGCTCTAAAAAGTGTGAAACCGCCCAGGCCGGCTCGTTTATCTTCTGCGAGAAATCCACGGGGATCGCGCAGTTCCAGGCAGAATCTGGCGCCGACTTCCATTCCGCCGTGGAGCGGATGGCCAGCCTGCTCGCAATGCAATGTCTGGTCCGCGGCTGCGATCCGGGCGACTACGCCATACTCGTCCCCGCCGAGAGGTCCCTTACGAACCGGTTGACGGCACGGGCGAAAGAGCTGCTCGAGGAGGGACTGGCGCTCGCAAACCCGGTTGCATTGAGTCCGCGACAGCGGGAAATCCTGCACGCCGTGGTCTGCAACCGGGCGAACAAAGAAATCGCGGACAAGCTCAACATCACCGTGCGAACCGTGAAGTTTCACATCTCCTCCCTGCTGAGCAAATTCGGCGTGGATAACCGCACCGAGCTGGCCCGTCGCGCCACCGGATTCCTGCGTTCGGCGGCGCCCGACATCGAGACGCTAGAGTTCGACGCGCCGGCCGAACGGCCCAAACGAACGGCACTGGGTCCGGTCGCGCTCGATTCCGCTCCCAATGTGACCACCAAGAACCGAAGCGTGCGCTTCCCCCAGCGCATCCTCAGCGCCTGACGATCACTGCCGTTGGGCGCTCAGTGGTCCATCTGCATGCCGTTTGGCATGGCCATCGGCGCAGATTGCTGAATTGCGCCGAAGACCTTCTGTGCGGCTGGCGGCAGCTTTCCTATATTCCTCAGAAACGTCACGACCTGCCAGGTCTGCGTGTCAGTCAGAGTATTTCCCCAGGCGAGCATCCCGGTCCACCGAATTCCGTGCCGAATGATGTAGAAATTGGCTCCCTCGGACATGTCAGGGGCGTCCTGAAAAAATCCCGGCGCGGGGGGATAGAACGACCTCGCAAATTGGCTATTGGGGTTCGAAGGCACGCCGTGGCATCCGGCGCAGTGGTCCAAGTAGAGCTTTGCGCCCGCTGCGATGTTTTCCTCGGTCGGCGAGATGGGATTCTTCTGCTCGGGAGCGCGGCGGTCCGTGTACGCATCGACCGCGGCCATCGAGAGCTTCGTCTCCACGAACGACGGCCGCTGATCGGCCGCGAAATCGACGTAGCCCTGCCTCAACGCGAACCATCCGCCCACAATCGCCGCCACCAGCGCGAAGAGAATACCCAGCAGGAAATTTTTCACCGGCGTGGCGCCTCCGAATGGACTCCGCTCATTTCCATTTCAGTTTCTTGACGTCGATCGACGGCGGCGGGAACTTCATGTTCATGCCCTCCATCGTCTCAGCGATGATGTGCGAGACGGCCAGATTGCGAAACCATTTCTTGTTGGAAGGAATGATGAACCACGGCGCGTGCGGCGTGCTGCATTTCGAGAGCGCGTCCTCATAGGCCGCGGTGTACTCGTCCCAGAATTTCCGCTCGTCGAAATCGGATTCCGAAATCTTCCACCGCCTGTCCGGGTCGTCGATTCTCTGTTGGAAGCGCTTCTTCTGCTCGTCTTTGCCGATGTGCAGAAAGAATTTGATGACCTTGACGCGGTTGTCGTGCAGCAACTGCTCGAATTCGTTGATCTGATCGTACCGCTGCGACCAGACGTCTTTCGGCACCATGTTGTGAACGCGCACCACGAGGACATCTTCATAGACAGACCGGTTGAAAATTCCGATGTCGCCGTATTCGGGGACGGCGTGGTGCACGCGCCAGAGATATTCGTGCGACGACTCTTCCGCGGATGGTTTCTTGAATGACGTGACGTGGCAGCCTTGCGGGTTGCAGCCGGTCATCACATGACGGATCGTGCCGTCTTTTCCGGCTGCGTCGCGGCCTTGCAGGACGATCAGCAGCGCGCGCTTGTGCTCGGCGTAGAGCAGGTATTGCAGTTTATCGATGCGCTCGATGGACTTGTCGAGGCTGGCGCGCATCTTGGCGCCTTTCTCCCAGCCGAGCGTCTCCTCGGGATCCCACTTGTCAAGCTTCACGCTCTTGCCCGGCGTGACCACCAGTTCCTTGCTGAAGTTCGTCGCCATCTAGTTTGCGACCCCCTCGAAAAATTGTCGGGTAGGATGTGCCGCCATCGTTCGTTTTGAATGAGTTGCGGACGATTCTATTCGGCACGATTGTCGAGTAGAAATGCGATAAGCAATCAACGAGGCAAGAAGGCAGGGATTCAGGCAAACCCGTGCTCGTCCGTTGTCCGCTAGACTGTCTCTCGCCATCACGTCCATATTCTCTCTCCGTCGAACTACACACTTCTCCGTCACGCTCACGCTGCCACAGAGAAAATGTGCGCGCAAGGATGTTGTTATGTGGACTACCGGATGACTCGAAGGAAAAAGTCCGCGGAGAAACCGCGGGCCCTTTTGCGTGGCCGCTGGCGAAGCGGCGTCAGCTTCCCGCCCCAATGATTGCTGGAGTGGCGAGCTCGAACGTGACGTGAGTCTCAGCGGGCAGGCGGATATCTCTCTTGTTGGTGGCGAGCGCTGCTACGGTGCCGACTCCGGCGCCGATAGGTCCTCCGACAAGAGCGCCGCTTCCACCGGCGGCAATGGCTCCGACCAACAGCCCGCCGCCGACACCTCCTCCAATGAGCGAGAGATTATGCTTTCCGTGGCGTTTCTCGATCTTGGTGTCCGTGACGGTGCGGATCTCATAGGTGTCGCCGCCGACCTCGACACTCTCCAGAGCGAGTTGCAGGTGAGCACGCCCCATCAGCCTTCCCGAGCGCTTGGCATCGACGACGACGCCGGTGGCGCGAGCTCCTTCCGGGATGATGGTCCTACCGTCCACGATGACCGGCTTGGATAGTGTCGCTTCAAAGTGGTCCCCGGGCTGGCTGCGATCGCTTCCGACCGCGCCGTTGAGAGTGACGTAGATCGCCGTTGATTCCGGTAGCGTGACAGCAGCGGACCGTGACGGTTCGTTTGCGGCATCGAGGCCTATGGCGAAGAACGACATGAACAATCCTATGATTGCGAGACAGCCAAATCGCTTCAGCGCTTCGGACATGGACACACCTCTGAACGGATCTTCCGTGCAACCGGCCT
>Ga0335078_10019284_pt1 | contig 10140 bp, 8 predicted proteins | sample Lox_Sample_32_FD_206711 | JGI IMG/M metagenome (GOLD analysis project Ga0335078, IMG submission 206711) | Soil microbial communities from Loxahatchee National Wildlife Refuge, Florida, United States - Lox_Sample_3.2 | ecosystem: Environmental > Terrestrial > Soil > Wetlands | place: USA: Florida...
GCGCAGCCCGATGCGATTCGATTCCTCGGCCACGGTCCACGCGCCGCGGTAGAGCTCGTCGCCGAACCAATCCGCCTGCGGTCCCCGCGTGACGCGCAGCGCCGCATTGCGCGAAAACGGTGGAGGGCTTGCCGGTGGACGCGGCCGGCGCACGGTAGCTTCGCCAATCGCCAGCCGGTCGCCCGCGCGCAAAGCGCGCCCGCCGACGCCGGTCGCGAGGTGCGTGGACGCGCTGCCCATCGCGCGCGGCACGGCGAGGCCTCCGCGCACGCACAGGTAGCAGCGCGCGCCGGAGCGGGTGGCCCCGCAACGAACGATGCCGCCGGCTTTCACTTCCATCGGCGCCCATAGCGGCAGATCGGCGCCAAAATCCGATCCGGTGAGCGCAACGACTGCGTCGTTTTCGAACTCGAAGGCGCCGCCCACCAGCGTCATCTCGAGCGCCGCCGCGTTTTCGGCGTTGCCGACCAGGAGATTGCCGGCGCGCAATGCGAGTGGGTCAGCCGCGCCCGACGCCGACACGCCGAAGTGGGCCCAGCCGAAGCGGCCCAGGTCCTGCACCGAGGTCTGCGCGCCGGGTTCGAGGACGCGGATCTGGTTCACCGTCCGCCCTCCCCGATCGGAACGAAGCGCACGCGATCGCCCATGCGCACGAGCGGCGGCGGCTCGCCGGCGGGATCGAACAGGCGCAGCGGTGTGCGGCCGATGATCCGCCATCCGCCGGGCGAGGCGAGCGGATAGATGCCCGCCTGGCTGCTCGCGATGGCCACGCTGCCGGCCGCGACGTGCTTGCGCGGCGCTGCCAGGCGAGGCGTGGCCAGTTCCGCCGGAAGACCGGCGAGATACGGAAAACAGGTCGCGAAGCCGACGAACGCGACTTCGTATTCCACACTTGAATGCAGTTCGATGACGCGGCGGGGCGGCAGACTGTGGTACCGTGCCACATCTTCCAGGTCCGGCCCGCGCGCGCCGCCGTAGTGCACCGGAATCTCCACCAACCGGGATGCGGCCGGCTCGTCTTCCGGTGCCTCCTCTATTCGGTCGCGGATCAGGCTCTCAATCTCGTGGTGCGAGTGGAAGCGCGGGTCGAATTCCACGAGCACCGATGCGAACGCCGGATGCAGATTCACGATGCCGCGCGCGCCGGCGAGGGCCGCGGTCATCCGCCACACGGCGCGGGTCGCCTGCGGAGAGATCTCGTCGCCGAAGCTGACCAACAGAGAGCGATCGCTGGCTGCGCCGATACGCACGTCAAAGCGATAGTAGCATTGGAGCGCCGGATTGGCGGCGCGGCAGGCTACTGCTGCTGTTGTTGTGCCGCGGCCCGCTTAAGCGATGCCGCCACCAGGCGCAGTTCTTCGTAAGTGACGTCGGGCGGGAGGGCGTCCTTGAGGACTTTGAGGCGGTCGGCGCCGAGGCGGTGGATGGCATCGGCGATCTCGTTGTGGCGCGCTTCGCCAACCCAGTCCCGGCGGTACTCGAGACGGCCTTCGGCAACCAGTTCCGCCACCAGCTCGATGACGGTGGACAAACGGCGGCCGCGAATGCGGGCGATCTCTTCGAGCGACTTGCCGTCGGCGAGCAGGGTGATGGTCTCCTGCGCCGGGGAGACCTGCCGCTCCTGGCGCTCGGCGCGGGCGCCGTTGCGGAAGGCTTCGAAAGCGGCGAAGATCTCGCTGCCGTATAGTTCGGCTTTGCGTTCGCCGATGCCGAACACGCCCAGCAGCTCGCGCAGGTTGGTGGGACGCTTGCGGCAAAGGTCTTCCAACGCGGCATCGGAAAGCACGACATAAGCCGGGACGCCGGCGCGCTGAGCGGCGCGCAGCCGCCACTGCTTCAGGAAAGCGATCATCTCGCGATCCGGAGGCGGCTCGACCGGCGCGGTGGGGAGCAATGGCGCCGGTACGCGCGCGGACGCGGCCGGCGGCGCTTCGGCCGGCGGCGCTTCAGCAGGCAGCGCGCGTTTCTTCTTTTTCTTCTTTTCAAACGATTCGACGATCGGCTGGTCGAGGAAGGCGGGGCGGTTGCCGCAGACATCGCACATGCCGCAGCGCGTCCACTGAGGCGTCTGCCCGAAGTGATGACAGATCTGCAGGTGGCGGCAGCGCGCGCTTTCGACAAAGCGGCGCACGGCGTGGTACCGCTGCCAGGCGCGCTCTTTTTCCTGCGGGTCCTGCAACTGGTCGATGAAGTATGCAAGCAGGCCGGCATCCTTGGGCTGCCACAGCAGAACGCAGTCGGCGGGCTGGCCATCGCGGCCGGCGCGGCCGGCTTCCTGGTAATACTGCTCGATGGATTTGGGCAGCGAGGTGTGAATCACCGCGCGCACGGCGGCCTTGTTGATGCCGAGGCCGAAGGCGATGGTGCCGACCAGCACGCGCACATCGTCGTTCATCCAGCGCTCCTGGTTGCGGCGGCGATCGGCAGCTTCCATCTGGCCGTTGTAGGGGACGGCGGGAATGTCGTGGTTACCCAGGAAATCGACCAGCTCTTCGACCAGCGCGATGGTGGGCGCATAGACGATGATGCTCTGCCCCCGGTACGCGCGGGCGGCCTGCAACAGGCGCTGGCGATGCGAGTTGCTCGCGCACTCCTCGACCACGTAGCGCAGGTTGGCGCGGTGGAAACTGGCGATGTATTTGTGCGGGTCGCGCAGGCGAAGCTGTTCGAGTATGTCGTGCCGCACGCGGCGGGTGGCGCTGGCGGTGAAGGCGGCGATGGGAATTTCGGGGAAGTTCTGGCGGAGCGAGCTGAGATGGCGGTATTCGGGGCGGAATTCGTGACCCCATTCGGAGATGCAGTGCGCCTCGTCGATGGCGAAGAGCGCGAGCGGAACCTGCGCCAGCCATGCCACTGTGTCTTGGCGCGCCAGGCGTTCGGGCGACAGATAGAGCAGGCGGAAGGCGCCCTGGGTGGCGGCGCGCATTACGGCGCGCTGCTCTTCGGCCGGCTGCGTGCTGTTGAGCATGGCGGCCGGGATGCCCATATCGGCCAGTTGGGCCACCTGGTCGTGCATCAGGGCGATGAGCGGGCTGACCACCAGCACGGTGCGGCCGAGGACGATCGCCGGAAGCTGGTAGCAGAGCGATTTGCCGCCGCCGGTCGGCATCACCACGGCGGCATCGTTACCCGCCATCACGCTCTGTATGATGCGTTCCTGCAGGGGCCGGAACGAATCGTAGCCCCAATACTTTTTCAGGGCTTGCTCGAGGTCGGTCACGTGGGCAACTACGAGTGTATCAACCGCACGACCGCGGGCGGCGCGTCGCGAAGCATCTCGGCCACCGTGGCGCGCGTCACCGGATGGCGCAGATCCGGCGCCAGGTCATGGAGCGGAACCAGCACAAACCGGCGCTCCGCCATGCGCGGGTGAGGAATTTCCAGCTTGGCGGTGCGCACCACCGCCGTGCCGTAAAGCAGGATATCGATGTCGATGACGCGCGGCCCCTTGGGAACGGTACGCACGCGGCCGAGCACGCGCTCCACCTTCTGCGTTTGCGCCAGAAGTTGCAAGGGGAACAGCGATGTTTCGGCTTCCACAACCATGTTGAGGAACCAGCGCTGGTCGGCGTAATCGACCGGTTCGGTTTCGTAGACCGGCGATGTGCGGAGTATGTGCAAACCGGATGTGGCAAGCCGGTCGATAGCGGCACGCAGGTTGGCTTCGCGGTCGCCCATGTTGGAGCCGAGGCTGAGATAGGTGAGTTTCACAGGTCAGTGCGGCGGGCCTTCACGCTGCTCCATCCTACGCGATCCGGCGCGCAGTCGGCAAGATAGAGCGGTTGACAGGCGGAAGCACCGGCGGAGGCGCGTATCCTACCTGGCCGAATGATCACCGAGGTACCCTGTAGACCACATACCGAGCGTTGGCGAACAGCGGAGGGTCGGGCGTGCGGTGTTGCCGCTGGAGCACGATGTAGTCGATCCCGTCAGAACGGTATGTCGACATGCCGTCGGAGTGGAAGCCGGGAGCCATGGTTGCGGACCAGCGGCGCCACCACTCGGCGCCGAACTCGCGGACGAAATTCACCTGGCCGCCGCCTTTCCAGTCCACGTAGACCGTCCGCAGCGCTTCGGAGCGGAAGACGCCGGGCGCCAGCGAGCGGCCGGCATCGGGGAAAAGAAAGACGGAGTCGCGGGAGGTGCAATGCGCAGCCCAATCGGAGAGCTGGCTCAGCTCCGGCGTTTCGAGCCGCGGATAATTGACGACACCGCCGGCGAAGGGGATGAGCAGCAGCGCCGCTACGCCGGCTAGCGGGGCCACGCGGAAACGCATGGCAGCCACGGCGGCGGCAGATACCAGCACCAGCACCGCTACGCGCCGCCATTGGTACGGCTCGGTGACGACGGGCTGCAGGGGCAGCCAGCACGCCACGACGAACCAAACCGCCGACTCCCACCATCTGCGCTCGAGCGCGGCGTGCGCACCGGCCAACGCGGCCAGGAACTGCATCATCAGAGCCACAAACAGCACGAGGCGCATCGGCTGCAGCTGCGGCATCAGCACCCAATGGGTCCGTTCCAGCAGCAGCCAGGAAAGCGGCATGCTGGCAAGGCCCAGCAGCGGCAGCGCGAGTACGAACGCGCGCAAGTCTGTGGGGACCCGGCGGCGGCAACGGAACCACGCCGCGGCGAGCGCGGCAGCGAGCAGCAAGTGCTGAACGATGTAGGGAAGCGGCCACGCGGAGACGAAGATATACGGCGCGCGCAATCGTTGCAGATGCTCCTGCGCCGCATCGATGCGTCCCCAGAACGGCTGTTGCGCGGCGCCATCCTGGTGGAGCGCCGAAACCGCGAGTATGGCCGCGGCGAGCGCCAACGGGACCCACGGCCTCCATTGGCGCCGGCGGAACGTCACCACCGCGAAAATGGCCAGAAACCCGAGCGCGGTGGGAGGATGATACAGAAACGCGCACGATCCGGCGAGGCCCGCGGCGCGATAGCGGCGGTGCGCGGTGAGGCCGATGGCGAGCAGCACAAGAGGCAGCGCGAACGCGCGGGGCGTGGGCTCGTATTCGACGGTGAGCACGGCGGGGCCGGCGACGGCGGTGCCGAGCGAACAGAGCGCCGCCGCCAGCAGTGCCGGCCCCAGCTCGAGCCCCGCCGCGGTGGCCATCAAAATCAATCCCCAGATGCCAAGGGCGCGGCAGACAACCTGCTGGAAGGCCAGCACCTCGCGGAATCCAAGGCCGGTGAGGCTGCGCAAGGCAAGCGCGGCCTCATCGTAAAGCGTGTAGCCGACGTGCGGGTGCTGAACCAGGATGTCGTGCCGTAGCACGGCGGGATCGCGCAGGTGTTCGAGCATCGCCGTCCAGATCTGCGAGTCCTGCTGGAGCCAGGTGTGGCCGGGAAACACGAAGAACGTCGCCAGCGCGAGTGCCAGCGCGGCCGCCGGCCCGGCAAACGGCTTCATTTGGCGGGAGTTTTCTCGAGCTGCTGCCGCACCCAGACGCGGTTCGGATCGAGCGCCAGCGATTTGCCGAACGCCTGCCGCGCTCCGGCATCCTGACCCTGCTTGCGCAGGGCGATGGCGAGCCAGAGCCAGGCCTCGGCGTTGCGCGAATCGAGCTCGATAGCCTTGCGGAAATCGTTGACGGCTTCGGCGGCGCCGCCGCCGAGCTGCGGCGGCAGATAATAATTGCCGACGCCGCGCGCCACCCACACCGGCGAAGACTTCGGCGCCAGCGAAACAGCCTTGCCGATGGCGTCCTTGGCCCGCGGGCCGTAGTTCAGCCCGCTCAACATGTCGGTGATGGCCTGGCCGCAGAGGGTTGCCAGGATGCGGTAGTTTTCCGCGTCATCCGGCTTCAGCACGATGGCCTGCTCGACGGCGTGAATGCCGCGGATGGCGGCCTGTTGCGCAGCCTTCTTATCGTGCTGCTCGATCTCCACTTCGGCAAGGTACGAAGAAGCCAGGGCCACGCGGAATTGCGCGGCGGCATCCTTCGGCGCCTTGGCAGCCGCCGCGGCGGCCTCATTGACCATGCGCTCGAGGCCGGCGCGATCCTGCGTGTCGCGCGCCACTTCGAGCGGCGAAAGGGTGCCGGCCAGGAAGCCGGCCATCATCAGATGGAGTATCATGGGATCTCGACTCGTCACAAAGCCGCTACCTTGCGGTGCACCAGCAGAAAGTACAAACCAAGCGACGCCAGCATGAGGCCGTTGACCGCCAGCACGGTGGGCGCCGTAAAGATTGGGACGAGCCAGCCAGCCACGAGGTTTCCCATCGGCATCCCGCCGCGAAAGGCAAAATTGTAAGCGCTCATCACGCGGCCGCGCATTTCGTTGGTCGTGATCAACTGCACCAGCGAATTGACCATGGCGAAGACGCCGACCATGGAGGCGCCGTTCAGGAACAGCATAACGAAAGTCAGCGCCAGAGAGCGGGAAAGGGCAAAGCCCGCGATTCCGGCGCCCATGAAGATGAGCATCGACAGAGCGATTTTCCCCTTGTGGCTGACATTGCCGAGGCCCGCGACGGTCAGAGCGCCCAGCACGGAGCCGATCCCGGCCACGGAGAGAAACATGGTATAGGTTTCCGGCCCGCGATGAAAGACCTGCTTGGCGAAGATGGGAAGGAAGGTGCGCGATGGCACTCCCAAGGCGGTCATCGAGAAGGCCAGCACCATCAGCGCTTCCATGGCGCCGTGGCGGCGGATGAAGCGGAACCCATCCTTCATGCTGTCCAGCATGGTTTCGGCGGTCTTTTCGGGGATGATGCGGATATGCAGCAGGCTGAGCGAAGCGATGGGCGCGAGAAAAGAAAGGCCGTTGAGCCCGAAGCACCACGCATTGCCCAGCTTCACCATGGCCACACCGCCCAGCATGGGGCCGATCACCGTGGCGGTGTTGAACTGGATGGAATTGAGCGCGATAGCGTTGGGCATGTCCTCCGTCTTCACCAGGGTCGGGATCAGTGCCAGATACGCCGGCCCGCCGAACGCCTGCGCGAAGCCGGAGACGAAGGAAAGCGCGAGGATCTGCCAAACGTGCACCGCGTGGAACACCACCAGCACCGTGAGCGTGAAAGCCGAGGCCATCTGCACCCACTGTGAGGCGAGCAGCACGCGGCGGCGCTCGATGCGGTCGGCGATCACGCCGCCGAACAGGGAGAAGAGGAAGATGGGAATGCCGCCGAGAAACATGTCGAGCCCGAGCAGGAAGCCGGACTTCGACAGGTCGTAGATCAGCCATGCCTGCGCCACGATCTGCATCCAGGTGCCGATCGAGGAAGTGCAGGCGCCCACCCACATGAGGCGGAAGTCGCGATATTGGAATGCCTTGAAAACCCGGCGCAGCACAATAGAAGGGACGTCGGACGGACAAAGACGTTAAACAGGGATTGTAACAGGATGGCCCATGGGAAAGCTGGCATGACAATGCGCTAGGCTGGACTTGAGTGCCTCGCCAAGCGGAATCCGAACAGCAGGACAAGGTTCGCGTCAATCACCTGGCCAGGATCAAGAAGAACGGCGGCAAGATTGCAGCGCTGACGGCTTACGATTTCCTCAGCGCGCAGTTGCTGGACAGGGCCGGCGTCGACCTGATCCTGGTTGGCGATTCGCTGGCGAATGTCGTCCTGGGCCACCCGACGACCTTGCCGGTGACGATGGAGGAGATGCTGCACCATGCCAAGGCGGTTGCGCGCGGCGTGGCGCGGGCGCTGACGGTGGCCGACATGCCGTTCCTGTCTTATCAGACGGGCCCGGACGATGCAGTTCGCAACGCCGGCCGCTTCCTCAAGGAGGGCGGCGTGGAGGCGGTGAAAGTGGAGGGCGCAGGCCCGATTCTCGGCGTAGTCGAGCGACTGGTCGAGGTTGGGATTCCCGTGCTGGGGCACCTGGGGTACACGCCGCAATCGGTCCACCGGTTCGGCACGAACATCGTGCAGGCGAAGACCGCGGCGCGGGCGGGCGAGTTGCTGCACGATGCGATGGCGCTGGAAGGCGCCGGGGCATTTGCGGTGGTGCTGGAGTGCGTGCCCGCCGAAGTGGCGCGCCTGATCACGGAGCGCCTGACAGTGCCGACCATCGGCATCGGCGCCGGCCCGTTCTGCGATGGCCAGATTCTGGTGTTGCACGACATGCTGGGGCTGACGCCGCGGAGCCCGCGTTTCGTGAAACGGTACGCCGAGATGGGCGGGATGATCTCCAGGGCCGCCGCTGCATACGTCGACGAGGTGCGCGGCGGAACGTTTCCTGCCGCCGGGCATTGCTATACGATGCCGGAGGAGGAACGCCGCACGCTGGAGGAAGAATCGGAGCCGCGACCATAGGGAGTCGCCATGGCCCTGTGTGGGCCATCGATAGGGATGAAAGTCACCCGCAGCGGGATGACTTTCGTGTGAGCGGCTGTTTGCGGCCATCGTCGGTCAATCGATCCGGTAGATGCAGATCTTAAAGACAGTGCGCGAGATGCGGGCGCGCGCCGAGGATGCGCGGCGCTCCGGTGTGATTATCGGTCTGGTCCCGACGATGGGATTTTTCCATGAGGGCCACCTTTCGCTGATGCGGAGAGCGCGCGCCGAGTGCGGCCTGGTGGCGGTATCCCTGTTTGTGAACCCGACACAGTTCGGTCCGGGCGAAGACCTGGCGGCATACCCGAGGGACTTCGAGCGAGACTGTGCGCTTGCTGCCGCGGAAGGCGTTGACGTGATGTTCGCGCCCGAAGGCGCCGCGATGTACGCGGACGACCACGCCACGTTCGTCAACGTGGAGCGCCTGACCGCGAGCCTGTGCGGCGCTTCCCGCCCGGGGCATTTCCGCGGCGTGGCTACGGTGGTGGCCAAGCTGTTCAACGTCTGCCGGCCGCACCGCGCGTACTTCGGGCTGAAGGATTACCAGCAGGTGCGAGTCATCGAAACCATGATCCGCGACCTGGACTTCGATGTCGAACTGGTGCGATGTCCCATCGTTCGCGAGCCGGATGGGGTGGCGATGAGCTCGCGGAACAGTTATCTTTCTCCGGAGGAACGCCGCGCGGCGACAATTCTGCGCCGCTCGCTGGTTGCGGCAGGCGGGCAAATCGAACAGGGGGAGCGCGACGGCGCAGCGGTTGCGCGCCGACTCCGGGAGACGATTGAGGCGGAGCCGCTGGCGCGCGTCGATTATGCCGAAGTGGTGGATGCGGAATCGCTGGCGCCGCTCGGCCGGATCGATCACAGCGCGCTCGTAGCGGTAGCGGTCCGCATCGGCCGCGCACGGCTGATCGACAACTTAGTCGTTGAGGCAGGCTGACCCGCCAGGCGTTACGCCGGCTTGCGCAGCATCGGGCGCAGGGCCAAGTTCACCAGAATCATGATCACGGAAAAGCCCGGCAGCAGCAGCAGGCCGGTTCGGAGTTGGGAAAAGCTGCCGATGATCGGGCTGCTGAAGGTGAGGCCCAGCCAGCCGCAGGTGATCACGATGCCCATTGCGGTCGCGGTCATGCGCGGGAAGGCATCGCCTACCAGGGCTAGCGTGGTCGGAAAGACAGGCGCCATGGCGAGGCCGGCGCAGAATACCACCACCCAGGCCGCTGACGGGCTGGTGACCTGCAACATGGCGAACGTGGCAAAAGCCATGGCCACCGAAGCGCCGAGGGTGACTGCCAGGGCGGATATATTGACCAGAATCCGCGCGATCACCAGGCGCCCCACCAATAGACCAAGGGCGAAGCCCAGAGAGAGGATGTTAAGCGCGGAGGCTTTGTCGAGCCTGCGCACCTCGATCAGGTACCGGGCCAGCCAGTTCCAGACGCCGACTTCGCACGCAATGTAAAGGAACAGGAACGCCGACAGCATGTACAGCGCGGGACGGCCCACGACCAGGCCGATTTCAGACGCCTTGAAACCGCGTTCGCCGGTCGGTTTGGGCATCGGCGTGAAGATGTTGACGACGAGCGCGATGGTGGCCAGCACGGCGGCGACGTAACACATGCGCACAGCGCTGCCGCCGAGAATATTCGCGGTGACGAACGGCGTGATGAGGCCGCCCAATCCGAAGAAGAGGTTCAAAATGTTCAGCATGCTGCCACGGCGCGATTCGCTGACATCGGAGACCAGCGCGTTGGCGCCCGTCACGACGATGCCGCCGCCCAAGCCGAGCATCGCCAGCGCGGCCAGCACCAAGGTGAAATCGGCGCCCGCGGACGGCAGCAGCC
>Ga0335078_10019285_pt1 | contig 10140 bp, 7 predicted proteins | sample Lox_Sample_32_FD_206711 | JGI IMG/M metagenome (GOLD analysis project Ga0335078, IMG submission 206711) | Soil microbial communities from Loxahatchee National Wildlife Refuge, Florida, United States - Lox_Sample_3.2 | ecosystem: Environmental > Terrestrial > Soil > Wetlands | place: USA: Florida...
CGATCTCTACCGCAAGTACGTGAACCCGAGCGCCTCCGAACGGACTTGCGTGCGGCTGAGCTACCTGGCGTCTTTTGCCGTCGTCGTGCTCGGCATCACCTTCGGCTGGTTTGTAACTTCCATCAACACCGTGATCCAGTGGATTGTCTCCGCCCTCTGGGGGGGGTATACGGCTTCCAACGTTCTTAAGTGGTACTGGTGGCGTTTCAATGGCTATGGCTACTTCTGGGGGATGGTGACAGGCATCGCCGGATCGCTCATCATACCGGTGGTGCTCCCCAATGTTTCCGCCCTGAATTCTTTTCCCATTATTCTGGCTATCTCAGTGGTTGGCTGCGTAGTGGGAACGCTGCGCACGCCACCTGAAAGCGACGAGGTGCTCAAGGATTTCTACAGACATGTCCGCCCGTGGGGCTTCTGGCGTCCTATCCGCGACAAGGTCATGCGCGAAGATCCATCCTTCCAGCCCAACCCGGACTTCGCGCGCGATATGTTCAACATCGTGGTGGGAATTGCCTGGCAGACCAGCCTGGTGGCTTTCCCGGTCTATATTGTGATCCGGCGGTACGATATGACCATCTGGGCACTGGCCGTGGTGGCGGTGACTTCTATCACCCTCAAGTTCACCTGGTACGACCATCTGAAGAAGATGGAATTTGACCCGGCCTGCCGCCCTGCGGTGGAGCCCGCGCGATCGTGAGTCACCGGTTGGCTAGTCTACTCAGCCAAGATGCTGTCGATCTGCTGTAGCTCGTCCGCGCCAAAGTCTAACTTACTTAGTGCTGATACGCACTGCTCCACCTGCTCCACCCGGCTCGCGCCTACCAACGCGCTTGTCATCGCCGACTGCCGCAGCACCCACGACAGCGCCATTTGTGCCAGGCTCTGGCCTCGCCGGGCGGCGATCTGGCGTAGCGCGCGCACCTGCTGCAGCCGCGCTTCGTTGACGTCTTCTTTCTTCAGGAAGGTGCCGGGTTTCGAGGCTCGGGAACCCGCCGGAATGCCGGCCAGGTAGCGGTCGGTCAGCAGTCCCTGCGCCAGCGGCGAGAATGCGATGCCGCCGATGCCTTCCCGCGCCAGCCGCTCGAAAAGGCCGTTTTCCGGCGTGCGCACGAACATCGAGTATTTCATCTGGTGAATCAGGCAGGGCGTGCCAAGTTGCCGCAGCACCGCCGCCGCTTGCGCGGTCTGTTCGGGGTTGTAATTCGAGATTCCCGCATACAACGCCTTGCCCGCACGCACGGCGCTGTCGAGCGCCGACATTGTCTCAGCGATCGGCGTATCCGGGTCCGGACGATGCGAGTAAAAGATATCCACATAGTCGAGGCTCATCCGCCGCAGGCTTTGGTCGAGACTCGCCAGAAGATACTTGCGGGAGCCCCACTCTCCATAAGGGCCGGGCCACATCTCATAGCCCGCCTTGGTGGAAATGATCAATTCATCGCGCCAGCGGCCGAGATCGGCGCGCAAGGCACGGCCGAAGTTATCCTCCGCCGACCCGGGCGGAGGTCCGTAGTTATTGGCCAGATCGAAATGTGTGATCCCCAGATCGAAAGCCCGGCACAACATGGCGCGCATGTTCTCAAACAGATCCACGCCGCCGAAGTTATGCCAGAGGCCCAGCGAGATAGCCGGCAGCCGCAATCCGCTAACTCCGCAACGCCGGTAGAGCATCTTCCCGTAACGCTTTTCGTCAGCTACGTACAAAACCGCCTCCCGCTCCTACGCCAGAGTCGCTTCCACTACTACTTCCGCGCGCCCGCCGGACGGCGCCGGTATCACATCGCCCTCCACCGGCCGCCCGTCCACAGCCAGCGCCATGCGATTGCCCGGTCCTTCGCGCCGCACGGTAATCCGGTAAGTCACGCCTCGGAACTGCCGCACCGCGCGGAAACCCGTCCACCGCTCGGGAATTACCGGCGCGACCTGTAATCCGTCGTATGCCGGCCGGATGCCCAGAATCCACTGGGTAATCGCGTAGTAATTCCAAGCCGCGGTGCCGGTCAGCCAGGAATTTTTGGCTTCGCCATGGGTTGGCGCGTCGCGGCCCGCGATCATCTGCGCGTACACGTACGGCTCGCACCGGTGCACATCACTGATTCCTTCGCGCGCCGAGGGATTGATTCGCGAGTAGTAATCGTGCGCGGCATCGCCGTTACCGGCCATCGCCTCGGCGATCATCACCCACGGGTTGTTATGGCAAAAGATTCCCGCATTTTCTTTATAACCCGGCGGGTAAGAGGAAATCTCACCCAGGTGCAGGTAATAACGCGAGTAAGCCGGCTGTTGCAGCACGATACCGTGCGGTGTCGCCAACAGCTTGCGCACCGAATCGAGCGCGCGCCGCGCCAGTCCATCCTGCAGCCCGATCCCCGCCAGGACGCAAAAGCCTTGCGGCTCGATGAATATCTTCCCTTCCGCACACTCCTTCGAACCCACCTTGTTGCCGAAGTCTCCATACGCGCGCAAAAACCACTCGCCGTCCCAACCATGGCGGCGCACAGTTTCCTCCATCTTCGCGGCCGCGGCCTCATAATCCGGCGCATCACCTGCGTGTCCGCTGTGCCTCGCGATAGCCGCCAGCTCCTTGGCCGCCAGCACGAACAGTCCGCCGATAAATATCGACTCGGCCACGGTGCCATCCTTATTGGTCGTGGTCTGAAACGATTGCCCTGGTGTATCAGAGAAACAATTCAGGTTCAGACAATCGTTCCAATCCGCGCGGCCGATCAGCGGCAGTCCGTGCGGCCCCAGCCGATCCAGGGTGTATTGAAAGCTCCGCTGCAGGTGCTCATAGAGGGGCTGCTCCGAGCCGGGCTGATTGTCATACTGCGCCGGTTCGGCGAGAATGCTCCAGTCGCCGGTCTCCTTGAGATACGCGGCCACGCCCAGGATCAGCCAGTGCGGGTCATCATTGAAGTTACTGCCGACGTCGTTGTTGCCCTTCTTAGTTAGCGGCTGATACTGATGATAGGCGCCGCCACTCGGAAGCTGGGTCGCGGCCAGGTCCAGGATGCGTTCGCGCGCGCGTTCCGGGATCATGTGCACGAAGCCCAGCAGGTCCTGGTTCGAGTCGCGGAATCCCAGCCCGCGCCCGATCCCCGACTCATAAAACGACGCCGACCGAGACATGTTGAACGTAGCCATGCATTGGTACGCATTCCACACATTCACCATGCGATCCGTATGGATGTCGGGCGTGGCCACCTGACAAATGCCCAGGAGCCCATCCCAATAGTCGCGTAATCTGCCAAACGCGCCGTCCACATTCTCGGGCACGAGGTATTTCGCGATCACCGGCTTCACGGTCTCCTTGTTCACGATCTGCGAATCGGGCGGATCGAACTTGCGGTCCGGCGGATTCTCGTGGTAGCCCAAAACAAAAATGATCTGCCGTGTTTCGCCGGGCGGCAGGACCAGCCGGACATGATGCGATCCGATGGGCGCCCAGCCGTGCGCCACCGAATCGAACGATTTGCCGCGCTCCACCGCCGCCGGCCGGTCCCATCCGCGCGCGTGGCCGAGGAAAACATCGCGTTGTGTGTCGAAGCCTGCGGTCTCAGCCGAGCAGGCGAACCAGGCAAAATGGTCGCGCCGCTCCCGGTATTCCGTCTTGTGATAAATGACGCCGTCTTCCATCTCCACTTCGCCGATGCTGAAGTTGCGCTGGAAGTTGCTGGCATCGTCCTGGGCGTCCCAAAGGCAGAATTCCACCGCCGAGAACACTGATACGGCGGCCGGCGTGAGCCGCCGGTTGGTGACCGCAAACTGCCAGATCTCGAGATTTTCATCCAGCGGAACGAAGTACCGCGTGCTGGCCGCGATGCCGCGCCGCGCCGCCCCGATCGTCGTGTAGCCCATGCCATGGCGGCACGCGTAGCTCTCCAGGCCGCTTTGCGTGGGCTGCCATGATGGCGACCAATAATCGCCCGTCTCATCATCACGCACATAGATATAGCGCCCGCCGACGTCGAACGGAGCGTTGTTATAGCGATATCGCGTGATGCGGCGCAGGCGCGCGTCGCGATAGAAAGAGTAACCGCCCGCGGTATTCGATATGATGCCAAAGTAAGCCTGGCATCCCAGATAGTTGATCCATGGCAGGGGAGTATCTGGCCGGGTTATCACATATTCCCGGTTATGATCGTCGAAGTAACCAAATTGCATAGGATTCGCTTTAACTCAACCGCTTCATCATCTCCAGACAAACCCGGCTGTTGTGATACGGACACTTCCAGGCGCCCACCAGGCAGGCATCCGGGTCTTCTGCCGCTTTCCACGGCGTGCCATCCGGCCTCAGCTTGGCGTGCCACTCGCCGTGAGCGTGGTCCACGACCTTTTCTTCGATGTATTCCCAAGCCCGCCACGCCGCTGTCCGGAAATGCTCACCGTCCGAAATCTCCCAGGCGTTATAGAAGCCTACTACCGCTTCGGCCTGCGCCCACCAGTGTCTGTTCGGGTCGATCATACGCCCTTGCGACGCCTCGTAGAACAGGCTGCCGTCCTTATCCAAGCCTTCGTCATAAACCGCCTGCGCCATACGCACGGCCAGTTTGCGCGCCCTCTCGATGAGGGATTCGTCGCCGAGCACTTCCGCCGCTTCCACGATCAGCCAGCTTCCTTCAATATCGTGTCCAAATGAGACATGATCCGAAAGCGGCGCCCAGCGATTGTCGAAGAACAACTTGAAGTGGCAGGTGGATTCATCCACGATATGGCGAATGGTAACCTCCAGCAGCCGTCGTAGGCTCTGCTGCAGATTGCGGCCACACCACACGCGCAACAGGTTACTATAGGCCTCGAGTATGTGCAAATGCGTATTCATGGACTTGGGGCTGTTGAGATCTTTCTCGCTCAGCCGCATGTCTTGGAGTGCGGTCCAGTCACGCGCCAAAGCCTCCAGATATCCGCCATACACCGGCTCGCTGCTCTTCTCTTCGATAAGGTGATAGATGTGTTTGGCCAGATCCAGGCTTTCCGCTTTCTCCGACGCGCGGAAGTACTCGGCCAGGCCGTAGATCGCGAACGCTTGCGCATAGATCTGCTTGCGGATGGACAGCGGGCGTCCCAGATGGTCGAGCCACCAGTAAACCCCGCCGTATTCCCGGTCCCAGAACTTATCGGCGATGTAATTATAGGCCCAGTCCGCGATCTCGCGGTAAGTGCTGTCGCCCAGAATTCGCGCGGCAGCGGAGAACGTCCACAGAATGCGGCTGTTGATCACCGAAGCGCGCGGCGCCTCTTTATCCACGCGCGAGTCGCAGTCAACCGCGCCGTAAAAGCCGCCGCTTTGCCGATCCACGGTGTGGCACATCCAGAACGGCAGGATATTCCCTGTCAGTTCGCGGCGGAACTGTGCCTCCCACTCCGCATTGGTGATCATTTGGCGGACCGTGCGAGGTTCTTTTCGATGAGTGCGATCCGTTGCCGTACGCACAACGCGCTGCGCAGCGGATCGGGCGGCGTGTTCAGAACATAATCGAGCAGCCGCTCCACGGTGGTGGTTGCCACATAGGTGCATGTATCGGAGGCGCCGTAGTAAATGAATACGTCATCGCCGCGCGCCACCCATCCATTCGAGAAAGCCACGTTCGATACGTCACCTACGCGCTCTTCGCCCTGAGGCGCCAGGAAATAGCCGCCCGGCCGCGCAATCACTTTCCAAGGCTCCGCCAAGTCACATAGAAAGCAGTAACACACATAGCGCAGCCCGGCCGCGGTGTTGCGCACGCCATGCGCAAGCTGCAGCCATCCCTTCGGCGTCTTGATGGGAGGCGGTCCCAGCCCGTTTTTCACTTCGTTGATCGTGTGGTACTCACGGCGCTCGATGATGATTTCCTCATCGATCGTGGCATGCTCCATCGTCGCCGCCAGGCCCCAGCCGATACCGCCGCCGCGTCCCGCTTCAATGAAGCTATCCTGAGGCCGGGTGTAAAACGCGTACTTACCGCCGACAAACTCGGGATGCAACACGCAGTTACGCTGCTGCGCCGAAGGCGTGCGTAAGTCGCAAAGCCGTTCCCAGGTTGTTAAGTCACGGGTCCGTGCGATACCGCATTGCGCCACGGCTGATGATAAGTCGCCCGGCGGGGCGTAGGGATCCTTGCGCTCCGCGCAAAACAGGCCGTAGATCCAGCCGTCTTCGTGCGCCGTCAGGCGCATGTCGTAAACATTGGTCTCCGGGTCCGCGCCCTCGGGCATGACCACCGGATAGTCACGGAAGCGGAAGCCATCCACGCCATTGTCACTCTCGGCGACGGCGAAAAAAGACTTCCGGTCGGCGCCCTCCACGCGCGCCATCAGCGCGATCTTGCCGTTCCACTGGATCGCGCCCACGTTGAACGCCGCGTTGATCGCCTGGCGCTCCAGGAGCAGCGGGTTGGCCCGCGGATCGAAGTCGTAACGCCAGGTGAGGGGCGCGTGGGCCGCCGTCAGTACAGGGTATCGGTAGCGCTGAAACCAGCCGCTGCCCTCCGGGACCGGCTCGTTAGGACGCCGGAGGAGCTGTTCGTGATCGCGAACCAGCGCCTCCCGCCGGAGTTCGAATTCGCGCGTCATATTCGAGACCGCTCATCATAACACCGGGGCGGATTCCGGGTTAAAGTATGGGAACGAGGTCAACTATGCGAGTTCTGATCTGCGCCGGCCTGATGAGCACGGCGCTCGTGTGCGCGCAGACTCCCGCGCAACATCCGTGGTGGCGCGAGCGGCCTGTGGGCGCGCGCCGTTACACAGTGAACGCGAAGAAAATGCCCCTGATTTCGGTAAGCGGCAATCATTTTGTAGACCCGCAGGGGAAGACAGTCCTGTTCCGGGGCTTGAATATCGCCGACCCGGACAAGATCGACGAGCAAGGACACTGGAACAAGGAACTTTTCGAAAAGGTTAAGGAGATGGGCGCCATGGTGGTGCGCATTCCGGTTCATCCAGTGGCCTGGCGCGGCCGGACACCGGCCGAATATCTCAAACTTCTCGACCAGGCGGTTGAGTGGTCGACCGACCTCGGCATGTACGTCGACCTGGACTGGCACTCCATCGGCAATCTCACAACCGGTCTCTTCCAGGATCCCATGTATGAGACCTCACGCCAGGAAACCTACAACTTCTGGCGCATTATGGCCAGGCACTTCGCCGGCCACAACACGGTTGTCTTCTATGAGCTGTTCAATGAGCCAACGACTTACCGGAATGAATTAGGCCCGGTTAACTGGATGGAATGGAAGAGAATCCAGGAGGATTTGATCGCCATTATCCGGGCATACAATCCGCAAGCCATTCCGCTGATCGCCGGATTCGATTGGGCCTACGATCTGACTCCCCTGCGCGAAGCGCCGATCGCCGCCGAGAGCATCGGGTATGTCACACATCCCTACGGCCATAAGCGGCCCCGGCCGTGGGAGCCTAAATGGGAGGAGGACTTCGGTTTCGCCGCTTCCAAATACCCGGTGGTCGCCACGGAGTTCGGCGGTTTTAATACGCCGGACTACGGCCCGTCCATCGTCAAATATCTCGAGGGCAGAGGCATCAGTTGGATGATGTGGTGTTTCGATCCGGATTGGGGACCCACTCTCATCAATAACTGGGAATACAAGCTCACGCCTTCGGGCGAGTTCGCGAAGCAAGCACTGATGGGGATGGTAAAGTAACATGCGCAAACTGCTGTCTGTGTTTTTTGTGGTCTGCCTGGGCGCCATTGCCCAGGACCCCGCACCACTCTGGAAATTCGCCGTCTCCGGCGACTCGCGTAATTGCGGCGATATAGTGATGCCCGCCATCGCCGCGTCCGTTTTGAAAAGCGGCGCGAATTTCTATTGGCACCTGGGCGACTATCGCGCCATTTATGATTTCGACGAAGATATGGCGCCGCCGGCGTCGCTGCACTTAAACACACCGCACCTCACGATCATTTCCTACCTGATGGGAGCGTGGCCGGATTTTATTAGCCACCAACTGCGGCCGTTCGGCTCGCTGGAGGTCTTCCTCGGGATCGGCAACCACGAAATGATCTTTCCGAAAACGCGTGAAGCCTACCTTGCCGAATTTGAAAAGTACCTGGACAGCCCGCGTCTGCGCGCGCAGCGCGAGCACGATCATGATACCGGCGGTTTTCGCACTTACTATCACTGGGTCATGGACGGCTCCATCGATTTCTACACGCTCGACAACGCCACCAACAGCGCGTTCGACCAGGCGCAGTTGGCCTGGTTTCGCGCCCGGTTGGCCGAAGACCGCCAGGACCGCGCGATCACCACGGTCGTGGTGGGAATGCACGAAGCCCTGCCCGGCAGCAAGGGCCTCAACCACAGCATGTGTGACACGCCGACCGGAATCGTGAGCGGCCGTGAAGTCTACAAACAGTTATGGGACCTGCAGGCCGCCGGTAAGAAAGTTTATCTGCTCGCGAGCCACTCACACTACGTGATGGATGATGTGTATGACACGCCTTATTGGAAGGGCCACGTGCTGCCAGGATGGATTGTGGGCACCGCCGGGGCCGTCCGCTACCGTCTGCCTCCCGGACAGACAGGCGGCACCATCGCCCGCACGGATGTCTACGGTTACGTGCTGGCCACTGTGTTCAGCGATGGATCCATTCGTTTCCAGTTCCACGAACTCAGTCTCGACGACCTGCGTCTCGCCAATGCAGGCAAGCAGCCGGACTCGCTCGTTCGCTGGTGTTACGAGGAGAACAAGAATCAGACGATCCCGCAAGCGCACGCTTGCGACGGTTCATACTAGCCAAGGCTGCGCCTTGGATATCGCTGCGGTCAGAATAGTCCTAGTGTGCTGTTCCGGCGAATTGTTGACAACCACTCCCTGACGGTCGTGGCTCAGAAATTGCCGGGCGCGCCCGCGTCCGCCGGCGGAGCCGGTTGTTCGGGAGGCTTGCAGAAGCCGATGGATATCGAAAAGGCGGCCACCGCGCGCCACCGATTGCCGGCGTGGCGCTCGACCCGGTAGGCCTTCGTCGCCGCATCCGGGCGAACACGCCAGTCCTCGTTGGTGGTCTCGCTGGCCTGTTTAATCTGGATCGGCTCCTCGCTGGTTTGCCGCAGGTTCCAGGTCACACCGCCGTTGGGAGTCTCATATAACTCGTAACGGCCGGAGTCGCCGTTGAAGCCTCGGTCGATGACCACGCTGCCGCTAGCGCGCGAACTGAATCCGAATTGCGCCACGGCGCCGTACTGCTGATCCGCGAAGATCAGCCGCTGCTCCCACTGTTTACCGCCGTCGGCCGTCACCAGAAAAAACGGATCGCGCGGCAAGGGGCGCTGCGTTTCGCCGCTCACCCAGCCGTTCTGGAAGTCAATGAACTGGATGCGGTCGAGGCCCGCCGCTGGAATGCGCTCGTAGGGCTCCCGCCACGTCTTGCCCCCATCAGTGCTGGCCAGCAGGACCGAATATAGCGTGGTAGCGGTGGTGTGTATGTTGCCGGCCAGGAAGATGCGGTCTCCCACGGCTTCCACGGAGTCGACTTCCAGATATACGGGACACGGATCTTGCATCGTGCAGGCGAGACCGCCGGCCTGAATGTCGCCCTCCCGGCATTCGAAATCCAGCACTATGGGCTTCCCGTTGTACCGCAGGGGTGGCTTCTCGGCGGGCGCCTGCGGGGGCATACTCACCTGTGCCGCCGCTGCCAACGCCATGCCGGATGCCAACGCGATCAGGGCCCTCATGCTTCCCGATTGTATCTCGTGCCGGATGTAAGGAAAGTTACATATCGGGGAATCCCCTGTAACCTTCGTTCGAAAAGTGCCGTCTATTTGGCCAAATCCCCGTTACGATAAGCGGGCGCACTCACCCCTTTCACCCAAAGGCGCCCGCTTTTATTTCAGGGGGTAGGGATCTGCCAGTCCATATCCGCCGACTGGCGTCGTGACCACGCGGCTTGCCATGCCGGTAATCATCGCACGCGCTTGTGCCATCGCCTTGGTCACGGCGGGAAGCGACAGTGAGGCATCGTGGCTTTCCTGGCTCTCCCAAACCTCGGTGACCCAGAGCGCGTTCTCGTCCGCCGGGTCCAGCGCGACGACGTAACTGATGCAGCCCGGCATCGCAGAAACTGAGTCTTTAAGGATCGCGATGAACGCGTCACGTTGTCCTGGCGCGGCATTCAGCTTGACGATCATCCCGTAC
>Ga0335078_10019287_pt1 | contig 10140 bp, 7 predicted proteins | sample Lox_Sample_32_FD_206711 | JGI IMG/M metagenome (GOLD analysis project Ga0335078, IMG submission 206711) | Soil microbial communities from Loxahatchee National Wildlife Refuge, Florida, United States - Lox_Sample_3.2 | ecosystem: Environmental > Terrestrial > Soil > Wetlands | place: USA: Florida...
TAGACGTCCGTCGCGAACGTGATGCCCAGCGGATTGTGCGCGTGGATGCCAACGACTTTCGTATCCTCGCCGACAAATTTGTCGAGCTGGTCGGCGTAGCAAACGACGATGTCTTCTTCCGGGAATTTCTGCGCGAGCAGCGCTTCGACCACACGCAGGCCCTGCGGGACGTACTTGGCTTGACCGTCAGGCCATGTCTCGCCTTTCGCGGCCCAGGTCACATTGAAGACAGAGGCGTATTTGGCAGGAAGCGTGGCGAGCAGCATCTGCTTCCACGTGCTGTGCATGTGCTCGCAGGATTCGGAGGTGCTTGCGGCAAGAACTATCTTTTTCCCACGCGACGCCATGGCCCTCAGCCCCGAATTAAAATGACGCCCACCGAAGGCACGATTTTATCATAGGCAGGCCGGGCGTTTTCCACTCCCCGTCCACTGACCCGCGGGTCAGTTTTCCACAAAGCCGGGCCAGAAGCGTGCGGAATGGACGATCGCGGCGGCGCTACTTCGGGATCTGGACTACCGTGATTGACTTGAGCATTCTGATCCAGCGCGCGGGCCGCTTTTCGTGCGGCGCGACTAGTTTGAACGGGCCTTCGGTTGCGGCCAGCGGCGCACCGTTCATCGTGTCCGCCACGTGCACGTCGGAATCGAGAAATCCCGAGTCAAGCTCGGCCAGCGAGAAAACCACGCGATAGCCGTCCGCGGCTTCAGCGACAACGCAGGCTGCCATCCACGGACCGCGAATCTGTTCGCCATGCGGCACGCCCGCCTGCTGAAGCAGCACTGCGAGAGGAACGCCCTCGTATGTCTCTTCCTGATGGTTGTGCGGATTTGTCACGTGAAGCGTCGTCCGCGCCGTCTTCTTCAGGTCTGCCGCCGAGATCGTGAGCGGCGCGGTGACCGCGCCGCCAACCGTGAATTCGGAAGTCCCGGTTTTGGCGGCCTGCCGGCTCCCACGCACAGCGGACGGGACCGCGCCGCCGGAGATCAGTAGGACGACAAGCGTCGTCATGATCTTTATGTTGCGGACCATCATTTTCCCTTTCTACTGCGGAAGAGTTGCGCTAATCGACCGCCTTCACTGAATCCATCAGGCCGAAGAAGCCCTCCGCCAGCGTCGGGTGGATGTAAACCGCGCCCTTGAGGATCGTGTACGGCGCGCCCGCCAGCATCATCGCGCCAAGGATCTGAACTGTTTCCCCGCCCTCGATGCCGAGGATCGCTGCGCCGAGGATTTTGTCGGTTTCTGCGTCGATGATGATCTTCATGAAGCCGGCCGTCTCGCCGCGCTCGATCGCGCGCGAGACGTAGGCCATGGGAAACGATCCAATCTTCAGCTTGCGGCCCGATGCGCGCGCTTCCTTTTCCGTCACGCCGACGCGGCCGAGCTGCGGATCGGTGAAAAGCGAATAAGGCACGTAGCGATTCTCGGTGCTCAGATTTTTCCCCTCGATGATGTTCGCCCATAGAATCTGATAGTCGTTGTAGGAAATGTGCGTGAACGCGGGGCCGCCCTTCACGTCGCCGAGTGCCCAGACGCCGGGGACGCCGGTTTCCATGCGCCCGTTTACCTTGATGTAGCCGTGCGAGTCGAGTGCGACTCCGGCTTTCTCCAGGCCAAGATCGCCGGTGTTCGGGCGGCGCCCAGTGGCGCACAAGACGTGAGTCCCGGTGACCGTCTGCGTTTGGTCCCCTTTCGCCAGGGTGATCGTGATTTGGCCGTCCCGCTTTTCGACATTCGTGGATTTCGCGTTTAGATGAAATTCGACACCCTCCGCTTCGAGCGCCTGATGCAACTCGCGCGCGATATCCGCGTCTTCGCGGGCGAGCAACTGATCTCCAATGTGAATCACGGTGACCCGGCTGCCGAATCGCCGGAACATCTGTCCGAATTCGAGACCGATGTATCCTCCGCCGAGCACGATCAGGTGCTCGGGAATTTTCTGCAGCTCCATGATCGATTCGTTTGTCAGATAACCGACGGCATCGAGGCCTGCCAGTGACGGACAATCGGGACGCGTCCCCGTATCTATGAAAATTCGCTCGCTTTCGAGCGTTTCGCCGCCCACTTGGACGGCGTGCGGCCCGGTGAAGCGCGCGTGGTCGCGATAGAGGCGCATCGTCTTGTGCTCGGCAATGCGGCGCTCGTGGCCTCCGCGAAAGCTTTGCACCACCGCGTTCTTCCGCGCCACCACCGCGGGCAAATCGACGCGCACGTTGTCCGTCTTCACGCCCCAGCGCGCCGCGTCGCGCGCGTAGTGCGCGACTTGCGCGGATTGGATCATCGTCTTCGTCGGCGTGCAGCCGGTGTTGACGCACGTCCCTCCGAGTTTGTTCTTTTCGATCAGTGCCACGCTCCAACCGCGTTCGGCCAGCGCGTACGAGAGCGGGTTCCCGCCTTGCCCCGAGCCAATCACGATCGCGTCGTATTTCATGGCTTCACCCCAAGTCGAGCCTGCGCCAGCCTGCGGGCGGACCACAGGATTGCACGCTTTGAACTTTGGCTCCAGTCCACTTAAGATAGACCGCGTTATTTTATCCGCGAGCGATGCCAATTCTGCCTATTCGACGTCTAAATAGTCCATCGGACACAGATAGCGGCGGCCCCAGCCAATTCGCATCCGCCAAGGCCGCGCGCCGAAAGGAAACGATGATCGAAATCCTCCGCAAAAGTGCGCTCATGGTCGCAGCTTGCGCCCTTGCGCTCTTCATCGCCTCCGCCCGGACGCAGGCGCAGTCCACATTCGGGCCGATTCGCGTCCAAGTGGACGAAACGCGCGCTCCACAAAAAATCCTGCACACGCATCTCGAAATGCCGGCGCAGCCGGGTCCGCTCGTCCTTTACTACCCGGAGTGGATCCCCGGCGAGCATATGCCCGACGGCCCGATCATCAACATGGCCGGGCTGAAGTTCACTGCGGGAGGCAAGACGATCGCGTGGCGGCGCGACTTGATTGACATGTTCGCGTTCCATCTCGACATTCCCCAGGGCGTCAGTTCGCTCGACATCGATTTCGATTTTCTGCTTTCAGCGCCCGCGTCGGGATACTCGTCGGGCGCGTCTTCGACCGCGTATCTCAACGTGCTCAGTTGGAATCAGTTGGTGCTCTACCCCAAGGGCTACGACGCCGCGAATTTGACCTGCGATCCCAGCCTGAAGCTGCCCGCCGGATGGAAATTCGGCACGGCGCTGCCCGTCGCCAAGCAGGACGGCGACACGATCGATTTCTCGCCGGTCTCGCTCGAGACGCTGATCGATTCACCCGTTCTCGCGGGCCGGTATTTCCGCGCAATCGATCTGACGCCCGGCCAAAATCCTTTGCACGAAATGGATCTCGCCGCGGACAGCCAGGCTGCGCTCGCGATGACCCCTGAGACGGAGGCGCATTTCCGCCAACTGGTGGCTGAAGCCGGTGCGCTCTTCGGTTCGCGCCACTATCGCGACTATCACTTTCTGGTGACGCTCAGCGACAGCGTGGCGCACTTCGGCCTCGAGCACCACGAATCGAGCGACGATCGCAGCCGCGAGCGCAGCTTGATCGACGAGTCGGAACGCATCGCCTTTTCGGGTCTGCTCCCCCACGAATACGTGCACTCGTGGAACGGAAAATACCGCCGCCCCGCGGGCCTGATCAGCCCGGACTACCACCAGCCGATGCAGGACGATTTGCTGTGGGTCTACGAAGGGCTGACGGAATATCTGGGCGAGGTGCTCACCGCGCGCAGCGGGCTTCTGAATCAGCAGCAGTCGCGGGAGGAACTCGCGCGACTGGTTGCAATCTACGATCAGGAACCAGGCCGCCGGTGGCGTCCTCTGCAGGATACGGCCGACTCTGCCGTGTTCCTCTACGACGCAGACAACGATTGGTTCAACTGGCGGCGCGGCGTGGACTTCTATGAAGAAGGCGAAATGCTCTGGCTCGACGCCGACACCACGATCCGCCGCCTGACCAAGGACCAGAAATCGCTCAACGATTTCTGCCGCCTCTTTCACGGCGGCGCGAGCGGCCAGCCCGATTTGAAGACCTACACGTTCGACGATATCGTCGCCGGCCTCAATCGGGTCGCCCCCTACGATTGGGCGACCTTCCTCCGCACGCGGCTCGATTCCACGTCGGCCAATACGCCGATCGAATCGGTCGAAAACAGCGGATGGAAGCTCGTCTACAACGACAAGCCCAACGAGATGCAAGAAAACCGCGAGGTGCTCCGAAAGGCAGCATCCTTCAGCTCTTCGATCGGTATGACACTCTTCGATGAGGGGACGATCGTGGACGTGATTTACGACGGCCCTGCCTACCAAGCCGGAATCGGCCCAGGCATGAAGGTCACGGCCGTCAACGGGCAGCAATACTCCGCCGACGTTCTCAAGGAAGCGATCGAAAGCGCGAAGTCTTCGAGCGCGCCGATTCAGCTGATCGTCGCGAACGGCCCGCAGGTGCAGACGTACTCGGTCGACTACCACGGCGGCCTGCGATATCCGCATTTGGTGCGCGACGACAGCCGTCCGGATTTCTTGAGCGAAATCTTTCATCCGCTGGCGCCGTGAAGACACTTCGTCGTTTTCGCCGTTCGCGGCAACGCCGCCGCTCGCATTTCCGGCCCCGGAAAGGATCCGTTCGATGAAGAGTCTGCTGACGCTCGTCGGTGCGTTGTTCATTCTCGCGGGTCTCGCCGCTCTCGTTCATCCGCGGGTAAGGATGCCGGCGCGCAAAACGGAGGTCGAAGTCATCGGCCAGAAGCTGGAAATCGAAACGCAGCGGATCATCGAGATTCCCGGAATTGTCAGCGGCCTGGTGATCGTGGCCGGGGCCGGGTTGATTCTGCTCGACATGCGAAAGCGGTAGCGCGGAAAGTCCGAGGAGATAGCATGAAATCATACCCTCGCGAAATCGCAATTGGCCTCGCCGTTGTCCTGCTGGCGTTCGCCGCGAACGCGCGGGCGCAGGAAAAGCGCGCTATCACGTTCAAAGATCTGATCGCGATGCACCGCGTGAGCGGCCCGCAAATCTCGCCCGATGGAAAGTGGGTGGCGTATGACGTCGCGACGCCCGACTATTCCGCGAATCATCTCACGCACGATGTGTGGATCGTGGCGGTCTCGGGCGGCGAAGCTCGCCAGCTCACGCACGACGGCGCGTCCGAGCGCCCGCGCTGGTCGCCCGACGGCAAGCGCCTCGCTATTCTTTCCTCGCACGAAGGCGCGCCGCAGGTCTATACGATTCCGGCCGAGGGCGGCGAGTCTGTGCGTGTCACCACTCTCTCGACGGGCGCGGATAACGAATTGTGGTCGCCCGACGGAAAATGGATCGCTTTCGTCTCGAGCGTCTATCCCGATTGCCGAGACGATGCGTGCAACTCCGCGCGCGACGCGGCCGCGGCGAAAAATCCCGTGAAGGCGCACGTCGCGGAAAAGCTGCTGTATCGCCACTGGAATGCATGGTCGGACGGCAAGCGCAGCCATCTTTTTGTCGTGCCCGCCGAGGGCGGCGCGGCGCGAGACCTGACTTCCGGCGCGGACTACGATGTTCCGCCGTTCAGCCTCGGCGATCCCGAAGCGATCGCTTTTTCGCCCGATAGCCGGGAGCTTGCGTTCACGGCGAACACGGACAAAGACGAAGCAACCAGCACGAATGGCGATGTCTTCACCGTTCCCGTCGATGGCTCAAGCGGCCCGAAACGAATTACGGCCAATCCGGGAAACGATTGGGGCCCGATCTATTCGCCGGACGGAAAGTGGATCGCTTACCGGGCCCAGTTTCAACCGGGCTATGAGAGCGATCGCTGGCGGCTGATGCTCTACGACCGCGCGAGCGGAACCATCACCAATCGCACCGAGGATTTCGACGCGAACGTCGAGGCATTCGCTTGGTCGCCCGACAGCCGGACGATCTATTTCGAGACGGAAGAAAAATTCGAAGACCCGATGTACGCCGTGGCCGTGAAACCGGGCAGCTTCCCGAGGCCTGTGCTCCCGAGCGGCTCGAACGGAGACTTCGCGATCAGCCCGGATGGCGGCACGATCGTTTTCACGCGCACGAGCCTTTCGATGCCTGCGGAAGTTTTTGCCGCAAAGTCCGACGGCAGCGATGTCCGGCAAATCACACATCAGAACGATGCGCTGCTCGCGCAACTCGACCTGCCGCAAGCCGAGTCGTTATGGTTCGCCGGCGCGGGCGGCACGCAGGTGCAAGGGATGCTGCTGCGGCCGCCGCACTTCGATCCCACGAAGAAATATCCGCTGCTGCTGATCGTTCACGGCGGGCCGCAAGTGCCGTGGGAAGACGCCTGGGGGTATCGCTGGAATCCTCAATTGATGATTGCGCCGGGTTACGTCGCGCTGATGATCAATCCGCGCGGCTCGCCCGGATATGGCACCGAATTCGTGCAGGAGATCAGCCGCGATTGGGGCGGCAAAGTGTACGTCGACTTGATGAACGGAGTGGATGCGGCGCTCGCGAAGTATCCCTTCATCGACGGTTCGCGCATGGCCGCTGCGGGCGGCTCCTACGGCGGCTACATGATGGACTGGTTCGCAACTCATACGGGCCGCTTCAAATGCCTGATCAGCCACGCGGGGCCGTACGACGAAGTCAGCATGTACGCGACGGAAGAGCTATGGTTCGCGGACTGGGAGTTCGGCGGACCGCCCTGGTCGCACCCGGAAATTTACAAGAAATGGTCATCCAGCGAGGACGCTAGCGCTCTTGCGAAATACAAGACTCCCACGCTCGTGATCACCGGCGAGCTCGATTACCGCGTGCCCTACACGCAGAGCCTGGAATTTTTCTCGGCGTTGCAGCGGCAGGGCGTGCCCTCGAAACTCGTCGTGTTTCCGGACGAAGGCCACTGGATTCTGAAGCCGCACAACAGCGAGTTTTGGTACAAGACATTCCTCGATTGGCTCGCGACGTACCTCAAATAGGCGCTGACAGAAGATACAGGCTGCAAATGAAAAGGGGCGGGCCTAAGCCCGCCCCCCGGTTTCCGCGAAAGCGTGTTCGCGGATCAACCGATTTTCACGGCCTCGTTCCTGCCTTCGAACTCCACTTCGTTGACTTGGTTGCCGGTTGAAGAGACTTCCGATTGTTCGGCCTTCTTCGGCAGTCTCACCCATTGGCAGGGAACCGTCGCGATCACTTTGCCGTCGCGCAAAATGTCGAACTGACTTTCGAATTCCCTCGCCTGGATTGTGTAGTGGCCGGGTTGGACTTGGGCGTTGCCGATCATCATTATCTGGGTAGGGTCGTAGCCCGTGGAGTCCTTGTGGGATGATTTGCTGCCGGCCCATGCTGGCATCGTGAGAATGAGCACTGAGAGGACTCCAAGGTAGTATCTTGCGTGGAACTTCATGTCTTTGTTGCCTCCTGTGGTTGGTAATTCGTTGCCGCCGGTTGCGCGAGCGGGGTCGCAGGTCCGGTTGCGAGCGGCGCGCCCGATTCACGAAAGCCGGAGCGCGACCGCTCTATTGGTTGGATGCCTGGCTTCCAAACCGGGGTGCCACACAAAAGTGCACACAAAAAACAGCGACGGCCGCAGGGAAGTTCTTGTAGCGGCAGGAATTACGGATTTCTCTCAGCATCATGTTCCTTCGAGCGTGGATCTTCGTTTACATCGCCATCCGTATTTCTTCGGATTGACAGGCCCCGCCGCAACTGCCATCTTGCACCCCTCTAAATCCCTCGGAGGGCTCCGATGCAGCCGTCGAGGCGAAACTGTCTCTGGGCATCACTTGGTTTGCTGGCGATTCTGCCGCTCGCCTCGCGAGCCCGCGCTGAAACTCTGACCATCACCAGCACGCCTCCCGGCGCCACCGTCGAAATCGACGGACTCAAGGCAGGCATCACTCCATACAAGACAGATTGCCCCGGCGGCTACTTCCGTAAAACTCATACTGTCTTCAGCGCACGCCTCGAACACGCCATGGTGCTCAAGATTTCCATGGACGGTTACGTCTCGCGGCAAATCACGCTTACCGAAGGTCCATACGAGTGGATCGCAATTACGGGGCGCCATCGCGGAAATTACTTCCTCCTGAAATCGAGCGACTTCCATATCGATCTTCAGCGGGCCACTTACAGCGCCAGCACCGCGGCTGAATCGGACGAGCACACCGGGCCTTTGCGCCCAGCACCGTCCGCCGCATTTCGAACGGATGACAGGCCGCCCGACCCGCCGCTCGGCACCGTGAAAATCGAATCCGATCCCCCCGGTGCGGAAATCTACGTCGATTACGCCTTCATGGGCCAGACGCCGTCCACGCTGCGGCTCGCCAGCGGCTCGCATCGCATCGAACTGAAATCGCCCGGCAAGATCGAATGGCAACGCAATCTCGACGTGACCAAAGATAGTCAGATCACTCTCCATCCTGTCCTTGAATCGTCGCCGTAACGCGCCGCGTAGCATCGGCGTTCTCCTGGCAGCTTCGCATTCTCGGCGATCTCTGCGCCTGTGCGGCGAGAATTGGCTTCTCAACACCGCACACGCACCGGAATCGAAGTTGACATCTCCGCGCGCAACTCTTGTAATGAATTGCTCCACATCCATGCGCTCTCCGCTCTCAATTCTGCTGTGACCGAATCCGACGCAAGCAAACCACCCCGCGAGAGGACTGGGCGGTACGCGTTTCTAGTCGCGGCGGGAATCCTCTCAAGCCGAATCGCGGGACTGATTCGCGACCGCGTCTTCGCGCATTATTTCGGCCTCTCCGAAGTTGCGGATGCGTTCCGGGTGGCGCTCCGCATCCCCAATTTTCTGCAGAATCTGTTCGGAGAAGGCGTGCTCTCTGCGTCGTTCATTCCCGTTTACGCCAACCTGCTGGCCCGCAAAGACGACGAAGAGGCGCGCCGCACCGCCGGCGCCGTAGCGGCGCTGCTGACCTTGTGCACCGCCGTTATCGTGCTGATCGGCGTGTTGGCCACGCCGTACCTGATCGACGCGATCGCAGCAGGGTTGCGGGGAGAACGGCGGGAGTTGGCGATCCGCCTGGTCCGGATTCTCTTCCCCGGAGTGGGATTGCTGGTTCTTTCGGCGTGGTGCCTGGGCGTCCTCAATAGTCACAGACGCTTTTTCCTTTCTTACGCCGCGGGCGTGATCTGGAATGTTGCGATGATCGCCACGATGTGGATCTGGGGCGGGCGTTCCACGCAGTACGACCTTTCCATCATTCTCGCCTGGGGATCGGTGGCGGGCAGCGCGCTGCAAGTGGGAGCGCAATTGCCGGTCGTGTTGCGCCTTCTGGGCAGGCTTCGCCTTTCGCTGGGCCACCACTCGGCAAACGTCCGGACGGTCGTTGTGAATTTCTTCCCGGTCTTCGTCAGCCGCGGCGTCGTGCAAATCAGCGCATTCGTGGACGCGTTCCTCGCGAGCTATCTGCCGATCGGCGGCCTCGCCGCTCTGGCGAATGCGCAGACGCTCTATCTGCTGCCGGTCAGCCTATTTGGAATGTCGGTATCCGCGGCGGAATTGCCGCAAATGTCCGGCGCGATCGGCAGCGAAAGCGAAGTTGCCGGCGTGCTGCGGCAACGGCTCGACGAAGGCCTGCGCCAGATCGCATTTTTCGTCGTGCCGTCGGTGGCAGCGTTTCTTTTTTTGGGCAACGTCGTGGTCGGCGCGATCTATCAAACCGGCCGTTTCCAGCAAGCCGACACAGCCTATGTCTGGGGCATTCTCGCCGGTTCGACGGTTGGCTTGCTCGCCTCGACGCTCGGGCGATTGTATTCATCCACGTACTACGCTCTCCGCGACACGCGCACGCCGCTGAAATTCGCCGTCCTGCGCGTGATCCTGACGACGATTCTCGGCTACCTCTGCGCGATTCCGCTGCCGCCCGCTCTCGGAATCGCCGCGCGATGGGGCGTCGCGGGCCTGACGATTTCGGCCGGGATCGCTTCGTGGGTCGAGTTCACGCTCTTGCGGGTCACGATGAATCGCCGTATCGGCCGCACGGGACTTCCGCGAGAGTTCCTGGCGAAGCTTTGGCTCGCGGCGCTGGCCGGTTCAGGAGTTGGCTGGACAGTGAGTCGCTACGCTGGCCATCACAAACCGGTTCTAATGGCTGTGTTGGTTCTGGTGCCGTACGGGCTGGTATATTTCGGCGTGACGTCGCTGTTGGGACTAGGCGAGGCTCGCGCCTACCTCA
>Ga0335078_10019288_pt1 | contig 10140 bp, 6 predicted proteins | sample Lox_Sample_32_FD_206711 | JGI IMG/M metagenome (GOLD analysis project Ga0335078, IMG submission 206711) | Soil microbial communities from Loxahatchee National Wildlife Refuge, Florida, United States - Lox_Sample_3.2 | ecosystem: Environmental > Terrestrial > Soil > Wetlands | place: USA: Florida...
CGTCCCGGGCCATCAGCACTTCTCCGGATGGCCGCCACACCTATGTGGCCTCGACCGGACCCGGTACCCATTTTCAGGGAACGGTTCTTAGCGGGATTTATGGACCGCCCTGGGGACCAAGGCAATTCTGCGGGAGCAATTCAGAGAAGGCGGCGATGTGGTGCCGGGCTTAACGTGGAGAGGCATACGCCAGGGCGGGCGACATAGAAGTGGAGGTCACGCGGCGCGAGGCCCCGCCCAGTAATCCTCAAACCGGATGTGGAGATGGCAACAGGGTTGGCCTTGCACTCTGTTGTACTATGAAGTTTACTGCATGAAGGCCTTACTGGACTCCCTCCGCCCCGGGGATAAGGACTGGGAACTTGCCAGGGCGATCGATCCCGACAGACTGCCCGCGCACATCGCCATCATCATGGACGGCAACGGGCGCTGGGCCTCCCGCCGGCGCCTGCCGCGCGTGGCGGGCCACAAGGCCGGTGTCGGGCCGGTGCGCAGCACGGTGGAAACCTGCGCGCGGCTGGGGATCCAGGCGCTCACGCTGTACGCGTTTTCAGTGGAGAACTGGAAGCGCCCCCGCGCCGAAGTCGAGACCCTGTGGCGCCTGCTGCGTTTCTACCTGCGCAAGGAACTGCCGGAGTTGCAGAAGAACGATATCCGGTTGCAGGCCATCGGCAGGCTGGAAGCTCTGCCGCCCGATGTGCGCCGTGAGTTGGAAGAGGTGGTGGACGCCACTGCGGCCAACCGCGGCCTGCTCGTCAACCTGGCCATTAATTACGGCGGCCGCACGGAAATTGTGGATGCGGTCAACTCCATTATCGACCTGGCCCGCGTGGAAGACCGGCTTTCCACGCTGCAGGTGGACGAAGACCTCATCGCCGCGCACTTATATACCAGTGCCTCTCCCTCTCCCGACCTGCTGATTCGCACCTCCGGCGAGATGCGCCTCAGCAATTTCCTGCTCTGGCAGATCGCGTATGCGGAGTTGTACGTGACCGACACATTGTGGCCCGACTTCAGCCGTACGCATCTTCTTACCGCCGTTCTGGAATACCAGAAGCGCGACCGGCGCTATGGCGGTTTGAGCGAGACGCCGCTCTCTGGCGACCGGTCCGCAGACGCCGAAGAAATGATCTCCGCCCTACCAGCCAGATGAAGCGGGTTCTCACGGCGCTGGTTCTGTTTCCGCTCATCACCTACGTGGTCCTTTGGTCGCCGTCGTGGGCCTTGCTCGCGGTCACCACGGTGGTGGCGCTGTTGTGCTTTTACGAATACTCCGGCATCGCGGCCGCCTATCTGGGCAGCCCGCTCGGTTTTCTCGGCTACGGGGCGGGATTGCTCCTTTTGGTGCTGCCAGCCAGATTTGACGGTTACATGGTGCTCCTTGTCGTTGCGGTAGCCCTGATCGCGCTCAGCCTGGCGCTCCGCGCCGAAGATCTGCGCGCCGGCATCCTACGCTCCGCATTCCTGCTGCTTGGCGTCGTTTATGTATTCGGGTGCTGGCGTTTTGCTCCGCTGCTCGGGGAGCAGAACCGGTATTGGCTTTTCTACGCCCTGGTTCTGAACTGGACTGGCGATATCGGCGCGTATTACGTGGGCCGCGCGCTGGGACGGCACAAGCTGGCGCCCATCGTCAGCCCCGGCAAGTCGTGGGAGGGTTCCGCGGCATCGCTCGCGGCATCCCTGATCTTTGGCTTCTTCTTTCTGCACTGGGCGATTCCCGCGGTTCCGCCGGCGGTGGCGCTGGCGCTCACCGCCGCGGCCAACGCCGCCGGTCAGTTCGGCGACCTCTGCGAATCGGCCCTGAAGCGCGGCGCCGGCGTGAAGGACAGCGGCACGCTGCTGCCCGGCCACGGCGGCTGGCTCGACCGTGTGGATAGCACGCTGTTCACCTTGCCCGTGGTGTACCTGTACATCGCGTCTGTGAGATGAGGGCTGCTGCGCGGCCTCTGCGCGCCGACAATACCGCAATATCATCGATGTGAACGAATCTGGAGTCCCCATATGACCGTTACCATCGGCCTGCCCGCGGATATCGAAGCCGATCTGATCGCTGAGCGCGCCGCCGCATGGCGTGAGTCGACCCGCGGACTCCCGCGCACGCCACCTCTCTCGGATGACGCCATCAGCCGCGAAAGCACCTACGGCGATCGCGGAAGATGAGCATCCTGGCCGATACCAACATCCTGCTGCGGCGGGGTGTGAAGAGAAGATCGAGCGCTTCCTGACGGTCCTGCCGGGAAGCGCCTGCTGCTCCGGCGCCGCGTCATGAACGTGCATGGCGTCCACCGGATTCTCACGTTCAATATCGGTGACAAACAAGCGGACGTACTGCGGGTAGCGCGTAACCAAACCGCCGCATGCGAGTATTAGCAATATGCGCGCACTCTGGAAGGACTCCCGCTACGCTGTCCGTACGCTTCTGAAGACCCCCGGCTACACCCTGGTGGCCCTGGCCACCCTGGCCTTGGGGATAGGCGCTAACACCGCCATTTTCAGCGTCGTCAACCAGGTTCTGCTGAATCCGGCCGGCGTCGCGCACCCCGAGCGCATCGTTTCCCTCCGCGTGCGCTACGACAAGCTTTCACTGCACAACATCGGCGTGTCCATCCCCGACTTTGCCGATGTGCTCCACAGCACGCAGCAATTCGATACCGCCGCGCTCATCGATCGAAACGACTTCAACTACACTGGCTCTACCGTTCCCGAACGGCTGGTGGGCGCCAGCGTCACCTGGCGCTGGTTCGATGTGTTCGGCGCGAAGGCCAAGCTCGGAAGGGTCTTTCAGCCGGAAGAGGATCGGCCCAATGCCAACCAGGAGGTGGTGCTGGCCTACGCCGCCTGGAAGCGGCTCTTCGGCCAAGATGCGGGCGCCATCGGCCGCACCATCGAGCTGAACCAGTTGCCTTACCGCATCATCGGCGTGATGGGGCCGGAGTTTCGCTGGCCGGTGGACGTGGACCTCTGGGTCCCGCTCGGCCTGGCCAACAGCGAATATACCGAAGGCAACCGGTTCAACGAGAGCTATTACGCCATGGCGCGGCTGAAGCCGGGTCTGCCGTTCGCCTCGGCCAACGCCTTCGTGGAAGTGCTTAGCAGCCGCGTGCGCAACAACGGCACCCGCGGCGGCGCCTATGCCAAGGACTCCGCCTGGGGCATGTTTCTGCTGCCCTTCACCGATTTCATCGCCGGCGACACCAAGACGCCCATGCTGGTGCTGCTGGGCGCGGTCGGTTTTGTACTGCTCATCGCCTGCTCCAATATCGCCGGCTTGATGCTGGCGCGCGCCTCCGGACGCAGCCGCGAAATTGCCGTCCGGGCCGCCCTGGGAGCGGGCCGCTGGGATCTCATTCGCCAATCGTTGGCCGAAAGCCTGGTATTGGCCGTGGGCGGCGCGGTGGCCGGTCTGGGCGTAGCTTTCGCCAGCCTGAAAGGACTGCTGGCTCTGGCGCCGGAAGGTCTGCCAGTCGCCGTCGGGGTGCGTATGGATGGTACGGTGCTCGCCTTCACGGCCCTGGCAGCCATCGCCGCCGGCATTCTCTTCGGTGTCGCGCCGGCCTGGCAGATCTCGCGTCTCGACCGCTACCAACTGTTGAAGGAAGGCGGCCGCGCCAACACCGGCGGCTTGGGGCGTCAGCACCTGCGGTCCGCGCTGGTGGTGGCCGAAGTCGCGCTCGCCCTGGTGCTGCTGGTCGGCGCGGGGTTGTTTCTGCGCAGCCTGGCGGCGCTCGAAGACGTGAACCCCGGGTTTCAACCCAACGGCGTGATTACCGCCGGCCTGTCGCTGCCGCCCGCGCATTATGCCGATGCCGGAAAGCGCATCGCATTCTATCGCGCTGTGCTCGGCAACCTGGCCGGCCTGCCCGGTGTGACCTCGGTGGCCGCCGCCGTACCCGTGCCATTCAGCGGCGACGGCGGTTCGGCATCCTTCGCCATAGAAGGGCGGCCATCGCCGCCCGGCGATCCGGGGCCGCACGGCGATATCGGCTTCGTCAGCCCGGAGTTCTTCGCCGCGCTGAGGATCCCCATTCGCAAGGGGCGCGCCTTCACCGATGGGGACCAGCAGAATACCCAACCGGTAGCCCTCATCGACGAGATCCTCGCCCGGCAATACTGGCCGGATGAAGATCCCATCGGAAAGCACATCCGCAACGGCCGCTCGACGCCGTGGGCCACGATCGTCGGCGTGGTAGGCCACGTTAAGAATGCGGATCTGGGCGGCGAGGATGTCAAGGGCAAGTATTATTTTCCGCTCTACCAGGTCCCGCCGCCCATGGCGCGGTTTGTAGTGCGCACACCCGCGGACCCGGCGCGGCTGGCGGCCGGGATTCGCGACGCGGTCCGATCGGTGGATGCCACGCAGCCTGTTTCGCAGGTGAGGCTGCTGCCCGAAATGGTGAACAGCTCGCTGGCGCCGCGCCGCTTTGTGGTGACGGTACTGAGCGTGTTCGCCGGCATGGCGCTGCTGATGGCCGTGATCGGCCTTTACGGCGTGATCTCCTACGCGGTGACCCAGCGCACGCAGGAGTTGGGCGTGCGCGTGGCGCTGGGGGCGCAGCCGGGCGAAATTCTGCAGTTGGTATTGGGCCAGGGCATGCGGCTGGCCGGCGCCGGCGCCGCCGGCGGGCTGGTGGTGTCGCTGATCGCCAGCCGTTTGCTGCGGAATGAGCTGTTCCATGTCAGTGCTTTCGATCCGCTGACGTTCGCCATGATGGCGGCGGTGCTGATCGCCGCCGCCTTGCTCGCCAGCTACATCCCCGCGCGGCGGGCCACGCGCGTCGATCCCATGGTGGCGCTGCGCTACGAATAACGGAGCACCCGAAATGTCTGGATGGACGGCGGTGGAACAATTCGGACAGGATCTGCGATACGGGGCGCGTCTGCTGCGCCGCAGTCCTGGTTTCAGCATCGTCGCGGTGCTGACTTTGGCGCTGGGAATCGGGGCGAATACGGCCATGTTCAGCGTGGTCAACGCCGTGTTGCTGCGTCCCCTTCCCTTCCCCGACCCCGATCGGTTGGTGCGCATCTGGGAGTCCAGCCCGCAGGGGAACCAGCGCAACGTGGTCAATCCGCTCAATTTTCTCAACTGGCGCGAGCGCACCCGCAGCTTCCAGCAAATGGCTGCCATGCACGGCTGGGATTCGAACATCACCGGCGAGGGGGAGCCGTTGGCGGTGGCCGGGATGCGTGTGTCACCGGAGTTCTTTTCCGTCCTGGGAGTCTCGCCATTCATGGGCCGTACATTCGTTCCGGAAGAGGCCACTCCGGGACGCGACAATAGCGTCATCTTCAGCTACGCGTTCTGGCAGAGCCATTACGGCGGCGATCGCCACATCCTCGGGCGGAAGATCATGTTGAATGGAAGCCCGGCAAACGTGGTGGGTATTCTGCCGCCCGATTTTCACTTTCCCCGCTGGAAGGCGGACGTCTACGTGCCCATGCCCCTCGAGCGTGGTGAAGCCAGCCGCGAAGGCCGCTATCTCTCCACGATCGCCCGCCTCAAGCCGGGAGTGAGCCTTGCCCAGGCGCAGCAGGACCTGGCGTCCACCGCGAAGCAACTTTCGCAAGAGTGGCCAGACATGGATAAGGGTTGGAACGCCGCCGTGGTGCCTTTCCTCGACGACGTGACGGAAAGCGTCCGCCTGCCCCTGTTGTTGTTGCTGGCGTCGGTGGGGCTGGTCCTGCTGATCGCCTGCGCTAACGTGGCGAACCTGCTGCTGATGCGGGCCACCGGGAGGTTGCGCGAGATGGCGTTGCGCGCGGCGCTGGGTGCGGGACGGCGGCGCATCCTGCAACAACTGCTCTCGGAGAGCCTGCTGCTGGCCCTTGCCGGATGGGCCGGGGGCCTGGCGGTGGGCTACTGGGGCCTCAGAGGACTGCTCGCCCTGATCCCCGCCAGCGTGCCCCTGCCCCGCATGGAGTCGATTCACCTGGATTCCGGCGTGTTCCTCTTTGCATTCGGCATTTCGCTGGCGACGGCCATTTTGTTTGGGCTGGCGCCCGCCATTCAAGTCTCACGTCCGCGGCTCCAGAGCGCGCTGCAGAAGGGTTCCGAGCGCAGTGGCGTGGGAGTCGGCCGCGTCTTCCGGCGGGCCTTCGTGGTCGCCGAGATCGCGCTCGCGCTGCTGCTGCTGGTTGGCGCAGGGTTGCTCATGCGCAGTTTCGATCGCCTGATCTCGGTCAAGCCCGGGTTTCGAACCGAACACTTGCTCACGATGAGTCTGTTCACCTCGCCAGCCAGGTATGAAGACAACCAGAAGCGTTCGCAGTACCTGGAACGGATGCTCGCCGAAATCCGCGGCGTGCCCGGCGTCGAGGCCGCCGGCTCCGTTCATTTCCTGCCGCTCACCGGGATGGTATCGGGGTCCTGCTTTGCACCCGCCCCCGGGCCCCAGCCGAACGTTTCTTCGCCTGGCGCAGACTTCCTGGTGATCAGCCCCGGATACTTCCAGACCATGGGAACGCCGATGCTGAGCGGCCGCGATTTCGGCGCGCAGGACCGCTTCGGCACGCCCAGCGTCCTGGTCGTCAATCACGCGTTTGCCGCGCGCTTCTTCGCGGGCGCCAGTCCTATCGGCAAGAAGCTGAACGTCTGCTGGACGGTTCCCAATCCAGTCGAAATCGTGGGAGTCGTGGCGGATACCCGCCAGACCGAGCTGAAGGAGGCGCCGCATCCGACCATCTTCCTGGCAAACGCGCAGGCCCCCATGTATTTCGCGCGGCTGGTGGTGCGGACGCGCAACGATCCGCGGCAGATGTCCCACGCGGTCCAGGCGGCTCTTCACCGCGTCGATCCGGATCAGGCGGTTTCCGACGTCCAAACCATGGAAGACGTCTTTTCCGATTCGGTGGCGCGGCCGCGATTTCAACTGGTGCTGCTATTGGTGTTCGCGGGAATCGCGGTGCTGCTGGCGACGATCGGGGTGTACGGTGTGGTGTCCTATTCGGTGGGCCAGCGCACCCAGGAGATCGCCATTCGCGTGGCGCTCGGCGCGCGCTCCGGCGATGTGTCGCGCCTGGTGCTCGGCGAAGGTTTGGTATTGGGCGGCATGGGCGTCGCGACGGGATTGGCTGCCGCGCTGGCGGCAACGCGCGTATTGGGCAGCCTGCTGTTCGAAGTGACTCCCACTGATCCGGCCACCCTCGGCGTCGTCGCCAGCTTGCAACTGGCCGTGGCCCTCGCGGCGACTGTCTTGCCGGCCCGCCGCGCTGCCAAAGTAAATCCGATGGCAGCCTTGCGCCACGAATAGTTCTGCTCAGACGCGCTCCACAGCGCCATATCCCCGCTGGTTGACCAGTGAGCATGGCGTTTGTGGGGCGGGCAATCCTGCCGGCAATCCCGCCTGGCGTCCTGGGGACGGCTGGCAGCCACCTTTGCGACCACGAAGGGGCGCGCCGTGAAAGCAGGGGCCGCCTGAAAGGCGGATGCGGCCAAGATCGGCCGCCCCACGGTCAACCGAAATGCCAGTGTTGCTGAAGCCTGTGACAGAATGGCCGTATGCCCCGCTGGCGCCACCCGATTCTGTGGCTCTCCGCCGCCTTATTCGTCTTGAACGCCGCGATCGCATGGCGCCTCTTCCACGTCGAATACCTGTCGCAAACCGGCACCGGCGTAGGCGTGATCATCGCTTATGCGCGATACGCCCGGGATCACTGGCCGGACTTGAATTGGTGCCGCTTCTGGTACGCCGGCCTGCCGTTTCGCAATGCCTACGTGCCCGGTCTGCCGCTCGCCGCGGCCCTCCTCTCTGGCTTCGCGCATATCAGCCCCGGCCGCGCCTTCTACATCGTAGTGGCCTTGATGTACTGTCTGGGCCCGGTCACGCTCTTCTGGATGGCCGTCCGGCTGACGCGCTCAACCGCTTGGAGTTTCTACGCGGGAATAGCCTACTCGCTGATCTCGCCATCCGCCTTTCTGGTGCCTGAAATACGGCGGGACCTCGGCAGCCTTTTTTGGGACCAGCGGCTGCATACCATGGCCGGTTATGCGGATAACCAGAACGTCGCGGCGCTCACCCTGCTGCCGCTGGCGATCCTGGCCTTGGATGTGGCATTGGAAAAGAAAAGGCCGGCCTGGTTCGTGGCCGCCGCGGCGGCCCTGGCGGCGGTCCCGCTCACCAACTGGCCGGGGGCGATCGCGCTCACGTTTGCGGTGCTGGCTTATGGGCTCACGCAACCACGCCCCGGAGCGCTGCGGCGGTGGGTGCTCATCGCCGCCATCGGCACGCTCGGTTACACACTGGCAGTCACCTGGATTCCGCCTTCCACCGTGATTGCTACGCAGGCGGACACCCAGGGATTTGTGGCCGCCAACCGGTTCACCGGACATCACCTCCTGTATATTGCGGCGCTGGCCGCCGCCACGTGGGTGCTGCTGCGGCTGACTGCGGCCGCACGCGCGCCGCGATACCTGCGCTTTTTCCTGCTGTTCTTCTTCTACACCGGCGCCGTCACGCTGGGCTACTACTGGTTGGGACTCACGTTGCTGGCGCAGCCCTGGCGGTTTCACCTGGCGATGGAAATGGCGTTCACCCTGAGCCTGGTGTTCGCGCTCCGGGCCCTCGTTGAGCGTTGGCCCAGGCTGGGGTCGCCGTTGGCGGTAGCGTTTGCCATCCTGTGCATCGTGCAGTTCTTCCATTACAGAACTTACGCGCGCGGCCTCATCCAGCCCATCGACATCACCCGCACGAGCGAGTACCAGACCGCCCGCTGGTTCGACCAGCACATGCCGGACAGCCGGGTGATGGCGCCGGGCTCTACCACCTTCTGGATGAATGTCTTCACCGATACGCCGCAGCTCACCGGATGCTGTCCGCAAGGTGTCCTCAACCAGACGGCCCGCGTTGCGGACTACGGGATCATGACGGATCTCACGGCCGAGAATCGCGCCTTCGAGAACAGCCTGCTGTGGTTCAAAGCGCTGGGAGTGCGGGCCGTGGCGGTTTCCGGTCCGCGCAGTACGGAGGTGTACAAGCCTTTCTATCATCCCCACAAATTCGATGGCCGCCTGCCTGTCCTCTGGCGCGATGGCGACGATGTGATTTACGAAGTACCCTGGCGGTTCTACTCGCTGGCGCACGCCATGCAGCCGGGCGACCTGGTGGCACGGCCGCTGCGGCACGGCGTCGATACCGATCCGTTGATTCCCTACGTGGCGGCCATCGAGCGGCCGGACGCGCCCGAGTTGCAGGTGCGCTGGCCCGACAACGAAACCATCGACATCACCGGCAATCTGAAGCCGGGCCAGATCGTGAGCGTCCAGGAGAACGCCGGCTCCGGCTGGCACGCGACGGTGGATGGCTCCCCGCGGCGGGTGTTTGCCGACAAGCTGGGATTGCTGGCCGTGGTCCCGGACTGCAGCGGCCGTTGCATCATCGAGCTGCACTACGATGGCGGCCCCGAAATGCGCGTGGCGCATTGGATCAATCGCGCCGCGATGGCCGGCTCGCTGCTGTGGGTATTGCTGGGCGCCGCGCTGCCGCGGCGGCGAGCGGGGCTGGACGCGGGCAAGCCGGAAAGCTTACCCTACAAAGCATGATGCTTCGATTTGCGATCGCGCTTTTGGCGGCGTCGTGCGGTTGGGCACAAGACGTCGCGCGCATGGAACAGGTGATTCAGTCCTACACCGCGAACCACCAGTTCATGGGCTCGGTGCTGGTAGCCAAGGGCGCCGAAGTGCTGCTCAGCAAGGGCTGCGGATCGGCCAACCTGGAATGGGATGTGCCGAATACACCGGCCACCAAGTTCCGCCTGGGATCGATCACCAAGCAGTTTACGGCCGCCTCGATTCTGCTGCTCCAGGAGCGTGGAAAACTGAACATCGAAGACCCGGTAAAGAAGTACCTGCCCGACGCTCCCGCGGCGTGGGACAAGATCACGATCTATAACCTGCTCACGCACACTTCGGGAATTCCGAATTTCACCAGTTTCCCGGAGTATTCCAAATGGGAGCCGTTCGCCACCACGGCCGCCGAAGAGGTGGCGCGCTTTCGCGACAAGCCCCTGGACTTTACGCCGGGCGCGAAGTGGAGCTACAGCAATTCGGGATATGTGCTGCTGGGGTATCTGATCGAGAAGATCACCGGTGGCAGCTATGAAAAGTTTGTGCGCGAGAATATTTTCACGCCGCTGGGCATGCGCGAT
>Ga0335078_10019291_pt1 | contig 10139 bp, 6 predicted proteins | sample Lox_Sample_32_FD_206711 | JGI IMG/M metagenome (GOLD analysis project Ga0335078, IMG submission 206711) | Soil microbial communities from Loxahatchee National Wildlife Refuge, Florida, United States - Lox_Sample_3.2 | ecosystem: Environmental > Terrestrial > Soil > Wetlands | place: USA: Florida...
ATTCAGGAGCGACTCGACGGCAAAGTTGTCGAATGGATGGAACAGGTCAGCGAGGAACAGTACCGCCAGTAGTCGAAATCGAGTGAATTAACAAATGTGGAACCCTGAGCCAGGTTCAGGTTGGAGGTGAACGTGCCAACGCGAAACGATTCTCTGAAAGACAGGCTCTCCCGATCTCGCGAAATCACCATTACGGTGACCGGTCGAAAGTCAGGACGCGCCATCTCAATCCCGGTCTGGTTCGTGCTCGAAGCCGATACGCTCTACCTGGTGCCTGTGGAGGGGTCCGATACGCAATGGTTCAAGAACGTGCTCGCGAAGCCCACGATTCGCATCGATGCGCGCGGTGCAGAGGCTGAATTTCAGGCCGTTGCCATCACGGATGCCCCGCAGGTCTCGGCGGTGGTCGAAAAATTCCGCGACAAGTACGGTGCCGGCGACGTGAAGAAGTACTATTCGAAACTCGACGTTGCCATGTTGCTTCAGATCGGCTGATGCGGAGGCGTCAAGGAATCAGCCCTTCCGTTTCCGGCGGTAGTGACCGGCGTCACTGAGGGGTGCCGCAGGCAGCACTAGGCTCAAATCAGAAGTGAGACGGTCACTTCGGGCATACCGATGCGAAATCTCATCCAGGATCTGCGCTACGCCTGGCGAATGTTGGCGAAAGATCCGGCCTTCACAGCTTTGGCGGTGCTGACCCTGGCCCTTGGCATCGGCGCCAACAGCACCATCTTCAGTTGGATCAATGCCACCCTGCTGACTCCCGTCCCGGGAGCGCCTCATACCAGCGCTCTCGTCAGCGTCAGTCGAGGCGAACGAGGTAACGAGTCTCCCACTCCGCCCTTCTCATACCCCGACTACCGGGACCTGCGCGATCGAAATCAAAGCCTCGCGGGACTGCTCGCCTACCACCACGATTACGTGTCGATCACCGAAACCGGGAAGCCGGAGCGCCTCTATGGCACGTTGAGCTCCGCCAACTATTTCGACGTTCTCGGAGTGCGGCCGATCCTGGGACGCGGCTTTCTGCCCGGCGAGGAGCTGAGGCCGGAAACCGGATCGGTGGCCGTGATCGCCCATAGTCTATGGCGGAGCCGCTTCAGCTCGGATCGCTCGGTGATCGGCAAGACCATTCAGATCAATCGCCACGCTTACACCATCGTGGGCGTAGCTCCCGCCGGATTCCAGGGGTGCATGCCGGGAATCCGGTCCGACGTTTGGATTCCACTCGGAATGATCCAACAGGTGTGGGGCTGGGGCGGTGATCCGCTTCAGCAGCGCGACGCTTTCATCCTGAACGTGTTGGGCAGGCTGAAGCCGGGAATCGATTCCCAGCAGGCGGAGAGCCAGCTCAATCTTCTCATGCAGCGAATCGTCGAGCAGTTTCCGGAAGCTCATCGTGGGCCCAACGAGATCGGACTCGATCCGCTTTGGCGTTCTCCCTTTGGCGTGAATGTCTATCTCTATCGATCGTTGCCGATGCTGCTGGCCCTGGCCGCAGTCCTGCTGCTGCTGGCCTGCGCCAACGTTGCCAACCTGCTGCTGGTGCGCTCCGTGGCGCGCCGCCGCGAGATTGCCATCCGGCTGTCGATGGGCGCCAGCCGTTGGCAACTGGTCCGGCAACTTCTGATCGAGAGCCTCTTGCTGGCTTTCGGGGGCGGTGTTCTTGCCGTCCTGATCACCACGTGGTCCGCCGGGACACTCGCGATGTTCTCACCGGCCGCCCTCAGTCTTCCCTTGACGTTCAGCAGACACGCGGACCTCAAAGTGCTTTTGGCGACTTCACTGGTGTCGCTGCTCACCGCCCTGGTGTTCGGTACCCTGCCGGCGTTGCGTTCTTGCAGTGTCCCGCTCGTGGCCGTACTGAAGGAAGAGGCCGGAAGCACCTCAGTCGCGGTCAACAAGGCGCGGCTCTCAAGCAGCCTGGTGGTGGCGCAGATCTCCTTTTCCCTGCTTCTGCTGGTCTCGGCGGGCTTGTTCACCCGCAGCCTGCAGAAAGCCCGGCAAACCGACCCCGGCTTCGATCCTGACCACGTGTTGCTCGCCTCCTATGAGCTCGGGCCCTCCGGCTATTCAGACGCCCAAGCGATCGCCTTTCACGAGCGCCTGCTCGCCCGGCTCCAGGCCATCCCGGGAGTTGAATCGGTGACCCTGGCGGACTTCGCGCCCTTGAATTTCACCATCCATAGCGAGCCGGTCCAGCCCCAAGGCTACGTCCCGCAGCCGCACGAGTCCATGGAAGTCGACCGCGCCAGCGTGGCTCCGAATTACTTGAGGACGCTGCGCACATCTCTGCTGGCCGGCCGCGAGTTTACGCTCCGGGACGTCGAAACGTCTCAGCCGGTCGCCATCGTGAATCGGGAATTCGTGGAACGATACTGGTCCGGGCAGGACCCCATCGGCAAGCGCGTGGGTCCCTGGCGTATCCCGCTTACCGTAGTCGGCGTGGTGGCAAATGCCAAGTATCGCCGTCTGACCTATCCTGCGGCGCCGATGATCTATCTGCCGCTGTTCCAGAGCGACAACGATCCGGTGATCATCCACGCACGCTTCTCGGGCGACCCGCAAGCCATTGCCGATGCCGTCGAAAAAGCCGTCCACTCCCTTGATAGCGATCTGCCCGTATTCAACGTCACCACGCTCACGTCCGCCATGAAGCTGGGCAACATGATTGAGCGCGTCGCGGCAACGCTTGCCGGCTCGTTTGGCTTGATTGCGCTGCTGCTGGCGGCCGTGGGCATCTATGGCGTGGTCGCTTACACCACGCGCCAGCGCACGCGCGAGATCGGGATTCGCATGGCGATCGGCGCCGAGAAGGGCGCGATCTTCCGATTGGTGCTGCGCCAGGGTCTTGGCCTCACGACCGCCGGTCTTGGAATTGGCTCGGTCCTGTCACTGGCACTGACGCGTCTTCTGCGAAGCCAGATCTTTGGGGTCGAGCCTACCGATCTTCTGACCTTCGCCGTGGTCGGAGTGCTGCTCGCCTTGGTCGCCCTTTTCGCCTGCTATGTTCCGGCCCATCGCGCCACGCAAGTCGATCCGCTGCAGGCTCTGCGGAGCGAGTGAGCTGACCGAAGCCCAGACGGTCTCAGAACAAAGCCGGAATCTCCTTTGAAATCAGGCGCAAATTGGCTGTGGATGGCGGCGCGCTCTGCAAAACAGCAGGCCCGAGGTCGCTCGTAGTGCGAAAGTAGAGATGGGTTATCGAGAAAGCCAAATTACCAAACGAAACCGTCAGGTTATTGAAAAGAAAGCCATTTCCATTTTTCATCGTGGCGGAAGCCCGCCGGATGTCTTAGCACGGCGAGTCCAAGGGTAAGTCAAGGCTTTTCAGGAATTTCGGATTCAACTGCACCGGTCAGTCTGGTCGCCGTGAAGGTCGTTTGCCGGCATCTGGCCCAACGTTGACCTCAACCCCTGAGAAAGAGCATACTTGGAACAGCAACGCACCTGTAACACCGGGAGAAAAGTGCAAGCGGAAGTCATCAAATTCGATGAGTTCGAGCTTGACCTCGGGCGCTATGAGTTGCGACGGCAAGGCCAGCCCCTGAAGCTCAAAACGATCCTCCTGGAACTCCTGATCCTGCTGGACGATCGCCCTGGGCAGCTTGTCGCTCGCGGCGGTCGCATTTCTACCGTTTCGCAGCGGACGCTGATGCGTTCCGCATACGGTTGTACCGGCGTCCTGTGGCGGCGCTCTATGAGCGCTGGTTCTTGAGTCGGCATTCACAGACCGCCGCTACAGGGTTGAGAAGAAGCTGGTGAACTGAGACGACGGAGAACTGAAAACTCGGAATGGCTACTGCCGCCACCCAACCCGACCGTTCTGCCGTCGAGGAACAAGTCCTCGACATCATCCGCGAGATCCTGCGCGAGCTCGGATCGGAGCAGGCGGCCCGCAACGCGAAGCTTGGCTCCGCGCTCGAACGCGAGTTGGGCCTCGGGAGCCTGGAACGTGTCGAGCTGCTGGTCCGCTGCGAGAAGCGATTCGGACGCCAGTTGCCGGACACGCTCGCACACAACGCCGAGACGCCCGCCGATTGGGTCCGCGCCCTGATGGTCGGCCAGAACAACGGCAATGAGCGCCAGCGCTACCGCATCGAGCAACCGGAGCGCGAAGCGCCCGCCGCCCCGGACTCCGCCCGCACCTGGGCCGAGGTCCTGTGGCGTCACGCCGAAGTGGAGCCCGAGCGGGTCCAGATCCACCTGCTGGAAGGCGACTCCGGCCACGACATCAGCTATGCCAAGCTCCTCGAGACATCGCTGCGCGTGGCGGCGGGCCTCAAAGCGCGCGGGCTCGAGCCCAACGAGACGGTGGCCATCATGCTGCCCACCTCGTCCGACTTCTTCTACTCATTCTTGGGCGTCATGCTGGCGGGCGGAATCGCCGTGCCGATCTATCCGCCGGCGCGGCCCGACAAGATCGAAGAGTACGTCCGGCGCCAGGTCAAGATCCTGCACAACGCCGAGGTGCGATTCCTGATCACCTGGGACCGCGCGCGCTCCGTCTCAAATCTCATGGGCCTGAGCCTTCCCAGCCTGCGCGGCGTAACCTCCGTCAACGAGCTGGAGCGTATGGGACGCGACAGCGGCGTGCGGCCCGCGGTTCGGGACGTCAAGGCAGCGGACATCGCGTTTATTCAATACACCTCCGGCTCGACGGGCGATCCCAAGGGCGTAATTCTTACGCAGTCAAACGTTTTGGCGAACGTCCGCGGCATCGGCGGAGCCGTCCGATTCCGCCCCGACGACGTGGTGGTCACCTGGCTGCCGCTCTACCACGACATGGGCCTGATCGGTTCCTGGCTGTTCAGCGTCTATTACGGCGCGCCCATCACGGTGCTCTCGCCCCTCGATTTCCTCGCGCGGCCGGAGCGCTGGCTCTGGGCGCTGCACGATTCCGGCGGGACCCTGTGCCCTGCCCCGAATTTCGCCTACGAGCTGTGCGCCCGCAAGATTCGCGAGGACGCGCTGGCCGGGCTCGACCTGAGCCGCTGGCGGGTGGCGATCAACGCCGGCGAGGCCGTCCTGCCGGACACTCTGGCCCGTTTCACCGAGCGCTTTGCTCCCTATGGATTCCGTCCCGAGGCCTACGTCCCTTGTTACGGACTTGCCGAGTCGTCCGTGGCGTTGACCTTCCCCGCGGTCGATCGCAAGCCCATTATCGACACCATCGAGCGCCCCGCCTACTCGCGCGAGGGTCATGCCGAGCCCGCTTCGCCCGCGGCCGGCAATAACGGCGCCGGCAACGATCCCGACGTGCTCCGCTTCGTCGCCAACGGCACGCCGCTGCCGGGTCATGAAGTGCAGCTTGTGGACGACGAGGGCCGCGTGGTCGGCGAGCGAGTCCAGGGACGCATTCTCTTCCGCGGACCGTCGCGCACGCCGGGCTACTATCGCAATCCGAAGGCCTCCAGCGCTGTGATCGACGCCGAAGGCTGGATGGACTCGGGCGATCTTGGCTACTGGGCAGGCGGCGAACTGTTCGTCACCGGGCGCGCCAAGGACCTGATCATCCGCGCCGGTCATAACATCGTGCCCCAGGAAATCGAGGCCGTGACCGCCGAAGTGAAGGGCGTGCGGCGCGGGTGCGTGGCCGCGTTTGGCAGCCGCGATCCGCGCTCGGGCACCGAACGTGTGGTGGTGGTGGCCGAGACGCGCGAGACCCATGCGCAGGAACGCAAGCGGATCAAGGCCGAGATCGGGCACCGCGTGGCCGCGGCCGGCGTGCCTCCGGACCGCGTGGTGCTGGCCCCACCGGGCGCTATTCCCAAGACCTCGAGCGGCAAAATCCGGCGCCATGAGACCAAGCGCCTCTATGAGTCCGGCAAGCTCGGCGGCACCAACCGGCCGGCGTGGGTCCAGATCGCCAGCCTCGCTCTCACCAATCTCGGCAACTGGACTTATCGCCGCACCATGAAGGCCGCACTCGTGGTCTATCGCGGCTACAGCATGGCCGTGTGGGCCGCGCTCTCCTGGGCGGGCGGAGGTCTGGCGAGCATTCTGCCTGGCGCGCGCCGCCGCGCTCGCGTGGCCCGCCTGGCCCTGCGTGGCATCGTCAGCCTGACCGGGCAACCGGTGAAGCTGGAATTGGCCGCGCCCCTGCCTAATCCCACGCCCGCGATCCTCGTCGCCAATCGCGCCGGGGCTCTCGACACCGTCATCCTCGCGGCTGCCCTGCCGCGCCTTGTCCTGCTCGCCGATACCGGCGACGTGGGCTTCATGGAGCCCCGCGTCTCGCGGCTTCTGCGCCACCTCGTGGTACAGCCGGTCCCAACCGAAACCTATCCGCCGGGCGGCCGGCTGCGCGAGCGAATCAAGCAGGCACTCGAGGAGCGCGAGTCGGTTCTGGTGCTCTCGGAGAACGCCCCCGGAGCGCCGCCGAGCTTGAGCCGCTTCCGCCTTGACGCTTTCCATGCCGCGGAGATCACGGGCGCCCCGCTCGTCCCTGTGGGCGTGCGCGGCACCTCGCACGTGCTCGATCCGCGCCATCGCGGCATGCATCATCGCGCCGTGATCAAGATCGGACACGCCATCAAGCCGGGGTCGTGCGCCGATCGCGAGATTATTGAGCTGCGCGAGCGGGTGCGGGGCGAGATCGCGGAGCTTTGTAGGTAGGTGTCAGCTGCCAGGTTCCAGGTGTTGACGTTACGTTGCAGCTGCCAAACACCAAGTGTAAATGTCAGAGCGACAGTCTGCTCCACTTCTAGAGACTCCTCGGCTCGCGGATAGAGATGGCCCAAAACCTTGAAGCAAAGAACCCGAGATTCGTGGCTTACCTCTGGCCAGTGATCGAGGCGCTGAAGCAGCTAGGGGGTTCCGCACGACCAGCCGAGGTGCGCGACCAGATTGTCAAGAACCTGCGGATATCTGATGCGATGCAAGCGGAGACCACACCGGGCGGCACCCCGCGCTTCGATAACAGGCTCGCTTGGGCGCGGTTCTACCTCGCGAAAGCCGGCATTATTGACTCTTCTGCCCGTGGTGTTTGGACGCTAACAGATCGGGGCCGAAGCCTGAACAGCCTCAGCCAAGAAGAGGCACTCAAGTTGGTCAGAAGAGTCCGCGCGCAATTTCACGTGGACGGCGACGACGCTGGTGCGATCGTTTCTGCTGAAGATTCGGTGGCGGCGCCGCCTCAGGATGCAGTGCCGTCAGCCTCAATAAACTATCGACAGCAACTAATCGAGATCCTTCGTAACCTTCCGCCACCCGGCTTCGAGAGGTTCTGTCAAAGGCTTCTCCGAGAGTCAGGATTTCAAGAGGTGACGATTACCGGTCGCTCGGGCGACGGAGGCATCGATGGTCTCGGCATCCTCCAAGTGAGCCCCCTAGTGAGTTTCAAAGTCTTGTTTCAGTGTAAGCGATACACAGGTGCCGTTAGCCCCAGCCAAGTTCGGGATTTTCGAGGTGCAATGCAGGGGCGCGCCGACAAAGGAATCATAGTCACAACGGGTGCGTTCACTTCAGAAGCGAAGAAAGAAGCGGTGCGGGACGGTGTCCCTCCGATCGAGTTGGTCGATGGCGAGAAGCTCGTAACCATGCTCGAGGAACTCGAGTTGGGCCTAAGCCCCATCAGGTCATTCAAGATAAATGAGCCCTTTTTCGACGAGTTCAAATCCTGATTGGCCTCAATGTGGCGCGATTGGTTCGGTACCTTCTCCTGACTTCTGACTCCTGGCTTCTGACTTCAGATTCTCCATGTCATCACTTGTGATTCGACTCCTCGTCTGCTTTGCCATCGGCTCGATTCCCTTTGCGGTGATCTCCATGGCGGGTTCGGGCATCGACATCCGCAAAGTCGGCTCCGGCAATCCCGGATTCAACAACGTGCTGCGCGTGAGCAAAGGACGCGCGGTCATCGCGCTCATCGGCGACATGGGCAAAGGCTATCTCGCCATCTGGCTGGTCCTCAGGATCTGGCCGGTGCCGCAGCCGTGGCCGAGCGCGATCGGCTGGGCGTGGCTCTGCGGATTCGCGGCCGTGCTCGGCCATTGCTATTCGCCGCTGCTGCGCTTCAACGGCGGCAAAGGGGTGGCGACCTCAGGCGGCGTCATGCTGGTGCTCTATCCGTTCTGGGCCGTCATCGCACTCGCGTATTTCGTCGTCAGCCGCGTGCTGATGGGCAAAATGAAATGGCCGGAAGCCGGCGCGACGGCCTCGCTGAGCACGTGGGTCTTGTTCACGATTCTCATCGCGATCTTCATTGGACGCGCCGACGCGGCTTACGCCGCTCTGATGACCGCGTTCCTGTTAGCGAGGCATCACGCGAATTTACGGAAGCTTTTGGGCGACCGAGGAAGGGCACAAGTGACGAGTGACAAGTGACAAGCGGCTGCAAGTGGCAAGTGACCGCTGTCGATTCGGCGCGCGCTGCCTCCTTCAGTTCTCGTCACTTTTCACTTGTCACTTGTCACTGCTTGTCACTCGTCGCGATTCACGCCTCTCAGATTATTGACGAGCACGATGAAGTGGTGAAATACCGAAATCGGCAGATGTCGCGCCATGAAAACGAAGAGCTTGTTGGGCAGCCCGGGGACAATGATCAGATCGCCGCGCAACGTGTGCCGGACCGCGATGCGAGCCACGTGTTCCGCCGTTACGCCGGCGCTCCGGTCGCGCTCGGGAATTCCCGCCCGCGCGCGAAACTCCGTCTGCGTTACGCCGGGACACAAAACCGTTACGGTCACACCTGTGCTTTCCAACTCCGCGCGCAGCGCGGCGGAAAACGACCACAGAAAGGATTTGCACGCGCCATAAACCGTCTGGTAGGGCACGGGCGCAAAGGAATAGACGGACGCGATATTGAGAATGTGCCCGTGCTTGCGGGCGACCATGCCGGGCGCGACGGCCTTGGTCAGCTTGAGCATGGCGTCAACCTGCACGCTGACCATTCCGAGTTCCTGATCCAGATCGGTTCCGAGAAATGTGCCCTTAACGCCGAAGCCGGCGTTGTTGACGAGGACAGCGAACGCCAGCGGCTCGGCCGAAACAGCGGCGATCAGCGCGTCGATGTCGTCGTGGCGGGTCAGATCGGCGAGATGGATGCGGGTCTGGACGTTGAACTTCGCCGCGCAGTCAGATGCCACCGCTTCGAGCGCCTGCCGATTGCGCGCCGTCAGGAAAAGGTGATACCCCTCGGCGGCGAACTCGTACGCGAGCGCTCTGCCGATGCCCGACGACGCGCCGGTGATGAGCGCCCAGTTTTCGCCAGTTGTCATTGAAGGCCAGCTTTGATGACGAATTCCGTGTTCGGGCGGCGCCCTGTAGCGGCGCTCTACGAGCGCCGGCCTTTCTTGTGAAAACATCTGGTTGAAAATCCGGCGCTCATAAAGCGCCGATACAGCCCCATGCCGATCACAGGTTCTGATTGGCTGAGCCGAAGATATTGTCCGGATCGAGGCTCCGCTTCAGCTCGCGCTTCCATTCGAGCGCGGCGGGCGACAGGACCGCCGGCAGGAAGTCCTGCCGGATCTTGCCCACGCCGTGATGATGCGAGAGCGAGCCGCCGCTGCGCAGGATCTCCTCGCGGGCGATGTTCTCGAGCTCGTGGTAAACGCGCGAAGGATGCGGCACGCCCTTAAAGTAGAAGCCGAAGTAGAAGTAAATGGCAGCGCCGGTCTGATACAACTGGGTCACGCGCGCCGTCACGAACACCTTGTTCGGCAGATTCCTCGCCTTGTATTCCGCCTGCACGCGCCTGGTGACGTTCTCGATCAGCGGCAGAACGTCGCTCCACGGCGCCGACGTTTCAAAGGACTCGGCGAGAATATAGTAGTTCATCAGGAAGTCGCGGATGTAAGCGATGCTGAACGTCAGCTGGTATCCTCGGCGCCCGTTCTCGGCGCCCGCTTTCATTCCGCCGTGCCGCGTGGCGAGCTTGTAGACCGTGCGTTCCTGGTCCATCACCTCGCGCGCTGCGCCTTCGAACACAATCGTGCAAACCACCATCTTGTCCGGATCAAATCCTTTGAGCGTGGTCACAAAGAACTTTTCCGCCCGGCTCTTGAGTGCCCCGAGACCCTGGCTCGCAGGCTTGAGCGCCATGCCAAACTTGAACTGGGCGTTGTCGATGAGCCGAACGCTCGACGGGGTGGCCGGCTCGCGCGCCAATTCGCGCACGAAAGCGAATCCATCTT
>Ga0335078_10019292_pt1 | contig 10139 bp, 5 predicted proteins | sample Lox_Sample_32_FD_206711 | JGI IMG/M metagenome (GOLD analysis project Ga0335078, IMG submission 206711) | Soil microbial communities from Loxahatchee National Wildlife Refuge, Florida, United States - Lox_Sample_3.2 | ecosystem: Environmental > Terrestrial > Soil > Wetlands | place: USA: Florida...
CATAGCTACAGCCGGGCCAGCACTCCACTGCTGCGCCAGCAATTAAAGTGGCTTACGCGCGGCACCCTGCTTGCAGTTCTGCCCTTCACTCTGCTCTACGCCGTTCCCTTCCTTCTCGACGTGCGTATACCCGGCGTGCTTACAAAGCTCGCAGGACTCTCCCTCGTCTTCCTGCCCCTGACGTTCTGCTGGGCCATCATCCGCTACCGGCTGATGGACACCGACTTGATTTTCAAGCGCGGCGTAGCCTACACACTCGCGACCATGACGTTGCTCGGCGCCTACTTCGGCGTCATTGCGCTTTCCGCCGAGATCGTTCACCAGCGCCTGCCTGAAGCCATCCGCGAGTGGGCGCTGGCAATCGCCATCCTCGGCACCGCTGCAGTCTTCGAGCCGCTCAAGCGCCGCATCCAGAGCTGGGTCGACAAAGCCTTCGACCGACAGAAATACGACTATCGCAAGGCCCTCATCGAATTCGGCCGGAGCCTCAGTTCCGAGACCAACCTCGAGGCACTCCTCGACTCCATCGTCGAACGCCTTCCGCGCACGCTGCTCGTCTCCCGCGTCGCCGTCTTCCTTGCGCAGCCCGGCGAAGGCCTGTACCTCGCCGCCTCCCATGGCCTGCTCTCATCGGCAACGCAGCAGAAACTGTCCCTCGGGTTCCTCGACTTTGACCGTGCCGCGCTCGATCATTCGCACATCTTCCTCGAGAACGCGCAGCAGGCCCTGCACTTGCCGCCCGATCAGCAGCGCACCGCAGCCTTGCTCGATCTGAACTACTATCTCCCCTGCCGCGTCCAGGACGGCTCAACCACCCGCACCATCGCCGTCATCGGCCTCGGCCGCACTATCGGCGGAGACTTCCTCTCCAGCGAGGACGTCGAACTGCTCGAGTCCCTGGCCAGCTACATCGGTATCGCCCTCCAGAATGCCAGCCTCTACGCCCAACTCGAGGAGAAGATCAGCGAGTTCGAGCGCCTGAAGGAATTCAACGAGAACATCGTCGAGTCCATCAACGTCGGCATCCTCGCCCTCGACCTCGAAGACCGCGTCGAGAGCTGGAACGCACAGATGGAAGCGATGTATGCGGTCAGCCGCGCTGAGGCTATCGGCCAGAAGCTGAGTGATATCTTCCCCGACGAATTTGTCTCCGCGATCGAAGGCTTCCGCAACGAGCCCGGCATCCACAACCTCTACAAGTTCCACCTCACCACCAAAGCCGGGGAGTTGCGCACGGTCAACATCGCCATCGCTCCGCTGCTTTCGCGCGACTTCATCATTGTGGGGCGCATCATCCTGGTCGACGACATCACCGAGCGCGTCTCGCTTGAAACTCAGCTTGCCCAGGCCGACAAGCTCAGCTCCATCGGTCTGCTCGCCGCGGGCGTTGCGCATGAAATCAATACCCCGCTGGCCGTCATCTCCTCCTACGCCCAGATGCTCTCCAAGCAGATGCGGACCGATCCGCGCTTCGGCCCTGTACTCGAAAAGATTACGCAGCAGAGCTTCCGCGCCTCCGAGATCGCCAACGGCCTCCTCAACTTCTCGCGCACCTCCACCACCGAATTCCGCGAAACCAACCTCAACCAGGTCATTCGCGATACCCTCTCGCTGCTCGAGCATCAGTTCAAGACGGCTCAAGTTGTCGTCGACATCGACTTCGCCGATGAATTGCCGGCCATTCACGGCAATCCCGGAAAGCTGCAGCAGGTCTTCCTCAATCTCCTGCTGAACGCCAAGGAGTCCATGCCCGCGGGCGGACGCCTGCGCGTCGCCACCATGGTCAATGGCCACGTAGAGGCGATCGTCGCGGACTCCGGTTCTGGGATCGCGCCCGAGCATCTCAAACGCATTTATGATCCCTTCTTCACTACAAAGACCACACCCCGTCCAGGCGAGCGGCGTGGCACAGGACTTGGACTTTCCGTTTCCTACGGGATTATTCAGGAGCACGCAGGCAAGATTCATGTCGAGAGCGCCGTCGGTGCCGGCACAACCTTCCACCTTGAATTCCCGCTTCTAAGGAAATCGGTACATGTCTGATGTTGATCAGTCTTTGAATCTCTCTTCTCCCGGTTCTGTGTTCGGCTCTTCCGCTTCGGCTGGCAGCATCCTCGTCATTGACGACGAAGCCGGCATCCGCGAGTCCCTTGAAGTCCTGCTCTCGCTCGAGGGCTACTACGTCAAAACAGCCAACGACGGCGAACAGGGCCTGCGTACGCTCGAAATGGACAACTTCGACCTCGTCCTGCTTGACCTCGCACTGCCCGGCCAGAGCGGCCTCGATCTGCTTCCGCAAATCAAGGAGCGACAGCCCGACACGCCCGTCATCATGATCACGGCCTACGGCACCGTTGAGAACGTCGTCGAAGCCATTCGCGCCGGCGCCGAAAACTTCGTCCAGAAGCCCTGGGATAACGAGAAACTCCTCGCCGACATCCGCTCCGCCGTCGCGCGCTACAAGGCCGAAGAAGAGAACCTGCAGCTCAAGCGCACACTTAAGCAGCGTTACAACTTCACAAACATCGTCGGCAAGAGCGATATAATGCGGCGGGTTTTCGATCTCGTCGCGCAGGTTGCGCCCAGCCGCTCCACCGTCCTTATTCAGGGCGAGAGCGGCACGGGCAAGGAACTCATCGCCAAGGCCATCCACGCCAATTCGCCGCGCCGCGACAAGCCCTTCGTGCCCATCAACACCGGAGCAATGCCCACTGAGCTTCTCGAATCAACGCTCTTCGGACATGTCAAGGGCGCATTCACCTCAGCAGTGGCATCAAAGAAGGGCCTCTTCGAAGTGGCCAATGGCGGCACGCTCTTCCTCGACGAGATCGCCACCATGGGCATGGATACCCAAGCCAAAATCCTGCGCGTCCTGCAGGATCGTCGATTCATGCATCTCGGTGGCATCCAGGAGATCCAGGTCGACGTCCGAATTATCGCAGCAACGAACATCGATCTCCGTCAGGCTGTCCGCGATGGCCGTTTCCGCGAGGATCTGTTTTATCGCCTCAACGTCATCACCATCGATCTGCCTCCCCTTCGCTCACGCCGCGAAGACATTCCGCTGCTCGTCAACCACTTCCTCGAGTTCTACGCCACCGAGAACGGCCTGTCACCACGCCGCCTGTCGGCGGACGCTCTGCGCGCTCTCGTCGATTACGAATGGCCCGGCAATGTCCGCGAGCTCGAAAATTCCATCGAACGCGGAGTTGTGCTTTCCTCGGGACCGATGATCGGTTCCGAACTTCTCCCCGGACACATCACCGGACGCAGTTTCCAGGACGCGCTCCTCGAGCACAATCCCAACGCCTCGCTCTTCGACATTCTCGAAGACATCGAACGCCGCATCATCATTGAGAAACTGGAGCGCTGCAACTGGAACCAAACCGATGCCGCGGAACAATTCCACATCCCGCTCTCCACCCTCAATCAGAAAATCAAGCGCCTGAACGTCGAGATTCGCAAACGCGGCCGAGAGTAAGCCATACAGTCTCTTCTGAACGTTCAAACTTGGGTTCTGTGAAAGCACGGCTTCAGAGATCGCTGAAACACACTACTCAGGTGGAGCCGCCGTCTGGTATGAGGGCATGGCTTCAGAAGCTGCGAAAACTCCGCCGAGGCTGATCTTGTATCAGGGCACGACTTCAGTCGGGCCGTAAGAAGCGTAATCAATCGGGCTTCAGCCCCTGAGGGTTCTCTTCGGCTCCGTTCGTTTTTAGGCGTCTTTCCGCAGCCTCTTTTGCGGCTCGACTTAAATTGCGTCTTCCTGCGCAAACGAACTCCTGCCCCGCGGATCGATTCCATCCTTCGACACGGATGCCTCCACCGAGGCCGAACTCACGCGCGCCGTGCCCGGACCGCCAATAGCCCCTATCCACCGGCGCAAAAACCACAACAATCCCTCCGGCGGCCGCAGCCACACCTCCGCGGCTGTCTGCCGCCAGACTCTCCGCATCAAAACACTCAGGTGCGGATTGCACAATCGATTCACAGCACAGAACGCTGTCTCGTCCGTCAGATCGTCTCCAAGGTAGACAACCGGAGTACCGGGATCAGAAAGTTCCACGATTGCTTCAAGTGCGCCGCCCTTGTCGCGGCCTACGCGCAATTCAATACCCGATTCAAACGGCAGCAGCGACAATCCCGACACCTGCGCAGCAGGTTCAAACAGCGCCCGCGTCTTCTGCTCGATCAGTTTCGCCTGTCGCGGAGAACGTCCGCGCCAATGCATCACGGCGGCGTTTGGTTTGTCCTCGAACAGGCCGCCGAGTGCATCGCGCCGCAGCATATCGCGCAGTTCGTCAAGTTTGGCAACAGCTTCCAGCGGAGCCTCTTCCAACTCGCGGCGCCCGTCCGCATGCAACCGTTCCGCGCCATGCAAGCCCCACACCTCAACCGGAGCATCAAGCAGCAGCAGTGGGTTGATCTCGCCTCCCGGCCGTCCAGTAACCACCATCAGACGCGTACGATGATCCTTCTGGATTGTATTAAGAAGCTCGCGTGCTCCGGCCCATGGCCGCGCGGTAAATCGGTCGATGCGAAAATCAGCAAGCGTGCCGTCGTAATCCAACAGCAGCAGCGGAGAACGGGCAAGTTGCAGGGAATGAAAAAACCGTTCAAGTCTTTCTGTTTCTCTTGGGTCCAATGCTCCTCGCCTTCAGGTAGTTATGCCATTTTCCGATAGGGATCGATCGGAATCGGTTCGGCCAGTGCTCCCGTATATCCTTCTGCATCCGGAAACTCCAGCCGAACATCGCGCAGATCTCCCAGCACCATTGCCGCCCAGCGATAGATGTTGTACTCCATTACCTGCCTGCGCATCTGCTGCATCCGCATACGTCGTTCTTCGCGGGACATGTCAAGCGCACGATGAATGGACTCAGATACTTCGGCAATGTCGTAAGGATTCACCACCAGTGCATCGCGTAGTTCAACGGCCGCGCCCGTAAATTTGCTCAGCACCAGCACCCCGTCTTCGTCGTCCCGCGCTGCAACAAATTCCTTCGCCACTAGGTTCATCCCATCATGCAGCGAAGTCACCAGGCACACATCAGCAATACGGTACCAGCGGTTCACCTCATCGTGATTGCATTGCCGTTCGATCAGCACGATTGGTTTCCACCGCGCCGTCTGGAAGCGATGGTTGATCCGGCGAACCTCTTCGGCCACGCGATGCTGCAGATCGGAGTAACTTGGAATTCGCGTCCTGCTCGGCGCAGCAATCTGCACCATCGTCAGCCGTTCCTTATGCCACGGATGCTCGTCCAGTAACTCTTCGATCGCGAGCAGCCTCTCCACAATCCCTTTTGTGTAATCGAGCCGATCGACTCCCACGGCAATCGATTCTGCATGAACTCCGAACTCGGTGAGCAGTTCGCGCCGTTCTGCGGCGCGATCCTCCTCTCGTTCCGAAACCATGATTCGCAACGAACTCGGGATACCTCCACTGAAAGCCACGCTTACCGGATACGGTTTCACTGCCGTAGTATGTCCGCCACGCCGCACTGTCATGTGCTCGCGGTCGTTCCGCGACTCGAGAGCGCGGTCGACAGTGTCTAGAAAATTGTTGCAGTGCAGAGGAATGTGAAATCCGATGAGGTCGGCTCCCAGCAGCCCGTCCAGCAATTGAGCCTGCCACGGACAAATCCCAAACGCCTCCGGATTCGGCCAGGGAATATGCCAGAAGATCGCTACCCTCGCATCCGGTCGAGCTGTCTTCACCAGTCGCGGCAGCAACGCAAAGTGATAATCCTGCACAAACACCAGCGGCTCAGTGCTGTCTTTCATCTCATCGAGCAGCGCCGCAGCGAATCTCTCATTTACGCGCTGATATGTCTCCCAGTCTGCTGCCCGAAAGATCGGCCGTGTGTGTGCGATGTGACACAAAGGCCAAAGTCCTTCATTCGCAAATCCGTCGTAGTAGCGCGATTCTTCTTCAGCCGAGAGCCATACCCGGCGCAGAGTGTACTTCGGATCATCGGGAGGCACGCGCAGTCGGTCGAACTCGTCCACGTTCTCCCGGTCGGCGCTGCCACTTCCGCTCGCGACCCACACGCCGTCGCACGCTCGCAAGACCGGTTCGATAGCCGTCACCAGTCCGCTTGGAGGCACCACGCACACTGTCTTGCGCCCCTCACGCACATGCATGTAAGGCTCGCGGTTTGAAACCACGAAGATCAGTCCGCTGGCCTTGTTTCGCATGTGCACTGCCAGGCGCTCGGGAGTCCAGAAGTGCTCACCGGCATCGCGCAACCGCGCCTCCGCAGCCGCAGCCGCGCGCGCAGCAATCAAGCTTTCTGCCATTGTCTCCACTTCGCGCGCCAGCGGACTGAACATGTTCAACTCCGTCGCGCCGCCACCCAGGCCCTTTTCAAAATGCCCCATCCGAAGTCGTCGCAGCCGGTCGGCAACCCGCATCAGTGGCCGCATCAGGAACCACCGCACCATCAGGAGCGTGACTCCGACGATCAGAACCACCGTGGCGACAATCCACCAGAAACTCCTGCGCCACAGGTCGTAGCTCTGGTCGCGAATGTATCCCGCATCAACGAGAACTACCAGCGCGCCCACCAGCTTGTTTCCATCGTGAAGCGGAAAAACTTCCGCCAGCCACTGCAGCTTGCCGGTGTGTCCGAAGGCGTTCACTTGCGCGCCCTTATGGAGTGACTGTTCGACCAGGGTTCTGGAAAGAGACTCGACACCCGTTTTGGCAAGGGTTTCAAAACGCGGGTGCCCAAGAGCCTCAAAGACCTCCGGAACACCGGATTTCGTGATGAGGTGACCTTGTGGGCTGTAGATACCAATCCCGAGCGTGCCCGTGTCGTTCTTGGCATTGGCTATCAATCCGGACAATCCAGCTGGAGTCTCAGCCGCCAGCGCCTGTTCCATCTGGGTCCGGAGGCTCGTGCCAATCCAACTCGAGCGCCATTCAAGTTCCTGACGAAGAATGTGCTTATGTTCCAGAACTTCAAAGTAAGTGGAAGCGACAGAAACCAGCGTTACGCCTGCTATCAGTGCGAGGATCAGTCGCAAGCGGAACGAGTGCATTAAACCTCCTGAGTCTCTCTGTCGGTCGCTTCTTTGTTCCTTAGATGCACAACCCCTGCACGAGGTCAAGCAACCGGGAAGCGAGAAATTCCAAATCGATCAGCAACTTACGCTAACTCTGTCGACTCCGATCAGCCCGTTTCTGCGCGGGTTGTGTCTCAATCTCGATGTTCGCTGGCATGAACACGTGAGGCCAGCGCGGCTAGATACGCTATCCTGTGCAGGAGAGGACGAGCAGCCCACGTCCCGCAACTTACGCTGCGGCAACCAGATGGCCTTCCAATCGATCGAAACTACGGCAAAGAACATCGTGGGCACCGTGCAGGATTACTCCCTGTTCGCCTATCGAGGCGCCACGAATCTGTTTCGTCCACCGATATACTGGCCCGATTTTCTCACCCAGGCCGACATCATCGGCGTCGGTTCTGCCTCTATTGTACTTCTTTCGGGTTTCTTTACCGGCGGCGTGCTGGCTCTTCAATCGGCAGCCACGCTTTCGCAATTCGGCGCCACCGCGGTTACGGGACGTTTCGTGAGTACCTCCATGATCCGCGAGCTCGGACCGGTCCTCACCGGAATCATGGTTTCCGGCCGCAACGCCTCCTCCATGGCCAGCGAACTCGGCTCCATGGTCGTCACCGAGCAGATTGACGCCATGCGGGCCCTCGGTGTCGATCCCATGCGCAAGCTCGTAACGCCGCGCATTTTTGCTTGCGTGTCCATGCTGTTCTTTCTCACCATTGTCGCCAACTTCTTCGGAATCCTGGGCGGTGCTGCCGTGACGGTCTTCATGAATCACCAGAACGGCACCCAGTATTTCTCCATGGCTTACGAGTACCTCCGCCTCGGCGACATTATGCAGGGACTCATTAAGCCGCTCTTCTCCGGATTCATCATCGCAAGCATCGGCTGCTTCTACGGGCTCAGAACTACCGGCGGCACAGAAGGCGTGGGCCGCTCTACCATCAAAGCGGTCGTGGTCTCTTCAGTGCTTATCATCTTCGTCGACTTCCTCCTGACCCAGGTCATGCTCAGTATTTTTGGCTGATGACAAATCTCTCCATCTCCGCCCCGCCGCTGCAACCTGACGGCCCCGTGAACTCCACACCGGTTCTCGAGTTTCGCAACGTATCTATCGGATTTACCGATCGTCCTGTACTCGAAGACATCAGCTTCACCGTCGGCCCCGACGAGACCCGGATCCTTCTTGGCCCGGCAGGCGTCGGCAAGAGCGTTCTCCTCAAGTTGTCCAACGGCCTCCTCCGTCCCGACGCCGGTTCCATCCACCTCTTCGGCGAGGAGATCACCGACATTCCTGAACAACAACTCTTCCCCCTCCGTACCCGCACTGGCATGGTCTTTCAGGAAGGCGCGCTCTTCGACTCTCTCACCGTACGCGACAACGTTGCCTACCTCTTGATCCAGCAGGACGTTTCCGATAAAGAGATTGATGTTCGCGTGCGCGAAGCCCTTCGCTTCGTCGGTCTGGAGCAGACCTTCAGCCTTTTCCCCGGAAGCCTGTCCGGCGGCATGCGGCGCCGCGTCGCCATTGCACGCGCGCTCATCCATAATCCGCAGCTTCTGCTTTACGATTCACCCACCGGCGGCCTCGATCCGGTCACATCCACCACCATCATCGAGCTTATCGTGAAGCAGCGCGACGTGTACCGCACGCCCTCTCTGCTCGTGACCCATCGCCTTCAGGATGCGTTTACCATGTGCACGCACCGCTTTGAGACCTCCGAGGATCGCATGATCCCTCTCCCCACTGGACAGGTGGACCCGAACACCACGTTCCTCATGCTCGCGGAAGGACGTCTGATCTTCGACGGCCCACTTCACCAGCTCATCGCAAGCGACAACCCGTTTGTCCAAGAGTTCATCGAATAATCGAGTGGCTTACAAAGACCCGCCTCAATTCCTTGCTGCGCGCCGCTCTCGATACAATGACCCTTGCCCTTTCCCGTGGGCATTCCCTGGAGAACGATGAGACGCTGGCAGTCGGGAACCTCTGTATTCCTCGTGTTCGTGCTCGCGTTTCTATGCCCACGTTCGGCCGTCTCCTACTCGCTTCTTACCCACGAACAGCTCATCGATCTCACCTGGAAAGACTCCATCGTTCCTTTGCTCCTGAGCCGTTACCCGAATCTCACTGCTACCGACCTCGACGTGGCCCGTGCCTACGCCTACGGCGGCTGTGTCATCCAGGACATCGGCTACTATCCGTTCGGCGATCAGTCGTTCTCCGATCTCACTCACTACGTGCGCTCCGGCGATTTCGTTGTGAATCTCTTCCGCAACGCTCACGACGCCAATGAGCTGGCCTTTGCCATCGGCGCCCTCTCCCACTACATCGGCGACTCCGTGGGCCATCCCGAAGCTACCAATCTCGCTGTTTCCGTCGAATTCCCCAGGCTCGGCGCAAAATACGGTTCATCGGTGAACTACGCTGAAGGCAAGCATCAGCACGTCCAAACCGAGTTCGCATTCGACATCGACGAAATTGCGCATCGCCGCGTTGCCCCTCTCCGCTACATGCGCCACATCGGGATAAAGGTCTCGATGCATCAGCTTGCCCTCGCCTACTATCAGACCTACGGACTCACGGAGACCTTCGTAGGCAAGCGCCGAATCAATGTGCGCGACTATCGATTCGCCACGCGAACATTCATCCCCCGCATCGCCTACTCCGTCACTCTGCTTCATCGCAAGCACGAGCCGCCCGACCCCACGACCCCCGAATTCATCGAGCTCCAGAAGGAAGCCGCCGAAACAGCAAAGCTGGAAAACTGGGATGCGTATCGGCACAAAGCCGGTTTCGAAACTTATCTCCTCGCCGGTGTCATCTTCATTGTCCCCAAGGTTGGACCACTCAAACTCGTTGCCGTAAAGGGACCAACCGAAACCACAGAAGCCGAGTACGCCCACAGCGTCGCCATCTCAGTCACGGATCTGCGAAAAGCTCTTGAGCGTTTTACCCCCGTTGCCGCTCGATACAAGGGCCCGGCCCCGACCCTGGGCAGCCTCGTCCATCCCGATCGGCCACCGCAGCAACACGACCCCCATCATCCCCTGCCCAACCGCGATCTCGA